>Ga0180217_1000025_pt1 | contig 317756 bp, 112 predicted proteins | sample eDN3rd37CBELigOP_FD_128521 | JGI IMG/M metagenome (GOLD analysis project Ga0180217, IMG submission 128521) | Enriched Organic Plus compost microbial communities from Emeryville, California, USA - eDNA 3rd pass 37_C BE-Lig OP (version 2) (version 2) ...
GGTTTGAAATTCGTGTTTTCAAACCACTCTCCGCCCAAGGAGAGCGCGGGCAGTTTCCTCGGGTGGATGGGTTCTCCTTCGGTCGGTGGGGGGTGTGGCAGAGGCGGGATATATTACATCTCTCACCAGCCCACATGCGTCCTGGCCCAGATCGACGGACGGACGGACGGACGGACGGACGGACGGAAATCGGGCCCAGTTGCAACATGCTGCGAGTCCGGCCCCCCGCCCCTCCTGATACCAAATGACACCCAAGAAATAAGCAAGATAACAACCCTTTTAGAACCGGTTTTCGCGCCATGACATGAATATGATTCAATATCTACCGCATAACAACATGCGCACGACGAAAACCTACTCGTATCCTACACAAAATCCCCCGTAGAACCCCGCCCACACGAGGTATTTCAAGCTTGTCTCACCCACGCAGAGTCTACCTCGTGGAGTTCTATTCTCAGGGGTCATTTGCGGAAGATGAGTTGGCTGTGTGATTTGAAAAGACCGTCCAGTGTGTGTGAAACATTGTAGTGCACCTGATCAATGAGTTATGCTTCCAAACCCCCTCGTCTCCCCCCTCGACAAAGCGCAAAACAACCGACTCACTGTGACGAATCTTTGGATACCCTATAGACTCCGTCTGGACGGTGCGATCACTGGTGTGGCTTTGAGATAACTGCCCAAATCGCATTGTAATTGCCAGCGCTAGTGACTCGATCCACTGCCCGGCCCATCCGTACGGTTTCTCGTAACCTTTTGGAGCATCCTCAAGTAACTCTTCGGAGCGAGCTAGTTCAGTCTGGCGAAGGATAGACGCTCTTGTGCTGCTGACGAACCGACGAACGAACGAAACTGACTCCAAACCATGCAGTTCCTTGACCCCAACAACGTCGCGGGACAGTCTCTGCTCCAGCTCGTCGCACGAGGTTCATCCATCCTCTGCGAGTTGCTGCGATTGAGCGACCACATCCCTCCTGTCTTCCTGGGCGGTCATGAGGCGGCCAAGTACGCATCGATTCTCTACGACTTCAAATATCTCAAGGCGGCCGAGGCGTACGACGAGCAGATTGACAGCAACCCGGACACAATCGACATCGATGAGGAGTTCAAAGAAAATCACATAGCGATTCTTGAGCGCTTCTACACCCTGTTCGATTCCATTTACCGATACATTGAAAACTTCTGCTCGTACATTCATGACATGCATAATGGTGCGTTCCTCCAGCACACCGTTGAAGGTGTCATCATGGACACGGACGGTAAGCAGCTCATGTGCGAGGCCCTGTATCTCTATGGCTGCATGCTTTTGCTGTTAGATATGCGCATCCCCGGACCTGCACGTGAGAGGATGATCGTCGCCTACTACCGCCACAAGGGCAATGTTCAGTTGCTCAACTTTGATGCGGTCTGCCGCTTGTGCCGTGACACTGGTTTCCGTGTCAACGAGAAGCGACCCAACAACTATCCGGACGACTACTTTGCCCGAATTCCCATCGATCCCGAGCTGATTGATATGGTCCTTGGTCGTCTGCGCGCCGACGATATTTACAACCACACAACGGCGCTTCCCATGACTGCCCATCGTACCTTCGCATTGAGCACGCAGGCCTCTATGCTCTACGTGTGCTTGTACTTCGCACCTCAAATCCTGCACAACAACAACGGTGTGTGCCGTGAGATTGTTGACAAGTTCTTCGCCGATAACTGGGTGATCTCAATTTATATGGGCTACGTTGTAGATCTCTTTGATGTTTGGGAACCCTACAAGGCAGCTCGCACGGCCTTGCGAACAACCCTCACGCCGGAAGTAATTAAGAATGAAATCACTAACCACCAGACCGCGGTTGCCAATCTGCTCAAGGGGCTTGACGAGTATCTCACGCAAGGAGTGTTAACCGAGGACTTCCTTATGGATAACCAGCGTGTTTTGATGAATCACATTCGATCCTGCAACTTCACTTTAAGATGGCTACTGCTTCATCGCTGCACCGGCCAGGTCGCTCACCGCGAGAAGATCCGTGCTGCTGTCACTACGGCGGATGTGCTACGTCTCTTGATGAACGCGTCTCAGCTTGAGTTCTTGTTCAAGACGTTGACAAGCCGTATCCTTGAGACTAAGGAAACGCGCTGGAACCGATTGAAGACCCAGATTGCAAATGACCTGACTGAATTGTCCGAGGTCTATGGTGGCACCAACTCCCTTCGACGTGTCAAGAAGAATGAAAAGCTTCGAGCCTGGTTCGAGCAACTCGCCACTACGATCAAGGAGATTGACCCTTCTCACAGCGTCTCGGCTGGCCGAACGTTGGGTCAGATGCTTCATGCCATTGAGGAGGTCCAGTCATTCCACCAGATCGAAGGGTCTTTGCAGGTCAAGCAGGCGTTGATTGAAATCAAGGGCATGCTTACGGGCATGGTGCGCCTCGCCAACATTACACACAAATTGATCGCAGACTTCGACATTATTGTCGAGTTCGCATACGCCAAGAAGGTCATTACAATGTACACTCCTCTCATCCACGAACAGATTGCACGTGACCCATCAGTCTGTCTCCTCCTGCGTGCCACATTCTTGAAGCTTTCGTCAATTTTGTCTCTCCCACTTGTGCGCATTACTCAGGCGGGCTCGAAGGATGATGTATCGGTTGCTGAATACTACTCGACTGAGCTGATTAACTACGTGCGAAGTGTGCTTGAGATTGTACCCATCTCGGTGTTCAAGATCTTGGACAAGATCACTGAGATCAACACCACCAAACTCACCTCGCTGCAAGCCAAGATTGAGCGCAAGTACTTGAAGGACGCTGCACAGCTTTATGAACGCTACTCCCTCGCAAAGCTCACGTACAACGTTTCTGTCTTCACACGAGGTATCCTTAACATGCACACAACATTGTTGGGTATTCTCAAGCTCGATCCTCGACAAGCCCTCCAAGACGGTATTCGAAAACAGCTCGTGCACAACGTTGCCTCCGCAATGAACGAGCATCTCCTCTTCGAGAGTGGCAAGATTGAAGACTTTGAGGCTCGTATCCAAGCACTTGGCCGAAAGTTGGCTGGCTTCCAGCAGTCTATTGAGTACATTCAGGACTATATCAATGCATATGGATTGAAGATGTGGCAGGAGGAGTTCTCGCGAATCATCAACTACAACGTTGAGCAAGAAAGTAATGAGTTCCTGAAGAAGAAGATCTACGACTGGCAATCCCAGTATCAGTCTGATGCTATTCCCATTCCTATTTTCGAACGTCCCAAACACCCACAACAGAGCAGGTTCGTCAACTTCACTGGTCGTGTTGTCAATGAACTGCTGCTCCACACCCGACCACAGATCGCCACCTACATTCCATACCGTCAGGGCTGGTACTCCCTGTCTGAGATGCGTGAATACGTCGGCCTTCGCACTTTCAGTCTGCTCCGACAGGGTCTTGGTGTATATGGCTTGTGCGGTCTTGATCGACTGCTCTGTTTCATGATCGCCAAGGAGCTCGGTGCATTCTGCAAGCTCTACCGCAAGATTGTCTCTGCTAAGGGCATCGCCCCCTACGTGGCTCAGCTTGCTAACGAGCTCCACCCTACAACCCAGTTCCCTCTGGATGCCAATAAGCTTTACGCAGCGGCTTTGGCCAAGACTGAAAAGATTTGGCCTTACTTCTTGGAGTACATTACAAAATTCGGTCAGGCTCAGTTGTTGCGTCGCCACTTTGTTAATGAGCTCAACTTTGCGTTGAAGCTAGATTCGAAGGTGCTTGGTTGTGCACTCGAGACATTCAATCTCTCGCTAATGACCGACATCCGTGCTCACTACGCCTCGCCAGAGGGCCACCCCTACCCACAAGACACTATCTTGCAGGAGCTCACGAAGTATCTCGATATCGCTGGTTGCACCGAACCTGCATTGAAGATTTACATTACCACGACAGATCCACTTCCATCACTCCCTCTGGTAATGTTCTTGTTCACTCTGTTCTATGCGACGAAGCTGCAGTGGCATGCGCCAACCTCCACACTCGTCTCGACCGACAAGAAGCTGCCTCTCGATGGAGCTCCATTCGTCTTGGGTATTGCAACCTTCTTGAAGCAGTTCCACACGAGTCACACCCACATGTTCTTGAACTACATTGGTCAGTTCATCCGTGCACAGGTTAGCACAAGCTCGACATCCAAAAACCCACAGCTCCCCAATGATGTTGTCAAGATGTTATTGTTCCTGGAGGAGTTCTGCAAGTCGGCGCTCATCCCTCGTCGCTCGGTCGATGCTGTTGTGCCCGCATATCTGTTCGATTCGTTCCCACGAGTATAAGAAACAAGGTTCTCTTCGCCTTGAACTGTTTAGTGAAGCCAAGCTCGGTTCACCCGCCCTTGCCAGCTTTAGGTCAAATATTCCACATTATACGCACGTCATAAACCCTACTCACGCTGCTTTGCATTGATTTTGCATTGATTTCTGAACATATCGTGTATTGAGTTTGGGTGGAGGGTTAATGAAGTGGGGTCGTGCCGCTGCTGTGCTCCGCCAACCCAGGCGAGGATTTCTATCGACCCGCATCCGGCCGAATTTTATTTGAAATTCCTCAGGACGGAAATATTTTCGTCCCTTCGACTTTCGGCGTTGTACAGTACTCGTCAGAATGATAAATGAACCATGATTTTGCAGAGCATATGCATAGTTTTGCGGACCGACAGGCCAATTTATGGATAGATTATTGATATGCATGGCATTTCCAAGGGAACGGTGAAGGGGATCAAGGAACGCTTGTTAGGGAAGACGGGTATCAGCGAACTCAAACACCAACTGAGAAGCGAATTCAATAACATGATAATTACTTGAACAGTGGTGCTACTCGACGTAGTGGAGGGTACAGCCGAGCGCTGTCAGGACGTTCGATGATGGATGCGATGAATAAAATGACTTTCGACCGAAGTCGAGCAGAAGGTTCGAGAATTGGATCAGACAATTTGCAAAGATTTGATAGGAACAATTGAGGCAATCGATGCATATATAGCAGCTGTACCTACCACCAATAGGTAAAAGCAGTCGAGCTACCTACGGTGAGCAGGGCAGATAGGAACATGGAAGCTGAAAAAAAGGGGTTCAAGCGTACAACTGACAAGCAGTCGTGTGAGGAAATCGACAGGATCGACAAGGATAGAATCAAGGGCAGCGGCGACGCGCGATCTACTTTTGTCTACCGTGCGGCACAAAGCCCCATGGAATCCGAAAAATATCAGCAACGACGCCGGTGATGTTCAAGGAAAGAAGATAGCAAGGAAAATGCTTTGAAACGGAGGTACTTAATCAAGCGCATAAGAACAGTATCGAAGTAGAGATCTAGAGCAACCATTCACAATTGATGCTCGTAATGTAAGTTCACGATTTGTTCTCTCGACATAGATATACATGGTGGTGGACTTCGGGGTGTACGCAAGGACGTTGGGAGGTACATCATTAAGGGGTAGACCCTCAAAATGAGGAGGTATTACAAAATATAGGAATATCCACATGTGTGTCAATTTCGTCCAAGAAGGCATGAGCATAAAGGGTTTGCAAGCAGGAAGCGGGGCATCGGGACGGGGCATGTCGACTGATGCTGAGGATAAACTGACTCGAGGTTAGCACATAATCCAGGGTGCTTGAGATATAAACAAAGCATATGCAAAGGTGGCGACGCTAGTGAAGATATGCGCGAACTATGACTAATAAGTATGGAAGATACGTTAAAAGCAACGAGGGGTCAGGAAGGTAAGTGGCGCGCGAATAGGTATACGTCGCGAAGCTGCGTTGGGGCGTTCAGATATCAGGTGGCGCATTGCGGCTTCGGCTCATAAATGTCCTTGCTTGGTTGCCATCCTCTGTGAGGTTCTTTCCAGGAGTGCTTGTTACAAGGATTCATGGCTCCAAAAGCTCAGATGTTAAGGGGGTAACATGCCGATGATGAGGAATGACACATTGGGAAAGGGATAAGGATTCAAAATATTGTCGAGACAAAGTCGGTGTAGAAGTGAGATCGGAAGAGCTTTAGTGGGGTATGGTAGGCTGAGTCCAGATAAAACGAGTGCTAAGAATCAGGCACAGAATCAGATACTAGTGAAGAGCGGGGATCTGTCAGTGATTAACTGTGGGACGATCTGTTGGATTGGCTGTTTGTGGAAAAGTCACGTTGTTGGATACCTTGGAAAAAGGAGGGATTAAACGATTAAAAGAAAAAGGACTGATTAAATGCTGATGGGCAGTCTCACGAGACTTTGCTCAAAGGATGCCACAGTGTGGGGGGCAGGAGTGAAGAAAAGTTTGGGGAAGACTGGGTAAAGCGGATGGAAAGAACTGAAATGGGGGAGTCTCATCCAGCGATAGATCAAACAAAGACAATGAAATCATGGTTATTTTCAACACACGAAGGAGTTCTTTCTACACCTGTCGATTCTCGGTTTGGTCTAGGCATGGGGTTGATTTCGATGATAAGTCACGGGTATAAGCAGGGAATCCCTTTCCCGGTGATGGCGGGGTCGTGGGACCTGTTTGGTTACTGGTCGTGCTGGTAGCGGTGTGACTAGCTGCTACAGGAGATACTGGAATCAAGAAGTTAGGGATGGACTGTGTCGCTGTCACGGTAGCCGTTGCGTTATGTGGCGAGCGTGCAAACGCCCGTCTTTCAGTGTCTGTCAGTGTGTGTTGAATTGGTCCACCCTTGCGTGGGCTCGGTTCACTTTTGTCATCGTCGTCTGCATCCGCTTTGTCGACACGTTCGTCATATTCGTCACGACTCATATTCTGGAAGTAGGCACCTTGGGAGGTATCCTCGTCATTTGCCGGAATCGAAACCCGCTCCATATCTGCGTACATGTAGTCCCGCTGGGCGATGACACGACTGGACTGAGACTCAGTAGCACCTACGCCTCCAACTGCCTGAGGTAGCACGAGACGCTCTCCGGGGCTCAACCTATACGATGTGGCGTTTGAACTTGCTCGAACGATTGTGCGAACATGTATCTGTTCAGTCGCACAAGGCGAGCATTGGGCGTTTTTAGATTCAGCAGAGCAGACTTTGTCGACGGTCTTAGATGCCATTGCGAGGGGGGGCGTCGTTAGAATGAAAGACGTGGGCCGAGTGGCGGGGTCTACCGCGTTTGCTCCTGTAGTGCTCACCGGTGCACTGTTACCCACGCATGTTATCTGCTCCTGAGGTTCCAAAGAACGAGCTTCGGAAGCTGGAGTGCCTACAGATGCAACATGAGGCCCTTTGCGCATGTCAGTGGTGTCTTGGGACGATCTGCACGATTGGGCGTAAACAGTCGAACTCATGCTGTTGAAGCGGTGGAGGTGCGCAGCTCCATACGTCTGCTGTGATCGAGCAATCGGAGACGTTGGACGCGAGTGAGGTGGCGACAGCGAGAGCTGGCTTCCAACCGTGGCAAACGTCATCTCGAAGCTGTTGTTAGACGTGGCCGGTGGGAGCGACATAAAGTTGGGATTTGTCACGGAGATGAGAAGATCATGCGCATTGGGGGGTGGATGTGGGTGGTCGTGTGGCTGAGGCTGCGAGGGCTTGTCGTGCCTGGGGCTGTGCAAAGGGGCAGTTGAAAGGGTGCCGATTTCAGAGCCTTCGCGCTTGTGCCGACCGACTTGAGAGTGACGACTGAGTGGGCGGACACACGAATCATCTGCCTGAACAAGCCTTGGAATACGCTGTTTTTGACCATCGGCGCCGCCATCCTCGTCCGAGTCAGGAGGTAATGGTGCCATAGGAGTTTGCAACATTTCTTCAACGGGTGCGGTAGGCACGAGCAGGAACTTGTGCGTCGTCATGGTGTTTGCGCTGAAATTGGGCGAGATCTTAACACGGATGCCCATGGCATCCGCACGTGCACGGGAACTGGTGGAGGTCCGATTTGAGGCATGGGAGTTGCAAACAGAGTGAGTTTCATCCACTGGATTGCATTCCACACGCGCGACCTCGGTCGAACTGGCTCCTCCGGCACCATTGCTCAGGGCAACAATTAGGGGTGCGGGTCTCAACCTGCTCGAGGAGGGGGCTGATTCACAGTCACAGGAAGCCATGGGCCCGTGGTGGAGCTCAGTGACGTTAGCATCCATCGCTGAGGTCGCCAGAGCCGAGACCGCACCTGACGTTACATGATGAGCACAGGCCTGCGAGGTGATGCCGAAGCAAGCGCCATTGGTTCCACACGAAGGGCATAGCTGCATCTGAGGTGCACTGACTTCGACCACGCGCTGAGCAGCATCGGTATTGAGGGAGAATTCGTCCTGGTTAAGTTTGAGGAGATCAAACTCACTGCAAAGCATGGGCGAGAGGGGCTCAGACTGAGTTACCGCCTTAGGGACACTTGAGGGGTCGACAAATAGGAGACACGAGTTGGGGGGTAGGTTCGTCGCGTGCTTGACAAGCAATGCAGGCTTGCCATTGACACACTCGAGTTGTGGGTGGCCCACGGGAAGCGGGGGCACGGCAGGTCGACTGCCTGCGGCACTGTTGTGTGTTTGCGAAATCTGGTCTTGGGTGTCTTGTTTGAATGATGGGGGAGTTATGCACGCCGCAGTGGGCTGCATATCGTTAGATAATTCGACGTGGGACATTATTACGGTCCTCCTCGCGTCGATCGATGCGGGTGTGTTCGAAAAAAGCGGTATATTCCGCTGTTTCGTCCACGTTCTAACAAGTGAGAAGTCGTGTGCGGGGGTAGTTTGTGGCATTATAGTGGTGATTCCAGTGAGTGTAGGTGTAAAATGAATTAATTTTTCAGATTCTTCAAGTATTCTACATTGGATAAATATACCACTCAGGCATCCGCACTCGCCTTATACACCATTTAAGCATTATATCCCTCTTCGCAATCGTCATTCCTTGACGGTTTGAAATTACTATTCCGGCACCCCCGAATCCGAATGCCTCCAGTCCCAATGAGTCCAGGCGGCTACTTGGGGGGGTCGATTTAGCCGCATCAGGCTAAACCCACTCTCAATTGTTCCAGAACTAAGACGTCAAATTGTGCCAGGGAGGGGGATTCGGGGTGGGCTTTCGCGTCAGGCGCGCCATGCACGCCCTGGTTTCGTGCACCACATGGGTCTTTGACCCGGGACTTCACGCCTGAGCGCGACTATAGACCGAACACAATGTCCAGAACCCCTCATGAGACACCTCCAAACCCCTTGGAACTTGTTGGTAAGCTGGTGTCCCAGGCTCAGCTCGCTCTTTACGAATAAAAGTGTGACATGGCGGCGGTGCAGGAATGTAAAAAATTTCCAAAAGCATGGATCGTGGATGATAGAGTGCGAAGATCCTCAGATCCCACATGTGCAGCGTGCACAAGGCACTCTTTCACGCGTTTAATGCTCCCCAGCACAGCCTCAAATTTCTAACAAGTCGGGCCAGTGTGAGGTTCGCAGGGGGGAGGGGGGTTGCCAAAGTTGTGTGGAATATTTTTTCAGGTGGATGGCCTCACCGGCGGTCCCAGTTTCAATTTCGAATTTGGCGCTCTGTAACGGAAAAAGTAACCGAATTGAGCTCGCCGCGTGTCGACAAAAAGCGCGTGTTTTGTGGGGTTGCGCCGAGTGCGCTGGATTATGGCCACGCGCATCGCGTAGGGGACTTGACACCGCTGGTTATACCCCCAGGATCTACACCAGGCACTCACGCCAAGCCACTTAAAAACGCCCCAAAAACTCGAAACGAGGGGCTCATATCAAGAGATATCTTCTATTTTCGATCGGTTTGTGCACGGAACACGACACAAACGTGCGACCTGTAACTTGTTCCCAGTCACTCACACATGCAGCTTTCACCATCTCGCTCTAGCTCTCAATATTCCACCTGGCGATCTCGGAAGAGAGACCCCATGTCCGTTCATCACAACCTCGCAGAGCGGCTGAGGGTCGTGCTGGGGCACCAGAACCAGGGTACGAGGGGTCCCACGACCACCGAGGCCTACGTGCAGGACTCACTATCTGCTTCTCAGCGATATCTGCGATCGGGCGTGCTCGAGCCTGTTCTCGACACGCACATCGGCAACAACGCCAACAGCCACAACACGAGCAACAACACTAGTCATGGGCGGCACGACCCCCATGGTGCTGCCGTCGTCGGTCATGCAACTCCCACCCGGCAGCGTGCAGGGTCTAGTTCAGCCAGATCCGGCCTGGCCGCCTCGAGCGTGATCAGTCCTGCACTCGGCCGGCGCATCCGAGAGCAGTTGCTCCAAGAGCACGCAACCGCACCGGGATCGTCGCAAGGCATTGAAGCATCACCAACGCAGATTCGAGTGCACATCCCGTTGCGATCCCACTTGAGATCGCCCCAACCAGGTGCATCCTCCAACAACGGCGGAAATAGACCACTCTCGGTGAGTGAACTTGAAACAACTCCTGGGCGACAGCCTGGCTCGGTCTATCGTGGCTCTCGCGTCCTAGACAATTTCGACGACGATGAAGAAGATGATCTCGATGAGTCACAATATCCCTTGAAGCGACGAGGTCACAAACCTTCACAACCTGACTCCGTCTATTCCTCTCCACGCGAGCAGTCACTCTCAAGCAGTATAGCAGAGTTGCGAAGCCGTGTAGGATTCCTCACTAGAGCCCTACGTGGTCAGCGCCTTGAGCAGGAGCAGGGACGCAAACAAAGGAAGCACCACAAGGGCTCGTCTTCTAACCACTCATCAAGTCGAAGATCACACAAATACGATGAAACAGACTCTGCGTCCGACTCATCAGAAGGGTCCTACTCATCATCTGCCACCGAATCCCAGGAGGATGGCTCGAGCTCTGAGGACTACGACCACGAAGATATTCCACGCCTTTCGAGACGTGCGGCGCGCGAGCGTGAAATGGAAGAGGCTGTCGATAAAATTCTCGCCATCACCCAACGAGTGTCCACGCTTCGCTCACCCAACGCATCAATCGGGCAGCCAGTCTCGTCGTCTTCGAGTTCATTGAGCAAGCCACGTTCTGAATCTCGATCACATTCCAGAAGTTCACGATCTCGTCGTCGGCACGAAGGTATCTCCAGCCGAGACGTCGTGAAGAGCGTTGAGCGATTGGCACGTGAGCTTGAGCGCTCGCGATCGAGGTCACGGTCTCGTTCTGCTGTAGCTCCCGCTGCACCCACCAATCAAGGCAGCAATGGTTCCGGTTTTGATGCCGATTCCAACACAGATTCACTTCGCCGTCGGCTTTTGCCTGGCTTGATGGAAGTTTCAGAGCCGGAGACCCAGACCGACCAACCTCCTCGGAGATTGGCTCCAGCACCAGTACAGACAGTCGAAAGCCGTCAAGATCCGCTACCAACTCCGCAAAGCAGTCATGTAACTTCTAGTCAGCGCAATCCCTCGCAATTGAATCGATACTCCTTGGCTACTCGCTCACCCGAGGGCGCTGAAGCATCTGCAGAAGCGGCTGCGAATGCCCGAGTGTCTGTCGATGCTAGCTTGAGGCGAGTGCAAGCTCTCGAAGGCCGTCTCGTCAATGCTGAGGTTCGTGTCAGCGAGCTTGAGACCGAGCTCGAGCGCGCCGGGAGGGATCTCCAGAGCGCAATTGCTCGAGAGAAGTTGCTAGATGAAAAGCTTGCCAAAGCGAATGAGAAGATCGAGGAGCTCACTCTGGACAACCAGCAAATCAAGCAGGAGAAGTCGCGCATCGTACAGGCTCTCAAGTCTGTTGACCCGGCGAAGATCGCAGAGTTCGCCTCGCAGGAGGGCTCAGATCAGGCCGATCTATCCCTCACAGAAGCTAAGAGGCTTCAGAAGGAAAAAGCATCAATCGAGCGCGCTTCGGTTGAGTTACAACGCAAGTCTGAGCAATTGGTGCAGAAGGATCTAGATCTCCAGCGGAAAGAGGCTGAGCTTGCGAAGACAGCCATGATGCTTGAATCCCAAGCGCAGCAACTCCAGACGCAACGAGACGAGTTCCAACAACACGTCGAACTTGAGCGTGCGAAACTGGATGAGTTGTTTAATTCAGGAGCCAAGTCAACTGAACTCATTATCACAGCCTCGAAGCAGCTGAATGGATCTCTTTTCGAGCAACTCAAGGTTCACGGTGAAGACAGATTCCTTTCGCCGCTAGAAGGCCACCTAAAGCAAATGCGTGCCAGTCTAGGACTTTCTGAGAACCCTTCCGCTCCAAGTAACAAGGCCGATGAGACTCTCCAGGAATTCGCAGTCATGGCATCTTTGGTTAAAACAATCTTTGTTGTATCCGAGGAGGAGATCGCTTCGGCGAAGAGTAAGCAAAGTGAAGTCGTTTCTGAACTCTCGTCTGAATGGCAGGCTGAGAAAGCAAAACTACTTGAGGAGAACGCACCGCTGCAAGCCAAGTTGAATGAGCAAGACACGTCTCTGCAAACAATCTTGGCTCAACACAGCGATCTCACCAAGGCGAATGTAGCGCTCACTTCAGCTCTCAATGAGCTGCGGGCAGAGCGCGACAAACTTCTCGAGATAAACGCTCAGCTTGTTGAGGGCCGCGCGGATGAAGCACAGCTGTTGGAACGTATTTCCGAGAATGCCAGATTGACAGAGGACAACTCGCAACTCGCAAAGACTGTCGAAGAATTGCGTATGCAGCAAGCGGGTCTCGTTCAGACGAATATCCAGCTGAGTGCTGCAAATCAAGAGCTCGAGCAGCAGGTCCGAGAGCTGAAGACTAGCAGCCAGGATTTGCTTTCTCTGAACACAGAACTCAGTAGTGCCCTTGAGGCCGAACGCAAGGTTGCGGATGCGCTTCGTGAAAGTGTAGCTACCTTGCAGCGGCAACTCGAGGAAACTTCCCAAAGAAGCTCATGCCAGCATGAGGCAGAACTCACCACCAAGATGGCTGAGATAGAGTCAAAGTGGGCTGAAATCCACACGGCCCTGGACGCATTGGCGTCTGAACGAGCTGATCTCGACACAGCCCGATCCGAGATTACTCTTGCTCAGACTGCGATTGCAGTTGATCGAGCTGAGTTGAGTCGAGGTCGCTCAGAACTTGAGGCTGCACGAGAAGAACTGGAGGCCAAGTCGCGGGAAGTCCAGACCGCTCCTCTGGGTTCTAGTTATGTTGAAGGTCACGAGGCGCTTGAGGCGAAGAAAGCCGAGCTCGAGTCTCTTCAAGCGGCACTGGCTGCACAGCTCCAAGAGCTTGAGGTCAAGCAAGCAGCCATCGCAGAGCAGCAGCGAGAGCTGGATGCCGCCCGAGCGGTCACAGCCTCGCAAGCGTCCTCGCTCGACTCGAAACGTGCTGAGTTGGATGCCAAGTTGGAGGAGTTGCAGAGCAAAGAGAATGAACTCAAGGCATTCAAAATTCAGCTCGAAGATATGGAGCAGGAAATTCTTTCGCAACGGACCGAGTTGAGCGTAAAGCAACTTCAACTTGAGAAGCGACAGACTGAACTAGATAAGCAACAAGCCGACTTGGACGCCAAGGAGGTCGATCTAGACGATAAGTTCAATAATTTATCCTCCAAGCAAGTTGAAATCATTGCACGACAGTCCGAGTTAGATTCCAAACAAGCCGATCTCGATGCCAAACAGGTTGCGATCGATGCTCGACAGTCTGAGTTAGACGCACGACAGGCAGAAATGGATAACAAACAGATTCAGCTCCTTAGCTTAGAGGCAGATTTGTTTAGAAAGCAAATGGAGCTTGATGAGGCCCTCGCTAAACCCGATGAGGCAACACCATCTAAGGTCACTGAAGCAGTATCCTCACCGCAGGATAGCGGCAATGAAAAGGATGCGGTCATCGCAGAGCTCCGCGCACAGCTTGAGCAGATGGAGAACAAGTTCAGGGACTTACAGGCAGAATTCGAGGTGGGCAGGACCAATATCGCATCCCAGGACACAACTCTTGATCCTGCAACCGTTGAAGAGCTGGCACTCAAGGCTAGTCGCATCGCGGAGCTTGAGGAGTTACTTCGAGCTCTCAGTCAGGACTTCGAGACTCAGTCGAAAACCCTGTCGCAATTCAGGGAAGAGAATACTCGCTTGCTTGACCGATTGTCTGAACTCGAAAGCCAGCAGACTGATCCACAGTTGCGACCTTCATCCAGCGCAATTCTTGACAGTCAACCCGAGGACCTTGATGTGTCTTCCATATCATCCCTCAATGAGGGCATGTCCCCTGAGTTTTTCAGGCAGTACAGACGTGACAGCAAGGCTATGCTTGGCCTCGAGGAATTCTCGCCTCTCCAGGCATCCGATCCCGTTATCAACTTGGACGGTGGCATTGATCCTTCGCTTGATACCACGACTGAGTACCCGCAAGACAATGCAACGCTGCCACAGCTTCCAGAGGCAACGGTTGCAGCAGAGAAAGATGCTCTCGCCAACATATCCGATATCGAGGAGCTGCGTAGGCGAGCTACATATTATCACGCTAAGTGCCAGAAACTCGCCAATGCGATGAAGCTTGCCAAGAGCACGATCACCCTTGCAAAGGAAACGCTCCTTGAGGTCCAGAAAGATGTCCGTGCACACCAAGAGGAAGTTAAGCAGCGCGAGTTAGCATCGCAGCGCACTGAAAAAGAGGCAGCACGCACAATTGACGAGCTCGTTGCGTATTGTGTTGAGTTACAGAAGGAGCGTCGCGCGCTCCGCAGTCAACTCGAGGCATTGGAGGTTTAACTGCACACGACCATGCCCTCTGCTCATTTTCAGCCAAGAATTGACACAACATTGGCACACTTAGCAATGTCAACCGATTCTGATGCTCTGCAGACTACTGGGGTTGGATCTCCAAGCATTTTACCAACCTTAACAGACATTATCCTTTCTGCTCTCTTTACCTAACCATTCCATATTAGTCGTTTTTGTGGATAAAGGCCAGTTTCATGGATCGGAAGCACACCCCGACAAGTCACCACTTGATGCAGGTGGAAGGACGTTTCACGATCATTCTTGGGACCAGACAGAAAAATCAAAATCAATTTCCTCACGTTTCCGTCTCAATACACTTAGCATCGATCTTCGCGAGGCGCGCGTATGTGCCCCGGATCGATTGTCTTTCTAACGAATTGAAGGCGCATTTTCGATTTGAGTTACGAACATAATTTTATTTGCTCACGATAGTGTAACACTTACTTTGCCCTTTGAAACGATTGACCCGACTGGCTTTGCAGCTGGGAAATAGCACCTAACACGAGCCTCGTTGCCTCAGTGCCGAATGATCCTCTACGCTTGGCAGCGATGGGGTGTTGGCTTGGAGCATATCCTTGACCAGCCTGAGAGCCAGCCTGAGAACCAGACTCAAACAGACCTGCTTCCGACCGTCTGTAGTTCGCTTCGAGGAGCAATGAATCAACATCAAATGCATCAGGGTGTGTGCTGAGGAGACTTTTGCCAGTGCGTGATAGAACATCGCGGACAGGCCTATTTGCCGTGGTCTTGGGGGGCTGTTGTGTCGGAACGTAGAGACCCTTCTCAAAGGCCCTTGACACACCATTGACAATTCGTTCAGCCTCCCACTTCAGATCCAATTTTGCAAGAACATCAGCATTCTCGATGGCACGCCTCAGTGAATCCTGCTTAGTCGATTCCACTGAGCGGTCAACCATTGACGCTGCGTGAGCAGCAGTGGACTGGAGCCTTTCGACTACGGCCGTGCTCTCTTCTTCTACTTTCCGAGCGCTTTCCACGGAAAGCTGGTTTAACAGTAGTTTGCGATTATACTCCAACTCCTGTGCACGCTTGGCCAACTTCTGTAGGCGAAGGCGAGCTGCATTGTCGGCCGATTCAAACTCCTCTTTTACATTCATAAGCGAGGTTTGAACAAGAAGCTGAGCTTCTTTGGCTACCCACGCTGCGGCGTCCAGTTTGCTGTCATCTGTCGTGATATCTTTTTCCAGCTGGTGCTCGTCGTGTAGTAGGGGTTCAGATACTTGTGCCCGAGACCGAGAGTGCGGGCGCGATAAATTTGATCGTTCTTCTTTGCCTGCATTTGGACCTTGCGGTGAAGGAGAAGCATGTGAGTTTTTGCGCTTTTTGCTCGGTCCTGCGTGTGTCCCAACAGCACCCGGGGCGAAAGCATGATAGGGTAAGTCCAACATGTTCATCTGTGTCGCAGCTGCCCTTACATACTTGGGTGATTCCTTCTCTTTTCCCGCCTCATCGAGAAAACCCACTATACCTTTGGTCTTGAACGCTCTCTTAGCAACCTCGCGGCGTCGAATAATTTCCTCAATTTCCTCTCGTGAGGCCAGATTGCTTGCGAAGTCTGGAACAACTATCTCTGGTGGCTGCTCTCGCATCATACGATGAGGACCTAGGCCCATCTTGGGTCCAGCCTCCCTTTTCGAGAGGTGATCGCTGTGCAGGTCGATTCGTGGTGGGCGTTTCTCAGACTCTTCGCGTGTGGGAGATACCTTAGGAGATACCTTCGGGGATACTTTCGGACTAAGTTGCTCAACTTGAGTAACAATCTCACGAGCCTGTTGCTTGAGTAGGGACTTTTGATACTCAATCTCCATGAGTAGCACTGCTTTGTGTCTATCTACAGTGGATCGTGCTGATACAATAGATGCGCGAGTTGATTCGTCACCAGGATTGGTTCCTTGGGGTTGTGACTGATGCTCTACGAGTGTCTGAAGCTGGTGCTGAAGCGCCGGAACGAGTGGTAGGGCGCCATTCGACGCACGTCTCGCTCGTTGCAGTGCTCGCGCATTCCTCCATATCCTCGAGGTTTCTGATAGGTACTGTGTGGGCGATCTAAGGTCTGGAACGACTACATTCAGAGTGTCTGAGGACGGAACGGTGGAAGCCGGTGATTCAGGTGCTGTATCCGCTGTGTCCGTTGCTACGCTAGGTCCATTTGTGGGGTGGTTTTGGCTCGATTTGGTGGAATCTGAGGTCGAAGTGTTGGCTCTCGAGGTGTGGCTATCTCGAGAGAGGTCCACTCCATAAAGATAAGCCAGCTCGCCGAGAGCAGGGACTCTTAGGGCATGCCTTGTCTTGGATCCCCGGCTCGGCGTAAACCCCCGTGTGATTGCAGACTCGACAGAAGTTGTAGGAGGTCGAGCAGAGATCGAATCAACTTGGTGTTCAGTGGACTCCGACAGATCAATTCTTTGGGATTGGGTTCCTCCCTCGACTGCTGGAGTGGTCACTGCTGCTGCTGCTGCTGCTTCGCGAGTAGCAGCTTTCGATGAAGGTGATATGCTCCTTCGTACGGAGGTGTGGGATGGGATGCTGTTGTGTACGATGTTGATGTCAGGTTTGGTTGCTCCTTCCTGATCGGCGGCTCTCGTTGGAGAAGGAGAGCGATTCCGTTTACGAGATCCTACGGGCTGCACTAATGGCTTGCCTTCGAGACTCAATGTTAGCCTAGAAGCGGGAATTACATCTGCATCATCATCCACATCTTCATTCGTAACGATTGCATTGCTAATTGTAAGTTTTGTATCAGACTGCCCTTCTGGCTGACTGGACTGGTCCTGTTGTGGCTTGGTAAGTGTCAATGGAAGGCGCAGATTCTGTCTCGCAGCCGATGCGGCCGTTACGAAGTTGACTCGTGGTCGCATGGTCAGTCCAGGAATGGGTTCCAATGCAGAGAGGATTTCCTCTATCGACACATTCTGGGTGACGGCTGACTTCACTGGGTGAGTACTGGTTCCTGAGGCTGGTCCCTGTTGAGGTGAGGCACTAAAGTCGTGCCTAGACTCCCCCGGCGCATCTGATGCAGCAGTCTCTCTTTCAGTAACAACTACAGGAGGTGGTCGTGGGCCACCAACCCGGGTTCGTCTAGGGACGTCTGAGGGAAACCATAGATCTAGGTTCGGATCTTGAGTTGGGTTCGAGTCCTGGCTGGCCTCGGGCGCGTTCGCAATAAACTTCACACCAGTAGGCTTCAGAATAGGCGTCGTACTTGTCAGGCTTGCAGACACCATTCCGTTGGGGTCCCTCATCTGAGTCTCTGACGAACTTCCTACATTGTCACTGCCGCCGTTACTTGCATTCCTCGTGGGCTGTTCGTCGGGTCGGGTCGTCTTTGCATCTTCCGCACTTCGATGCCCAGAGCCCCTGCCGGCTGTCTCAGTGACTTGTTTGCCATCAATTGGAAGGATGAAGTTGTGCAGACGCGCGTCGCGTGTCCCGTGCATGAGTACGACCCCTATGTCCTTCACAGGATGCCTCGGAGTAGGTCGTACTACTCCGGGTTGATCAGTACGGTTGGTCGATTCACCATGGGAGCGTGCACGCAGACCAGGGCGAGGGAGTTCGATCGGCGTTTCAAGTGTTACACCTTGAACCATCCCCAAGACCGTGTTCGGCCGCGTGTACGGCGCGACCTCGAACGTTTCCCCGGCAGGGGGTAGTTTTCGGCCGAAAACGTGGCCTGCACGGGGCCGTGACGACTGCATCGCAACTCAGTACAGTTTGTGGGGGTGTAAAGAGTAGATTTAGTTGTTGATCTCACCCACGCATTCGCGCCTACACCCTCTTTACCTATACTAACGAATTGAGAAAACGCGGTCCTACGACCTGACTCGGGAGGGTCACGCACTGAGCTAGGCGCTCGGCTCAGATATGTTGCGCAGCTCGCCAGTACGATGAAAGTGCGCCGGTAAATGCCGCTAGCAGGACGCGCAGTCGCAACAAATCGGGGCACAAAAGGGGCGAAATTCAAACGGTTACTAGAATAACGGTTACTGGGGAAGAGGTATACGCGGTGAGTGTGGTGTGCAGTAAATTATATGTACACACGTGATAGGGATATACATATTGATTTGATCTGTTTATACTGCGAGAACATATCAAAGTCCTGGTCAAAACCGCGATTAAACCACTCACACTAGGTGATTGTTCCTCTTCTGACTCGCATACCCCGCAATTGCACACGATCCATCAAAGCTACGTCACCTAACACCCAGCGCGACCGCTTCTACGTCCCGAGACGAGCCGATCGAGACCCCGACCCGACCTCGGAACGAACCCCGCGCTGAATACCACGAACCGCAGACCTCGACCAGGATGACCGACGTGCTGAGATACGGTGTGGATAGCAGCGCCGTGCTGCAGCTGATTCGCCAGCACCCGGCGACTCGGCTGTCGTCTCGGCCTGCGTCACTCATGGACTATCTTATTGGCACGGAGATGAACCCGGAAACATACGAGGCCACGATGTACCGGAAACTCGAGGCGACTCTGGAGGATTCTTCTTCCACTGCGGTTACTCTGCTCGTGGCACCCTTTGGAGGCGGTAAGACCCAGGCGCTGAAGCACTATGAGGACATGCTCATGCGCCGCACGCTTGCAGCCCTTAAGCGAGAGGAGATCGCTCGTTTGACAGCAGACAATGGGAAGGCTGAGAGTGCCATTGCACTGTCGCTTGCAGCCAAGTGTCATGAGCTACCACTTTACATCGACCTCGCCAGGACGCCGTCGATCACTCCTGACATGCTGTCACGTCAAACTGCCGAGGACCTGCTGCGTATCTGCAGTTTGGAACCAAAGGACTTGTTCCGTCAGGATAGCAGAGCCCCGCATGGCATCCCTGTTACAACCAAGCTGCAGCGCTTCCGACCTGTCTGGCTCCTGGACAATTTAGGTGACCCCAGTGTGGTACAGTGCTTCGGACCGCTGCTCGCCGAGCTTACATCTCGCTTCTCGGGTCGTGTCGTAGCAGCTTGTGCTGAACCGTACATTCAACACGTCCTCAAGAATAGGTACATGGATATGTTCGCCCCTGTCTTGACCCTTCCTCAGAGCGGTCAGAACGACGCTACTAGTGTTAAAATGACGGCCGCAGCACTTGCAAAGCTGTCATCTCGTTCGAAGCTGAACGCCGGCACGCACCCGGTAAAAGACAACTCAGGCTCGTTTTCCAATCTCCCCAAGTTCAGCGCCTCGCTGCGTGTGTTCCACATCAGCTTTGATCCCAATGCACCGCTTTCAAAGCTTCTCACACTTGCAGCAGCACATGCACTTGCGCTGGTCTACGATCGAGATCCGAACAGCGCTTCAGGTGCACATAAGTTCATGTTCGCAGACAACCTGGAGAGCCTACAACTCATGAAGTCACCCGAGGAAAGGCTTGTTTCGCTCTCGAAGCTGCGTATGCAACAAGATATGGAAAGCATTGCCGTAGCAGCACATCGTCTTAGCCATCAGGACCTGATTACGTACACTCCAGCGCTTGCTACTTGTCTTAGGAATCCTAGCATGCTGACCTACCTCGCTGTTCGAGCACAGGACTTGCTAGAGGCAGTGCAGGAAGCTCGCGATCGCGCACATTCACAGGCGTTGCTGTCGAATCTCAGCGCAACTGGAGCTGGCGCTGACCGAACCGGCAAGACATTGGAGCACTTGAGAGGTCTTGATATGCAGCAGGAGGCCCCGGTAGGGATCAACAGAACGTTAGCCGAACGTGTGCCCGCGACCAGCCTCGTGCAGGCGATGAAGGTAGGAGCAAAGCCCGAAGCGCAGTCATCGGAATACGCAGCATTGTCGGTCAAGGTCTCAAGTAAGGCGTACAAGCTCACTCGCGACGTACTTCGTGAGTACTTCCGAGTTGCCTTACACCGCTTCGCGGCGGCGGGCATGCTCCGAGTTCCAGGAGCGACCGGAACTGGAGCAGCTGCGACAGCCATGGCCGCAGCCCTGCTCCGCAAGGGTGCTCAGGGCACGGGATCCACATCGAATGCCGAACTCGGCCTCGGTTTGGGCTTGGGTGGCCTTGGATATGGGGGTGTCAATGGATTGGGACCACTTGAACAGGACTGGTCTACATTCGTAGATGACTGCCTCGGACTCTGCGAGGAAATTGCGGCCTATACAGAGGACCGCAGCAATCAGCTCGCCAATCAGCTGGAGGAACTCCAGCGAAAGACGACGGTCAACCTTGTTTCTGGTTCGGGAACCCCTGCAGAAAGAGAGTTTGTGAATCAGAGCCTGCAGCGCGAGCGATCCGCACTTGAGAAGCTGTTTTGCACGGCGCACGAGGTCGACTTAGATAGCCCGGAGGTAATCGCCCTACTGATTCGCGCCATCAATGCCCGAGAAGCAATCGCAGTTGCGAATCGTCAGGCGAGTGGAGGACCTGGGTCATTGAACTTGCTCCCGGAGGAGAAGTATCTGTATGAGGCACAGAACCTCGCGGTGCTTATGGCTCGTGCTCGCGCTCGCAACCAAATTGAGCAAATGCGAGGCATCCGTTTGGCAGGTGGACTTAAGGATCCCGATGCCGACGGTTCGGGTACGTTGCTCGCATTAATCCAGGCCCAGGAGGCAATCTCTCCCATTTATCGCCGTCTATTATGCATGGCGGCGCCCTTGAGAAGTGCGGTTTCGTCGCTCACGTCCAAGGTTGGTGGAAATAGGTTTGTCTTCTGGAGTCAGGGTCTAAGAGACTTTTTCCTTACATCGTTCCAGGCTCGCGGTGGTGCCCTCGTCGCACGAATCCAGGCAGCGCAGCAGGTTGGCGCGCTCCACAATCCTCAGGCATTCTATGGCATCCGAGGGGTGCCGCAAGTTCTTAGTCCTGAAGCAGCTCGGGTTGGTAGCGATCTAGTTGAACGGGCCTTAAATCTCAAGCGTGGTTTAATTACCCCTCATTGGGTGAGTGCCACACCTCCACACACTCTTGTTATCAACCCATTGATGTGCGGGGGATGCCGTAGAGTACTGGTTGAGCCACCTGCAGTTCCAGCGGACAAGGCTGTACAACAGTTAGGTCCAGTTGGCGCGACTGGGGCTCAGGGTCTTAATGCTCTGATGAATGCTGAGCCAGAGAGGCGCGCAGCACCTGCTGTTCCACCCGTACGATTGCCAAGCAACGATCGTAAGTCATGCCCCTGCTGCCGTGTGTACAACCTTTGCACCGGCTGCGATCTATGTGTCAGATGTGCAGACGAGGTTGCTGCACTTGAACGCGATGCCGCTACCATCCAGAGTGTAATCCCCGCCTATGACAGAGCTAATGGTGGCTACGGTGCTCACTACAATGGCTACCTGAGCAGAGGACTATATCTCGACCCCACATACGGCCAAGCAATTCAAGGTAACTCCGGATCTGTAGCAGACCCTGGAGCCGATACCGCGCTATTATCCAGGATTGTTGATCATCTTAAGCGTACCATGGCGAACAGTTCTCAACAAGAAAAGGAAACAGCAGGTAATACCACTCGCGGAGTTCCCAACGTTCACGTAAAGGGCGACTCAGATACTGCCAATGATATGAAGTCTCCGCGTCGGAGCTTGGTCAACCTGATTGCGACGCAGGTGCTTGCAAACGCGCTTGCTGCAGACACTTTGTCGCCGCTCCAGGCAGAACACCAAGCAGCTCAGCAGGTAAATGCGATCCAGATGTTTGACAAGCTCTACGGAGGTGCAGCGCAAAACGATACTTTGATGGCACCGAGGGGAGTTGGAGCACCAGGAGTTGTAGATGGCAACTTGTTATGGGGGCAACCGCATCGATACGGTGCCCATGTAAGTTCACAATCGTCTCGCCTTAGGTCTGGAGGTGACATGATCACAGATCCCATTGACACAGCACGTGACGCGCTTCGTAACCTGGCAAATCTACGTGGAATCCAGTTGGATGAAGTCGTGGGTAAGCTGAATCAGATGCCAGGCTTCATGGGCACTGGTGTGCCAGGAGCAGGTCAACCTCTCGTTACACTTCGATGTGGGTGCGAGATCCTTTTACCACAGAGACTGCCGACAGGAGAAGTCGTTTTGGGACGAGTCAGTCGTATGTGTCTGCTACACAAAACGAAGCAACACAGCACTTCAAGCTCCGGATCGAGCCGTTCTGCTATTTTTGAAGAGCTCCTCGAGTCAATTCAACCGGGTGACACCAGCACCATCGCAGTTCGTAATTTGTACAATGTTTTAGCGAATGGTGCCTCGCAAGCGACTGTAGCCCAGGATCAAGGCACTCAGACAAGCGCTCGAGGTATTCCAAGCATATCCCCTGTAAGCTCTGGTGGCGACGTTCACCTTGAGCTCGCGCCGCAGCTATTTGGTGACGGTCAACGTCGCGGTAAGGATAGTCTGAGTGATCAGCTCGCGACGGCCCGAGAGCGCGAGGAGCGCAAAAAGGAGCGATTAAAACAGATTGTCTCAAGTCTGGGACTCGAGAATGTCGTGAAACCGGAGCGGCTTGTTCAATTCATTCCTTCGAAACGTAAAGCACACCTATTCCAAGGCCTGCAGTGTGCCACACGCTGTGCTGGATACCTTTGCGTCGGAACAACCGAGGGGTTGCATCTGTTTGATGAGGACGATCTGGTCCCGGTGGACGTTGTTATGCTCCGCAAGTCTGTTACCGCCCTAGCGACCTTGCCTGCGAATGCATCTCAAGGAGCATCAGACGTAGACTCAGCTGGCTCGAATGCCTTTCTTGTCGCGGGAACTAGTTCAAGTGAGGTCGTTATACTTGACGCCTCTCAAGAGTTTAAAGAAGTCGCTCGCGTGCCATTAGCTATTTCACCTTACCATCTCAGTGCTACAGCAGACGGTTCTGTACGCCAAATTGAGCCACACCCTAAGTATCCTCATGTTATGGCAGCTATTACAGAGAGCACCGTCCATATTCTGACGTTTGATCTCACAACTCGTCCGGTTCGTCTGGCATCTCAAGATATGTGGTTTAATCCAGTGCAGCGTTCCCTCGCACTCCAAGAGCTCACTGTCCGAGCACAATCCACAGATCCATTCGGTGTACATGGTATCCTACCAGCTGTACACGCTAGTCGTATGAACTGGCCGGAGATTCGAATGCGAAAGGCACGATGGCAGATTTCAGGGGAAGATAGCGGCGTGTTGCTCGTTGGCGATGTTGAGGTCATCTGGAACATGCCGTATCAGATGTCTTCACTCCTTGCAGGCTTGGTACCAACCGTCAAGTTGGTTCCAAACTCACTCGTGGCGTCACCAATCACTGCTGCAAGTCGGATCGCACTCGGTGCGGCAGATACCGCCGATCTTGCTGTCCTTCGAGGTCAGCCAATTCGACCACTCCTGACGCTCGCGGGACAAGAACAATCTATGGCGACTCCTGAGGCCCTGCCCATCGTTCGTCTACATAGCGATCAGTCAGCGTCCTTCGTGCGCGACTTGGCCCTTTCACCTGATGGGCAGTATAGGGCCGTGGCATTGATGCATCACGCGGCACCACTTTTGCAACATCTTTCGAGCGGTCGAGTTATTGAGTTGCCAGCACCTGTCGTGAAGCGAGAGCTTGACAACGTTGACAAACCCAGGAATGCAGAGTGGATTAGCCGAGTCAGCTGGAGCCCTGATGGAACCATGCTACTCGCTGGTGGTGATCAAGGCTCGATTTTCATGTATCGCGTCCGTGGAGGATCTGGCAACTTACAGGCTTATATGCCCAAGGCAGCTGGCGATGCCGTAAGCAACTTGCTGTGGGATCGTGATGGCAACTTAATTTCTCTTGGGTTTTCCGGTGTGATGAAGCGATGGGAGATCAACCCTCTCCAAACCGCAATCTCTCTTGAAACCGAGGTGGTCGGAGATCACATTCAAGATTAGTTAATACCCGTTGAATTGTCATTGTATGTTAAAGCAGTCCAAGAAATACATTTGATAGTAGCAATGCAAACGTGGTTACTACGGACGCCAGGTGATGCGTTGGAGTTTTTGAAGGTTCCTTTGTTTTGATGTCGCCATGAAACTGGAGGTTGGACTTGATTGTAGTGAGGGTTCTTGTGGAAAAATGTGTATAGAACAATCATAGGCTATGCAGACACTATCAGAGCGAGTTCTGATCGATATCACACGGAGATTTGGCGGACTCATTCCTCCCTGAAAATGAGGCGGAGTGCGTTTGACAAAGGCGCGGATCGAGGAAAACCTCTTACTTCCTGCCAGGACTCACAATTCCAGGTCGTCCAACCCCCATGCCAATCAAGGCCGTTCGTCCTCCTGCCGTACCCGGGGCTGCACTTGCAGGTGCTGCGGCGTTGTTTGAGGGTGCAGAGAACGGTAGGCGTGTTGGTACAGCACCTCCGTGAGGATTGGGAATGTGAGGGTGGTGATGGTATGGAGGAGTGGCAACTCCCATAGGGGGCTGCGCTGGAGTGCCGGGACTGGAATGATCCATGGGTGAAGGAACGGGCGGTAACATTGGACGACTCGGAGGTGTGGCAGCACCCATGGGCGGCAGCACTTTTTGTCCTCCAACTACTGGAGCATGTCCTGTCAAACCGCGGTCCAAGGCACATGTTTCATCATGAGGCATTGGCATGCCTCCTTGGTGGATGCCAGTGTGAGGGCCTCGTGGAGCAACTGTCATCTCACCGTTTGACGCCGACGATGGAGCCGGACTACCCTTCATCGGAAGCTGGGGAGGAGATGCCACGGTCGTGGCAGGTCCGGAAGCAGGTGTTGAAGGGGCACTCATGTCACCAAGTTTTGGATCAGGATCATCGAGGAGTGGAGCATTTACACGAATTTCGCGTGGAAGGTCCTCGCCAAGGAACAGGTCATCAAAATTCATTCCGATCTCAAGCAAGGTACCACGGGTGTTGTTATACCTGATTTTGCGCTTTTCTTCCGCAGTGAGTTCGTTCTTCTCAGCCTTGGCTTGGATGGACTCTCGGCACCTCTCGACTACTCTTGAGAACATCAGAGCGGCGCCAGCACCATCGTCGTCATACTCATCCTTACAGTAGTACTCCGCATTCACTCCGGGGATGTTGAACTTCTGTGTCATGTTATTTGTTGCAGCGGCGAAGGCAGTAGCACACAAGACGAGAGGAACTTCTTCACTAACATATCGAGGAACACGCATGATGTACGGATGGTGAAGCAACTGGAATGCTGTTGCACGTAGTTCAGGGTTAGGCTCTAAGCAGCATCGCATGAAGTCGTTTAACTCAGCACTCCAACCAGTGCCCCGAGGATAGGGCATTTGCCCAGGTCGATGCTGTACCTTACTGGGCAACATCCATCTTTCACGGTCCGCCGCAGGGATCAGCTGCATTACCTCAACTGGTTTGAGATGTCTGAGGAATCTCGGCACATTTCCGGTCAGCAGAACGTATGAGAGAATACCCAGTGACCAGATATCGACTTTGGCGTTGTAGGTCTTGCGCAGACAAATCTCGGGAGCTACGAAGAACGGTGTACCGCAGAGCGAACCGGCACCAGCATTTGTGCTTTCCAGCAACTTTGATAGACCAAAGTCAGCGATCTTGCACTCACCTCGCGAGTTGACGAGAATGTTTGCGCCCTTGATGTCTCGGTGGATCTTCTTGTTTTCATGGAGGTGGTTGAGACCGAGCAGAAGCATCTTCACGATGCATGCCGTCGTCAGCTCGTCCATAGGGCCACACTCACGCGAGAGGAGAATGGAATCCAGCGTCCCGGCGTCACAGTGCTCCATGACGATCCAGACCTCGTTCTCGAAACGGTAGGTCTCTAGTAGCTGCACGATATATTTACAGCCAATGCTGTTGGAGAGGAATGCAACTTCCTTTTCATAATTGTCGATTTCAGCCTACAGCAGGGTATGTTGAAAGGATCATCACAGCCGTATGTGAGCATAGCTCGAACCGGCTCGGTAAGTCCAGAACATGTGCAAGCCTTGACAAGCGCCTAATTACCGGCATCGAACGTACATCTGATCCGGACAGTGGCAGGATCTTGATTGCAACCTCTTGTTTCGTGCGCCGATTTGTAGCACGGAAGACAGAGCCGTAGGTTCTATATCCAGTCAACAGTGAGTTCAGGTTCGTAACAGGTGAGCCATAGTCAAACGTAGGAAGGAATTCAAATGCGAGGACAATTGATGGAATTCGGACTTCGTCGCTCTGTACACTCATGGATTCAATGCGAGATATCATGATTGGAGCTCAATGTCATGAGTTCCTAGCTCGGCAAGATGTTCCTTCGTTTGCGAAATAGTGACAGATTCATTGTTACTCCGCGACTTCAAGATGATTTGCCGTGTTTAGATACCAACAATCATCCTGGACGAATTCTGAGAGAATCTCTTCAGGCCACGTCGATTGCACGGTTTGCTAGAACAGAACGTACCCTTGTCCTAAGCGCGAATGAAACTCATAGACGGTCAGTGGGTGCATCAAGAGTGGCTCCTTGTTACCACCATCGCCTGGTGAGCTCGCCTTAGATTCAGAGCCCGACCACGCTTCAGTGGTGGGGGGCGTTCCCGCGAGATTTGCTGGAGTTTGCTCAGACATAGTCAAAAGCACTGCTAGTGCAGTCTACAGAGCAGTGATAGAGGAATTTAGCCATAGTCCAAGTTGGGTTTGAATGAGTGCATGTATCTAGAATGCCTGTAGCCAAGTAGAGTGTAGCCTGCAGAGTGCGTTGTTGCTCTACCCTCTGGTCCCAGACCTGGATTCACCCGAAACACTGGATTAGAATCCCAGACTACACTGGCACGAGGTCAGGCTCGCGGGAATCTGGTTGGGAGATCTAGCGACCTTGTACTGTGTCAGTCCGCTATTTTCACGCGCAAAAGGAACCGAGCATTTATAGAAAACATGATTTACATCCTCACTCCGCGTTTCATCTGCATTTCCAGCTTTCTCAGTGGGTATAACAATACCCTGTCAAGAAATCTCATATCTCTAGGGGGTCAAGAAATTCCTATTTCGACACCCCCTGCTTCGCGTTCGAGCTTGAGAAGGGTATTACGCGCGACGCGTGCATTGCACCCGCATATTCTTGGACGTCTTAATCAAAACAGAGTCATATCTATTTACTTACTCCATAGCTGTGCCGACAAAAATGCCAGACACATCATAGCCCCACCCGTCACAGGAGAGGGGTGTCGGGTTGAGGAGAATCCATGGGACTCCATACAATAGCAACGGTATATACACAGATGCCAGACAAAGGATCCTTTATGCTGTGGATATGATGGGACCTGCTTTCGGGTCTCTGTTTACTCATCTTCGGCCTTGCCGATTTCTGCTTCAGTAACTCGTGCGGCCTTGAGACCCTTGTCAACTGCAGCCTCAAGCTTTTTCCTCGTGACTTCCTGGGGTTGACCAGAAGTCTTGTCTGTAATGTCAAACAGTGTGCGACCCTTATTGTCTCGAATGTTATATACATCTGCACCAACCTTAGCAAGGTATGTAACGACCATATAGCAACCGTTCTCTGCTGCAAGCATCGCGGCGGTCATTCCATTTTCGTCACTACAGAGCAAGGACGTTGCGTGGGAAAGGTAAGGAGAGTAAGCAGAGGAAGATAAGGATCAGTTAATCTAGCTATAGCAGTAATACTCCCGAAACGATGCTCCAAAGAATCCACGTACCGAACGTTTACGTCTGCATTCCCGAAGTCTACCAAGTGTTCAACGATCTTCAAGTTGTTTGTGATAGAAGCAATCATGAGGGCAGTCATGCCATTCTTAGCCTGGATGTCGACGTTTGCCTTCTTCTCAATCAGAGCACTCATGATGTGGTGTGCGTTCGCAAACGCTGCCTTCATCAGAGGTGTCTGACCGAAAATGGTCTGTAGGTCGGGATTTGGGAAAGTGCACGGATGTAGTGGACAGGTGTTGTGAGGTATCGAGTGGCGGAGCCAGGCTATGATTGGGTCAAATGTCAACCGAGGTGAGGCAGAAAGCTAAATGCGACTACTCACCTGAACGTTCAAGTCAGCTCCGGCCTTGATGAGTAGTTCGGCAACCTCGAGATAGCCACCGAATGCCGCATATGTTAGACTACATCAGCCGAGTTCATAGCATGAAATTGGAGCGAGAATTAGGAGCGAGAGCGATATCCGCAGTGTTGAAGCCAGATGAGAAAAGGGATCAGGTGGAAGATAAGTGAGAGCAGAGTCAGGGTCGGTTGTGACAGGTATCCATGAAGTTGCGTCATTCACACACTACACTCAAGAAATTCGATTGATGAGATTAACCGGGAGTCACAGAGACATTCAAAGCACAGAGGCACCTCCGAGAACCCAAGAAACACACAACGGATTTGTAGTCATTGACAATGGTCGACTTATGCTCGTTCTACTTAGAAAATACAAACAAGCCCTCTACGACCGAAAGTAACAAACTAAACATGTACCGCGGACGTACGCTGATTGGCCATATTTGTCTTGCAAGTTGACATCTGCCTTAGCGTCCAGGAGCTCTCGAACCGCATCAAGTTTACCCTGGCCGGCAGCAATCATCAGCTGCGTGTTGCCAAACTAGAGTAGCAGACAAGATTTGAGTGGAATAGGAGTGAGTTGCAGGGCAAGTGGTATCCAATGCGGATTCAGAGTAGGCTCAGGTCATGGCACAATGCAGCCGTCGGGCCGACACATAGTGAGTATTAGAGTAACGTACAGCGTCTTGGTGATTGACGTCTTTTGTGCTTTCCATCTGTGAGAGTGAGATAGGAGAGGGATGACATGTCGGTGAATATAAGTACTCTACATCGTTTGAAAACATTTTTGGATCAACACAGTTATCCACTCACGCCATTTCTATCATTTTTCATTGTGCTCCAAAGTCGTTTTTCAAGCGTTTTTCTTACCGTCCGAGGGTGGATGGAGTCATCCGAGGATCGAACAGTCCTGCGCAGCACAAACACCCCATACCATGCACTTCCCCGCCTGGTCTTAGTTGATGATGTATATAATGAATATGCTCCTACCATCACGGCAGGCTTATTCTTCAAGTGTATGGCCCAGGAGGCAGCTCCAGAACAAATCCATTGCAGCAACAAATCCGAGAAAATTAGAAGTGTTAGCTTGCTACCCGAGGGACATCGCCCAAACAACATGCCAGGCGGATTCAGCACGAGCTGGACGAGCTGGAGCGCGTGTGCTGAAGACAAGCGATAGCTGCGTGTCATGTTTCGGGCCGTTAGTGCGCAGGTCGGGAGCAGTTGTTGTTCCAGAACACGGGGTGCTGGAATACTGGTTGTGAGTGATCTTTCCACTGTTCGCTCTACGTGATAGGGGCATTGGAGACCTGGGACAGCGGAGCTGACCGTAAGGCTATATGTCGGATGACTTGTACCCACGTCTGATCCGGTTAAATCGGCGGTGGGATGGTCCGTTCCGCGATCCAAGACCGACGAGGGTGTGATGGGAGGAAAGAGACATCTGGAGTGTAGTGTGCCTCCCTTGAAGCGGTGCTGCTTGCCAAGAGATGTTGTGCAAAAAGATGAGGGCCAATCCAGCTTGAACAAATTCGTTTTCATGGCATCTATCCTGTCACCCTGTAGACACTCACTGCCCACCTACCCAATTTGTGAGGTAGATCGATTGAAAGCCAAGCTCAGCTACGTGGTAGGCAGGTGGCAAGCAGTCAGCAACTTGAGGCTCGACCACCACCATGGAGCACGTGGAGCTCTCGGAGGTGCCACTCGACCGCACTCCCTCTGCTGCCTCTGCCCCAGGCCGAGATTCAGGAGGACCTGGGCAGAGACCAGTCTCAGATGATACAGCGTCTATGAGCAATCTACGACAGCTCGACTATCGATTCCGACGGGATGCCGACGATGTGGAGGACTATGACCTCAACGTAGTTTCCCCCGTTGCTTCTGGGCCTTCGTGCTGGAGCCGTTTCACAGGAGCACTAGGCCGGTGCCGGGACTGGATGAAAGGGAGAGCAACCCTACGCGTCGGCGCAGTTGTCGCATTTGTCCTATTACTCGTTATTATCATTGCAGTGACGACCTCTCTTAAGGGCAAAGGCGGGGACAGTGCTCCCAATGCTACAGGTAAGGTTGTAGGACCAATGCGCTCGAAGCTCGATTACTTGGCTGTCACTCTGGACAACGGCATGGACGTTGTGTTGATCTCAGACCCAGACGCCGACAAAGCGGCCGCTGCCGTGAGCGTGCGCGTGGGATCGGCTGATGATCCGCTGGACTATCAGGGCTTGGCTCACTTTCTCGAGCACATGCTCTTCCTCGGGACTGAGGCCCATCCGGGTATGGACACGTTCAACCAAATGATGGCCAAGTACAGCGGATCCCACAACGCGTATACTTCAGAAGAAGAAACCAATTACTTCTTTGACATCATCCCTGACAAACTCGAAGAAGGACTCGACATCTTCTCCGCCTTCTTTGTATCACCTGAGCTCAAGTTGGAGGCCGCAGAACACGAAATCCACGCCGTAAACGCTGAGCACGAGAAAAATCTCCTTTCTGACAGTTGGCGCTACTGGCAACTGCTCAAGAACACTGCAGACTCTCCAAATGCCTCAACAGGCACTTCGGATCAAGCTATTGTACACCGGTCGAAGCTGCACCATTTCGGTACGGGCAGTTTGCAGACGCTGAACAAGTTCCCTGAGGTGCGTGGTAACTTGAGCAAGTTCTTCAACGACTACTACTGGGCTCAAAATATGCAGGGTGTAATTGTTGGAAGAGAAAGTATTACAGAACTGCGTACCTTGGCTGAGAAGTATTACGGCCAGATTCCGAAGTCGCGTCAAAATGGATCACCATTGCCCAAGGAAGTATTCCCGAAAGGAAGGGACAATTACAGTGGTTTCTTGGCCAACCCCATGAGCTTCCAAGTTGTCAGGAGCGTAGGCGCATCGCATTCTCTCAATCTTGCATGGGTGCTTCCGTCTTACCTCGACTACTATCGATTCGCTCCTGTGGACTTCGTCTCGTATCTGCTCGGGCACGAGGGTGAAGGTACTCCAGCCCACTACCTGACCAAGAATGGATACGTAAGCGCGTTTTCTATTGGATCGGGCGCCACAATGAAAGATCTAGACTTGATCATCGCGGAGCTCACGCTTACCGAAACCGGAGTTGCCAACATCCCTCACATTATCGCTGTTATTGAGTATTATGTAAGCTTCCTCCTATCTCAGAGTGATGAGAAACTGAAAGAGTTGTTTGAGGAACAGCACGCCATGCTTGATATTAAGTTCCAGTATGGTGAAAAGCTGACGTCTATAAAACTGGCTTCTGACATTGCGGCACGCATGGCAAAGCGAGGTCGTGCCCTCCACAGAGATGCAGAACTTGAGTTTACTGCCAAGCATCCGCAGTCCGCCAGTGGTGGAAATGATGCTAAGAGCATTCCGACAGATAGATACTTCGATATTCTCGACCCTCCCTTGCTGCGAGAGTGGGATGCGAATCTTGTTCGGATGCTTCTCCAGCAGCTTTCGCCAGATAACCTCATAACAACACTCTTTACACCCCAAACCGACCCATCATCAGCCTTGGCCGAAAGTTGCCCATGGTTGCTTACACCACTTGATTCCACAGAACCCGTTTATTCGACGGAATATGTGACTATTAAGCCACCGTTATCACCAATGACAGAACAAGCGAAGTCCATGATTTTCAAGGCATTTGAGGCATTCGATCCTGCCAACAACCCTGATGGTGAATGGACGCCCCGCCTTCCTACGAAGAATGCATTTGTGCCCAGCCATTCACGGCTACAGCTCCCCTCATGCGCAACTGAGGCAAATTCTGCATCTCCATACTTTACCAACGAATGTGCGACGATGACAAAGCAGCTGGTTAGTCGGAACGAGAAGCAATGCACCGACACGGCTCCGCGTGTATCGCGAGGTGATGTTATTACTGTCTCGGCCACTGTCGCCCCGAACGCGACATGGCTCACTGGTGATTCAGACGCAATCACAGAGTCTGATTGGCAACTGTCGGACCAGAGCATGAAGGTTCCAACAGATCAATCTGATCTGAAGCCTAATCCGGAGTGGGATGATGTAACAACAATTGTCCAACATTATCTAGTTCGTGAGGCAGTAGTTGGCAGCTGCTTGGGTGATATCATTTCAGTGTATATCCCAGCTCGATGCACCTCATATGCTGCTGCTAACGTGACTCAATCAGAAAGTGATGAGATTGACCTGTTCCAAACCGAACGCTTTGTTGTGGTTCGTATCGACAAGCTTGGACCCACGCCTACACGAGAGATCGAACCCTGCTCAAGTACGCTCACACCGATCCTGGTACGCAGCGATCCATACGCACGTGTGTTCGTGGCCCCGGACACGGCTCATGAACTTCCACGTGCATACGTTGGATTTGATATTGTCATGGAGGAGCCGCAGGTCGATTTCAATGCGTCTACTCCAGATGATGTCGCTCTCGATGCTGTTCGTAAGCGTTCACTTAAGGTGCTTTGGAGCCACGTTGTGACAGCCGCAGCAGCGACTCCAGCTTACTACGCTTCACTAGCTGGCGCGACAATTACGACGTCGGCCACATCACGAGGTTTCCGGGTCGAGATCAACGGTTACACCCCTACCCTCGGTAAAGTGCTTGAGCAGGTCGTTGTGAGCGCGTGGAGCAACATCAACGGTCTTTTGAGTGATAGCGCATTTGAAACAGGTCTGACCAAGGCACTCACTGCGTTGTATCAGCAGCGTGAGTCGCTTCTGTACACTCAAGCGTTCCCGCTTTATAATGACATTGGAACATCACTCGATGGCGTCACCCGCGATGAAATGATCCATTATCTCAAGACTAAGAGGCTTCTCTCCGACAACACTCCTGGTACTCCTGTAACGCTCCAGGATCTGAAGCAGTTCATGTTTGAGCGCTTTAGTCAGCACCGATCGCACATCACTGTCCTTGCCCAAGGTGCCGTCCTGCCGCTAGACGCTCATCTCTACGCAAATCAATTGCTAACCGCTCTATCAAACATTGCCCACAACTTTGAACCCCTTGAGTACTCTCGATCCTTCTGGTACATTCCTCGAATTCCACCCATCCCTAACAATGGCTCTCCCTCAGCCTCGTGGACGGCTCCAGCTCCTGCTCGCCTCAAGCATAATCGAGTTGCCGATAGGTCTCCAATCATTCGTATCCCAACATTCAATCCAGATGATTCGAACAGTTTTACTTTGAATGCTTACCAATACGCAACGGCACCTCTCAGGCGTAGGGAGGATGGTGACTTCTTCCTCCCGCATGCGCCGCAAATCGCCTGGTCTGTCAATATGGGTGACATTGCCCAGAAAACCCCACATGAGCTCGTGCAGAATCCACCCGCGTCGCAGCTGGATGTCAACGTGCTGAAGCTAGAAGTTATCGCACAGTTGATTACGCTCGAGTTCAAAGACCGTGCATTCCAAGTACTTCGTACAGATGAACAGCTTGGATATGTTGTCTCAGCGGGTAATGTATTCTCAGCTGGCGGTGTTTCAAGCATCTATGTGCTTGTACAAGGCAGCAAGGTCGAGCATTCTTCAGATTATTATGATGTGCGAATCGAGAATTTCATTGAGACCTTTAAGACTGAGTTGGAGCAGATGAGCGATGAGACTTTCGGAAAGTTGAAGAGCACACTGCTTACAGTAAAGCAGCAGAAGCCACTAACTCTCGCTGCATCCTTCGATGAGAATTGGAAACAAATCATCGAGTCGAAGTTCATCTGGCATCAACGCTTGTATGAAGCCGCACTGATAGACAGTATAACCAAGCAGGACGTGATGGACTTCTATGACAAGTACATGATGCCTTCGAGTGCTGATAGGAAGAAGCTAAGCTTCCAAATGTGGCGCGCCTCCGCGCTACCTGCTGCTGGTGCACCAACTCCTCCCAATAGCCATGTTATCTACACCGGCACATTATCCTATTCTGCCGTGCGAGAGCATATCCACGGCGTGCTTGGCTTCTACACAAACACGACGATATACAGCTCACCAGAGGACTCGTATTGGAACAAATTTGTGCTTCTCGACGAATAGCAGCTCTACCTCTCGCTGCGAAGGTTGTTATGACATTCGACCCTCATCTCGTGTCTTAATGTTCAGTGATATAGCGTACTACATATGGAAAGTTTCTTTATTGTTTCATAAATACCTTCACATCAAAGACCACGTGCACAATTCGAGGCGCAAACGACTTGACCACCTCGATGTGCTCCAATTTGAACCCCCAACGTTGTCGACACTCGATGGCTTGGCCAATGTCATAGTTGGTGACTTTGGAGAAAAGCATTCTCGAGTCGCCGTAAATAACAAGTTGCTGGCTCCCTCGTGTGACACTTGCCTGTGAGCCTGATCGGGCAAGTTGCGCTTGGATATCCCCAAGTTCCTCACACACCACCTTGGACTTGTTTTCTAAGGCGGGTAGCAGATAATTGATGCCCCAGTCTTCTTCTTTACCTGTCTCAACGTTCATATGCACGTGCAAGGTGCCACCCTCGTTTCGAAGCGCCGTGAGAGCGAGCTGCCAGCCATCTTCGGAGCTCGGAATGAGACCGAGGTTGACGCGGTCGACGAGTCCCATAAGCGCAAGTCGCACCTCCTTGCGGCGATTATCGCCTGGAATAATCGTACACCTGCGGTGGGCGGGAATCTTCACCTGTGAGTTGTTCTTGTGGTCTGGTAGAGTATTGATCAATAGAGCCCGCCGCAACGCCGTGACACTGTAGGGATTTAACTCTAACGCATAAACATGTTCCACACCGGCTTTCAGATAAGGCAGGGTGAAATAACCGATTCCGGCATACGCGTCCAATACTATTTCGCCTGGCTTCCCCAGCTTTGCAACTCGCGCCTTTTCCGTGGTATTACCGGAAGAGAACATGCTTTTTGTAACATCTAATACGTAAGAGATTCCAGATTCCTTGTGAATAACCCAGCAATCCGACGATGATCGACATGCACCAGGCTCACGGACTTCAGCAAGCTGCATTTGTAAGCGACTCACTTTATCGCCCTTTGACGATGATTTACCTTCAAACTCTGGCACCGAACCGTCACTCGCGACGCCGCAGAAGCATACATCCTTGTGACAGCCAGTTGCTGTACACGCCTTCATTGCAGCTGATCGACGCCACACAATGGTGGCCTGGCTTGAGCGGATGAGATCAGCCGCGATGCGGGCTTGGATTGCAATGCAGTCAGCTCGTAGTGCGTCCGCAATGCAGCCGTAAACAAGGCTTGGGGTAAGTGAAGGCAACACCACGAGTCGCTTGAATGAGGGCGGTAAGTTGGCAGCGGCAGATGCCACCTTTCCGACAGCAGCCTGCGCAACTGTTACCGTTGTGCCAGACAAGAGGGCTTCCGGGGCCGGGACAAATCCAGCAACAACCGCTCGTGAATCATTTGGAGCATCATTCCCAGGAGACGAGCGTGCTAATTCCTTTGGAGAGAACACATTACTCCATACAGCGTGCTGGAAGCTATCTGCGGGGAGCAGCACACAATGCCCAAGGCGTTCCCACTTATTGGGAAGTGCTCCAAGGGCCAATTCAAGTACCTCCGGTGAAACCGGCGACTCGGGATCCTGATGTGCCAAGATAAGTTCTTTCACTGCAAATTGAACACGTTGCTTGTCATTCTTCAGGATTATACCCTGGGTACGTGCAGCGGCCGTCAATGGATCTCCGGCGGTGCATGACTTCTCCTCATGAGCCTGAGCAGTGCGCGAGCTTTGGGCCAATGGACCTTGCCGTGACCTCTGGATTTCTGCTAACACCCATGGCTCTGGGATCACAAAGACAGGAAGATCTGAAAGCGCAGGTGCAGTCTTTTGCTTTGATTCCGTTTGTTTCCGAGCAGTATCCACAGCAGTTGCAGGGGCGGTGGTGGACTCGAGTGATCCCTCCGCATCACCAGTTCTTCCTTTACGCTTTGGAGGATGCAATATGGCATTGAGGAATGCCGCAGGATCCTCGATTCCAAGGCCTAGGCAAAATGCGGGTGTTGCCTTGGGGTTAGCAATATCTAACAGAATTTGGCTCATCAAATTCTTTTCAATGGGGAATGTTAGCCCCTGGGCTTCAAGCAAGCGACTGGTGGCACTAGACAAAATAGGGAGTAGCATGTAGGCAACATGGTCGTCGCTGGTAGCCGCAGCGGCTTGGGCCTGACCAACGGCCTCGAAAACGGCTCGCATGGTGGCGGGAGGAAACGTTGTAATTGTCGCGTTTCGATCGAGCAATTCTCGCTCCTTGAGCACATCCTTGATTAGCTTTGTGCACGCACGAGGAACTGCCACGTAGATCCTTTGCAGTTCTGGGATCGTGGCTAGATGCACCTTGTTGGAAGCTGAGCTGACGCCTAATCTCTCCTTGGCAATCCAGGTGTAGAAATCGCTTGGCTGTTGGTAGGCCTCACGGACCATGGCAGTGTACCGTTCGAGCTTTTCCAGGTTCTTCCGCATCTTAGCATTCGCCAGGTCGACCAGTGTGAGGATGTAAGCCTTGTCAACGATTGGCACGCCGTTTGCAACAATTGGTACGTCCAACCTCAAGGCGCCTCGGATATTGATAATAAACCTCTTTGCTGCCGCGGTGATGCCGGAGTCGCGATAGCCAGCTAATTGCGCAATAGTCAGGAATTTGGATGCCGCTTCAAGTGTACGAGCTTCCACAGCAAGAATGAATGGCTCAAAGCGAAAGTATACAAGCGCGGGAGTTGTTCGAAGACCAACTGTGGTCGTGTCTACCTCAGCATGCCCGCGTTCATCAGCCTCTTGGCTGCTCTCCTCAGCATTCGTGATGGCATCAAGGGCTGGCCGAGACGTCTCCTCGGATCTGAGGTTGGGCAGAACTTCTTGGATTGAACTGTCACCTTCGTACTCGAAACGAAGACGGTCAACCGGGTTGCGAATGCAAGTCCGCACCGCGCGCAGGATCTCGGCGTAGGTGACCACTCCGTGGTCAGCGACGTGCCATGTACCACCCTTGCTGAACTTGCCTTCTTCGAAGACGGTGATACGACCAGAGCACGAGCTCGTCGTATACACATCTGCGAGCGTATTTACGAAGCTTGCGAGCTCATACAGTGGCGCATCAATGAACCCCTTGGGTGACTTGTCCGTGATCCCAGACTCTAGCTGCTGCAGGACATGCGCACGACGCTGGTCAAATGAGTAAGCGCCCGAGCCAGAAAGCATGAATGGTGCTGTCAAGGCTGCGGAGCCTTCGGTCGAGCCCGTTGCCGCCTCAGCCATCTGCAAACAAGCACTTCGAGCCCGATAGAGTCTCGGACCTGGTTGGGTAGGATGTCGCGTTCAGAGTAAAGCTGGTTTCGTTCCAGCGTACACCGGGTGGCCAGTGCTGTGGGACTCCGTTATACGTTGATCTGCTGAATTAAAGCCTTGGAGGTACCCTCAGGCTCGCGCTTCTGCCACTGTGGTCGGCGGAATCAACTTGCGAAAACAAGATTGTCGGAGGGTTGAATATGTGAGGATCCGCTCATTGCATGGGGTGTGCAACAGATGTATTTGATATGGAATGACCTGCGATGCCGTATTTTGTCCGTTATATGTCAACCAACTCCACAGTGTTCCCACAATTTGTCTCATGATCGACTCACACAATGCGAAGTTCCGCTCTTGGGGTTGCCACGGGACGATCTGCGCACACGCCCCCACTCAATCACCCGCATTTCATCCCCCCGCATCATATGTAGGGCTCACGCGTCTACCTGTACGATCTATCCGCACAGAAAGCCGCTCAAATCCACAGAAGTCGATCCTGCCTGCGGCCTCGCCATACATTCAAGCAAGCACCTTTCGGCAGCGCTTAGGCAATTTACAGCATGAGTGAAGACCAAAAACCAAAGGACGAAGGCACCCAAGGCGTTTCCAGCACAGTTGCGTCCTCTCAGCCACAGCGTCGCAGCACCTTCGACCCAGTACAGTACGTCAAGGACCTCATGGCGTCGAACAAGGACATGTCGGTGGCCGTGGCAGCGATCCATGCGCTGACGGAAACGTTGCGTCAAAGCACGGCATCGACGATCATGGGGCTTGAAATAGACCTCAAGGCGGCCACGGACCAGCTCAAGCGCATGAACCAGGCATCCATGTCCCTCGAGTCTGGATGCGAGCTCTTTGGCAGGTATGTCACACGAACCAGCCTTGACAGCAGCGACTTTGAGCACTGCAAGAAGCTGCTGATCGAGCGTGGTGAGATCTTTGGCAAGTCAGCTATGAACGCACGAAATGCGATTGCGACATTTGTTGATCGATTCGTTCGCGATGGGCAGACTCTCTTTGTACAGGGCTACTCACGAGTGGTGATTCACGCGTTGCTGCACTCGGCTCATGTACAAAAGAAACACTTCACAGTCTTCGTAGCAGAGGGCCGCCCCAACTGCTCTGGCTATGCCACTGCCAAGGCACTAAAGGATGCTGGTATCCCTGTCGTGCTTGTTCCCGATACCGCCGTCGCGGCGCTCCTGGGCGATGTTGACTTCGTGCTGATGGGTGCAGAGGCCGTGGTCGAGAGTGGTGGCATTATTAGCCGTGTTGGAAGTTTACAGGTAGCCATGCTTGCAAAGGCCCTGTCCAAGCCCGTTTACGTGCTCGCTGAGTCGTATAAGTTTGCTCGTGTCTTCCCACTCACTCAGAAAGACGTACCGCAATCACAGAACGAAGTCTTCGTCCCCGTCCAAGTCACCGAGTCGGGACATATGGTAAACTTGGATCCTACTACAGAGGTGCGAAATATTTCATCTGACTACACCCCACCTCGTCACATCGATCTGCTGTTCACTGATCTAGGCATCCTCACGCCCTCCGCGGTTTCTGACGAGTTGATTAAGCTGTATTTGTAAGTGGCTTGCTATTATGCTTGTTTCGCCCTCCGAAAGCCATAAAATTGGAAGGGTGCACTGAGATATTCTGAGCGGTATTCGATTGCTAGCTAATAAGGTTGGTCAGGGAATCTGGACCTTGGTAATGACCGCGCAGTGGATTGATAACGGAGGGGACTTTGACTAACGTGAAGTGGTAGCGGAGTGAACAGAGAATATAGCGAGGAGTAAGCAGCATATTTGGATTGCACGAGATGTGCGTAGCCGCAGGGAATATGCAAAGACGGGTGGCGCAGGCAGCGTGAGGGAGAAATCATACGGGCTGCAGGGGGGGGCGGGGTGGGTGAACTTAATTCTGAGCGAACTGCAGTTATGGAATCGGAGGGCCACACAGGTCAGGCAAGCTTACTGTGCAATAAGCTGGCCATATTTGCGCGTCTGTGCAACAGGACATTGGGAGAACAACATCGATCAGATCGAGGACGGATGCCCAAGGTAGGAGTCTGCAAGTTTCGGAGCGAGCGAAGTAGCTGGATAAGGGATAAAAGCCTTGATAGATAATACAAGAAGCAACTACAAAGGGGATATGGCTCAGTTACGTTTGTCAAAAAGAAGCGTAGAACGTGAGTTAAAGAAGATGCTGGGAATCAACGATGGATCGGTAAATTACTCGCTCGCATGGAGATTCCCTTACTTAGAGTTGATGGCAGAAGGTACAGAGGAAAGTTTAAACTCGTCAATGTCGCGTGCAGGGGCAGTCAAATTTCCAGAGGAGGCGGCAACGGCTGGAGTGACCCCCACGCGAATCGTATCAGAATCAAGGTGCTAAGCCCCCGTACACTCGCGCATTAGCACTAGTGAGTGTTTTTGGGTGGAAGCGGAGGAGGATTTGGTCGGAGCTTGATAATTGGCCCGGGCCGCTGATCAACCACAACCGTAGGAGTCTCATCAGTTGGCACGGGTGATGCTGGTGGACTAGGGCTAGGGACCGGCGGCATATATTCGTCTGTGCTAGTCGGTCTACTTAGGGTCACCAAACGAATTGAGCTAGAGTCAGTGGACCCGTCATTGGAGAATGAAACTTCATCAAACTTCGCGTTTGAGTAGTTGTCCTTGTTGGGAAGGAGGTTGAGCATGACAAAGTCTGTAAGTTTGGCAGCCACAGAGAGAAGCGCAGCAGCGGCGACGAATTGGATCAAGAGCTGCTGGAAGTCGAAACGAACGACATCACCTTCAACTGTGAACAAGAAGAGGAAGCCGTAGCGCTGGAGCGCGCGTCGAGTCGCTTCCAGTGTAGTGCCATTGTAGAAGTACGTGTACGTGCTGAAACCGGGCGTGTCGAGTAACCGTGCTGAATACGTGTACGTCATGTCGCCTTTTCTGTTGGAGTAGTACACCGAAACTGAGATGACGGCGCCAAGTGCCCTGCGACTACGGATAACATTACCTTGTGTAAGACCAATATCATCGAGACTGGTCCCTGCAGCTGCCAGGAGTGTCGTGACATCAAGGAGATCGTCGGGTTGGTCCGCGGGGAATTCTTTCATCACCTTTCCATTTTTGTCGACGAGTTTACCTTTGTAGTTCGATGAATAGCCCCGAGTGGCCGCGTTCGCACCAAAGCGTCGTTCAAACTCACGTGCTTGGAATTGGTGTCGTAGTTGAAGATACGAAAGGTCAGGACTCGTCGTGTAGAAAGACCTTATAATCCTTCCCGCTTCGTCGTCATCATCAACAGGACCATAAGGAACACGACATCCTGCTTCGGGCGTATGATATGGCAGGCTGTCGGGGTACGGTGCATAGTTCTCGAGTCCACAGTTGTATCGCTCTTCAAGCTCAAACGTCAGGGAGGAAATAAACGCCTCATTTAGGTTGTCAGGGTTCAGTGCCATATCGTCGAGGGTTCGGCAAGGAAAACGCTCGTCTTCGAACTTTCCCCACCAGGCAGTGCTATCATCGGGATAGTGCCCATAGCAGAAGTTGTACGCGCTATATTCACTCGGTGCGTCAGGCTTGCGATAGATGCGGGATTGGACGTTTCCAACAGGGATTTCGGTTAGGTAGTATGCCTGATCGATGACGATCACCTTAACAAGGATATATACCAAAATTCCGATGGTGAACACAAGTTGTAAGATACCAAGCCGTCGTTCACGCACTCGGACGACCTTGGGTGTGTGGTACAGCACGATGATGTCTTCGAAGAAGCGCGACACCGCGGACATGTTCTGTTCGATCTCGAGATCCAGCCTGAAGCGCTTCAGACACGGGTAGTGGAATCAAAGAGAGCACCTCAGGTGTGTAGCGCACCGGGCAAGTGCAAGGCGTGGCGTGGTAAATATCACGCTGAGTACAGACGGAGTGGAACGAAGGACCGCGCAGTCTGGTAGTCCTCCTGGTGCTCGCCTACAGGGCCGACCACACGGATGAGAAAGTGTTTGATTTAGTGGCATTGCAGTGAGTGCTGTGGGTCGATACCGGGTGACACAAGTTGTGAAGTCGATGGGGCAGCCAAAGCCTCAATGTACTTCGTCCGGCACTCCACACGACACCCCATTCAAACCCCCGAAGCATTAGCCACTGAACTGGAATGTTTCTCCCCTGATTCCGGACAGCTTAACCTAATCCGGTTAAATACAATTTAGCGTCTTCGTGCGAGAGTTTATCAGGTATTTCTTCACCTCGCTCTTCAGCTCGAATCCAGTGAGTGGGCAGTGCGAGAAAAGCGAATACATCCGGGGTCACGCTGGGCACTGGCGCCGCGGCGCTCAACGCACGTCACTTCCAGCTTTCGCTCTATGATTGTAGCCGCACTTTTACACTCTTTAGTCACGCTGTGGGTCCCAAAGCAGTCTCGAGCGAGCTAACAAGCAACATACGAAACGTGTTTGGAGAGGGGTATATTCGATGCGTGACGTGTAGATGGTTAAAAAATCGACGCCGAGGGGTAGAGTGTGCGCTAGCAGAGCTGGGAGCGGCGCCGCAGCGCCATCTGACCGCCGCGTCTCACACGGCGCACCCTCGAACCGGGCATGCACCCGAGAATCCCCGGACCGGACAAACCAGACAAAATATCTGGTTGTCGAGTGTGTGGTGGTGTTAGATTTGTGAGTGTGTTTGTGGGTGTATACCAAGTGTGTTGGTGTGGATACTAATATGTTTCAATTCCCCAGACGCTGTAGTATCTATTACTTATCATTTTATCACCCTATATACACCTAATATCCACACAGATCCATTTTATATCCCCATGTCATTCGACCTTTCCACCTGCAGCGGCGTGGGACTGTTCGTCTGGCGCATCGAGAAGCTCGATGTCAAGATGATCACCGACTCCGCATCGATTGGCAACTTCTATTCAGGTACGTCTCCGGGTTTCAGCCCCGCGGCCCGACTGCAAGTCCTCCAAACGCGACGAAATCCTGTGTGAAACGCACACTGAACAGATCGACAAGAGTCATGCGTCACCGCGTGCGCCGGCGGGCGTGGCATATGGTTCGGCCCGGTTGGCATGCAGACGACTTTACCAAGTTCTGCTTGACCGTCTTAGTGCTGTTTTTTGCACAGCAGTGACTCCATGCAGCCCAGCCGCATTCAACTCATCATACCTGAAATCAATCAATCAATCAATACTTGCTTAACCACTGATCATGAATGTCTAGGTGACTGCTACATTGTGATGCATTGTGTGGAGAAGAATGGGGCCTATTCGCGTGACATCCACTTCTGGCTCGGTAACGAATCCTCCGTTGACGAACGTGGTGCTGCCGCACTTTATACTGTGCGCCTGGACGATCTCTTCGGTGGCGAACCCACCCAGCATCGTGAAGTTCAGGGTCACGAGTCTGGACTCTTCTTGTCCTACTTCAAGTCCGGCATTCGTTACCTCGAGGGTGGTATTGAGTCTGCCTTCCGCACTGTTGATCGTGATGCCTTCACCTCTCGTCTCTTCCATCTCAAGGGTAAGCGCGAGGTTCGTGCTGCGCAAGTTGCAATCTCCGCCAAGTCACTCAACGAAGGTGATGTCTTCGTCTTGGACCAGGGTCGCAAGATTTACATCTGGAACGGCAGCTCCGCTAACCGCTACGAGAAGATTCGTGCCGCCGAGTTCGCTCGCCGCATTCGCGACGAGGAGCGTGGTGGTAATGCCGAGCTGATCTTCATCCAGTCTGCTCAGGCCGGTGCAAGCTCAGCGGCTGACTGCAATGCATCGCCTGCAGATATCGAGGCCTTCTGGGCGGCATTGGGTGGCTCACCCGCTGATGTTCAGCCTGCGATTGATGACGACGATCTTAGCGCTGGCTTTAACCCCAAGCTCTACAAGGTCGTCGTTCCGGCTGACTGGACCGCAAGCAAGGGCGCAGAGGGCGTTCAGTTCGAGACCGTTGCCGAGTCCAAGCTTGATAAGGCCATGCTGAACTCGAGCAACCTCTATATCGTCGATGCCAGCACTCAGGTGTATGTCTGGGTTGGCTCCAGCGTCGGCCGCGAGCAGCGTCAGGGTTCATTGATCCTTGCGTCACGTTTCTTAGGTGCTGAGCGCGAGCTGAGTACTGCAATCACTCGCGTCGATGAGGGTGTTGAAGCTGTTGGATTTACTTCCCTTTTCGACAACTGGCCTCGCGCGCAGTCTGGCCCTTCTTCTGGGCTTGGTGCTCGTTTCGACGCTGAGGCAAAGCAAATCAGTGAGGCATCTCAGCCGAAGATTGATAACCTTGCTGTTCTTGCAAACCGCAAGTCGCAGGGCTTTGGTCTCCCTCACGAGGGTAATATCGAGATCTGGCGTATTGAGAACTTCCGTCGCGTTCCCTATCCTAAGGAGAAGTATGCCCACTTCTATGCCGGTGACAGCTACATCATCCAGTTCACGTATTTGATAGGCGGTGCTCCCGCGCACATGCTCTACTTCTGGCAGGGTGAGGACTCCACAGCAGACGAGCGTGGTGCATCCGCTTTCCTTACTGTTTCCGTATCCGATGAGCTCGGCGGTGTCCCGCAGGTCCGTGTTGTCCAGGGCAAGGAGCCAAAGCACTTCCTGGCAATCTTCAAGGGTCAGATGATCGTTCACAAGGGCGGCGTTGCGTCGGGCTTCACTTCTGCAAACCCTGAGGGTGCTCCCGCTGACACGTCGTCTGAGGAGCCCACTACCGCGGTCAGCCTTTATCAAATCAAGAGCACTTCTCCTTTGGTCACTCGCACTGTCGAGACGAACCCCGTGGCGGCCTCGCTCAACTCGGGTGACGTGTTTATGCTCGTTCCTAATACTCCTGAGACCCACGCTCAGACTAACGGCTCTGTGCTGGTTTGGCGAGGCTCTGGTTCCAACAAGGAGGAACGTGAGACTGGTGAGAAGCTTGCACGATCTCTGGTTGAGACGAAGTTCCGAGGTGTCACTGGTGTCACTCTTGTCGAGGAGGGCCAAGAGTCTGAAGTGTTCTGGTCCTTGCTTGGTGGCAAGGGCGAGTACGCCAACGTCAAGACTGCCGATGACGACGACCGGTACTTCGAGCCTCGCTTGTTCCACTGCTCAGATGCACGCGGTCGCGGCCTCATTGTCGAAGAGATCTTCAACTGGAGTCAGGATGATCTCATCAATGATGATGTCATGATTCTCGATGCTGGTACCGAGATCTTTGTTTGGATCGGGTCCGAGTCCACTCAAGAGGAGAAGGAGGGTAGCAAGAAGCTCGCCATGGAGTTCATTGAGAAATCACCCGAGGCACGCCTTGGTAAGGACACACCCATTTACCAAATCTTCGCTGGCCAGGAACCACCGAACTTCACCAGCCACTTCGTGGGCTGGGATGCTTCAAAACAGAAGCGCGACTACAGTGCTCTCTACAAGGACATGATTCTTGCTGCAGCCCAGGCTCGCGCTGCAGCTGCTGCCGCAGAGGATTCCGCAAAGGGCACCAACCTGCTTCAGCAGGCTCGTGCGTCGCTCACCACGACTAAACCCCTTCTCCCCGCCACCGCCACTCCTGAGCCTGCTCCTTCTGGACAGACCACCTCCGAAGCGGCTGCCGCTGGCCCCCAGCCCCCTCGTAAGTCTCGTGATCAAGTCGTTGCTGCAGGCTACCTCGATCCTCAAACCAACAAGTTCCCCTTGGAGGTTCTCCGCACCTCCGTCCCTGAGGGTGTGGATCCTACCTGCAAGGACATGTACCTCTCGAATGAGGAGCTCGAGTCTCTTGTTGGCCTGCCCGCAGTCCAGTACAAGCTTCTCGCTCGCTGGCGTCAGCTCGAGATTCTCGAATCCAAGAAGTTCTAAGCTAGGGGCAATCCTACCGTAGAACTCATGCATATTGTGTCTGTTTTTGCTTCTTAACCTCGCCCAGTGTCATTCAGTGTGATACGCCTTTATGCTTAGCCCAGTCTTACAGTTTCAAAACGATGCAAATGAAACGCTTTCCACAACTCGCCATGTTCTCAAAGAAGTCAGCTAAGGGTACTCATATTGGATCTATAACCACGAAACTTGTCGATCCCATTCCAGTTTTCTCCAAGTTTTTGGTGATATCGATTTCTACATACAATTCCGATGGTCATTTCTTTTTTCCAAGGCAAGGATCCGTTTTCCAGTCCATTTTACACTCGTCCTGCCTAGTCCTGATCAACACTTGTTGGTAGCCACTGCCAACGGGCCAGGCCGCAAGAGGCGCAGCAACGAAGATCCAGTGGGGGGTGGATAGAATCCCGAATTGCACATTTCTATATTCGCTGAAAGCTCCGGTTATAGGGAGCTGGTGTCTATATTACTGGGTTATCCGCTTGCAAACTCCTTGAAAAGCGAGAATATTCAGTATATCACTTGAAAGGCTGGGGTTAACCCCTCACATCTTTCCCCTTTCTCTCCGACTATGGATGACGATTGGGAAGTGGACTGGACGACCACGGATTCAGGGGCTGGTTTCGTGTCCGCGCCCAACAAGCTAGAGAAGGATACTGCGGATGCGCATGAGTCTCTACAGACGGCACCAAATGAACCAGAGGGCAACCCCGAATGCAAGCTAGATCCAGAGCAAGGGTCTGCGGAAGTAACCCGTCTTTCAAATCTCTCGGAGTCGGATCTTCCCTGGAGTATACCGCCACCCGCGGAGGGGCACAGGCAGGTGGTGCCGAACCACTTGCCTTTCGATGATCTGCTACTTGCGCCCCCAAGTGAGCCTGAGCTGTCGAGTGCCCAGGCCCAGGCCCCGGACTCAGACCAAACCCAACATCAAGATGGCCAGACTGAAGAGGTGACATCCTCCGAAGCACATGAGAATGCCGCAATGGAGGCGATGAGCGTAATGGACACGCTCGAAGACGCGGCATGGCGGCCACCATTTGACGATGACTATGATGACTATGGCATAACCATTGTAAGCACCGCTAACTCCAGGAGGGATCTAGAAGAACTAGAGGAGGTTGCAAGGGATCTACGAGATCCCGAGACCTCTGACCCTTTCGAGTTCTCGAGTGTGAGATTCAATTTCCATCTTGATGACGATCGCGATGAATGCACTACCGGAGCCATTGCACCATCCTCATCTTCTGTAGCAGGAACGCTGCTCGAGTCTGAGCCGACAGAGCATCAACCCCGTAATGAACCTGAGTCAGATACACATTCTTTGCCAGCACCTGAAACTCCAAGGGCTTCTGATTCCAAAGTGACTCCAGCGGCGTCTCCCACATACTCTGGTTCACAACCATCACCTTCACCACGTAAGCTGAGACCACGCTCTCAAACGCGACCTCCAGCCTTGCTGGCCTTGGCCGGGCTGAATTCGGATGATGTGCTTTCACAGACAGAGGAGCAACGCGACCAACCGCAGGATGCCGATCACCAACTTAATGCCGGCGAATTGACTGCTCTTAGCATTGAAACACGCGAGGCAGAGGACGAAACACGGGCTGAATTCAGTGAAGCTCCCCCAATTCCGATTGAGCTGAAGAAGACTCTACAATCACTGCCACCGCCGATTGTCGATCCCACAGTTTATGTTCCACCTGTGGGTGATTTTGGACATGTTAGCGACGATGAAGTCCAGTCCGAGGCCCAAGATGAGGTTGCGTCGCCCTCGCAGTCCGCACTGTCGGGAGATAGCTTCCGCAGCGGTTCGCGCCGGTCCAAGCAGTCTTCTATCATCATTCCTGAAGGTTTCTTTGAGGAACTTACGGCTCCACTCGACAAACCTGCTGGAGAAATTGCGTCCCCCCTTTTGCCTCCACCAGCCGTGGCTATGCCAGCGGGGGCTACAGGTCCGAGGACGATCGCTAGTGAGCTGTTCTCGTTCTCGTTTCTTCCACCGCCCCCTGATGAAGACGCCGCAGCTGCCTCAGGCGTCGGTGTATCATTGTTCCTGGAGCCTCCGCCTGAAGAAGGCACAAAAGCAGACGCGCCAACGCGCGCCGCTGCTGAGGAAGCTGATGATAACTGGGATGATAACTGGGATGATTGGACAGCGGACCATGGAGCCCCTCAGAGCAATGTAGAAGAGGCCGTGCCTGAAAATTCCGAACCCACTACTACACAAGAGGAAGGCCTGGCCCGAGCAACAAAGGAGGAGCATCAGGATGCACCAGCGAGTCAAACAAACAACGACACTTGGTTTAGTGGCGACAACGATGGAGATGAGTGGGAAGCAGCCACGACCCATGCGGTTGATCACTCGATTCCATCGACTTCAGAGGACCAATTGTTTGAATCGTCTGCGCAAGCAAAATACGACCCGCGGCAATGTTCATTGCCAAAGCTCTTCTATCTCAATTCCCACGAACTGACCCAGACCTTGCTGTCAGAGATACAAGCATCGGTCAACTCCGCCCTGGAGTCAGCTGCGAAGACCGGGGCAACACAAGCCAGCGCTCTGCGACAGGGACTAGCTGAAGGCTATGGACGCGCCGTCACGACTCTTCTGGATACGGCATCGATACCTGTAGCACCTGTGCTCGACGTCCACACTGTGTCTTTTGATCCAAACGAATCCAGGTCACGTGCGATGAAGGAGTTCCTAGAATCTCCCCTGGGAAAGCTCAAGTCTCAACTTGATCTAGCAGACAAGGCAAGGCTTGTTGGTATTCGGTCTGTGCAAAAGGTCGAGTCTCCCTCCTCTGGGCCTACCACCGAAGACGGCCAACCGGAGTGGGAGGAGATTGAAGTTGAGATAGAGGTTGAAGTGGAAGAAGATGAAGACGCCGTTGCATACGAAATCGAAGCTGAGGATGGTAACGAGCAACACAGCATGTTACCCGATTCGAAGCTCGAAGACCCACAGTATGCCATTGTTCAGCAGATTGGCGCTGATTCGAAGGCAACTTTGCATTCCGAGGAGGAGGATGACGCGTGGGCAGATTTTACCACTGCAGCGATCGAGCCTTTGGCTGAGTCAAAGGAAGAGGAAGTTAAGTACGATATCACGTCGACCACCGTCGATGCTGATGGCCAAGCAGGCGGGGCACCTGTGCAAGAAGAGGACGACTGGCTAACGTTCGAGGAGGAAGCTGATACACCACTTTCTCAGCCGTCCTTCCGTCCATTTGCTCCCACAGTGCCGAACCTTGAACAACTTCCTACTACCCTAGCCCCTCCCGAGGAGAATATGGAGGTTGAGGTTGAGGTTGAGGAGGACGTTGAGGAGGACGTTGAGGAGGATGCTGAGGAGGTTGGAGCTCACCAAGACAACCTTGTCGATGGTGATGATGTTTGGGCTGATTTTGAGACGGCCCCAATCACGCAAGAGCTCGCGCAGGAGGACGCGTTGGCGCTAACTCAGGGAGAGGCTCAAACTTCCTTCAGCATATCTCGCACCCCGGGAGCGCAAGTCCTCTTCGACGCGCTTCATACCTTTATTGCTGGTCAGGAGTACATCGAAGCTGCGTCGTGGTTCCGCAGGTGATACAATAGTCAGGACCACAGCACATACACATACTACTATGCATTTTGTGGAGCCTGTAAGAAACATTTAAGTCGTATTTATGACTGAACCACCCGTTCAGAGTTGTTAGTACACTCGTTGGTCGTAAGAGAAACAACACTTCTGTGGTAGCGCTTCACCGAAGCGATGGACGAGCTATCATGGTTGTTCACTCGTCAGACATACTCTCAGATGGCTTTGCTTGTAAATCAAGCTGATCGTGTCCTTGAGAAATAGCTTCCTTGGGTGAGATAGTCTCTCCCGTTTTGCCAAGTGATTGGTGGGTAACGGGGGAAGACTGAGCATCACCGGCCTCACCAGCGTCGATAGGAGGGCCGGATTGGTAGATTTGATCGTATACCTTCTTCATCCCGAAGGTTTCCGATGCTTCGCTTTCATTTGCGCGGTCCGCAGATGTGTCGCTCATGTCTTCGCGCTCTTGCACCTTGTTACTTACAGTAGTTTCTCCATCGTAGAGACTACTGTACATATGCTTCATTCCTAGGACGTCGGGCGATTTCTGAGGCGAGGTAGGGGCCGCAGCAGCTGCAGCAGATTGATTTGGAAGTACCTTGTACTTCGCAGCCTCGTGATCGTTCGGCTCAGCTTCGTCACTGCCCAGCTGCTTAAGGAGAGCATTCCCGACTATTTCTCCCACCTGAGAAACCTTCTCCAAAATTGAGGGGACGTGTGTCTGCTGTGCTGCGCGGTCATCTGGAGCGCTTGCTTGTTTCATAACCGCCTTCGGCTCAGACGGCGCAGCAGCTTCGCCAAAGGAAGCATCAGAAGAGCCTAGTGACGCCTCCGCGTTGCCCAGGTCACCCACTTGGACTGACTTAGAAGGAGCAGGCCTTGCAGTCGCTGCATTTTCAATAGCACCATCATCTGCATGGATCTTCGGTATCACTCCTTTGGCATGAAGCTCGATGGCTAATGGCTGATCAATATCGTTGTAGATCTCCCTGTCATAGTAGTCCCGCATTGCGTTTGTTACACTCTCAATCACATTTACCACTGATCGAAGCGTGCTTGCGACATTATTTCGGATTCCCGGAGCAGGCTCATCTGCTTGACCTCCTTGAGACTCGGGCGAGGAGCCCATCACCTGAGAATCACTTGGAGCACTTTTGTTTGCAGGGTGTGATGGATTGTCGTCCTCGCTGCGTTCTACTTGAGAAACTGCGTCGTTGGCTTCCACTCCTGGGGTTATGGTCTTCTTTACAGTGCCTAGAACTGAGAACAACTTGGCCAGCCACGCAGGGCTGCTAGACTTCATATTAGGTCGGACTGCGGCGGCATGTTCGGACACCTCTCGCTGGTCCCAATCACGCATATAGTCATCCTTAGGCTGCTCGGAGGACAGGTTAGGATTCGGATCTTTATAGACACCGGTCCGGTAGGCCTCTTCACCCTCAGCAACCTCTCGATGGGATTCCTTGGGAGCTCGATCAATCGATTGTTCAACTTCAGCCCCTTCAGTGTCCTGTGGACCCTCTATACGACCAGCCTCGGATCCAGACTCATTCTTGGGCTCAAGTTCTGTCAACTTGGCCTGGGCCGTCGATCCATGCGCAATCTTCGATTCTTTTTTGGCTTCCTCGCTAGCGACTTGGCCCGAGTTCTCTCCCTGTATCTCATCCAGTGACATCTTCGGTGCCGGTTCAGCGCCTAGTTCTGCAGGCTTAGCTTGGTGGTAAGCTTCCTCAGCCTCAGCTATCGATCCCTCGTTCCTTTCTCGATTCATGGGAAGTGATGCTTGAGCTCCGTTAGCCTCACCGTCGTGAGTTTGGACCCCATCGGCTGGGGCTTCGCCGGATTCCACATCTTCTGGCCCTTCTGCAGGATAAATCTCATTACGCAGTTCTGAGAGCCAGTTGGATGCTCTTTGCATGAGGCTCTGCGATGAAGGACTCGGTTTTGCTGCATCGACAGAAGCCTGCTGATGTGGCATATCCACGGAGGGTTCGCTAGAGCCCTCCAGTTCCTTGGATGTCTCAAGCGCCGGCTGTAATTTTGTCTCCTGCGCATCGGGGGCGTGCGTGCGGTTCTCGGCCGGGTTGTCGTTAGGGTGTGAACTGAGCTGTTCGTCCTCGCCGGCGCGAGCCTTGGGTGAACCGCTCGGCTCATGCTGATCGTTGTTCAGTCTTGCTTCCTTTCGCTCTTGTAACTGACCATCGCCCGCGGAGACCACCCCACCCTTTCCAGACAAGCGGTCACCTGCTTCCTGCACAATGCCCAGTTCGTCAACTCCGTCCAGATTCTCATGCGAGTCATCTTCTCCCATGATGTTCTTACGAATGCTATCGATCCATGAGCTGATCTTGTCATTTAGACTCTTGGTTGTCACAGAAGGTTCCCGCTCCTTCGAGAGTTTCGGTTCTTCGTGTCCTTCACCTCTGTCCACCCCCTCACGTTCTGTTTCCTTTCCGAGCTGCTCGTACTCGGGTTGTTCTTTTTGAACTTTGTGTTTGGTGCGGTGTTTGGTGTGCTCATCTTCGGACAGTTCTTGTTTGGACTGCTTGTCTTGCTGGACACCTCGTTCGGCTAGCTTTTCTTTTGCCCTCTTCTCGTGTTCCTCTCTATCCGCTAGCTCGTCAAGGACTTGAGACTCTTCGGATGCTTCCTCTCCACCCGCTGCCCCTCCGGTAAAGACGTTCCTTAATCCCTCCAAGAAACTTAGTGCCTTGGTTTTGAAGGAAGCAGCTGAAGCTGGGGCTTGATCTTCAGGTTCTTCAGCAACTGGAGTCAGCCTTCCCAACAGCGGCTCACCTGATACGTCATCAAGATTCGCAGACTCACCCTTCGTCGGGGTAGCAGGCTGAGCCCTTTGTTTTTTCTCCAGCCTCTCATTGCCAGCTTGCCCGGATGCTTCTTCCTCAGGAGCCTCTTCAGGGATGGGCTGTACCTCTTTGAGCACTTCGCCCTCCTGACTCATTCCTGGCTGCACGCCTGCTTGCTCAGATATCTCTCCCTGTTGTGCTCCGTTTTGTGAAGTGCTTGGAAGCGGCTGGCCGAACTCAAAAGCAGATTGCGCCTTTAACCACGCGGCCGCGCGAGGAGTAAGGCTCACAGCTCCCCTAGGCGACTGCAGAGGTAGCTCTCCGGACGGTACTGAGGAGGGAGAAATTTCGTGTGGGACCTTGTTAGCAGCGAGGACAGAGCCTATGTTCTTGAGTGCCCGCGCTCGCGCACCAATCTCCGGCTTTGTTCGCGGTGACGGCGCTGGCTGCGGTTGCATCGCGGCTCCACCGCTTGCTAAACCTCCTAATATCGGTGGGCGCTTGACCTGGCCTGGCTTTGTTCCACCCACGGCAGTCGAGGCGGCGGGTTGAGAGGCGCTTGATGTGGAGTGTGGAGGCTGCATAGCTGTTGTATCTAGCTTCATTCCCGACGGGTTTGCTTCCTCATATGAGCCCCCTTCGCTCCCTGCCTTCTGGTACAGTGATGCTTCGTTTCGAGGCAATGGTGCAGGACCCGCTTGAGGTGTTGTCAAGCGGGGAGGATAGTCATCGCTTGAGCTTGTGAATTCATTCTGCTGACCATTAGCCCCCTCTGAGCTTTCTGGAACGCTGCTCGGCTCCGTATGAGCCTGAGGCGATTTTGCAGCAGCTGACTGATCCGCCTGAGGAGTCTGCTGGAAATCAGTTAGTGAATTGAGATCTACCGCGTATCGATTGTCTGAGCTGCCCACATTTGTCACCTGCGAGAGAGACTTGGGTGCAAAGCTCCCAGCAAACTCTGCATCGAGGCTGCTGTCTGTTGGACATGATCCTGCGCGATCGATTCCCGCTTGATTTTGCGATAAGCTATGAGTCACCCGAACTGTTGGCCACGGCTTCACTGTGCCTCCATCAGCATCGCTGCAGTGGTTCACTTCGCTGTCAGCAATCGATGGCCGGGGCGCAAACAACGTTTCAGAGGAGGGTGTGGACAACATCGACGTGTCGTCACGGATGCCTGCTGAAAGTGGCCGCTGGATGAACGCTACACCATCACCAGGACCGTCACAACGCATCGTTTCGGATGAACCGTTCTTACGAGGCTGGAGCTTAGCGTATTGACTGCGCGCATTACCCGTACCTGCTTGCTTAGCTTGTCCGGGTCGTGAAGTGACACCAGTTGGACCAATGGCGGCCTGCTGTTGTTGCGGTACTTGCTCCTGCCGCTGTTGTATCTGTTGGTCCTGCTGTGTGGAGGACTCAGGTTGTGCAGTTGGCCCTGTCACATCCTCCAGTGGAGGCAATGGCGCGCCCGGCATTGGAGGAGAATAGGCGACCTCCTCCGGGGTTTGAGGATTAATGCGTAGCTGATCAATACCTGGCAAATCTTGCTCTTGATCGGATCCCAGAGCTTCGATGTCATTGGAATCTAAGCACGCATCACTGCTACCAGCAGCTATGTCAGCAGGCGGATTGGGGTTCTCCCCTCCGGCTACTGCTGAAGTCGCTGCGTTTGCTGTACCAGTTGGGGCACCTTCGCTGCCAAGCACTCCACCTCCACGTTGTATCAACCTCCTTCCCTCACATGCTGGGTCATTTGGCAGACAAGCTCCTCCTTCCTCTTCCCACCGGGCTTCCGCCTCAGCTTCTGGGGTGATTGGGGGTTGCGCGCCTTCGGGAGAGAGCAGTTCTGGGATACACTGCAGATTGGCATGATCAGTGGCCCCCTCTTCGTCGGCATTGAATTGGGTACCAATGGACATTCGTTTCACTCTGCGCCTTGGGACGAGGGTGACTCGAGTGAATGTTGGGGATTGAGCGTCCATTCTGTCACTGTCCACAGTGTTACCGTTGGTGGAGGTCCCAGCATGTCTCACACTAGTAGACTTCTCGGGAGTCGGTGCCGGCTTAACCAATGCACCACCCCCTCTGCGCACAATCTCCCTTCCGGTTTCATCATGGCCCACAACTTCGTTCGTTGCCGGACGTGTTGGTGTTAACGGCACAATATCACCACTCTCTTCAACATCAAAGTCAGAGGCGTCAGTCATTGAATTCGCTGGGCGTGTCACCGTAGGACCTGGTGAGGACTTCGACGACATCGACGGAGACGACGTGCGATGTGGTTGACGTCCATACTTTGCCTTTTGCCGTTGTCGTTGTTGTTGCGGTTGTTGCTGCTGCTGCTTCTTCTCTGTAGGACGTCCGCTTTGGGAGTGAGTAGACTCCGATTCCTTCCGCTCTTGTTTCGATTCCCCTGGACGAGACTGCGCCCGTTCAAGCATTTCATCAACTGCCTGCAGATCGTCCTTTGGACATTTGAACGGGAACTGATCGCCTGGCACGTGCTGAGGCTCCTCCTCGGGCGCGAGGGACAGGGGCTCGTCCAGTACTTGTTGTCGATCTGTAGGAAGACTCATCGAATTGAACGGGGCGAGCGTCCGACTTGAGTCGCTGTTTCGGTAGGGATTCTACAGGCGTATTTAGAAGAATGACCAATGAGGTACTATTCGAGAGTCGTCCATGGCTCCAATATGGCCGTACACTCATGCAATTACACTCGAACGCGTGAGTACTTGGTTTCTGACCTCGGGCTTCACATTTGCATCGCGATTAGAGCGCATGTACCTAGATCACGGCATGAATCAATCGGGTGAGATGCATCCCCACGCACTGGCCGGCGTATTTCCTGCCTTAGATGCGCTAGCCGCCCTCGCGGAGAGCCAATTTGGTCCCGCGAATGCAGTGCCGCTCGAACTGAAAAAGTTCTGCTTTTCACTAGAAATCCTCCCTTGGTGTCGCAGGGTTCGCGGGGTCGGGGCCGGATGCGGTTTGCTTGACGGGACAAGATCCTGGGCGCAAAGCCAGTTCCAGGCGAATGCAGATCTAAATTCGCCCCCGCTACTAATAGATCAACCTCCACCCGGCCATGCGCTCTATATCATGAGATTCACTTCCGTACGAGTTAATTACGATCACAGGTTTCAGTAGGGATTCCAGGGAGATACCTCGCGCGTATCAGCTTCTCTTATAGCCGCGTCAATAAACCCTGAACATGCATCGAGTGCACCCAGAGTCTTTCAATACGGCCGACTCCTTCGCCGCACAAAGCCAGGAAAACGAGCTCCGCTTGTCAGTTCCCGGTTGAGCCTACCTTTTGTTCCAAGCTGGAGAGTCACTGTAGTTGGTGGCATTCCAGCGGGGCGACAAACCAGTTGGCGCGATCCTCCGCGAAAACACTTAGAGGTCGGCACGTGTGAGCTGTGTGACGAGGGCTGGAGCTCGGACCACACACGGTCCACGCAAGGGACCGAGGGAATGCCCTCCTCGACACTAAAAGACGGCTCTTTGGCCCACTTCAGAACTACAGTAGGAAAGGATAGATTTGGCGATAGCTGGGGTAGACACCATGCTACTAAGGTTATTATTCGCTTTGGTCCTTCTTGTAGTGTACGTAGATTGATGTTGCACTCACATGCATCCTAAGCTTGATCAGTTATTACACGTCCAAAGGTGGAGCTGGCTCGGGTTTACCACCTTGGCTCGCTTTCATGTCGCTTTTCGACGCTGCAATGCACGTTTTGTTCGCGCTAAATGATTTAATTCGGTTGATACTCACCGACTGCATCTTTTTCGTCTATTTACCATAGTTTTGGGATCGTGCAGAGCCTGGGCATTTCCGTCGAGGATTCGCCGAACGTCCTCGAGAACAAGAAGGAGCGTTCGGAGCCCTCTCCCGCGGACAGGGAGCGGTTGCGGCACGAGAGAGTCGCTGCGCAGCACGCTGAGCGATGGAAGCAGCAGCAGAGCGTGCCGTTGAGCTACCTGACGCCGCCCCACATGTCTACGGGCATGCCAGACATCACTCAGGAGGACATCGCGTTCTTCCTGGAACAGGCGCACACCCTAACTGAGCAGCAGCGCGCTAGCGTGCGCACTATTTGGGATGCAAAGGCGCTCCCGCGCTTTGCCGAGTCCCGGTCAAGCATTCAGCAGTATCTCCAGGCCGCTGCAGACACCGCAGCACACTTCCAATCCCAAACTAACCTAAAGTCCAAACAACGTGAAGACGGAGGTGGTGAGGGCGGTCAAGGCGGTGGTGAAGGCGGAGATGGTGGCGCAGGAGAGAAGAAGCCACCGTGGAAGTACACTGACATCAAGAACCCTCCAGAGTGGCTGAAGTATGATCAAACACAGGGTGGTCTTCCATCGACGCGACCACCAGCCGTCCCTCGAATGATTCCGCCTCCTCCACCTCGTGCGTACCCGCAGTTCTCCTACGCACGACCCACCGGCGGCCCATACTCACCGCCACCTGTGCCAACTTATTCCATCTCGTCGCCGCCTCCAGTCGCGGCATCCACTTGGTTGCCGCTCGCGGCTTACATCCAACCTCCAACCGACCAGCCAAACCCTACGGCATAATATGTCACGGAGCTAGGTCAAGCTAGCTGAGATTTATCGCCGGCAGCTTGTGATAGTGCCGTGCGATTGTAAGTGTAGTAGATGCAGGTCTGGAGAGTTCACTTCCATGTAAAGTAGAGAGCTGTGATCGTTGGCAGCATAAATAACCGTCTTAAGAGCATATCTATTGGTTCATTCAGATTGACTTGTGGGCGGCTAACATTGCTGAAAAGATGATAATGTATGTGGATGGCGTACCTCGCGTTGCCTGCGTGGTCTCCAGTGGTGTGTGAGTGCAACACCTCGTCGAGCCCTCCCTGCAGCATGCATTGCGGATTCTGATGAAACCCAATTTTAGCCGGATCAGGTCAAGTTTTTAAATTCGTCGGTTATTCCCAACCTCCAAGTTCAACTTTTCATGTCCAAAAATGGGCTCTTTGAGGGGTGCAGACGTCATTATGTTCCTTGTATTGTGTGTGTAGTGTGGGGAATTCACATATGCCCCTGCGTGTGGAGCGAAGCTTTGACGAAATACCCACAAAATTCGTCAGTTTCCCCTTTGCTCAGCTTTCGAAGTGCCGGTTCCCTTCAGGGCGTGCTGTTTTCAGACCCGATGCCAATGTTTCTCCTGTATACACATCGTCTGCTGCATTTCACGTTCATTTACAGTCTAATCCACCGGCGACCTCCACTCAATACCCCTCCACACCATCGAAAAATGATCCTAGATGTCGGCCAACAATAACGTCCGTGCGACAGCGTGTGGTCAGGGACTCAACGTAGCTCAGCGCGTGAACATCGCGAATGCGATTGACAAGTTGCGCTTGGATCAGAAGCTGACGAATGTGTACTTCTGGGGCAAGATTCAGGGCAAGGAGCGCGACTATTTCATTGCACAGGCCGTGGTCGTTGACACCAAGATCCAGAAGATCCGATTCGTCAGCACAGATGGTGGCCTGACCTTCGCACAGATGCCCGAGCTGGACGAATTCATCCTCGAAACTGCGCCCAAGTTTTCTGGCCGATTCACGGGCAACCCCTCGCTCAAGCTGAAGCTGAAGAAGCCCATTGTCGAGGGCGAGGATGGATACTATGAAGACGAGGAGGATGAGGAGTACTACGACGAACTTGCAGACGAGCAGAAGGTGCCCGAGCGCAGGCTTACCGAACTCGAGCGCTTGGCATATGTTGTCGACAAGATCGAGACAGACTGCTGCGTCGTGCCCAAGGGTGCTTACTACATCACCGCCACCGGAAATATTCAGAAGAACATCGCCTTCACAGGTATGTATGAACACCTGAGTAGGAGTAACGGACATGGCTGTACTCCATTTTGTGTTACCTGGTGACTTTTATTTCGATGTGGACAACTCATTCTAACACCATCTACTCCTTATCTGCTCCCAACCTATAGGTCTCGCGTACACCGATCTCCCCAAGCTTCACAACTACGCTCTCTTCCGACCGCCTCAGCATGAGCGCACTCTGGCTAAGATTCACAAGGCAGGCGTTGCCAACCTCACTGACTTCCTCGATTCCCTTGATGACGTTGAGCCCCGAGGCTCGTGGTCGCTACAATCCACGGAGGCTGGCCAGAAGGCCGTGATCCGCAGCCTGAGCTGGCCCGGCTACGAGTTCTCAATCGAGGCAAACAACGGTCTCGTCTACACCGCAGCATACTTCGGTTCGGGCGAGCCCAACACAGACTTGCTCTTCATGCTGTAAATTAGAGCACAGCACGGTTGTGGAACTATTTGCCTTGTCTGTAGTAAGGTTGTTTGTAATATGTTCACATGTAATAGCCCTCACCTTGTCCTAATCCAACTCAACCCAGCCCATTTCCACTACAAACTGACTGATTGAATGAACGTTGATCAGCCCATTGTTCCTTTTCGTTTCTTTGTCTGGTCTTCTGCACGTGAATACAGTATGAAGATGTGCACGTTAGCATGCCTGCATCAACTCCGGTGGTGGTTTGGCCCTCCCTGGGCACGCATATATACCTCCCGAAAATTTGAATCCAGGGGTCAAAAGTTTCAGTTTCGTACTTTTGTAGTATATCCAAAAGGAGACCGGAGATGGTACGTAAGAAGGAGGAAACGCGACTGGCTGCTGTATATTAGCGTAATATCCCAGATTGACTCACATTTTCCCCACTCTCTGACCTGCCTTCTAGCCATATCTACGCCTGAAACGGAAAAACCAAACAATATTCCTCTCCTGCGAGACAAGTACGTGTTTGGCCCGGACACATGCACTGTAGCGCACTGACCGCAGATACTATTGCTTTGACGTGCTGAGATCACATGATATCCACAAGCACAACCTCTTACAGCACCGCAAACTGGCCTTTTACCCCGCTCTACCTCAGATGAAACCTTTGGACAGATCAAAGACAAGTTGGCGCGGCTGATCAACCAGGAACCAGATAATATCAGGCTGTTTCCCTACCTCACCGAAGAGCAGCGCATCGCGCTACTAAACAAGCAGCGCGAAGAGAATCGACTCGCCTTCGAAGAAGCCCTCAGGAAAAAACGAGCAGCACGAGCGGCAAAGCAGAAGAACAAGAAGCCAGGCGCTTCCCCCCGCAAGAAAGGAGAAGATGACGACCTGGAGGAGTCACTGAGGGTACGATCCACTCCAGAAATGCTGATCCGTACTTGGTTACTCGGCAGGCTTGCCCATAGTACTTGAAGTAGGCTGCCGTGGATAGTGAAGCATTTCTCATTCTCGGCACGATTCTCGACTTACACCCTCCTCTAGATGGAAATGAAGTTTGATCCCAGTCCCGTTCTGGTAGTGCTGCCACTTCCCGAAAACAAAACAATGGAGAGCCTACAAATCGAGTCTGGTGCTGTACGTTGCGTCACTCATGGAGGAGTTCGCCATAAGGTTTGCACTCACATCTTCGCATGGTCCATACGTGTCTCTTGGGCACCACCACTCATTTTTCCAATTCACTATATCTTAACCCCTCTAATCTTCCTTGTAGATAATCTTCTTTGTGCTGCGCCTGAGTGAAGAGGACGATGTGTGGGAGGAGGTCGACGTACCCGATTTGCAGGTCCCATCAGAGCGAGTAAATGAAACCAACCTGCCAAGTCAAGGACCACCAGCAGGTGAGCTGGAAGGCATTGACCATCCCGACCCCGAGCGTCCTGTCTCTTCTACCTCGGTAGAAGGAGCCGACATGTGATCCATTGGGCCTGCCACTGAACTGAATTGTAACATAGTCACATAAACCAACCCATGAACAAACTTTATCACCTCGAGAGGACTGCGTGATCAGAGGGTCCGACCTCCAAAGATGAAATACGAGAACTTATGTGTGTTGTATTGTAGTGCAAAGTCCAAGATAAAGTCTAGGATTTCCATGGGAATAAGGAACAACCAACAGAACCAGAACGAGAGCAATCAAGGATAGGATGTCGTTCTGTGTACAGTTCAACACCTAGCCCAAGGAAGGAAGCTTTGCTTGTGCACACTTCAAGTCATATACATGCTCATACCTGAGCAGGAATATGTAAGAGCTGGGAAGATACAAACGAGCAAGTTAGCCAACGAAAAGAACCAACATGGAAGCGTGGTTGTGAGGATACGGGGGGAAGCGATGCGAAGGTAGCGTGGTGAAGTAGAACTTGGCTGAAGTGGATGAGGAAGGGGGACTAGGTGAATTGCAGGCTTCAAGTCGCTAGCATCAAGAGGGACAGGACGAGGGAAAGAACATGAAAAGAAGGGAAAAGCTGCATGAGAGCGACATAAGCAACTTAGGAAAGAACAAAGCTAACGGCACACAACATTCCAGAGATAGAGGATAGGTCGATTCAAGAGTAGATTACCAATGATCAACATCATGAAGCTAGTCTTAGATTATGTGGGGGGTAACGAACTCTGGAGGATTTTGTTGTCGATGTTGTGTGTAATAAGAGAGAAAGCTCATACGGCCGAATGAGAGCTCAATCAATTGGTAGTTTGTCAGAGGCGAACTAATGTAGTCGGACAGTTAGTCAATTTTTCGTCACATGGCGATTAGAGATTTGGACAAAAATAACCTATAGTCAATTATTGAGGCTATGCCGACGGCTTTTTGACTTCTGTTGTTGAATCGGAGGCAGGTGGCGCTTCATCATGGACGACACGATTATCCTCTTTGACTGCAGCTGGCTCATTCTGACGCAACCAATACTGCATATTCTGCTCGAGATTCATCTCGATCTCCTGCAAATCGGGTGCGAAGAATTCGCACCAGACACGGAACATTGGCTGGATAATGTACTCGAAGAAACCCACCTGGGATTTTGGAAGGTTCGGTGTGTCACGATCGCAGAAGGGTGACACCTCCAGTCCGCTTGCCTTCTCTGCATCTCCTTGCCGATAGAATTCTTCCTGAACTCGATGGCTCCATCGAATGTGCTGTTGAAGTTCCTTCACAGAGTGACCGACGTCTGAGCACTTAATGGCCATCTTCAAGATTTCATGGCGGGCTTCAGGCTGCTCGACGAACTGCAGAGGCTCGTGGGTCAGTCGGGTATACTTGAATTTTCCGATGAAATCGAAGTGTTGTTTTAGATCGGTTATCAGAACAAGCTCGATAACGAGCTTGCGGAATTGGTCGTATTCGTCGTTCGTAAGATTCTCCAAGATGTTATTGTGGGGTTGTTGCAGCATTAGGAATGCAGCAGCTGCGTGGTGATTTTCAAGGACAGAGCGGTCATTATACAGAAGAGCCAAGTGGTGTCGCTTGCGGATCAGGAACAAATTCGTGAGCCCACCATGGTTAATGTCATGCACCAAGCCAGCTACGACAAATGCGAGCCGTTCTAAATCGGTGAAGCAACCAATCGTGTTTGTGATGTGAAGGAAGTAGTGCATCGACCTCGCCACGTCTGCCGCGTGGAATTTGTTATGATACGGCAGATGATTGTAGCCAGATTCAACAGCAATCAAGAAATTCTGCAGCTTTGCAGCGTCAATCTTGAAACGAGAAACCAGGCCATAGCGCTGGAACAGGGCTCCACCAACAAAGAGGACAGGGTGGTCATGCGTGACCTCCTCCAAGTCAAATACGTTGAAATTCCAGTCATCGAACTGGTCGACCAGGTGGTTGAGACTTCGAAGATCAGCGCTTGGAAGGAACCTCTTGTGAAGCTCCTCAGCAAGCGTAAGAGGACGAGAGCGTGCCTTGCGACCACCCCGAGTACCGGTGCGGCCAGCTGGCCTCGCCGACCCGTCAACACTGACAGATTCGCTTGGTCTTTGCTTCAACACCTCGGGAGCATCAGGCGTATCATCATCTAGGGTAATGACAACAGCATCGGACACGGATGTCTGCTCGCTTTGTTGGGTGCCCTCGCGCTTGGAAGTGACATCGGAGGAGGCTGCTTTGCTGTCATCATCCTCCCCTTCACCCTCTCCTTCCTCGGCAATATCAGATTCATCGCCATCACCATCGCCGTCGCCTTCAGCTTCGACCCCGAGCGAGCAGTTGGGAAGGAATGAGTCTGGTCCACCCGCATGTGCCACTGCCACTGCGATCGAATTTCTCCTACCGGGAGCACCAACCAGTCCACGGGCAACTTGGGATCCAGGTCGCTTCTGCGAGACGGATCCTCGCGTGGAAACCATCTGATCTGAGGTACCGGAAGTTGCTGCACCCGTACCGGCCTTGGAATTGGCAGTCTGGTCGCCTTGGCCAGCCTGGTGAGCAGCATGCGACTGGTGGGGTCCTGCGGTAGATGTTGAAGCCCTGTGACCACCAGCTGAGCTGCCGTGACCTTCATAAGCACCTCCCCCGCTGAGAAAACTTGATGTAGCCGCCGTGTCGCTGGTCATCGTCTGGAACCAGCGACGGATATCGTCTGATTCGTCGGTCTTGGGCACGAACTTGGTCTTGGTCCAATCCGCAGACTCCTTCATGGCCTCCATAAGCTCGGCCAAGTCTTCGATCACGGAGCGCCACAATGGATTCGCCGTTTCTCCCGCATGATAAATCTTACGAGAGATGCCATTGGCTAGTTCGAGAATACGCTCCATTTGTGTCGTGAGTGAGCCTTCTGCAGAGCTGCTGTCAACACCGTAGGCAGCAAAGGTGGAGGCAGAGAGGTTCGAAGCCACTGTCGCTGAGCGCGTCAGGGTCTTGGAAGTTGAGGTAGAAGCACCCACACGACCTACCACTGCGAGACCTGCATCGGCAAGAGCGGTATTCTCGGCATGACCTAATGCAGTAGAGCCCTGATTTGTTGCGTTCTGTGGCAAAGCGAAGTCAGTCGATTCCGCTGCTCCGGACTGGATCAAGCGCAGCGCAAATGTGTCCCGATAATACATGTCAAGCATGTTTTGAACGCTGGACCCAGCAACATGCGCAAGGTGGAAAATGCTATAATGAGACCACAGGCGTGTCCATTCACCATAGCAAAGCGCAGCGAAGGACAAGATGTAGAGGCAGCTAAACAGCACACGTGCCGAAGCAGGTTCGAAGCTCGTCTGATCTGGCGCAAAAACCCATGCTAGGATAAGCGCTAAACCGGAAGCGACACCGTGATAAAGGATAAGCCAGTTGAAGCCCAAGACGCGGAGCGTGAGGCCATATCCAAATGCTTGGATAGTCCAAGGTAACAACAGCATCAATCCCATACCATGGGCACTGGGTGTGGCTGCATCATAGTTCGAGACGAAGTTGGCGAAAGTAAACAAGACGAGATGGACGATGAGCATGATAAAGAGCAGGGTCGAGCCCCAAGGGAAGGGTCTAATCCGACCCGGAGCGATCGCATTTTCGGCGGAAAGAACATTGAGGTGATGCTCTTCAGCAGCGGCGGGGGGAGTGGACGCTGTTGTCCCGTTCGTTGCATGTAGGGCAGCAGAGGCGTGATCGACTGCGACTGGACGACACGACGGTGTAGGCGTGTTAGGCACTACGCTGATCGAGTTCGGAATGTGGTCGTAGGATGCGATCTGCAATTGTTGGCAGTACCTTCCGTGCACCCATTGCATAAGCGCACCAACGACAACAACCCACAATGCGACTCCTGACAGCACAGTAGCGATCATATATGCATCTTCCACGGCCGATGTGTTTAATTCACCGTACCGTGCCTCCGAGGTTAGATACGAGCTAAGAGTAAAGATGAACTGAACCAGTGACAACCCCGTTGCTACGCACAAGATACGCTGGGTAGCCGCAATCGCACCTAGCGCGGCAGGCCATCCGAACCAATCACCATTCTTCCACTCCTCAGCAAGAATAGGGTCCGTGAATTGGCTTCGCTGGATGTAACCGTCTCGAAGACTGGCAAGCTGCATCGCATCTGATGCTAAGTTCTTCACTTTAGCCGTTGAGGTAGCAAGCGATTGGCCTAACGTGCTTCGCTTCCGAACCGCACGGATGCCGCCCATTCCACCTCCTCCATTGAGACCGAAACCGAGCGCCGAGGGGAACGGCTTCATGATACTTGGACTACTGAACGTGGTGGCTGTGCTTCCACCACTGGCCGATTGCTGTAAACCCGAAAGCGAAACTTGCGATTCTCTGCCTCCACCCGAACCAAGTGAGACTACGGTATCTGTACGAGGCACAACGGGCTTTAGGATGGGGACCCGGACGTTCGTCATGGTTTGTGCATGGAGCAATCTGCTTGGAGCGTTGGCTCCGTCAGGAGCCGATGAATAGGGTTCTGGAGAAGTGGAAGGTGATACAATCTCATCCGGAGGCACCACGACACCTTGTCCTGTGGTTACGAAGGACTTGGCTCCACCGCCCATTGATCCCAGCTCGATGACGGTTTGCCCTGGTGGCGCGGGCCTATCCGCGGTGTGTGGTATGCTTGCCATTTTGCTGTATCAGTCACACACCTAGAGCACGCGTACGAGTGCTCGTACAGGTACAGGAGCCAGGTACCGACTATATCCAGTCCCTGGTCTGGTTTGGCAAGCTGTATACTGGATTTGAAATGCACTGCGCAGTGCGGTGCGGACTGGACTGAATCCAAACAACACGCAGCGCCGAAGCTATGCTAATCTCGTTGGCCCTGCAGACAGGCAGGTAGGATCTAGTACGTCGATGCGTTAGGGCTTCGAACGACGAGGGTTGGCGCTGTCTCGTAGAAGCCTCGTCTAGAGTGAGCAGGGAAGGCAGGTGTAGTGGATAGGGTAAATCGAGGTGGATCGTGACCCAAGGTGATGGCGTTTGCATTGCTGGCATGGGTCGGCCTAACGCATGTAAGTTACTCGAAGCATGTGACTAAAATAGTGGGATTCCACTTCAAGCGTCGTTACACGTTATTTGCAGACACATTTGTCATGAAAGACATGATCGAAACGGCGTATAAGATGCGTCTCTAGCCAACCACAGTGCCGTATCCCTGATAGCACTCCGAGCACACCGCTTTTCGGCTCCCTTTTCATTGTACTTGAAGCTCAGTTTTTCCTCAGTTTGAAACTCCGTTGGGCCAGGCGTGCCCTTTCTCGAGCAAGAGTTATGTGAGGGTGGATAGGTTTCCCCCACCCCACCCTCTCGAGAACGGGAAATTCTGACTCCGCATACACAATATCTGCAGTGAGATGTGGGAGGCCGGGGTGTATGCACGATTCTTTTATGGGTGTAGATTGATGGCATATTGCATAACAAGCAAGCTAGTCCTGTTATAACCTCGTCCTCTACTCTGCCTAACGGACTTGGCCCCCTCTGCTCTCTACCCTAGCTGGAGAGTTCCTGCTCCCTGGCTGCCCACGCGTTCATCCTGGAAGGAGTACAGCGCGATTCTAGTCCTTCAGCTGTTCTGCGGTGATTGTACGTCCGTCAAGAACGTATCCTCGAGTCAGCCCGGCGAGAAGCGTCCATATACCTCTTGATCCGGCGGGTATTTTAGCAAGTCATGTTCCCTTCCTTCATTGCATCCGCGCCAGGCAAGGTTATCCTTAGTGGCGAACACGCCGTTGTGCACGGCACGCAGGCTATTGCGACTGTCGTTGGAATGCGCGCTTACGCCCAATTCAGTGTGCCCAAGAAGCACCAGATGGAAGGAGACTCCATCGAGGACGTGGTAGTGTTCCGAATCGACTACCACGACGTCGCGGTACGCCGAGTATGGAAGCTCAGCGACGTGGTCGAGCTGCGAAGCAAAGCTCTTGAGGCTATGAAGCTGAACAGTGCATCTGATGCCTCAGTCGATCTTGTACAATCAACGGACATGGACTTGAATCCAATTGTAGATTTTGTGCACAGTGCACTTGCATCGGTACAACCAATCCGCGTCGACCGCTCGTTCTCTAGCGCGACCGCGGAGATGAAGTTCCACGAGTTCGAGGAGCTTGATCCTGAGATGGCCAAGACACTTGACCAGGCTCCGGCCTTGCTTTTCCTGATGATGTGCTCATTGATGCTGAACAACCCGATCCCTGTCGAGGTGTCTATCTTCTCAAATCTGCCCATGGGTAGCGGCTTGGGCTCTTCTGCGGCACTCTCAGCCTCCATTGCTAGTGGTTTTTACGCTCTCCAAAGGCATTTGACTACGAGTGACAGCCCTGCTACCACCCCGGTTTCCCATGACCTGACTCACCAGGACCGAGAGAAAATCAACCGCTGGGCGTTCCAAGGCGAGCGCTTGATCCATGGCAATCCAAGTGGTGTTGACAACACCTGCTCCGTGTTTGGAGGTGTCGTTCTCTACCGTCGCATCTTCAGCACTGTGGTCGATGAGACTACAGGCGAGACCCTTCAGAAGGTCACGAACGATATCAAGTTCCTCCCAGCCGGTTGCATCCCCAAGTCCCTCCAGCTGGTCATTACTGACACTCGCATCCCTAAAGACACAAAGGCGCTTGTCGCAAAAGTGGGTCGTCTCAAGGAGGCCCAACCCGAGGTGATGAAGCATCTCCTTGCAGCCTTTGACGCCGTTTCGCAGCAGCTATCTAACGCGATGAAGGCGTACATGGACCGCGAGCGTGATCCAACCAACCAGGAGCGAGATAATGAGTTCGAGAACAAAGCCGCTTACTCGCTCTTCACCACAATGCTGCAACTCTTCCCCATCAACCAGAATCTCTTGAATGCGGTTGGCGTTGGCCATACTGCAATTGATCAGATTATGACGGTGGCTCAGAAACTGTCTCTGCCCGCAAAGCTCACGGGCGCGGGCGGCGGTGGCTGCACCATCACCGTTATTCCTCGATCTGGAACGCTCGCGGCGACTACTGCAGGTGGAAACGCCGGCAACGACCTTGCGGAGAACTTTGAGAGTCTTATCCAGGGTTACGGCTACACCTGCCTTAAAACGATCATGGGTCAGGAGGGTGCTCAGATCTCCTCCATCACTCAGAGTTAAGCGCCTCTGATTGATCGCCAAGAGGTACAGGGTAGAAAATAATTAGTTTATCTAAAAAAATATTGAGTAGTTGACAAGTCGGCTGGCGAGTCAAGTTCACCCAAGAGGTGTTAACAATGTTTCTACAGAGACTTGCTAGAGCACTGTACTTTATGACTGTTTAATGAGTAGGTCTCTTACACATCGCCAGTAGGGCGTTACCAATACACAAGCTACCAATAGCGGAGAATAGGGTCTCAGTGTCAACACAGACCACTTCGAGCAGAGGCTATATTCCAGCGCAGCAGGAAACTCGACGAGACAATCACCTAGTCCATCTTACATACGAGCTAAAGATGCCGGCAAAACACAATAGACAGTGTGGGTAAGCTGTATGCTTGCCCCTATGACCTAACTCATCGCAGGTGCTTCGCCTCCGCAGCGAATCCGCAGCAGCTCCCAGAGGCAAGAAAACTTCGCGCCTTTTTTGCGGCTCGGTCGGAGCCGGGGGTGCTGGAATACCCTGAGAGCCAGGAAAGATGGAAAAATGAACAAAACCGCGGAAGATAAACGTAAAATATAACCTGATGCGTGGGGTATGGGATAATATAAATACGCTGAGTGGGAAGACAGCAGGGTGATCCACGCGTTGATGTAATTTTTATGGATTAATACGCGCGGATCTGCTGTGATATTACTTTACAAAGCCTGAGGAACATATATTTTTCCGCCTCCGCGCCTTTTTCAAATCGTGCCCCGCTACAGCTCTTTCGCGCGCGCTTTGGCCTAGGATCTGGGTTCTGTCCACTTTGCGGGTGGATTGGGCTCAATATTCACACGACCACGCATCGAATGAACGTATCGCAATGGTGATATCACACTCATTAGCCCCAGGATCCTGCCCCGAGTCCATCACAGCGCTGACGCCACGTATCCTCTCTGGCTCTGCTTGCCCGCCTTGCTGCGATGAGGGCTGAATTTGTGTGCAGGACTTCAGGCAGGGGTTTAGTGTGGGCCTACGCGGCTTTCTGTGCGGTGGGATGGAGCATATAAGGACGCACTTAGCACACGAGATCACACGAGATCCGTGTGGATCCTCTCCTACCTGGCTCACGTGTTGAATCACTCATCGGACTCACCTGGTTGCGTTCCCTCCCTCTGCTACACACACTCACAGGCATTTCACTCACTCACTCACTCACTCACTCACTCACCTCAGTCTGACTCAGATCCTATCCTCGGACGAAGATATATTGCGCCGCGGGACTGGACACTGAGCAGAACAGAGCCGAGACGAGCGGAGACGAGCCGAGCCGAGCCGAGCCGAGACAAGTAACAAACTCGCGCTCAGTCAACTGCTACTTCGTGAGGTGACCGAGTGACGCGCCGAACGACTGGCACTACGAACACGCCTACTATTTGTACTACTACAACTACATAACACCGACAGCATGTCCGATTACATGACAGACGGCCCCACTACCGGGGAGGATGGTGTCCAGCTGCCAACCGTGGCCACCGCTTCCTCCCTTCCCGTAGTTGGTATTGGGCCGGGACGGCGCTCCACTCGCGCTGCGGCTCGCAACGTTCGCCTTGCGATGGAGCAATCTGACAGCGAAGATGCCTACGAGAGCGGTTCCGAGCCATCCGACGATGACTCGGACGACTCGGACGACTCTGGTCGCCGACGTCGTGGTGCACGAGGTAAGAAACAGAGCAAGAGCTCAAGCAAGTCCTCTTCCTCATCCAAGTCGAGCAGCCGCAAAGAGCCATACGTTCCTGTGCAGAATCCTTGGGCAGGCCTTGCTGCGGAGGCCGCCGCGGTGTCGCTGGATCCAAACAAGATTAACCCAAGCACACTGCCGGATTCCATTCTGCCCTATATTACGGCTGTGACTGGTAGTGGTGCTGCAATCACCTTGCCAAAGCCCTACTACGCTCCAGCTGATGCACCTTCGGTCTTCTCATCCTACAAGCTCCCACCCAAGACTTGGGCTCCAGTCCATGGCTCTCGCGCGGCAACCACCCTTGATACAAATACGGTTGCTAACCTCCGACCTGTTGCGATGGTGTGCTCACGCACACAGCGCACTTTCATCGTGCCCAAGTACGTCCAGGATCGCCATGAAGCTCGCGTGAAGCAGGCAATCAAGGAGTTTGATGCACAGCTTGCCAGCACTGTGCCCTATCCCGAGTCAGACCTCATGCCGAAGCTCGCACCTATCTTTGGTGCCGTGAATGACCTCGGTGACGATGAAGCTACTCCAGCCGACAACTCGACGGAGAGCAAGCCAGACTTGCTGCCTTCTGCTGACTCGTCCTCCTCATCGTCGTCTTCGTCCACGTCTTCGTCCGCGGAGCCCGAGCTCTCTTCAGCGGCTGTGCTCCCCATCAAGGCCGAAGCCGGTCATGCGCCTATGCAGGACGCATCGAGCCAATCCACTGAATCGAGCGATGCCATGACGGCCACTCCGGAGGATCCCAATGCTCCTGTCGTCAAGGTCACTATCCTTCCCATCCCATTGGACGATCTCATCCCTCTTTGGGAGCTCGACAACATTGAGGACGAGGCTTTGCGCGCACGCAAGCGTCGGGAGCTCGAGGAGAACATCGACTGGGATGAGGCACCTCGCGTTGTAGTCTTCGGTGTGGATGTTCTCGTCAAGGAAGAGCCCGAGGAACCCGAACCAGAATCCCTGGTCGCTCTACTTGCCAAGCCAGTCCTGGCTGCGGCGGGTGTCAACCCTCTGGCGATCCCGGCATCGACTTCCTCCGCACAGCCCTCCACTCGAGCGACAAAGCCAAGTGAGACACAAACCCTTGATATGGACGAGATTATGCGTATCTACAACTTGCAGCGCGAGACCGAGATCGCAGCAAAGCGTGCTGCAAAGTTGCGCGAGCTGAACCAGTGGGACTCAGCAGAACTCACTCAAGAGGACATTGAGACTGTTGTGCGAGTTTGGAATCGCGCCGCAGACCAGGGTCAAGCACCCATCCCAAACATGCCTCGCCTGACCATTGAGCTTGCTCGAGCCGGCTTTGGTGATGATGCTATTGGCGATACAGTCGTTCAGGAGTGCCATGGTCACCGCCGTAGCCAGATCTGGAACTACACACGTCTGGGCATTGCCCCCTTCGATACAACATTCTATCAGCGACTGTATGCGAACGAGCCTGCCTGGACCCTCATGGAGACAATTGCACTGCTCGACTTCGTGATCAACAACAACATCGATAGTTGGGGCAAGATTTTCACTGATCCCGTGTTGGCTGTAAGACAAACCCCTGCCACATGCGAGGCACGCTTCCATCAAATTATTGCGCTTTCATGCATCTACGGCCGTGACACAATCGGTGCACACCTCAGATCGGCTGGCGCGATTAACTTCGATGTTCCAGTTTATTATCCACCGACTCAGCCAGGATGTGTCGTTCGCAACTATTCAGACTGGTATTCAACGGGTATCGCCAAGGCCAATGAAGGTGGCTGGGGTGATGCTGACACTACCGTCCAAGGTGCGAATATTCCTGCTGCGGGCCACCCTATCAAGACCGGATCATCGTTGGCGCAGGTCCAAATGCAGGCGAAGCTTCAGGTTCAAGCAGAAATGCTAGCGGCTGCATCCCGTAGCAAGGCACAGTCATCCTCTACCGACAAGAAGAAGGACCGTCCTGAAAAGGCACCCCAACTACTCCCTACCCAGCCTCCAGCCGCCCCAATCACATCGGTCACCAGCGGTGGCTTGAATGCGTTATCACGACCGATTTCGTCAGCTGCTGCTTCCGGGGATGTTGCGACGACACCCAAATCTGGCAAATCTAAGAACCGTCGCCGATCCGCGGATGACGAGGAGGAAGAAGAGGAGCCTTCAGAAGACTCTTTAGACGAGGAGGAGGAGGATTCTCGCGGTGGCCGTGGAACAGGCCGGGCTAGCCGCCGTCTCGCAGACCGCAAGACCAGCTACCCCTCTGAATCAGACGAAGAAGGTACCGGAGGTGAGGAAGAGGATGCCGAGTTCGCCGAGTTCTACGACGAGGAGGAGCCTGAAGTGCAGGAGAAGCCCAAACACAAGATGGAGAAGATTCTCGCTGTCCGCACCAAGACTGCCCGACTTGTCATTAAGTTTGAGGGCCGTGAGTTGAATGACGAAACCCTTAAGTATATGGAGGCGCTTGCAGATCAGGAGAATGAAGCCGAGGCGATCCCCGAGGAGGAACTTGACGCCCGATATCAGCGCGGCTTGCGCGATTCCGTCGCTGACCTTCTGGAGCCTGGTGATGACTACACTCTTGGTGGTGAGTACCCCGAAATTGCGATTGAGTTCGAGATGGAGCCCGACTCAACTGCCGAGGACTTGGACCCTGAGGCACTCGAGGAGATGGATGAGGACGAGCTTGAAGAGCTTTTAGCAGCTCGAGAAGAGCAACGTCTGCGCCGCCAGAAGGAGAAACAAGAGAAGCGTGCACGAGAGCGTGAAGCGCTTGGCCTAGGCCCTGAACCCCGCTATTGGGAGATGCGCCGCCGCGAGGAGGAGGAAGCCAAGAAGAAGGCTGAAGAGGAAGCACGCCGTCGAGCTGAGGAGGAAGCCAAGCGAAGGGCAGAAGAGGAGGCCATGGCAGCCTCGTCGTCATCATCCTCGGATGCACCTGATTCTGATGCGATGGTAGACGGTCCTTCAGCCGCTACCGAACAAGCTCCTGTGTCGAAGGAAAAGCCGGCTGAAGCCGGCGCGGCGCAGAATGATGCAGCGATGACAGATGCATCGTCTTCCTCCAGCACCTCGTCCTCAGCACCTGCATCTTCGAGCTCCGCTTCCGTTGACTCATCCAACCCTGAGAGCACACCCTCTGCACCTGTTCGTCATGCCCATTTGCGCCCATGGGAAATTGGGCAGCAACAGCAGGCTCCTAAGAAGTCGAAGAACCCGAACGCACGAGAAATTGAAATTCGTGAGTTCCTTGTCAAGGATGAAGGCGCGTCGTACCTCCGCCTCAAGTGGCTCACTGAATCCAAGATGCGCAAGCGTTACGGCAAACGTTCTACCGCTGATCGAGTCAAGCGTTTCATGCAGAAGCGTGAACAAATCGAGGCCAGCAACTTGGATCGCTTCGGCCCTGGTGAGCACTTCGATCCTCGGTTCACCGATGTCGATCGTGTGTTGAGCTCACAACTCGTTCTCATGCCGCTGGCTGATCTTATTGCAGAGGGTCGTAACGTGCAGAACGTGAAGGGTGTTGTGGTCCCGGCCAACCATCGACTTGTCTTCTATGAAAACGGTAAGATGGATGTACTTACTCCAGAGGGTGAGTCGGTTATGCCTACTCAGGACCTGATCGAACTCAACACAGGTGTATTCTCGAAGCTCCGCAACGAGTCCCAGTCTCAAGGTGAGACCGCTGCTGAAAATGAAGATGTGCCGTCCTCACGCAAGATTGTGCGAGAGGAGCCACCTTCGGCCGAGGACCGCGTTGCTGTGCAGTGTTTACTGATTAAATGGTCAGGTCTGAGCTATAGTCAGGCTACTTGGGAGTTCGCTGTCGACATCAAGGACGAAATGAAGATTGCCCAGTACCGTCGTTTCGCGCGTATGCCCACTGCAGCACAGCTCCAAGAGAAGCGCGTTTACACCGAAGAGCAAAAGGCTCTACGACGACTACGTGCCGCGCGATGGCATCTTGAAAGCCCGAGGTATAAGACAGGCCACAAGCTTCGCGATTACCAGATCCAAGGTTTGAACTGGCTTATTGAGGCTTACTTGCATGAGCGCAACTGTATCCTTGCAGATGAAATGGGCCTTGGTAAGACCGTTCAATGCATTGCCTTCCTTGAGCACTTACGTCGTGAAGAGGGTATCCGTGGCCCATTCATGATTGTTGCACCCCTGTCTACTCTCTCGCACTGGAAGCGTGAGGCAGAGAGCTGGACCGACATGAACGTTGTGCTTTACCACGATGCTCACGGTGGTGCTCTTGGTCGCAAGTTCCTGCGTGACTACGAGTTCTACTACGAAGGCACGAATATCGTCAAGTTCAACATTCTCATCACTTCCTACGAGATGTTGCTTGCCGACTTGTATGAGCTTGATCATATTGACTGGAAGTACCTCATCGTCGATGAGGGTCATCGTCTTAAGAACAAGACGGCGCGACTTATGGAGGCGTTTGATCACCTTCAGATTCCTCGCCGACTCTTGCTCACGGGTACTCCCATCCAGAACAATACCACCGAGCTGTGGACCCTGCTCAACTTTGTCGAACCCGAGCAATTCGCATCGCTTCGCGAGTTCCAAGCCAAATTCAAGGAGCTTACCGAGGCCTCCCAGGTTGAGCAGCTCCAAAAGGCGATCCAACGCTACATCCTTCGCCGCATGAAGGAGACCGTCGAAAAGAGCATTCCTCCTAAGGAAGAGACTGTGATTGATGTCGAGCTGACAACTTTGCAGAAGAAGTATTACCGTGCCATCTACGAACGCAATGCCAAGTTCCTTCGCATCGGCACAACTACCAGCAATTTGCCTAAGCTCATCAATATTGAAGCAGAGCTTCGCAAGTGCTGCAATCATCCATGGCTCGTCAATGGTGTTGAGGAAAAGGAGGTTCCGCCCGAAGTTTCAGAGGATGATTACTTCCGCTTGACTGTCCAAGCCTCGGGTAAGATGGTGCTGATTGACAAGCTGTTGCCCAAGCTGTACGAGGAGGGTCACCGCGTCCTGATCTTCTCGCAGATGGTCAAGCTGCTTGACATCCTCGAAGACTACTTGCGTTGGAAGAACTACAAGTTTGAGCGTCTCGATGGCTCGATTACAGGTGATCTCCGAGATGCCGCAATTGAACGTTTCTGTCGACCCGGTTCAGATCGATTCGTGTTCCTGCTTACCACCCGTGCCGGTGGTGTTGGTCTCAACTTGACCAGCGCAGATACGGTCATCATCTTTGATAGCGATTGGAACCCACAGATGGATGTTCAGGCACAAGCCCGCGCTCACCGTATCGGTCAAAAGAATGCAGTCGCTGTTTACCGCCTTGTCACCAGAAACACCTATGAAAGCCAGATGTTCGCTCGCGCGAGTCGTAAGCTTGGTCTCGACCACGCCGTGCTGCGCAAACTCGAGCACGACTCAGGTGAGATGAAGGAAGACGAGCGCAAGGATCTGGACAAGATCCTTAAGCTGGGTGCCTACGGTTTGCTTGATGAAGCAGAGGATGAACAGCATCGCACCTTCTTCGAGAGCGATATCGACCAGATCCTTATCAAGAACACCCATGTCATCACGAATAAGCCGTCAGCGAGTGGTGAGCCTGCGGACATTGCTTCGCAATTGGGTGAAAATAAGGCTTTGCAATTCTTCGAAATGACAGAAACCGTGCCTCAAGTCCGCAAGCCTGGTCGACCTCGCACGAAGAACAAGGCTCAAGTCGGTGGCTTGGTGTACACCAAGCAGTACTTCTCGTCAGAGGGTTCCGAGGCATCGAAGATCGATATCAACAGCAGTGACTTCTGGCAGCAAATCCTGGGGCGCTCTTCGGAAGACTTCAAATACTCTGCAGACGCTCTGCTCACACGCCTAACCGACGGTTCCGCATTAACTACTGTAGAGGCCAAGACAGAATTCTACAATGACCTGAAGGAGGGCGTCAATCGAACGCTTCAGAAGAAGCAGGATGGTGATTTGGACGACTTCCAGAGCACCGACGAGTGGATTGAACTTCTCATTCAATTCTGCGCCATGACGGCATTCCCTGAGCGCCAACGTCAACAGGCACAGCTGTGGATCGAGGACCTGGAATCTCGATCCTTGCGTCGTGGTCGACCCCAGGGTTACATGAGCTTCTCCATTATGCCAGCTCGAAAGAAGCCCCCGCCGCGCGGTCCTAACGACCCGCCCCGCAAGCGAGGCCGTCCTCCGCGCCCGAAGCCGGATCCTGCGCAGATGGCCGCCGAGCAAGAGGCCGAGGAGGAAGGTGAAGACGACTTGGAGCTGGCTATGCGCCTCTCAGTAAAGCGCACCCGAGCTTCTCTCCGTCGTCGCGCATTCGGTGACGAAGATATGGAGGAAGGATCTGAAACTGATGACGACGAGTTGGAGGACGAGGATGATGATGATCTCGAAGACTACGGAAGTCGCCGTCGTCGTCCTCGTCGACCTGCAGGCAGGCGCCGCACTGACTTTGACTCTGATGAGGAAGAGCCTGACGAAGACCGTCCCAAGCCTAAGGCTCGTTCCCGCAGCCGCCGTCGCGCAAGTACTGCCGAGGGAGCTGAGGGTGCGGAAGGCGAAGCCGATTCTGCTTCTAAGCAGCGTGGACGACCTCCGCGACACTTCAACCTCTTCGTCTGTAGCATCTGCCACAAGCCAGGCGAACTCGTGCCATGCGACGGACCGTGCAACCGTCAGTTCCACGTGGAATGCATTCCAAAGGATGCTCCTAAGTCTGCTACTCTGACTGAATCTCGTATCGCGAACCCATTGCTTCCTTCCCTGATCGTAATGAGTACATACCCAGAGCCCAACGCGGTTCTTGACCTGTACGCAAATTACCAGCTCCCCTCTGGGCCGAAACCAGAGCCCAAGCAGGAGGAGCCAACTAAGACGTATCCACCGTACACGGAGGAAACCGATGGCCACTGGCTCTGCCCCGAGTGTATCTGCAAGACTTGGCGATGCTTCGGCTGCTCCCTGTGCGTTCAGGAGGACGCTAACGATCGTGAGAAGGAGCGAGAGTTCGAGGCTGCCGTCCGCGGTGAGACTGAAGAGCCAAGCCGAAGAGGTCGTCCAAGCGCTGCTCGTAAGCGCTCGTCAGCGACTTCTGGCCCAAGCCCTGACGAAGGGGCTGATCCTACTTCTGGTGCGGCAGCAGCTGCCGCAGCAGCTGCAGCTGCAGCGGCTTCAGCAGCGGCTGGCCTTCCTGGTGCGCCTGCGCCAGCACCTACGACTACATCTGCCCCTTCAACGACAAGCTCAGCCACCGAAAAGGCCTCCTCAGGACCCGAGCGCCTCGACGGACCCACTCAGATCGCCATGGCTTTGGAGCGACTCGAGCAGTTGCGCCCCAACTTCGATAAGGAAAAGGTGGATGAAGCACAACGCCGCATGGCCCTTCGCGTTGATCTTGCAACATCAGCGGGCGTCGCACCAGTGTCCGCCGAAGAGGCTGGAGTCAATATGGGTGCATACGCCACCAGCGTAAAGTTCTGCTCTGTTTCCAACTGCGGCCGCATTGCTCACCTCGAGTGTGCAAGCCGTATTTTGAACTCTCGATTTTATGGTAAATTCGACATCCTCACAGCTTACCGATGTGGTGCTCACTCGTGCATCAAGTGCGGCCCACGCAGCGCAGACGATGGTGATGAGGAAGGCGAAGGCGAGGGCGACGGCCAGGACGGTGAGGGCAAGGACGAAGAAGGCAAGGAGGGCGGATCCAAGGGTAGCAAGCGCGCCCAGCGTGAGAACTTCATTGTCAGCTGTGTTAATTGCCCAACAGGCTACCACTTGCGATGTATCCCAGAGGAGGCCGTCCGCCTGACTCGTAAGGCATTGTATTGCCCCAAGTGCATTGAACGTGCTCAAAGTCTCCCCGAGGGACGTGAGGCCATCGAGCTGGCTGAGGTCAATGTCCCTCACAAGTGGCTCCGTGAACGCCACCGCATCATCAAGCCACGTCGAGTGCCACTCACAGAGGAAGAGAAGCTCGAGCGTCAGCGACAGCGAGAAGAAGCTCGTCAGGCTAAGCTTGCTAACAAGGCTGCCTCCCGTCGTCGTAGACGCGGCGCGGCCGCCGATGGCGAGGGAGACTCCGATGGAGATTCGTCCGGTGATAGCGAGGACGAAAGCGCAGCCGTCGCCACACCCACATCTGGTCGTGGCCGCAGGAAGCAACAAGCGGCAACCGGCGATGGTGAAGAAGGATCAACACCCGCACCCAAGAAGACACGCGGCCGCAAGTCTGCTGCATCTGCTTCTGCTGCTGCTACTGCTGCTGCTGCCGCCGCTGCAACAGCGGATGACATGGGTGAGGTCGAAGAGGAAGCCGAGGACGGCAAGGGTCGACGTGGTGCAAGTCTCGGCTTAGGATCTAAGCGTGAGAAGAGTGCTATCGAGGCCACGATCGAGGCCGAGGTCGAAGGCGACTCAAAGAAGGTCAAACTTGACGAGTAAGAGTCAGCACGCCTTCGACTCGTCAGACACAACCTGCTACACGCATTTTATTATCGATATTTATGGAGATGCATTCTCCCCGTCTATTATTTCCCTATTTTGTCCGGGTATTTCCATGCTTTCATGCTCATTTATCCCATTTGCATCAAAGCAATGTCCAATAATACAACACTAACGCGCTAGCTTATGTGTGGTCTCAAAATCCCTTTCTATTGTCGTTGCTAGGCCGGACCCTGGTCAATATTTCACGATAGTTCCTGCACTGATCGCAACAGACGTAGTTGTCGTGGCGGCCATCGTAGTCGCCTGAGGCTGCGTAACAACGCCACTGAGAATTGCATTCAAGTTAGCAGTGAGTTGGGCCGACCTTTGTTCGGCTTCCTTGCGCTCTTCCGATTCCTGTTCGACGGCGCCAGGTTGATAAACCACGTCGCGCGGAAGCAGTTGCTCCGCGTGTTCAATACAGTAACGCTTAACACCATTCTCATCGAGCAATGTCACTCCCAACTCGGAGTTGCGGTCGTGCGGCTTCGCAAGTTGCCTCAGAAAGTTTCGAGCTACTTCAATCGCTGCGTCTGTTGATAGGTTCATATTCTCGTTGACCATGAACTGCTGCACCCAGCGTGGCAGCTTGCTTCGTTTGTCGGCTCTGCTGTACCGCTGGTCCGCGAATACAATCAAACCGTAATCGCTCTTTGAACGAACAATTCGTCCAATGCACTGAGACGCCTGGCGGAGAGCGTCAAAGTTCAAGAAGTCTGCATCTGCGATTTGGTGCTTCTCTCGGAGGAATGTCAGGCGCGCGAGCAACACACGTGAACGTGTGTACTGGAATGGAACACCAATCAGGACGACCGCTCGACCCAAATGACCGGAAAAGTCAATACCTTCAGCGACCTTACCTCTTGCAATGGAGAAGAACACAGCACCTCGGCCGCAAGCACATGCCTTTTTGTAGGCAGCTAGCGCCAATGAGGTTTCCTCAATGTCCTTTGTCTCTAGAAAGACTAGCTTGTACTGAAGAATCTGCTGCATAATCGAAAGGTTTTGCCCACCAGTACGAGCATTCCCTGCAGAACCGCTGTCCGGGCGTGACCAGTCCTCGACCATGTGCTCCAAATACGAATAAGAAGTAAAGAAAACTACAATACCATCTGGAATATTCTTACAGAGTTGTAAAACGAGACGACCGTAGCCTCTGGCAACGTTTTCGTCCTCACGAGCTGAGAATCTAGTCGAGAGGGGATTTTGGTCAGAACACTTGGCAACTACCATGGGTTTGACAATCGCGCGCGCGAGAGACATCGTGAAGGACTCCGATACCGCGGGAGTAAAGTCAAGCATCTTCGGATACATATCGAGCGGAGACAGGGTACCTGAAGTGATAACCACTGTACGGAACTTCTGGAACACAGGTCGAATCGCTAGGGCTGCATCCACGCAGCAAAGCTGGAGTCGAACATCTGGAAGTCCATTATCATCGAAAGGCTCGTACAGCACAACGAATCCCTCGCTATACGTCGCTAGTAGCGCGCCAAACGACGTGATTTTGGTGAGTGGCGTGTACTCATCCACATCTGCGATTTGTAGGGTTTTCATCAACATGCCAAGGCGATCATACGCAAACTTCAGTGCGGTTACATCGGGTAAGTGCAGTTTCTGTTGAAAGTCCGCCATGAATGCGGGAGGTGACTGGGACACAACCTTGACCCCAGCAACTCGCTCTTTAATGTACTCCACGAACGATTTCAAGAAGTGCAAGAAATGTTTAGCTCGACGAATTGTTCCGGGTACTGCCTCACGTGCGACATCATCCTGTAGAACGGGCGATGCCAAAGGTGGTTCGTCTGCGGCCTGCAAGACGGACGATAAACCACCTGTTGATTGTGCTGCTCGCGGCGTCGCTGTACTTGTGACGGTGGTCGCAGTCCCTGCAGCCGCGGCAGCAGCTGCTGGCGCAGGCCCGAGTAATCCCACAGCCTGTGCCACAGACTGGGACAATGTGCCACTTGCGATTAAGCCCTGAACGAGCCGAGTGTACTCTTCTTGCAATCGTTGCGAATTGGTTTGCTCCGCTTCCTGTACAAGTCGCTGGAGTTTCACCAGATTACGGCTCGCAGCGTAGACGGTCGGTTTGTCAATAGTAATAGAAAGCGCTTCAATGCAAATATTATCAATGTTGTGAGCCTCGTCAAAGACCACAATTGAGTTCCTCTCGATGTCTCTAGACACCATGCCACTAATCTTGGGATCAAGCATGTACTGGTAGTTGTAGACAACGACATTCGCAATTGAGATGAAACGACGCGTCAGAAAATAGGGGCACCACTTCTTTTCGGCACCCAGCTGTTTCAAATCCTCCAGGGAGTATACTCCACTCACTACAGCGTCGGTACCGGTTGCGATGAACTCCTCAAAGAAACTGCACAGACCGGCGTCCTCAATATCCTTCAAATTCAAGGCCTCACGCACAGCTTGAGAAGCTGTAGCGGCATCAACTTCGGCCATAGTTTGTGGTCGGGTCGATCCTGGGATGGGTGAAGGCTCCAGCTGAGCGGTGGCGCATGCCCCACCGCAGCCTGGACCAGCAGTCATGGCATCACTAACTGCAGCACTGCTAGGCAAGCTAGGGCCGCCAGAAGAGCCCGTAACAATGATGCCACCACTTTGTGGCATAGAAAATGCTCGGACACCAGGCGCCGCACCAGTTTTGTGGCGTGCCAGGGCTTCTAGCTTCTGCTCACGCACGAACCCCGCAGTTTTGGACCTGCACAGGGAGTCGACACGTTCTCGGTGGGCTGATGCACTGACGACAGGATGAATGCACATATTACGACGTGAGGACAAGCAGACACCAAGAATGGTTGGTGGCCTTAGTGTTGCTGGATCGATGGGTGCGTCAGGATCCACAGCCGCGTCACCCCTGTCTGTCATGGCATCGGCCTTAGAAGGCGAGCTGTGTTTCACGACACGGACACGCTCGCTCTCTTCTTCCTCTTCCTCCTCGTCTCCAAGTGACGAGCGGCCCGCAGCCAATTCTGCCTCGTGCCCTTTGGCTTGTCTTTCCTTCTCTTTGATGTATACCTCCCACCTGCGTCGGATCTCATCATGCTCCTTCTTGATCTCGGCCTCTCGGTAAGCCATCACTCGCTTCAACTCCTCAATGACCTTGTCCATTTCGTGCACCGTACGGGTGCAGTAAATGATTTTGCCCACCTCTGGGTGCTTATGCTGGTACGCCAGCAGCAGTGACAACAGAGTGACTGTCTTGCCTGTGCCTGTGGGCATCTCGAGTACACAGTGGCCTCTAGAAAGCGACTGTTTTAGCCTCGTCATGTACTGCAGCTGCTCGGGATAGACATAGTCGTACGGGAAGAGTACCTCTAGGTCCTCGATTTTGAACCGCATCCTCTCCACGTCGTATGTACGCAACTATTGCGTTTTCCCGGCTTTCGGATCAGCGTCTAGGTGTTGAAATCTCGGCCTTGCGCCCTGCTTGGGAGCTCGAGCAAGGGCTGATGTGCCTTCTCGTGTGCCCCTCTGTTGGAAGGTGATGCAAATAGAGTACGCTTACGCCTAGATCCCACGTTTCAAGAGGGGAAATGGGGTGTTGGACAAGGAAAATTTTACGCTGCTGGGGAATGAAAAATCTAGTATGCTGGACAATATGTCAAGTGACAAAGTGTTTGTTACAACAGATGTTGATGGAAACGATGCAAATATCTAATTTTAAACCTCTCCCAACGTCACATATACCCCAGATCGTATCCCTATAATCTAGCACTATCCCAAGTAACTCCACTCGAGGCTTGTTTCTGGCGTGTTCCGAGCAACTGAGACCTTTGCCCGAGTCGAGACCACATCATGTTGCGCGGCAAGCTCGTGCTGTGTATTATTCTCGTTCTGTTCGCCGTGGCAGTGCTGGCCAAGGACTACTATAAGGTTCGTTTCCAAACCTGGACTTGCTGACCTCTTGTGAAGATTCGCGGCGGAGAACGCCATTGGGCTTCGGCGTATTGATGCACTCTAGTCCAACTCTCTATATACTTTGCACACTTCCCTCATTCACTGATACACACGCTCTTTTCATCGCACACACAGATACTCGGCGTCAACCGCGACGCCACGGAAAAGGATATCAAGAAGGCGTTCCGCAAGCTGTCGATCAAGTACCACCCTGACCGCGCGGGCAATGACCCCGAAGCCCAGGCTAAGTTCTTGGAAATCAACGAGGCCCATGAAGTTCTCTCAAACAAGGAGAAGCGCCAGATCTATGACATGGACGGTATCGAGGGTCTTAAGCAGGCTGAGCAACGAGCGAACTCTCCCTTCGGAGGACATCGTCCCAAGGGCCCAAACATCATGGTGAACCTGCGAGTTTCGCTGGAACAGCTGTACAAGGGTCAGGAGGCCTCCATTGACATCAAGCGCAACGTGCTCTGCCCAGCCTGCCGTGGGTCTGGTGCTAAGGATGGCGAACGCGTCAAGTGCGATGTATGCAAGGGACGAGGTTACAACGTTGTGATCCAGGAGTTCATGAATATGCGCATGCAAATGCAGCAACCATGCCACGCCTGTGGTGGTAAGGGCCATAAGCCCAAGCACGTTTGTCCGCGATGCAATGGTGCTCGAGTCGTGAGTGAGCGCAAGACCTTGGTGGCGATGATCGAGCGAGGTATGAAGGACGGTGCGACGATCGTGTTCGAAGGCGAAGCCGAGCAGCACCCCGACCCGAACATCATGCCCGGTGATGTCATTGCAGTAGTCCGAGAGGTGCCACATCCTATTTTCACTCGAGATGGAGATGACTTGAAAATGGACATGGAAATTTCTCTGCGAGAAGCGCTTCTGGGTTTCACTCGAACGATTGTACATCTCGACGGGCATAAGGTGACGATCCAAAACAAGCCAGGTCACACCACGCAGCCATTTGAGGTTCAAGTGATTGAAGGAGAGGGTATGCCCCTGCACGGCACCCCATCGCTGAAGGGCAATCTTCACGTCAAGTTTATCGTGAAGTTCCCTGATTCTCTTAGCCCATCACAGCAGACTGCTATCAAGGAGTTGCTTCAGCCACAGTAAGGGTTGAGTCGTCCAAACCATGGACTAGTGCGTTATCTTAGTTAGAGTATGAACCAACAAGCGCTGCGAGAGCAGAAATGCTGGGTTCATTTGCATAGATTGATACAAAATCGTCGCCGCTACTCGACAGTCCTCTCAATTGTTGTAAAGCATACAGAAGCTGCAAAGCATGGAAAGTTTATCTTGCATCCACTACGACGTGATAAATGCCGCATTTATTAAACGAATGGATACATTCATCACGATAAAATAGGGCAGAGAAAACTAAAGAGTCGGTCACGATGGGAGGTCTTACTTCTCATCTTCGCCGATTTGGTTGCGCTTGAATGCAACAATGGAGGTGTTCGCCAGCCCATTGAATCGCATTTGCGAAGCTACTGCGCGAAGGTATCTGAATGCTCAATGAGCGATGCAGGCCGTCAGCAAGTGATTTGTAGGTGCCGACCAGTGCAACAGGTCCTAATCTGCACCAATTTTTCATATTGAAACAATCGGGAGTACGAAGTTGTCTCAGTCTCCAGTGCTCCCACGCAGTTGAGCTGAGTGGAGGTAGGTGGTTAGGTGAATAGAGCTTGGTCACCATCCAACGCTGGTCTTCAGACTAAGGCGATTATTTCTTGGTGGCAGCCCAGATGATGACGCCAAGAATCGCAGCAACAACGACGACGATGAGGAAGACCATGCGGTAGTAGCCAACGCAGAATCTTCGGCGCACTGCAAGGGACTTGGTCCTAGATTGAGGCGAGGAAGTGCAGTGTTGGTGTCAGAGGTGAGACCATCTGGCAAACAAGCCTCAAGAGAAGGCAGGCAAGCGGTTTTAGAGCAACGTTACGAATCGGCACTCAACGAGCCCATATGCGAGGTAGATGAGTCGGCGCACTTTCGAGCGAAGCCTTCATCCACATGCATGCAAAAGCGCGACAACGCCGAGCAAGTATCCCGGCCTCAGCGACACAGTGCGCAAGTCTGGCTCGGCTATCAAAGCGCCTAGCCAGCTTTTCCGACGACAAACAGCAGCAACCTAGAGTGCCCATGATACGTACTTAAATACCTGTGAATCAGCCTCAAGCTGCTGAGAGCGGCTGTCCAAATCGTTGATGCTCTCACCTCGCTCGATCGCCTTGTTGATGTTGTCCCGCATAATGCCCGTGACTTCGTCGACATCTCGGCGGGCACGATCAAGAGCATCGCGGTTTCCGATGCCACTGACAAGTGGTGTCTTTTGGTTCGGCACTCCCTGCGACATAGCTTCGTGGAAAGGGCCTAACAGGCGTACAAAGTTGAGGAAGCGGGTGGATATGAGTCATAAATGCGCTTCGACCTGTGTTTTCGAGGACGGATGGCGGTAGGTGGTTATAAAACCGTAGCAGACGGGTGCGTATTTTGGTTTCACATCGAATTGCACAATCTACACGCTGGGATGCGTCTGCAGAAACCCCATTTCCCACATACCGTGAATGTACTTGTTGTTCTTCCAACTCCCTCTCAGTCGCACTGCCCCTGAGCTTCCAGGTGATACACCTGCTGGTCGCACCCCGCACCCCTTTTGCGGGCTTGACGCGCTCCGACATGCTGTATTCCAGCTCTTTATGACTGGGCATCCGCGATTACCCAGTTCAGCTTGCCCCAAGTTCCAAATCTCGCGAGACGCCTTGCACTGCGCGGGTGGAAGTCGGAGGATCTGCGCGAGGATCTGGGCCTGGGTGAGCGCAACCTGAATGGTCCCACTCTCGCAACCCGTTCACGTCACTGATCCTCGCTCGGGCATCACTTGCAGACAGCGTACCACAAATCCGTTCCTGGCTTGAGCAGGGTGTTGTGCGGGGATACCGTGCCACACTCGAGTTCTGAGGAGGGCCTGCAGGGCGCTCACCATGCTCCAGCTCATGGCAAACACACCGAGCCGTGGTGCAGGGCCATTGAGGCTGAGGGTGCCGCGGTCGCTCTAGCAAATTCCAATGGCGGGGAAGAATCTGTACGGTTTTCGAGGCGGATCTCTGCAGGTTGTAATCAGCTAAGAGTGGGAGTGCTGCACACGAGTTGGTCACCCTTGTCTAAGCTGTGTACGCGAGCTGATCCGACATCTCAGTCATAGCCCCGACCCAGACCAACCCCCCACACCCCTTACTTTAACGGAAATTTCGATTTCGGGAAATGGTTGGAAAATACATGAAATGCGGGGATATCACGCTGGAGTGATGCATGTTCTGCGCTCAATGACTGACGCGAGTGGGTGTATTCCGGCTGAGCCGGGTGCGGCCTTCCTAGAGCCAGCGCACATGTCGGATTTATTGTGCAAAATTCAAAAATTAGCCGTTTATGGGCACAATGAAATCGAGTTGAGATATGTCATGTGGCGTGTGTAGTGTTGCAATTGACGACGCTTGTTGGGCTTTCTATGTGTAACAATCCCTAGTTTCTCTTGTATTAGTCCTCAGTGCCTCACATAACCACGCCAAATCTCACCCAACTGTAGATGGCCCGACAACTCCGCCCTCGGGATCCCAATCTGAGTACGTTTACACTTGTGTGACAACACGTTGTCATGCCTGCCGATAGCATTCCACCTCCCCTGCTTGTCTGCCTCATACGCGCCTCACAAGACTCCGGTCTTCCTCGTAACCAACACAAGACTGACCAGTAACGAACGACCGATTACGTTACGCCTCAAAGACTCACAGAAATGCGTTTCGTGCGACCCCACGTATAGAGCTCTATTACAGCGAGGCCGAATTGGCTCGGCTGGATCGCGAGCGCATGGAGCGACTCGCGCGCGGTGAGTATCTGGACGGCGTCGACAGCTCTGACGAGAGCTCCATGCAGGAGAACGTTAAGCCACGACGTGGCCGACCCTCGGGTAGTACCAGCAAGAAGGCCGCCAACGCAGCGTCCAAGACAACTACCTCCAGCAAGATCGCAGCAACCCCGCTAAGCGTAATGAAGGTCTCAGACAATCGACCAGAGCCCGATTCGGCGACCAAGAAGGGATCGACCAAGAAGCGCACTGCGACACGAACCAAGACGACCGCACCCACCCCAGAGAACGATGACGACGATGATGACGACGATTTGGGTATTACTTGGTTCGGCCAGAAGGCAAAGGATGTGGCATCCAGCAGTAGTGGTGACGAATCCAAGTCCAGGAAGCGTGGACAAAGCGCAACACCAGCAACGAGCGCCGCGCGCCCATCGACGGCCGCCCGCCAGTCCGCGTCTGCTGCTGTTATGACATCTGCTACGACCACGGCTCCGGCCGCTCCTGCGGCTAGTGTGACTGCTGCCGCTGGGGCGCCGGCCAAGTCAGCACAGTCTGCGCCCATTACGGTTGAAGCCATGTTGCAGACTTTCAAGTTGAAGAGTTTACTCAAAGTAACGCCCTATGCAGAAGCGTATCTTCGAGCCAACTTCGAAACTACTCTTGCAGAGCTCAAGAAGTCCGCACCGCCGGAAAGCATCACAGTTGAAAAGCTCGCGGAGATCATGGGTGATGCATGGATTGCTGTCAATGACACTGAACGCGCAGTATGGAAGTTGAAGTACGAGAATCGCTATGAGGATGGCAAATCGGGGGTAACTCGTGGTGTCACTACAACAGGCAAAGCTAGCCAGCGTGCTGCCACCGCAGCGACCAGCTACGTAAGAACTCTGGCGGACGAAATCGAGTCAATCGATTTCTCATCGAATTCTGACACGCCTGCCCTTGGACTCGGCACCATTCGTACCCGAGCTTCTGCACGTGTTCCATCGGCGTCTTCATCCACGAGCGCTGAGGAACGGCAATCTCCCAAGCGTACCAAGCTCAGCTCTATTGGTGCAACTCCCGACACGACCCACGAGTCACGTAAGACTCGCATTCCCCCTACATCTCCACGAATTAGCATTCCTCAGGGAACTAGCACCTTCTCGGCGTTCGTATCCTCATCCCCCGCATCGTCCTCACAAACACCGGCCCTCTCGTCTCACTATTTCGATAGCTCACTAAGCGGGTTAGCTGCTGGACTTCCTAATCACATCTCCTCGTCCTTGCCAGTATCCACTGGAAATGCTGCCGTTGACCGTGCGAGCCGTGTACTTCATCAGGTTCAGGCGGAAATGTCGATGGAGCAGCTGCTTCGACAAAAGGATCGTGCATATGAGGAACTTTTGAAAAAGTTCATTGAGTTGCAGCGAGAATTCATCACACTACAGAGTCAGTCGAGTGCTCGAGTGGAAGAGCAGGCGGCAAAGCGTACGGAGAGTGCGCTCATGGCGGCGCAAAAGGAAATTGCGTCACTTCGCGAGACCTATCGAGCTCGCGAAGAGGAGACTTCGCGCATTGTTTCGGAGTTACGGCAGGCGTTGGCACGTGCCACCGAGTCCCAGCTGCAGCAACTCAAGACGCCTGGTCGATCCAAGCGTGAAATGCTGGCACTTGAGCAGAAGGAGAACGCGTTGAGAGAGATGACGCTCCAACTCACGACTCAGAACCGTTTGGTAGCTCACCTGCAGACCAAGCTCGTCGAGCTACAAGATCGTGAGAACCGAGCCCGAGAAGAAATGAAGACAAAGCAGGAGGAATGGTCGCTCTTAGAAACCGAGTACGAACGCATCATCGCGACATACCGCTTAGCCACCTGTATGAATGTCGAGGTAAACGCAAAGAACAACGAGTACATGCGCTGCAAGGCAGTTAATCGCGAGCAGCGCAAGTTGCTTGAGTTTGATCTCCTAATTGATGTCCCAAGCGGACGTCCTGGAGAAGAAACCGTGGAGTACGTACCTCGTAAGGTCATCCTCAATGGTCAGGAATATCCATCGTTCCTCCGGGAGCGTATTTCCTTTGCGCCATCCCAGACGCCACTCCTACTCAAAAACATCTTGGGTGTCGTGCACGAGCAGCCTATGGAGGGTTCTTATCAGACTCAGCCCGTGCAAGGTCCGGGTCAAACTGCGTATGCTCAGCAGTCGCAACAGCACCCACCACAACAACAACAGCAAGCCTCGAGATTCGCACAGCCATCTCAGAGGTCGCAGTCGACGAATCCACAGCAGTCAACGTTGAACATTTCATCGCACTCAGTGGCGCCGAGCGTAGCCTCGAGTTCGTCACAAGCTGGCTCCCAATATCGCACGCGATACTAACTAGTGGGGTGACCGGTTATTGCAGGAATCTCTCCAGCAATCCCTTCGTCTCTACCCTTCTCTTGACTGTACCATACTCACTCAAACTGTACCCACGCTTTAACATTGGCCTCAACATCTGCATACAACCACCTAAACGTGTATGATCGCTTCGAATGAACCGTCATTCTGGGACCGACTACTCTCTGGGCCTCACGGTCCCATCGCGACGTACCTTGATTCTTGGCTGCGATTTCATATCATCCTTTTGTTCCCTTCCTGGTCCCGATTGGGAAACTCGAGCCCCTTTACCAGAAGGGCCCACACTCTTGGTCGCACCTCCTGATGAGCCAGCAGAGCTCCCCGCGCAGTTCGTATTTATCCGCCCCATGAATTTGTGTCTCGATACCGGTCCGGAGTTTAATCTAGAAAATGAAGCAGAGCTCGAGCCGGCATCCGACACCCCTGAGTGGGAGTGAGATGAGTCGAAAGCTGAAGCCGATATGCTTGAAGCCGAAAGCTTGGGGACTGAAGAAATGGATGTCGCGTGAATCGCAGCGGCAAACTTTGATTCAACGAGATTGATCATGAGCTGGAGTTTACTTAGGCTCAGCATGCCATGCTTTAGACCGCATGCTAGTGTCGCACGCTCCGTATCAGCATCGTCGATTCCGCTACAAGCCGCGGGATGCAGTGTTGCGAGGGCCTGCATCGCAGTTTGGCTCCAGGGCTGAACCTTAGCTGGAGCGAACACTGTCGTAGGAACTGCGATAAGACTAACCGATGTAGCCAAATCTGCAGTGTAGAAATGAGCGCATGCCGGATGGACGAAACCTGACCCAACATAGCCATGCCTCCATGCAGCAACTGGCCCAAGCTCGCGGACAAGTACCATGTCACAGCGAGCGTCTTGTCCCTGGGTTGAAGGACTACGCTGAGTCTTCGACTTGGCCTCGAGTTGTACCAGACGTTGCTTGAATTTAGCAACTGAGGGGTGCTGATCAAGGCTCCACAGCCGTGGGGCGCTCTTAGCGGGGCTCAACTTTTGGTAGAAGACGCCGTAGCGTTTGCTGGGATTGTCCTCGTACAAAACACCTGCGGCATCTAAAACCTTCCTCAAACTCCACATAATGTAAGATCCGTCAAGAAGTGTTGTAAGAGGTGGAAATGCTGCATTCCAATCGCTGCTTGCGTTCCCCCGATCTGCTCTACTCTGTTTGCTGGCCTTAGTCGTCCTCTCCCTGTGCTTATTCCCTGCATCAGCCTTCCTTCCAGAACCGGATGTCGACTGGGAGGTAGGTGGAGGCGGAGGTGGTGGTGGAGGTGGGGGAGGAGGAGGAGCTTTTGTACCAGAACTCGCATGTTTGATGGGATGTAGGTAACCACGAATATCAGCGCTCTTAGATTCCGACGTCTGCCCACTTGCATTCCGAACGGCAACTCGTCTCTGCTCAGCTGGCCTCTGGACGGTGATAGACGTGTTTGCGGCCGCAGATGTACCTGTGATTACATTTGGAGCTTGAGTGGCAATGGTTGTTGCCGAACTCGCGCGGGAGTGATGATGTTGTCCAGTTCCCGGTTCACTACCTGAACTCTGAGTGGGAAGTGTCGACACAGTCAATTGGCCGTCAGCGGAGGTGCCCGACGCTGTCGTTGGCGATATCGGTGGAGGAGGTGGTGTTGGGGGCGAGATTGGCGGCGAAGGAATCGTAGGCATGTTCTGAGTCCGCGTGACGATTGGAGTCACAGCCTCGCGAGCATTACGAGCGTCATCTGGTACTGCCGCTAATGGAGGCGTAGGCGTTTGAGCGGAAATCGGCGAGGTTCCAGCAAGGTCAGCATCTGCCGATGTCGTCTGAGTACTTGCGAGTTTCACACGATTCAGTTCTTCTTGATAGGTCCTGAGGCTATCAGCCATTACCGCGGCGAGCAAAGCTGCTTCATCCGGTGACTCTTCATCCGAGCTATCCATAGAAAGGAAGCGGGCAGAAGATACCGCCCGTGTCGAGATCACGGATGAAGCCACGGAATGAGGTGCAAGAGCAGGGGAATCAACGGTTGTCTCGTTAGGGTCAGTTTGCGCGGACCGACTTAAGCGTCGTGCAGCGGTCGAGGCTGCTGCACGGGCCAGCTCCTGATGGAGTCTCTCCAGTGATTCCGACAATCCACTACGAAGGGTTTGTTCGGGGCGTAACAGGACGGTCCCATCGTCAACATCGGTAGAAGTATCACTTAAAAGCTCACGATCCAGTATTTCAACGCCTTCAGAGACGAAGTCGCTGCTATTAACGCTGATTGCATCTTGCTCTTCGAATCGAGTACTTTCCCCAGCTGCGAAGCCAATACTTGTTTCCCTCATCGTACCGCCATGACTAGTGCCGCCTGTCAAGAAGTTGAAGCCATCATGCAGCGGATTGACCGAAATCTCTGCATCAACTTCGCCTCGATGGAATGTTGCTAGTTCGATGCCCTCTGCCTCCTGCAACCCGCTTGGAGCTGGGGAGGAGCGATCTCCAATATGACGATTACCAGGATCCAGAACATGCCCCCTAATCCCGAGATCAGTTGCCGCTTGGGCCATCAACATGGCCTCGAGGTCGTGCGTCGGACGTCTCGTCCGCTCCAAGGTATGTTGAATATGAGGAGCTTCAGTTGCCTCCTCTTGTCCTGGCACACGATGAGACATTTCCTTTCGAGCGGTGGTCTTATGCTCGACGCTCTGATCGTTTGAAGACTGTGGGATCGGTTTAGTTGATTTGCATGATTTAGTTGATTTAGTCAGTTTAGCAACTGACCCGGAATTCTGCTTCTTCGTCGTTGCTGTGATAGTCCCCGGGGGCTGCAACTTCCTATACAGTTTTCTGTAGGCTGTTTGTGCTTTGACCAGCTCTACAATGCACTCCTTAGGCGATTTACCATTGGACAGAACTCGTGCAAAGTCACCAAAGTGCAATCTTGTCGTATTCGAAGTGAGTAGGTTCAGTTGATACGTCCGGAATTCAGAGCTACCACTCAGCGAATGAGTACTGCGGCACCGAAGCAGCGGCCGCGATGTCACTACGGCAAGATATGGATTGTATCTCTCCCCGCCAAAAGACATCGTTCCTGAATCAAGTCTGCTCGCTCGCTCTTCGGCTGTGATCAACTCGACTTGCAAGGGATATTGGAGCTGCGAAAAACTGTTCAATAGAGCATATTGCTCCCCATCCTTGTCTGTATCATCGCCTTTCCCCTTCTTAGCCTTGGCTCCGTACTTCCTTTGTAGGGAATGCTTCAGAAAACCAAAGCTCTGAATTGCATGCACTAGCTCGTTGATCGCCAGGACACCTGCTCCACCGTAACAGCCAGCAGGAAACCCCAGTGCTGCTCTGACCGAGAGAGCGCTATGACATGTGTAAACTGTCTCATCACAAAATTTGATGTCAATAAGCTGCTTATCGCCCTCCCATTTCGCCTCAGCGCGCCTGGGTATCACACCGTTTCCATTTAGGCGCAAGCCAAATGGGTCGTGATCCACGGACGAAGGCGGAGGTAACTCAATAACCTGGCTAGTAAGGTAGCGACCAAAGGGAGAGTGACCCTCTATCCCGAGCTTTGTTTCCTCGGCATGTTCGAGCGATGTCTCTGTTTTCGGATTCTTGTGTTCTTCGAGCGATGCTTTCTCTGGATGCTTGCAATCCGCGAAATGTGCTGCACGTGCAGATTCCTGAGGAACTACGTCGCTCTCACCACTACAATTACAGCACAGCAGCCGAAGTACTGATGCGGCTATGTGGCCCGCCCGTAGCGCCTCATCGAACGACATCGCATTACGCTTCCCTCTCCCTTCCCCACGACCCAAGACATCGCACCGATTCGTAGCCACTGGGCGGCGTACGGACTGTTCTCCGCAATCTGGCCTCCCACAGTTGCACCTTTGTTGAGGTTCATTTGCGAGCAATGCCTTGAGGATTTCGGCTCCACCGCCAGGTGAAGCCAGTGCTGCATTTCTAGTGAGTGAAGGGACTTTGGAATGCATGTTACGATTATTCACCTGGTGACTCTTCGTCTTTCCAAGATCACCGGAAGGGATTGCAATGAACTGTCCGATAGACATTTGACCTGAATTCCTGCGACCTCCCATGTGCTGGACGATGCTTTGCTGAGCTGAAGGCAAGTTGCCCATTCCCAATCTCGATGATGGATCTAATCCCAGTCGCTCGCGAGCAACAGAGGTCAACGCAATAGGAGGATATATCAGCAACTCGTGTCCTCGCTCGAGCATCTGACTCCCCACCGACCGGGAGTCAAAACAAGAACCGCGTCCTTTCCAGAGCTCCTCGCAAATCCACATATTCTGTCTCTGCAGCGGGTCTGCTTCTTTGGGCGTCTTCTCGACTCTCCCTTTCTTACCCTCAGAGCCATCCCCAGCTGCTGATTCTCCAGAAGTGCATGCATCAACGCGTATGGTCGCAAATGACATTTGAGTGAGGTGTGGCTCTTGTGCTTCAAGAAAAGGACGCTTGCCCTGTCTCGGGGAAAGCAGCCCTTCTGCAACAGCTTCAGCATTTCCCTCTTCGCCTGCTCCTTTCCAGCCTGCGACAAGCGGTGCTGGTAGCTTTGGCTCACCCATCAATGCTGAGATCGCATGTTCTCTCTTCGCATTGGCGCTCCCAGTGCTGAGGGTCGGCTCTGCTTGGAATTCACGCACGTATATATGTGAATCTGCCAGCGGGGGCAGGAGCACACGGCAGCATCGATCACAGCTAGGGAGGAAACATCTAAGGGAATCAAGGGTAGTGCTAATAGCCCCATACTCCGTTTGCAGGCGTGTGGCTATGTTCGATGAGAGCTCTTTTGTCTCATCGGTGTTCCACTCCCCAAGACCGTAATGACTGTCTAAACCCGAAGACGTCATAGCTAATCGTACACTCCGTGGAAGAAACGCTGGTCTCGTATATGCCAGCCTCATAACTGCCTCAATGGCTTCAAACCTAGACATGACTGTTTCAAGGAGCATATTCCTTAGTCGTTTGAGGCTTTCGTGGGACTTGGAGAAGCACGCAAGGTCCGTGGATTCCGTAATCGCCTTGCGAAGCACTGCTGCTTTGTTAGGGACATATGGTTGTGTAATCCTTTGCAGCGATCGCGAGAACTGGTCGGAAGGCCGTCTATTTGAGAGGGCTCCTCGTGATCGTGATCCATTTGTTGTAAGTTCCTGGGCCACTACAGCGCATGCTTGAGTATAGTCATTTCGGGCGCCTTGGAATTCGTGGAGGAGGGTATCACTGGCTGTGATTCCTGCAGCCCATGCCTGTTGGGTGAGAATCTGGCATTTTGTGCACCTGCGTATTTCGTCCTCTTGAGAAAGGATCTCGTCCAAGAGACCTCTGGAGTTGCTATTTGTGAAAGTACATCCGCAACTTAGGCATTCAGATAAGGCGAAATCGAGTGGTCCAAGTGATGAGAAGCTGTCTGCGTCTCCACGGCAAGTGGGGAGATGATCAAATGTTGACGCCCCCTGTGAGCGATCATCCAGCGCATCTAAATTCCAGTCGAAGACATTTTGACTTTGAATTGGCTCCGGAGTTGCATAATCAAAATCAGTTGGTGTGTCAGATGAGGTTTGCACTGATCCGAGAAGGTTCTTCGAATGACAGCCGCACCAACATGATCGGAAAGATTTGCCCAGCGCCTGTCCGCATGCGCTGGAGCCTCGTAGGGAGGATTCGTGCAGAAAGTCCAGCTCCATTGGCAGCTGAAACGTCATCCGATCTTGGATGGAGAACGTTCTGAGTACCTTAGCGACTTCGGTAGGTGAGCTCCCACCCCTGAGCGCCGCGAGTAATTGTTGGTTCTGATACGCCTGGTATGCCTCCCACATCTGTGAAACTGTCGCGGCAGTGATGGCTGCTGCAGTTGCTGCTGTAACACACAGGACATCTTCCGTGAGCGTCGGAGGCGAGCATATGCTCTCAGGGAGTAAATCCATCAGCTGCAGCGCATCGCTTTCCTTTCCACTTGGCAGTAGGAATGTTAGGACGCTCTTTGCCCCGGCGGGAGCTGGGAGTGGTGAGCTGCTTGGAGATTGCGTGTAGATGTTACACGCAGTACTGAATGTCACTCTGGGTGCATCTAACAAAATATACCTCGCTCTACATGCTATCTCATGCTAAATCGAAGGCAGAGGAGGAGTCAGTATTAACCGGATATGTGAGCTAAGAGACCGTCGGGCAGTAGGGGGCATCAGCAGCGGACGAGACGCGAGGTCCCGCGACTCATGACTTGCTACAGCTCGAGACTTACCTCAGTAACTGGTTCACCGTTCCAGATTGCCAAGTCTCGTAGGAGCCACTTGATATCCTCGACTAGAATAGCATACGATAGATGATCGATTCAGATGATTCACAGCTATGAGCAAAAACCCTGGGTGGCGTGCAAATCAGCTTTGCGCTTCGGAATGAGGTGACATTGCAGCCAGTAGATAGCCCAACGTACGAGTGAGGTGGCCATCCCGATCACGATCGAGCAGATCGAACAGCTTCCGAATCGCCTTCTCAAGTTGGCCCGCTATTGTGGCGAGGGGATGAAAGCGGGTATAGGCGGCATAACAGTCATCAGTTACGGCAAGAAGTGCAGTGGGGAGGGACGGTAGGAGACATGTGAGTTTACAGATAATGGAGCCGGCTCTAAGGCAGTATCCACTGCAGTTCGATTCTGCCCAACGTCATGTGGATGCCAATGCACCGTCAAGGGCGAGAAGCAGTCGAAGGTCTTTGCGTTTTCGTAAATGTCGGCAAGCCACCCTAACATATGCTAGACGACATAGATGATGGGATGGCTTAGGGAGGAAACTCCAAAGCTCCGATGGGTCCTCGTTCGAGGATACAACTTGAAGAAACTGTAATCACGACGGAACGTACGCTTGGGCATATCGGGTACTGGGTCTGCGCTGCGGCTGTGGTACCCAAAAGCTCAGCCAGAGCAAACAGGAAGAACGGGGGTCGACCGAGTGAGTAGCTGGAGAATGATGTGGGCTTCGGGTATCTCCGTTGCCCCAGAATCTCCGCGATCTATACGTTATGGACGCAACTTTGTGGATAGAGCGGTAAGCTATGGACTGGTGACTATAGGTTTAAGTTGAATGCGACGGGTCTCCAACCGGTACGCCGAATACTCCCGCGAGTGCATAATAAATTCCAGGCCTTCGGGTGTTTTCAAAAACTCGACTGAGTGGATTCTGAACTGACGACGAGGAGTAGAGAATTAAATTGATCAGCCCTCGGACGGCCGAAGTAGCGCCCTGGGCTCACGGTCACTACGCTGGGACCTCATGACGGAACATCCGGTAATCAATTTGTAGTTGGATAACACCAGACAATACGCGAAATACAATTCAGACTTATGATGTTGTTGCGATGAATGGGCGGTAGAGTTTTCGTACTGAGTGTATTTGGAGCTGGGTATTGTACAGGCAATGCTAACATAACATAGCGCATCCATTATTTGCGCTTGCCAAGCTGTGTGACAGTAGGTGCAGCGCGTGTCGAAGGGGTCGCGAAGGCAGGCTCTGCGGGAGGCTCTGTTCGCGGCTTTAGTAGGGCATCCACAGCGCTGTCGGTCATCTCCAATGAACTCGCATAAAGCATAGTGCTGGTCGTCGGCGGATTGGATACCGGCGCCGGAACGGCTTTTGACTTGACAGTGGCGGATGGAGGGGGTCGAACACCCGCATTTGATGTCTGCTTGCAAAGCTGACAGCTTTCGTCATGCACACATCGGACGTGGTATACGTGGCCACAGGCGTAAATGCGGCAGTCTCCGGGTCCTGAGAGCGATAGAAGACTACCTGGAGAGTTGGCGCCGGTGCCCTGTGAGTCCTTCTCTACCAGCGAGTTATCTGCAAGGGGTCGAAGGCAAGCTGAGCAGGTCATCGGAGCACGAAGTCGTTGTTGCAACCTACGATACACCTCCTCAACAGGCAGATTAGCATCGAATCCTATGCTGTCAACAGCAGATCCTTGCTGAGCGGGAGCCTTGCTCAACTGGCCTGGTCGCATAACGAATGCACGTGAAAGACGAGCGTGCTGACGGCGCATGAGTTTGTAGTTGTCAATAGCGGCGAGCTTATTCGCTGTGGCCAAGATTGACACCTCATACGTATTCGTCTCCAACAAAGCGCGCACTGTTTCACGGAACTGTCCAAAAGGATCATCGCCGTGGTCTGCGATCAGTCGCTGCAGGATTGTCGAAAGAGGAACGTGTCCTACCATGGCCTTCAGTGTACGTCGGACGAATGCATAGAGCATGTTCTCTGTGAGCGCTAATGCGGCATGTTTCAAAGTCATCTGCTGCTTGTGGTTAGCCAGCTCAGTATTCGTTTGGACATCTGCTGTGGCAGTGCTCTGTTTGCTTGGCTCCTGTTTTGTTGCTTGTGCCTGCTGCTGCTGTTGCTGCTCTTCAGTCGCAGACTTAGCTGTCGTTCCAAACAGGGGATCGTCGGGTGAAATATCAAGTTCAGAACCGAGACCAAGGCCAAGCGTTGCTTCGATCGCACGCTTAGCTCTCTCTGCAGCCTCGTTGGCTGCGGCCGTGGGGTTGATTCCACCCAAGGATAGAATCGCACCGGTGGCTGCTGCCTTGGCACCTTTCTTAGTTGCAGGAGTAGACTTGCCAGCGGCTGCTGCGGCAAGCTTTGCTTCAGCTTCTGCCTTCGCCTTCGCCGCCGCTGCATCGCGTAGCCTTTGCTCCTCCAATAGACGCGTGTGCTCTTCCACTAGCTTTTCGCGCTCCGCAACAACGGCTTGCTGTGCCTTTACATAAAAGTCGAGGACTGACATCCACAGTTTTTCCGTTGAATTGCCGCGCTCGCAAAGCATCAACGCAGCGTTTACGATATCAGTAACCGACTTCGTGACAGATGGGCAAATTAGAGCAAGCGCGAAGCCGTCTCCCATGGTTTCACCGCCTTTGAGTGGATTCGTACCCGCAGAGCTGGTACGACTACGGCCAGAGCTCTTTCGTGTGCCCTTGGCACTTACAGGCTCAGTGCCGGCCGAACCACCTGCAAGCAGCTGAGCTGCTTCTGGGTTGTACTTGAGGTGAACTTCATCGCCGCCACCTAAGGCAACTGTTGAGAGGTAGCGTTCATTGATTAGCATGGCGACCGCCTTGCCTAGGAACGTCTGAGGATACATCTGGTTTGCGCTTGAGCCATAGGCTTGCTCAGCTGCCTTCTTAGCCAAGGCTTCATGTGCATCTTCCTCAGCCGCAGCTAGCACTCCTGCTTGGAAATACAAACTAATGTTCTCATCAATATGGGCGCGCAATGCTTGCATTCGCTGCTTGAGAGCATAGAGGATCAATTCGAGCGCACCTTGAACGTCACCCGCTCGTTCCAACAAGTATGCGCATGCGTCGTGAATGCGATACGCCTGACACAACTTCAGCACGATATCAATATCGTACTCGTTGTGGACGAGAAGATGACCATACACATCTTTAGGGGCATAGGCACAAAGCAAGCGAATGAAATCGTGATTAAGCTTCGCCGTGAATCGAATACCACTCTGTTTAAGAATATCAGGCAGGCGAAGATCAGCAGAGACGAGCCAGTCAGCGTTCGTCTGAGGGGAGCTGGCTCCCTCTTTGCCAGACTCTGTCGCATGGGCTGACTCGTTACTTGGAGCGGCAAGCTCAAACGCCTCCTCGACCGAGAGCTGTGAAGCCGAGGTCACGGTTGTGGGTTTGGCTTTTGCCTCAGTATGGGCTGTGACAATCGCTTTCAAGTACATGTACAAAATGCGGGGATAGTTCGAAAGCGACGAAATGATTTCATCGTGTTGCGCAGCGAAGTGAGTCAAAGCTACAGACGCTGTAGCCACAGGATCGATCATAACAAGCAAAGGAATCTGGCTCAGCACGGTTTGTCGGAGGCTGCTGCGTGCATCACCCGCACCAGAAGTCGAAGCCAGTGAACCGCCCTCTGCCGGACGAAGCCCACCCAATGTGCCACCGAGGCCACCAAGACCACCGAGACCGCCCAAACCGGAACCCAGACCTCCGCCAAGGCCGCCAAGACCGCCGAGACCTGGACCAACGCCAAGGCCACCCGACAGTTGCCCACTCGCGGTGCCCGCACCAGAGGAGGTGGAAGAAGTGGATCCACCTGCATTGGCCGAAGAAAGGGCGCCCGAGGCCAAAAAGCTAAAAAGTCGAGCGACTGCCACAGCGGCTTCTGGAGGTTGAGCGGGAGGGACGCCTTCCATAGAGTTGGATAGATCCAGGGGTGTGGATGAGCTGGCACTCGCCAGGGTATTGATCTGAGGCAGTGGGGAGGCCTTGGGCAATCGGAATGGTACACCGGCAGCTTCATACTTCGCCTTAACCTCGGCTAAGCACATCTTGAAGACACGATCGTGTTCGCCTCGCCTGCGATATAGCGCCAAGGTCACTCCAGTTTGACCTGTGGATTCCGCTGCTTCAATCAGCACTGGTGAGCAAGCTACACGGTCCGGGGTCCTGGCAAGTACCTCAAGAACAAGCTTTTCACGCTCCAAATGCCGGTCCGTCGCAGATGCTCCCGCCTCGTCGGATGATGTGGAGGCTGCTAATGCGGTGGCAGATGGTGGAGGGGGTGCGGAGCGGCAGAGATACAACAGGACCAGAAGAAGCAGATTGTCTGAAAGCTCTGACGAAGGAATAAGGCCGGTGCCAACCACTTCTGCTGCAAACTCCATGAAAAGCTGCTGATGTCGCACGCTAAGAGCCTGACCATATGCGCTGATCAGAGCGGCGCTTGTGGAGAACATCGTTGAGGAGTGAGAGCGCGAGACGGCAGTGAACACTTCATTCGGGATCGGCTTATTGGGATCGATGTTTACAACCTCCAATAAAGCGTCGAGTATAGCGGTAGGCGCAGGAGTTCCGTATGTAAGCGCCGCGTTGAGCCTGACAGCAAAGGAAGGACCTCGTGGTCCAGAGCTAGGCGAAGCCAACCCTTGCGGAGTCAGTCCACTGAGGGCCCCAGAGCTTGGGGACGACGATGGGGAAGCCGGTGTGGCAAGTGTTTGTGCTGGTGTTGTTGCCGCTGCTGCTGCCGCTGCTGCAGGATGTGAGGGAGATGATGCTGCTGCTTGTGAGTTGGAGCCAGTTAACGAAGCCCAGAAACTGGAGAAGCCCGACCTTTCGGTAGTCGGTGAGGATTGCTGAGGGGGCTGGAGTGAGGCTGGTGGACTCAGCATGGACAATCCTACATCAGACATACTGGGGCTGCCGGACTTATGAGTTCCTGATAAGGCGGGTGATGCGTCACGAAGCTCTGAAACTGTCTTCGCCGAGGTCCCCTGCATGGCCGTATTAAACAAATCTTGCGCGGCGCGTGCGGCTTGATACCACTCATTTTTAGCTTCGAGGACACGTTTTAGAAGTGCAAAAGTGAAGTCGGGGGCAACCAGCAGAAAAATGCGCAAGAATGGATACGGGAACTTGTTCAGCGGATGGGATAACGACGTTCCCTTTGCGTCTGGGCCTAGATTCCCAGTGACTTCCAAAGCATCTAGCGTTAAATATGCAGGATCTGCTACTGGATTACGCAGGAAGAGCGCAGCCAAGACTTGTGCGCGAACCGTATGTAGGCTCACCGTTCCAATAATCTTGGACGGGCAGTCAATCTGGGACCCTGCACCACCATTTGCAAGGAAACCTCTGACTGCCTGCATAAATGGCAAGTCCTCGTTATCAATGCACGCTTTGAAGAAGGAGATGACGCGCCATACACATGACAGCAAGTCAAGATGTGGGAGGATCTGGAGATGTCTGAAATCGTTTGGTGACTGTTGTTGAGCCAAGGCACGCGCCAAGGCGCGGAAGAGCTCCTCCATGGCCAATCGTGGTGCGGTTAATCCACCCACAATGTAGGAAGCAAAAACAACCGCGGGCAAGCCATACTTCCGAGCTAGTTCGAGTGCGGCCGATGGTTCTGTCACGCAGAGGTCCGTACGCAAAATAGCCTGCTCCAGTGTGGCATGTCGCCCAAGAGCAGCCAAACGAGATGCGACACCCTCGAGCACCAACGGATCGAGTGATTGCAGTAGGCCTGTAAGGATGTATCCCTCTACAACTTCGGCAAACGCATCACCTGCTTCGAATTTCAAAAGGCGAGGATAGACGATGCGCAGGGCAACATCAGCACGCTCAATTGCAGTACAGAATTCCAGGGATACAGCCGCAATGCGCATAAGGATCATTCGATCGGCTTGAGAAATCGGCTGCTTGGCGCCGGTGGGGGATGCGGCAGAATTTAGAGCTGCAGATTCACGGAATCGTTTGATTGCCTGGTCAACATATTGCATGGCAAGCTCCACCATCCGATCGCGCAACGCATTGGCACGAGCCTTTTGCGTATGTGGCAACCCTACAGCACCCTTGGCCTTACCCTCATAGAAGTCCAAAGCCAAGCTCAGCGCGGCCTCCCATTTCCCTGCGTCCGTAAGCTGAGCAACACGATCGCTCCAGCCCATAACTCGCGCCTCGGCAGTACCTTGTGCACCAATCATTAGCAAGGTGGAGTCGCAGGATCGGATACCAGGTGTGAAGCATCGAATAGCCTCCTTCGTCGTGGGATGGTAGAATAGATTGTGGCTGAGAATAGAAAGCGATCTAGGGTCATCCAAAGCGTCCAAGAGCACAAGACGCGCCGGGTCAATAGCTACCAGCTGCTGTCCACCATTGGTTATAGCAAGTAGAACAGAGCCTCCGATCCAGTGCAGCGACACGACCTCTCGATCGAGAACAAAGATACTAAGGCGCTCGAAGGTGAAAGGTAGAGCGCCCATACCATTCCGATCCGCTTCGGATGATGGAGCGGACGTCTCGCTCGCAGTGTCAATTGGAACCACCGCAAAGAGTTGAATCGTTCGTCCACGTGCGATTGCGAGCAAGGGATGCAATGCCATGGCTTGGTCGACCGACAAACGGTTGCTTGCTCCAGCGGCGTCGGGTCGTTTCTCCTTCAGCTCTTCCTCCAGTTCGCGTTCACGTGGTCTCGGTGCCCGCCATGCCACAGAAGCAATGGCGCCAGCCCGAACCAATGGAAGTGGGGAGGACTCGGCGCCACGCGTGACAACAACAGGTGGACCATTTGGCAAGCAAAAGCGACCTCCAGCTTTGATTGCATTGGCAACCAGGTCAGCAAGATCCTTGTTCTCACGTGTCACCTTACATACAATCTTGACTTCAGGCTCAAGGGCAATTAGCAGAACAAGCGACTCTGTCGCAACGGCAACTAGATCGAAATCATCCGCAGGATGTGGTGCTGCTGGGTTCTGCTTGAGGGATGAAACGGAGAAAATCTGGCCTGCCTTCCCCTGAATGAGACCAACGACCTTGGGACTATACGAGAATCCAAGGAATAGCTTGGTCAACGTCACTAATGAGAGCACACCCTCTGCGTTCACCACAAGGAATTGGATACGATCCTTACGGACAAACAGGAGATCTGTCACAGGAGCGTTAGTGAACTCCGTGAGTGCCCTTAGTTGTTGTTTGTTAGCAATGTCCCAAACCGCGACGTGACCGTTTTGATGGCCGACCACAGCAAAGTCTGCCCCTTCTGAAATATCCACGGCTGTAACGGGACCTCGTGCGGCAGCCTCTGAACCTCCGCTCGTGTTGCTAGCACCCAGGATCGAGACGAGGGTTTGGAAATGATCAAAGATAATAAGGGCACCACGCGAGGTTCCCACCACAATGTATCTCGCATGCACGCAGGCACATGTGGGGCTGCCGAGTTGTGGCGCAAAACGTTCAAGCTCGGTGTACAGTCTCTGGAATCTTTCGAATCGAACTACCGACTGAGGGGATGGAGTCGAGGGATCGAGGACACCTGGCGAAGTCGGGCCTGCCGCCTGCGCTCCACCTTCGGCAAGATCTGCTCGCTGTCGCTCCCGCTTCAAAGGCAGCATAATGGGGACATTTTTAGCTTGGCTGAGCGCTCGCTCTCGCACCAGGATTTCCTCCAGGCTCGCAGCGAGTGGATAAACCGAAGCGTCTATTTCGTCTGGATTGAGACTGGAGGCGTCTTCGGGTATGTTCAGACACACAGAAGCAGGCTGGCGAGATGGGAGCTGAGGAAACGCCTTCGGTGACTTGGTTGTTGACTCCGCCCCAGACCCAAGCGCAGGAGTAGTGGTGGGTGAAACTTGAATCACCTCTGGCACCAATGCAGCTGGCTTTGTAGTAGTACTCTCCGGTGACTGTCGGGACGCTCCGTGTTGTTGCTGCTGTGAAGCTTGGAGTGACGGAGGCTTATTGGATGCCATAGCCTGGTCATCACCTGGGGTAGCTACGGCTGCTGCAGGTGACGCTTCGGGTTGCGCCTTCTTCCCAGGCAGCGTAACGACATCCTTCTTCTCAACCGCACCTAGGGCTTGTTCTAGTGCGGACTGGAGGTCAGCCGAAAGCTCGGGCTCGGTATCGTCCAGATCATCCGATGCGAGGATCGCCTTGACATCAATGCCCTGCGTGTCCAGATCGTCGTCCGAGAGGTCCTCGGGACGAGTAGCCATGGGATACTAGTAAGGCTGGTTGTGTGCAAACACCGTCTTCGTTTCTCTCGCGTGTTGCCACGCACACGATCGTCGACCTACAGACAGAGGAAACAGCCTTCCTTCCTGCAGTCTTGCAGCCTGGAGTAATGTAAACAATGAGGTTGATCAAACATAGATTGGACAGTAAGACATGTGTGTAAAGGCGAGTGAGATCAATATAAGGACACTCCAAGTTGGAATATGCCATAAGCCTCACTCACGACAAGTCGACCTCCGGTGAGGATTGGGCTCAGGGAGTCCGAGTCCTTCCTGGAATTCCAGCACGCTGGAGACAGGTCTTCTGACGCAGATTGGCCACAGACCAGCGCTGCACATTGTTCTGATATCCCTAGAACAAGAACCATGTTCGCGCGAAACACTATCCGCGAGATCCAGTGCGCCAGCCCCATAACCTGGGGACTCCTCGGGGGTCGGATGCGGTTGTCTTCAGGGTATTTCACAATGAAACTGCAGAGATCAAGAGCCAAGAGAGTCTCGATTCATCGCCTACAGCCACCGTGCTAGAACCGCCATGGAGCCCGCGACTCGAGTCCGAATCTGGGCGCTCAACGATGAAGTCTTTCGAGGATCTTGTTCGGGGGTTGGGTCTTGTGGGGTAGTTCAGAGTGCTTGTCGGATTTAAACCAAAGATATAGCAAGATCCATGGGATTGTAATCCTAGTGTGGAGGTCCCATAGAAAAAGCATCCCCACCAGCTGCGCAATCCTACTCGGAATAGTCACTCGAAAATCTTGTCCTCATCACTATCTTTTCCTATCCGTCCTGGCCTGGACTCGGCTGCTTCGGTCGACCACTCCACCCACTCCACTCCTGTCCTGTCCTGGTCGAGCCGTGGCGTGGCTGTCTGTGTGGTCCCCAGGGGAAGACCGATGGTATTCTCACACCCCGTGTCCTCCTCTGTCCTCTCTCTATCCATCCGCGAGACTGAGACTGACTGAGACTGGAACTACTTGCGCAACGGACTTAGGGCTGGGGTGATGTGTTGTTAGCTCCCGGTTGTTGTCCGGATCCTGGGCGGGTGTTATATATACTAGGCTTTATGGAAGAAGTGCAACAATAGCAAGAAAGGGCAAGACCAAGTATTGAAGACTTTAGTCGAGCTTCTCGCCAGCAGAGACCTTGGTGGCCTTCTGAACCTTACCACCAGCAGCCTTGCGCTCAAGGAGAGCCTTGCGACCAGCGTTGAGGAAGAGCTTGGTGATGACGACGTTCGAGGGGCGGACGGGGATCTGGACAGCAACACCTAGATGAGTAAAACAAGAGTGACAGTGAGAGAGCACAGTGCGTAAGCGAATGAATGATCTCGGGGAGCGAGGAGGGGAGAACGGGTTACACGCCACTGCGTGATCCCTGTTCACACCGTATGGTGCTGCATGCATGCATGTATGCATGGCGGTGAGATTGATTGGAAGCTAGACATACCGGACTGCTTGTTGGTGGTGTAGCTCTGAACGTGGATGATCTGCTTCTTGCGGTAGACGCAGATGACCTTGCCGGTAACAGAGCGGGCCTGCTCAGAACCACGGACGATCTTGACCTCATCGTCCTTGCGGATGGGCACGGATCGCACGCCGTACTTCTCCCGGAGCTCCTTAGAGAGGGGAGCGCTCATCAGCTTGCGGATGACATTCTTGGGTGCAGTGAAGTGTGCCTTGCGGTTCTTGCTGCGGTCGCTGGTGACAGCCTGTGGACGTAGGAATTAGGGATTAGAGTGGGAAAGCGATGATAAGCGGGATCCTCATGCATGCATTGACACATAACATCTCCAAGTCACGCTAGATATGCCTGGTGGTAGGTCAAACCGAACTGCGGAGCACTCCCGCTAGACACTTTTCGAACGCCTTTCGCAACCTGTCCGCGGCCTGAGTGGCACGGGATACGCGATTCACAATGCATCCTGAGACGGCGAAGGCATCGCACCCGCTCGGTGGGGTATTGCGGCGCGTATATATCATCAAAAGCCTGTGCGTACCTTGTTGAACTTCATCTCTTCCTGTCAATGTGCGGGTAAAACGAGTGGTAAAACGTGTGTGAGACCAAGTGCCGTGGGGTTAACTGGGGTATCATTCGATGCCTACGCGCATGCATTTTACAAATATTTGCTTTACATCCAAGTCACAGCTACATGTTATGCACTTTATCGCCTTCAAAGTCTACACTCGCGATGCCATATTTTCAGCTTTTTCCAGGATTTTCTCGCATTTTTCCCTATTTTCCTCGATTTTTCCTCCTTTTCCTGCTTTTCCCGGCCCGCATTTTCCTCAATTTTTTCGTATTTTCAGGCATTTTTCGGGATTTTGCGTCCATTTCCGCACCCCTCTTTTCAACCATTCTTGCCCAACTCGCAGCATTCTGCGAGTCACCCTCGTACCCTCTGGTGACTCAAAATCCGGGCCAGGACGGGAAGCACCAAATCTGCCCTACTCGCCCGTTGGAAACAGGGGTATACCTCGCGATCGACCCACGCGGTGGATGAGTGCCATGGAGGAACTGAAGAGCCAAGACATCCCGCAGACTGCTGAGCTCAGCCAGCCCGCTCAGCACAACCCTATCGTACGTATTCAGCCCTTTTCCGTCACGCAAGTTCTAGCGGCCTTTAGATATACGGCATTTCGCCTGCGATTGCTTGCCATGCACGGTTACCGCAGGCAAGTGGCAAGCCGCACTCGATACTGCCTCGTCTGGCACATCATCTGACGCATCTAGACTCGCCCCGCTCTCCTCGTGTCTAGGTCCTGTGCGGCCCTTCAGGGGTCGGCAAAGGCACGCTGTCCAGTCTGCTGTTCCAGGACTGGGGCGACATCATGGCGAAGAAGATCTCCCACACCACACGGCCTCCCCGGCCTGGAGAAGTACGTTGGATCCATCTTTTCGTGGTTGCCTGAGCTAGCTCACCTATATGCACTTGAACATGACGTAAGAGGGCTGAAACGACCCTCGTCCGGAGACGGAATTGCTTGTTGCGAGTTCAGCGCGACGAACGAGTTTCCAGCTGGTGAGCTGGATTCTGTGCGAGGCGTGCAATATGCGCTGTGTGGGATGTCGGTCTTTTGTCGTCGCAAGTGCCCGAGCGCGAACGGGCCGCGTCTCGCGCTCACTGTCGGCAGGACCGTGTGCTCTCTCCGCTCGTCGCGCCTGGCCACAACTGCACGCTTACGGGGCAAGTCTGGTCATTGCAGCAACGACAGCTTGCACGACATAGCATTGTACCATGACTTCGAATGAGTGCCCCCAGTACATCCGGCTCACGACGCAAACGTGATCCCCGCTAGCTCGTCCTCCATTGCTTATATATCTAATCTCTCTCCACCTCCTACACTCCTTGTCCAGATCAATGGCGTCCACTATCACTTCGTGACTGTGGAGGAATTCGAGCGAGGCATTGCGGAGGGCAAGTTCATCGAATACGCTAAGGTCCACACAAACTACTACGGCACGACCTTCGAGTCCGTCCACTCCGCTCGCAGTAAGGGCCACATTGTCCTCCTCGAGCTAGATATCCAGGGTGTCCGCACTGTGCGCGAAAAGACACGAGTCACCCCTGATCAAGGTCTTGAGTGCACTTACATCTTTATTTGGCCTCCCAACGAAGAAGAACTATACGTTCGCCTTCGAGGCCGAGGCTCCGACAGCGAGGAGATCATCAAGACGCGACTGCAGACTGCGCGTGAGGAACTTGACGCAGCTAAAAACGAACCGCATCTGTTTGACTTCACACTGGTGAATGAGGATCTCGACAGGTGCTACATCGAACTGAACCAAATCATTGCAAAGCTCTTCCCTCACTTGGCAGATCGAGCCAAGACCGTATGCGAGCGAATTGCCGCGAAGAAGAGCCAAGAGGCCAATGGAGCTAATGCGACCAGTCCCAACTCTAAGTAAATAGTATTGAATTCATAAATTTATTAGATCAACTTCGTTGTTCCGTAGGTCTGTCCCAGCGAAAACATCACCTTACTTCAAGAAAGCTGAGTGGTGCGAAGTGGTGTGTAACCACAAAGACTGGGTAAACTCGGCGAGTATAGGTAACAGACTACCCCGGAATGCACCAGGTAAGCGACAACGAGTTGCACTTCACCTATGCGTTTCCTCGCTGCTGATACACGCCTCGTGCAGTGACCTGCCCCAGCCGTCTGCAGCCTTCACGCAACCTGACCAGAGACCGATTTTGAATTTTTGAATTTGCGCGCGCTTTTTCATGGACTGTGCACGGACAAATGTCACTACTGTTTTCAACTCATGGCATCAGTGTGGCGTGACGATCCAGGGAGCATCAAGTGCCTTGTGGAGTAGTGTGCACGCCGCTTATTCTGCTTTCCATGAACGCTGTGGATATCCCCCGAAATGTGCCACAATCCCACTTTTTGGCCAAGCCGGCATGCTGTTTAAATGGTAAATTCGCGCTTGTTCTCACTAGCGCACCACCCAGAGTGCTATGTACCAGCCGTACTCACACCCACCACCCCCTCGATTGCCTACCTCTAGGCCCTTTTCGGCGCCTAGCCCAGCGCTTCCACCGAAACAGCGGTCCAACGTCACTTCAGACATGAATCGCCTGACTGAACGTCAGCAGCTCCAGCTGCTGCTCTCAGGTACGTGTTAGGAGCATAGAGTGCCCTCGGCTGATGCGAGCTTGGCTCGTAACTGTTGCTATTACCGTCCTGACCCCGCTAGACAGCTAAGCGTATCTGAGTGCTATCAAACCCGCCCTCAGCGAGCCTCCGGAAACAAGTACAGAGGAATAGCTAACTTGTAAATCTGCGGCAGAGACACAATCATAGGACCCACCCTCGATCTTATCCATCTCCCCTGTAGGCGAATACGGCACCCGCAATGCCCGAGAATCGGATTCGAGCGACACTTCCGAATCTTCCTCTGAGACCGAGGAGGAGGTGCACCAGAGTATGTTGACTCCAGAACACGCCCCCTAGAGACTATATGACACTGGCTTTCAACTCCTGTGTGTAGTGCTAGTATGCATACCACTCGGGAACTTACCTGGCAATGCGCCCATCTTATCCCCATACTGATCTAGGAAACCGTCGCAGCAATGCTCATGGTCACAACTCACGGCCTTCCATGCTGCATCCACCATCTGCCCAGCAAGCACCTCCGCCGCAACCCGGTAAGCAGTCTAGGCAAAACCCGCCGCCCATCTGGCTTCCTCCCGACTACCCGCTCTGGACGGAGGAACGTAAAGCGCTCTGGATGGCGCTTCCTAAGAATCCTGGTAAGTATTACTATCGCTTCACCCCGCCCGGCGTTCCACGTCGCAACGTCCCGTGGAGCGAGGCAGAGCGTAGTCGCTTCCTAGCTTTGCTTGAAACTCGGCCACCCGATGGTGAATGGGGTTTCTTCTCGATGCACATTCCCGGTCGTACTGGTCAGCAGTGCGAGCGCTTCTATGAGCAGCTGAAGCGAGAAGACCGGGATGGTCGTGCCGGAAAGACTGGATATGAGGTCGGTGATGAAGACGGAAGGGGTGGCTACACTGTTCCTGCCACCTCCACGAGCCTAATCAAAGCCGCCCTGGATCGTCTCCAAGCTACCCTTGGCCAGCAAGGAAAACTTAAAGATCTCTACGACGAGGAGCATCGAGAGGCGGCGCTCTCAATTCATCACCAACAGCATCCACTGGCCCACAATCAGCCCCAATCCCACTCGCAGCGAGGCCCGACGACCCCTCGACGTGAGAACAAGAATGCAGCTTTGCAACCTGATAGCCCCCCGGTTCACACAAGTCCCCACGGCCAAGGCAGCAAGGGTAACTACACGGCTAACTTCAATGCCAAGGATGATGCAGATGACGACGACAAAATGCTTTCTGTCTCCAGCGCGCTACTAAGCAGTACGAAGACGCTTCTCAATGCGGGCAAGGACGGTAAGTCCCTGTTTGCAGGTGCTGATATGGAACCCTTGGGACCTCTGCCACTTCCATCGGCAGCCAGCGGTGCAGGCAGCAGTGGACGCAAGCGAGTGACTGCACCCCCGCAGTTGGGGAATGAGGCTCTTCCAGCTCCTTCTCCCCTGAGAGTTGCTCGAGTTCAGATTGAACCTCAGCCACAAGTAAACTTCATCGATACTGAGGCTAGAGCCACATCGCTGAAAGCAGCGGCACTTTCTGGCAGCAATGACTTGAGCCAAGATCTGTTCTCGAAGCGCACACGTACGGCCAAGGATACCCTCGGAGTGCCCCACTCACAGCCGAGCCCTACTGCAGAGCCGGAGGGCCAAAAGCATGTCCGCGTCATGGAGAAGGAAGCCCCACCAGCGAACGAAGCGGCTGTTCGTGCTTCAACGAACGCAAGTCTGGCGCTGGCGCACCTCGATGAAGCGGCGAAGGCGACTAAGCTCACACCAGATGTCGAGCATGAGGGGGAAGGCGAGCATCTCGCAATCACTCACAACCTGACTGCATCGGAGCGCAGTTTGTTGGAAAAGGCTGCCCAAGGCCAACTCGCCGTTTCTCCTAGTCACGTGCCCGCGTTGCGCGCACTCCAGGTCGCTGCAATGGGAGGCAATGGAGTTGCAACTGCGACGACTCTACGCGAAGCTGAGCAGATTGTTAACAAGCTCACTCCTGCTGAACTAACTTCACTGGCGGCAGCAGACACCTTAACATCGGCTGTCGCTGATGGACTGACACGCAACACTGCACATATCCAAACTCATGTTGCTCCACGTGCAACTGCTCCTTTACTGGCTGTCGCAGCTCAGTCGCGATTGCCTCACATGGACGCTCCCCTGAGCGAGGAGGATGTTGTTCGTGCGAATGCATATGGCCCCATTATTCCCCCATGCGATCCTGTGGCTCACTTGAGGCCTTCCAACGTCAAATCAAATCACGCCCTAGTACGGAAGACCCAGCCAGCGATTGGCAACCCAATCAACTGGACCTCAGAGATTTCTCAACAGCTTGTGCAAGCGTATGAAGAGGTCGCTCTCGCAAGTCGCATGAAGGCGCAACTTGAAGAGTCGGAACGCGCGATGGCCCAGGCCCATGCTCCATCTGAGGGTGCCTCCACTCAAAGCTTTGGCTTCCTAGCAGGGTGCAAGCATCTGAAGACGCAAATGGACCCGGATAGACTTTCTTCTGACCCCCTCCAATCCACGTCGGCAGCTGCACGTGAACGGTACGCAGCAATGAACAACAGATTCAAACTATTGTTCCCACGCGCTCGAAGCGCATTTTCGATCGTACCTACCTATGAGCAATCCCTACCCCCTCCTCTTACTGAAACTATGGGTACCCGTGACCCGAATTCGGCTGCAAGTGCGTTGGCGAGTCATGGCTTGATTGTTCCTAAGGCGTTGATTAGGTCACTGGTCCAGCCTCCCAACCCCACAGAGTCAGAGTCGATGACCGAACCTGGAACCGCGCGTGGATCACCTCAGTGGCAAACGGTACCAATCCCAGGCTCTGGCTTTCGCAAGGTCGTGACCGAGTCGGATATGTGAATCCTCTTGCCTTCGTCGATTGTTATTCCAGTCAACGTTCGAGACCTTTGATCTCCAGAAATACACGTGTCAGTAGCTTTGTTTACAGTTACAAACGTTACGAGTGTTTATGTGGGGGGTAAACTCTAGAAATAATCCTAAAAGCCTAATAGAAGACAAAGGTGAGATACGTGTAACGAGTGAGAAATAACTTGGGTTGCGGAATCCTTGCAGTCTTAGTTGGAAAGCTGCAAGACAATTGCTGCGCCACGCCGCACCCAGTGGTCATTGTTAAACTGAGACTGTGAGGGGAGAATGAGTGAGACAACGTAATTGGTCGAGTGACCAGTCGTTGACAGCTCACCCGCGCGGGCCACAGTCTTGTAAACCGGGCACGAGTATGCTGCGGCCTTGGGATCGACCTTGTAAACGTCTGCGGGTGACACACCCTCGGGGCGGACACTGGCGAAGAGGTGAATCAGCGGCATCTCGTCGAATAGTTGGCGGGATGCTGATTCTCCGAGTGATGCAGTGCCAGCATTCCATGCTGCACCTTGCAGGAACATACCACGCACCACAACGCCGAGGCGTGGGTCAGTGGCTGGCAGGTTCGGAACACTGTGGACATTGGCAGTCAGCTCTTCTGCGGTCCTGTACGGCAGAACGCGTGACGAGATATACAAGGTATCGATTGAAATCTTGTTGGCTCGCGCGTATGTTTGAAGGAGAGCAGTGAGGAAGCCCTGTGGGAAGAAGTAGCCTGAAGGCCATGCAACCAAAGGCACACCCTCAGTGAGCCAGTGACGATATGCGTTGACACGCTGGATCATGTCATCGAACCAGCTTGCGAGCGGCTTCATGGAAAGGTAGGCGTATTTCGTCCACTCATGTGGAACGGAGCCGAACAAGAGAGCGCGATACATTTGCTCGAGGGCTGCGGACATGACCTCCTCACCACGAATCGAACGACGAAGTGATACTAGCGTTTCACGTAGCATGGAGAGCAGCTTATTCATGCGATCGACCTCTTGGCTCAAGAAGACACCAAGGGGATTTCCAAGCGCACGCATAGGTGTGTCAGCCTTCTCCTTGGCCTCATAGATCTCTTCGACAGATGCGACACCAGCAAACGTGTTTGGATGCGCTGCTGCCTTGTCGAGATCTGCGGGAATACGAGCCTCAAGTGCGCTTGCAAGGCCAATAACGATTGCATCGGTGGAAGGGCTGGTGGCCTCTGAGGCACCGCTACCACTGTTGCCTCCGCCGGAAACAACACTAATGAAGCGGTCGACAATGCCGGCAGACTCGCTCAACTTGAGCTCGATGCTAGCGTTCTCGTGCAAGCCAAACACATCGGGTGTGTCTTCTGGCAGGGATAAGCAGTAATTGCGAGTCTCTGCTAGCGATGAGAGAACGTCGGGGTTGGGTGGAAGCAGTCCATCCTTGGCCGTGCCTTCGATTGCTTCTGGAGACATGAACCGAGCCAAGATGGATGAAATGCATCGCTGATCCTTATCATCGGTCACGCGGCCACCATAGTTCACCTCTCCGAACACGTAGTGCAGCATCTCCCACGGGATGATGGTAGTCGCTGCGATCTCCTGGCGAGTTTGACCAATTGCGGATGCGGCGAACTGCTTGATGCTTTCTGACATCCAGATTGCAAGCTGGCGTTGGCAAATGGTAAGATCGGAAAGCATCCAGTCGTAAGGAACGTTGAAGCCCAAAGGTCCGAACTTGCGACGCTCAAGCGTTGTCGCATGGAATGCCGCAAGTGAGAAGAGGATGCGACGATAAGCCAAGGCCTGAGCAGGGAACTCTTCAGGATCGACTGCGTTGAAAAGCGATTCAGGGACGTCGTTGAAGGTTTGGACAAGATTATTGTTGACTCCACGAGGTGGCTCGGTTGTCACCTTCACAGAATTCTGCAAGACTGTCACGGAGAAGGACGGCAATGGCATGGATGTGAGCCAGAGTCGGAAGCCATCGTTAACAACGGCTGCCGTGCTGCGCTCAAGAATTTGTTCGAGTGCTGGCATCCAACTCTCTGCAAGATGGCAGTTCTGTAACACGACCCAGTGGCCCTCACGACGGCCTGTCTCGATGAGATCCTTCGCATAGTCACCCTGGCCCTTACCCATCGATACGATTTTCAGCCGCGACGCATCAATTCGGCATGACTGTGCGAGAGTTTGGATATAAGGCAATGGATCTGCACCTGGGGAGAGGATGAAGAGTGTGGGAGTCTGCGGGCTAGACTGTGCAAAGACCTCGTGAATGTCGAATGGCACAGCGGCAATGTAAGAAGCGCCTATCGTTGTTGTCACGAAATCGCGAACTGCAGCAGGGAGCAGATCAGGCCTGAAGAGCTTCACGACCAGCAATGCCTGGAAGATCGATAGCTTGCTGGACCAGCCGTTAGGTAGACTTGCGAGGACGCCAGATGCGGACGAACCTAGCAGCTTCATGTGGCCCGTCATGGTATCGCGCATGGTTGCAGCAGTACCACGAACTTCGTCGGAGATACCATCTGACGAGGCAAACCACTTCTCCCAGCTTCGAAGCGCCGCACCACCTTCCCGCAACTCCACAAGAATATCCGCCAGGAAGTGCAATGGCTGCGCCGCGCCGAACTTGTGTTCAGGATCATCGGAACTATCTGACTTGAATTGGCGCGCAGGATCGTGTGCAATCGAAGCAGCAACTTTGTTAAGCGCTTGACTGCTCTCACACAGGGTGTGCCACAGCTGTGGATCAATCCAGGGGGCAGGAGGAGCAACCTCAGCAGCTCGCTGAGCTTCGCTACTTCCATTCTTGGAGTCACTCTTGACGGAAGAAAATCCAGATTGGACCTTCGCGGCCGCAATGGCGCTGACGCCACGAGCGAAATATGCCGACTCAATTGAGGAGATGTGATTCTTTTGTTCCCCGAGGTGATATGCGATCAAGAATGAGAAGAACAGACGGTCACGCACGAAGAGACCACGGACAATGGAATTGTAAATGTGGCTCGTGAGCGCAACAATCAAGTTCTTCACGCGGCTACCAACAGAGGTAATGCCGGCGCCGGAATTGTTTGCATCGTCCGGCGCCGGCGTATCAGTGGAGCTTGCTTCAGTCGAAACGGATTGGGTCTGTTCAGGTTGAGCCTTGATGACCTGCAAGTATAAACGAGTGAAGTAGAGCAGCGAGTACTGATACATACTCTCGATTGCAGACAACTCAACAATGGTAAAGTACAGCATGCTGGCATGGCGAGCAACTGGGCGGTATTCATCACGAACGGCATCGATAGCTGCCATGGTCTGCTCGGACTGTGCCATACGGGTTGCGACGGCACTCGCTGTGACGCGAGACTGCGACAAGGTATCAATGAGTGATTCATCATCGAGAAGATTACCTGTGGTCTCGTGCAGGAGGCTAAGAATCCTGCCTTCAATACTTGCCAATTCGGCTTTGTCAGCAGCAATCTGAACCGGCAGGGTATCGACTTGCATCTCAAGATCTGGACGCTCAGATGCGCAAAGAATGGATAGCAGCTGGTCTTCAAGACCCTTCGAAGTCACAGTGAAATTAATCACGTTGACTCGGACGAAGATGTTAGGCAAGTAGTGGGGATTTGCCAAACGCGTTGTGATGTACAAGCGGAACTGCTGGGCATAAGGAATGTCGACATCGCCGAGTCGGATCAAGGTCTGTCCACCACGACGGAAGACTTGTTGAGCCAATAGAGGCTCAAGCGAGGAGTCAAGAGTCTGGCCAACACCCTCCAACAAGACGGGTTGACCGTAGCGGATCGCATTCTCGAGAATGTTGCGCCAGTTCGGGGAATTGGGCTGAATGATTTGCAAGTTATCACGCTTTGCCATTGCTTTAATCCATCGATTCGCCTGGTCTTGGGGATCTACAAAGAGAGGCCATCGTTTCTGGATACCACGCAAGGCGATGTGGGCATTGTCAACTGAAAAGTTGTCGGTAGGCAAGCCCTGAATACGCCACTGTCGCTCCTGAATAGGATCATCCAGCACGCGTGAGAGAGAGAACGAAAGATCAACAGGAATGTTGATGCGAGCACAAGTATGGACCCACTCCTGGACGAGCTTAGCGCGGAAGTCCGCAGTGAACGCTCCGAGATACGACACACAGCTTGCCGCAAGTAAAACGTTGCCAACAATGTTATTCATGGCACTACGCAGCTCTTCAGCACGTTGCTCCCAGCGCTGCTCCTCGGTACCAAGTCCAGCGACGAGCTGCTCTGCACGGCCAAGCTTGAGCTTCGTTTGGGCGATGGCAGTTTCTACCTCCTCACGGTCCGCCAATGAGCTTGCGTAGCGCTGCTGCAGACCAGCTACACGAGCCTCAGTGATGCGCAGTTGGGTCTGCTTTGCTTCCAGCTTAGCCTGGGCCTCACGCAGATTCTGCTGAGCGATGGCCAGCGCCTCGCGCTTGGGGTTAATCGCACGAACTACGGTACCAACGCTGTGAATAGCAATGACCCACGCACAAAGAACTGCGGCAGGCCCAGAGGCCTCTTCAATCTTCTTAGGCTGGAACTCAGGGTCGCTAACGTACTTCTCGAGCTTGCGCAATGTTCGGTCAGAGATAGCATCAGCCTTATACTCGATGCACGTTGTGGCAAATCGGGCATCCATGAGACGTTTCGCGCTATCCCAGTCTGTGGGGCTGTCGAAGATAATGCAAACAGCCTCCATGACGCGGCGGACAGGAACCGGAGGATGCAGGTATGCACGAATCGTATTCAGGCTGGCTCGGTCCAACTTGGCGACTGCCGCCTTCGCACTATCGAGTGCTGGCTGTGCTGCATCAAGGTCATTCTTGCATTCCTCAGCAATTCGAGCGACATCACGAGTCTGTGTCTCACATTCATCCGCTTCCATTTGACAGATCGCACGAGCCTCATTCGCTTCACGCTGTTCCTTTTCGAGATCCTTCAGGAGCTCAGCAGTTTGCAGTGAGGTCTTCTCAAGCTGCGGTTGCAATTCGATCAGGCTTGCACGAAGCTGTGCGACAGCTTGGTTAGTCTGACGAAGTTTGAGCAAACCTTGGCGGTACCGCTGGAGCTGCGTTGACAGCGTCTTGTGACGCTCATCAAGCATCATCGTGTACGTATCGATCAAGTTCAGGTAAGACAGCGGTGTTACATATACATGACGGCGGTACTGCTCAAAGAAAGGCTTAAGTGCATTTTGCACCGACTGGTGAATGTCGACACATGCCTTGGAAAGTTGATCCCTAACAATTGCATTGGAAAGCAACTGTTGAGCACTGGTGGCATTGCTGATCAGAGCATGGGCATCAAAATCGGACGCCATGTTGACTGCACTGCTAACCACCTGAGCCTGGCCGGGAGCGACGTTGGGAGAAGCAAACGTGGCAAAGACACGCTCGGAGACGAGCTGCAGGGCATCGTTAGGCCAGACATCGAACCAGTCGATTGCGCAGCAGTTTACAAGGGATGGGAACATACGGATACGGTTCCTGAAGTCGTCACCGATCGGCGAAAATGTGAGCACAATGTGCAAGTTCTCACGGACCTGGTGATTGAACTGCTCGAGGGCAGCCTCGCGAGACTCTCCGCGACCAGCTTGCTTTGCCATTGGGCGGCACTTCAAGACGATTGCATCCAGCTCGTCGTTCTCATAAAGGTTAGGGACTGAACCGGTGTTCAACAGGCTGTTAATGTCTTCGAGGAAGCTGTTGTAAACAATCTGAGTGTCATTCAACAAGAACACCACAGGAAGATTTTGCACTCCGGCAGTGTCGAGAATGGCCTTCAGATTTTCGTGCCAATCCTCAACGGTGTAGTTGCTGGTGATTTGGATGGAGACGCACTTGTAGTCCAGCATGAATGCTGCCAATCGAGTCAACGACTGACGTCCAGAACCACCCATACCGACCAAGAGAGCATGACCACGAGGTTGCCTCAGAATACGAGCAATTCGTACAAGATGGCGAACGGCATCGGGGAACAAGACCAGTTGCATTTGGCTTTGGAATACTACGTTGTACTCCGTCATCTGGGTGTTCAGAATGTCGAGTAGAGCCTTTTCGTTTAGCTGCTCTTCGTAGGGCTTCTCCGTAGGCTCCAGGCCAGGAGGATAGAGCGGATTACCAGCAGAATCCACAGCAGCGGCGTTTGCAAGGGCTTGCGTGGTAGAAGGTTGTGTCGGGCCAAAGTCTGCGAATACGAGATTAACAAGCTGTTCGCGCGCGTACTCCTCATTGAATACGGTTCGCATGAGCTTCATGCACTGTTGATCGAACCATGTGCGGTCAGCCTCATCAACGAGACGATCACGGAACACGCGTGCTGCCTCATGTAACCAAAGGCGGTGAATATCCTTGACGGCATGCACACTCTGGGCACGGATCTGGCAGATACCTTGAACAACCTTGCTCAAGTCGCGTAGGTTGAACGTGTAGTGCGACTTCGATGGAGTTGGCAGTAAAGTACGCAAGCAGGATTGGTACAGATCCACTGAGGCCTTCACAACGGATGCGCTTAGGCTATGAACATCGGAAGCGACATGACCCGCAACGTAGCCAAGGAAGCCGTCCAAGATCGACGTGAAGATACGCTGAAGAGACTGAGAGGAAAGAGGTGCAAGCCAGAGGGTATGGAAATGACGAGTGAGGCGCTGTGAGCACTTGTTGCGGCCACCACCAGGAGGCGCCATGGTACCAACATACACTGTCTCCCGAATAGACTTGAAAGGATGGTTCTTCTTGCTCATGTCGTAGAAACCGCCCTGGTCCATAACCTGACGGAGCAACTCAAGAGGAGGCTGAGCTCCGTACTTCTCAAGCTGGGGCATGTTCATGTCGTCGCACACGATGACACCACGTCGGCCTCGGTGGGGGGCAAGGATGCTCTTGAAACCTCTCTTCTCAAACGCAAATTCGACGGCATCTGTGAGGGCACGGCGAGGCGTCTGTGCAGAGTACTGCATGACAACCGAAGTAAGCATTTCGGCGTAGTCGCGGAGGAATCCCTGAATGCCGACGGTCTTGCCCACTCCAGTTTCACCGGCGAGAAGGACGTTCGCACCCTTACTAATAATGAGTGACTCCAAAAGATGGGCAGTGGCGATATTCTCCACAGTAGGAACGAGAATGGAGAAGTATGGAATAGCTGGCTCATAGCTGAAGGTAGGAACGAAGCGCTCCCACGGTGTGAGCTCCATCTGTTTCATGTCGACAACCAGGTCGTAGCATGAAGCAGTGGGAGAGATTGTGGGTGCAATAGCTGGTGCGACTTTGCTTCGAAGCAATGAAGAGAATTCACTACGGTTGGATTCAAGGATCGAACCACCGATGCTCCAAGTAATGGCGACATACAACTGGAGTCCAGCGAGGAGCAAGACAGACGGTTCATCTGTGGGTAGCTCGAGTGAGGCGAATGTGGTCGAGGGTGCAGGCGGGGGAGAGTTCATTTCGTAAGCTCCCTGTTGCTGCGTCGCCGCAACGGACGATGCAGCATCGAAAATAATGGTTCGACCGCAGCGTGCAAAGGCCTGCTGGCGGAACTGATCAGCCGCAACAAGCGCGTTGACAGGGTTCTGGCCTGCAGGCAATGCGTGATGACCTGCCGGATGATGACCCGCCCCATGATGAGCGGCACCATGGAGGGCAGAGGCTGACTGCGCTGGAGTTGGGATCGCAGTGGCGGTGTGAGGAGGACGGAAAGGCTGGAATAGCTCAGCGCAGAAGCCATCGAACAACTGGAGACAGCTGCGAATAAGCTGATTGTTAGTTGTATCGATGCGCTCTGAGGCAGTTCCACGAACGAACCTCAACAGCGCTGGGCCATGCGACTTGAGCACGTTGACGACCATATTGATGACTGACGAGTAAAGCATGGGATAGTTTCGGCGAGTTTCCTCGGCCCAGCTGTCGACAAGTGCCTCCCAAGCCAAATCATTCTGATCCATGTAGACCATACCACAACGAGAAACCGTAGCAGGAGATGCATGGCGCAGGTCCTCAACTTCGAATAACATTGTCATGTGTGGAGTGATAGTAATACGATCCAAGTTGACGAGACACAACAGCTTGCTGTCATCCAGCACGGTGTTCATATTCTCAATCCAAAGTGCATCAACTGGACCGTCAAACACGATCCACTTGCGTCGGACGGGGATTGTGTTACCACTGGCATCCACAGAGAGCATCTTGGAGGTCTCCTCGGAAATATCGCGAATGATACCGCTCGCGAGACCATCGGTCCATTCGTTGGTGAGAGCATTGGTTGAGCCGAAAAGTTCCGGTGGAGCGACTGCCTTCGGATTCAGAGGGTGAATATCTACCGGGTTGAAGAAATGACCCGGAATGCCTGCCTCAGCGACCTTGGTGAGCGCAGCAGCGAGGACTTCAGCACATGTACTCTTTCCGGTAAACGCACCACCGACAAGCATCACACCGGTACGAACCACAATGGTGTCGTGCAGCTGAAGAACCTTTGTCACGAGCCGTGGCAATGGTTGTTCGTTGCGCTCGGCGAGAACAGAGACAATCGCCTCGGAGAGACTCGTAGCCGAGATCTCGGGAACCTCGACATTGGGGAAGAGGTCTGAGATGATGCCTTGGAAGAGTGGAATATCATGGGAAAGGAACTTGGGAATGTTGCTGTCTCGCATTGCTCGGATGAGGACAACATCCTCTGGTACGTTGGGATCACGACGCTTCAATCCACCAGCCATCACGAGAACGGATTTCAGAGCACGCATACCAAAGTCGTAGTGGTCCTGCTTGGAGAGCTGCTCGGAAGCCAGTTTGTACAGCTGTGCCATCTTCACAGACAACACAGATGCATTTTGGAAACCTTCGGAGAACAAAATGATCTGCGCAATCATAGTGTAATCAGGAACCATCATGGAGACCGGACGGAAAAGCGCTTTCAAGTTATCAGGCAATTCGGAACGACCGGCATAGCCGGGGTTCATGGTAATAAAAACACCGAAGGATGGGTCCAAGGGAATCAAGCGACCCTGGAACTCAAACGGATTACGGTTGATCATGATCGCATTCTGAATCGTGAGGATCTGTTGTGCGACGACGGAAAGCACTTCGGCATCGATACGGTTGAACTCATCGAAACAAGCCCATGCACCACACTGAGCAAGACCTGAGAAGAAGAGTGACATTGTCGCCAGCTCGAGACCGTCCTGACAGTTGAAGACGATGACTTGGTTCGCAAGGATCTTTGCCAAATCCTTGACGGACTCAGTCTTACCAGTACCTGCGGGACCTTGAGGAGAGCCACCATAGTGAAGGGACATGGCTGCGGTCAAGGTCATGTAGCAGCGATCAGTAAGTGGAGTGACTACCAGCCTTGTAGTGTTACCAAGGTATTCATATCGGTATGGGAAATCACCTGTAGTTTGACGCACAAAACAGTCTTCCCAATCCGCAACCTCATTGCTGCCTGCAGATGCCGCATGAGGGTTACTAGTAACACGACCATTCGCACCAATCGTGACACCAGCACCGGCACCGCGACGAGCTTGGCTGGCCAAAGCGCCCATTGGTCCACGACCAGCGGACACATTCTTTGCACGCCAGCCCGCCTCGTCTGAGACCCAGTAAACTCGCAGTTGCTTGAGCCAATCAAAGCTATGCAGTGAAGCGCACTTCTTGTCAATCAACTCTTGAACAATGTCACGAGCGTGGACGTCGACGATGATCATGTTCGACACCAACTGACGCTGAAGCTCGGTGAGGTCACCTCGAACTAGATCGACCAATTCCGCTATCTGCTTCTTAGAGAAGCCCAAGAATTCGGTCAATGCGTTACTATCTCCGCTCTCGACGCGTGCAATGGCGCGGGCGGCATTTTGGGTCCACATGATCTGATCAACAGTGAGGATAGCTTGTGCACAGTAGCTCATAAGCCATTGCGCTCGGTGTAGCGCTTCTTCCTGGGTAGAAGGATACGTTCGTAGCGCACGCTTAATCTCCAAGCGGACTGACCTTCTCATGATGGTTTCAACGTCATTCAGCCAGCTTTCCGTGTTACCCTTTGCCATGATAGACTGAGCAAATGCGACATGCTCACCTTCCTTGGAAAGCATTCCTGTGAGCTCCAAGCTGTTAGCAGGCTCCTCGGCAAACACCAAAGTTTTGATGTTATCGAAGCACTTGGACATATACGGCTGCACGGCGTGAGGGTCACGGGCCTGTGCAAGAATCTGCAGCAACTCGTCGTTGGAAAGGAAATAGAAACGTGGGAATGCCGCACGCTTTGCCTCCAAGTATTCGTTGAGTTGCTTCTGAATGCGCTCCAGGTCAGCATTGCACTTCAGCAAGAGAGGCAAGACATTAGATCCCGTCGCATGAATCACGTGGGGATTCTTCTCCGTACGGCGCATCAACTCGCGCCAGATGCGGTCGACCTCTGAGAAGATCTTGCTCTCGGTTGGCAGCTGGCGTTGGATATCGGCTGCGGTGAAGATCGGCTCGAGATACATCCATGATCTCTGACATGCCAACCATTCCTCAAGCACCTCAGCAACTACTGCGAGTCTGCGTTCCCATTGCTCCACGCGGTCCTGAAGGGGCTTAATGTACTGTGATCCAAGCATGGCCTGGATCGACATCTGGCTTTCCTCAAGCATCATTTGAATGTCCTCGATCTCACCCAAAATCATAATATCGCGCTGCTTCTGGTACGGCACGAGAGTGAATCGGATTGCGTTCCATGATGCATCAAGTTTCTGCAGACCCTCCTCAAGCGCGTGCTCACCAATTGCCGCTTCACAGATCTGGCTAATGGTGTTTCGGTACTGTTCTATACCCATACTGCTTAACCTACTAATCGTAATGTCCTTCATCGAACCATGTGGTTGACCAATCTTGTCGAAGAGCTTTCTCCAGTGAGTATCCTTGAGTGCCTTATTGCCCAGTTGAGTGATCCAATCCATCTTCTGACGGAAGTCGTTAATGCGCTCGCGGAACTGAACCACGCTGGGAACCTCACCGTGATCGCTCTGCATCTGACGCTTGAGCTCATTAACCTGCTTGAAGGATTCTGCGACCTTCGTCTCCATTTCGGGAATGTTGAGCTGATCGAATGGCGATTGATTCCACTCCTTGACTCGAATCTCCCAATCCTCAACAAGCTTCCAGAAGTTCCATTTCAGTTGGAATGTCTTCTCTGAGGCTCGGATGGTTTGCTCGTAGCTTACAGCATCCAACTTAAACAGAGCACGGAATTCGTCGTAGCGGGCGAGCTCGCTACGGCACTTCGCAATAGCCGCGCTCTTGTGCTCAAGTTCCTTGAGGATATCCTTGACATGGGCCCAATCAGATCCAGAGAACTTGGTCTGTAGATCATGACGAATTTGCACGAGCTCGCTAACAAGCGCCTTCGAGTGCTGTGCAATCTGATCTGCGGTGCTGGGAATGCGCTTCTCAATTGCATTCTCAGCGTTCTGCAGGAGCTCTGTAAAGTTGGCGACCGCCGAGTTCACCTCATCAGAATCAACAGGTTCACTCATGTCGACCTTGTGCTCATTAGAGAGTGCAATCAGATCCTGGAGCTCTGCGGATGCGCTGATGAAGTCGCGCAGGTTGCTCGTACATGCATTTACACGTCGCACATACTCCGCAAACTCCGTGAGATCCTGAGGACTTTCGCGGAGGATGGCACTCTTTTCTGCAAGCATTTGGCGCAGCCGGGATAGTCGACTGTGGATATCCTCACCCAAGAATACCTTGAGAGCGGCGATCCATGAATCGAGCTTGGCAACAAGATTGTCGTGAAGTGCCTTTGCATCTGCGGTGAAGACACCATAATCATAGCTGCCCTTGGTGCCCAGAATCGTTCGTCGCCACTCCAACAGTTGCTTGAGATCCTCCTTAAACTTGCTTACGGGCAGTGCACCTGCGAACAGGATCGACGGGCATGGCTGAAGTGGGGGCTCAGCTGGTTGGCTGCCGTTGACACCCATTCCGTGTGCACCATACTGACCGAAACTGCCAAAGCCCGCAAGGCTAGGCGAGTGGTTGTGACCGGCAAACGCACTGGGTTGCAACGCGTTGCTGACGTTGATGCCCACAGAGAATCCAAGTTCTCGGAGTCTGGCCTCTTGTACGCTTGGCGGGCGACTCGGGTCAAGACCCATTGCGATCGCCTCTGCGCGTGCATCCTCAAGTGCAGCAGTATGCCCTCGAGCATATGGAGTCGTTGGCCAGTTCTGACCGTACTCGAAGACGAGGCGCTGCTGAGCAAACGGTCCGACGATAGCCACTAACTGTTGGAAGTCATGGTACAACTTGGCTTCAAGTGCGGTGCGGCTCGCATTGTACACAGAATCCTCATGTACCATAATACCAGGCTCTGGTTTCGATGTAACCAGTGCGGAGATATGAGGCTTGAAGGGCTCCATAGACTGGATACGCGGGACAGAGCAAATGCAGTGGCTCACATCGCTGAAACCATCGGCAAACGCCTTGCGACGCTCGTTGAAATCTGGAGAGAACGTCGGATATTTCGACTCGGGAACGAGCTGAATGGTCGTTTGGAACACACTTTTGCGATTTCCGTGCAGGCTGAGGAGTGTCCTTACCGCGGAAGCAGTGGCTGCATACCACAGACTCTCAACCTGCATGTAGTCCACAAGGCGAACGAAGTCACCCAGCATATCTGCCTCAAGCGCAGCGTGACGTAACCGCTGGATTCGCAGTGCGCGTGTTTTCTTCAGTCCCACCATGGACATAGACTTGCCCTTCGTCGTTCCATCCCGCCTTAGAATATTGTGGGCGAAGCGTGAAGTACCCATATCTTCACTCGTTGCACCATGATCGTACATGCGTGCGCTCTCTTTGACAGCTGAGCATACCTGTACAACCGCCCGCTCAAGATCCGCGACCTTCTTGTTCAGAGCTCGGTCGACATCCTCGCGCTGTCCGCGCTGACGATTCAACAGTTCGTTATCCTTCTGTGGGCCGACCTGCTGAGGCTGAGCGAGTTCAGTCATCTGCATTTCATATGTGAGTCGATTGGCCTCCAATAAAGTTGAACAGAAAGATGGTCGAGCCAGGAACAGGTTCCTAGCAAGTAGGTTGCGCTGCTTGCAGTAGACGCGATACCTCACACTTGACCTCCAGAGTCGGAACATCTTGGCACCCAGGAAGTGCTTGAAGAACCGGAACGAACGCAAAATGTTGAAGCTCGTGGATTGGTGTGTCCATTCCATCAACGTCAAGAACTCGGTCGGTCGCCCAGGCTGGACGTGAACAACACCAGAGGATGAAATGGTAAAGTACTCGGGATTAACGTACTTCCTTGGCGTGACTGTAAGGTCGTACGGACGGAACTCGCGTGCGCTCAGTGCAGAGGCAATCCGGGCTATCGCCGCCGCTCGGGCTTGGGGGCTCAACCCCGAGACCTTCTGCGATGGTGATGCTTCACCACTCTCATCAGCGCTGGCGGTATGCAGACGATCGTCGAGAAGCTCTGCGGCGCGCCGCACCATTTCCATCTCCTCAGCTTCGTTAAGCGGCACGCGAACGCCACCGGGCGTAGGGGCGGCCTGATGCTGTGGCACCGAATTAGCGCGATTGCAGTAGACAAACTTGAGTGGATTGTTGGTTGGGTATTGCGCAAAGAATTGAACCGCGTCCTCACCTGTTACAAGAGGAATACCGCAGGTTGCCGCGTGCCAAGCAGCGGCGCTGTCTGGATCGCCCTCATTGCCGAGGGCTCCAGGTCCCGCAAGGCCTGACTGGGGTCCACCGCTGACTCGATTCCACTCGTTGGTTGACTGACTGGAACCCTGTGGCAGCATGATACTTCTCAGCAGCGGGAGCTGGAGCTGCGAGCCTGTGGTGCGTCCAGCGGCCATCTCCTTGAGATGGTGTGCTAGATAGGGCTCAATGCCTACCGTGGGGCCTTGTGCAGCGCTCGCGGGTGCATAATGCTTCCGAGGAGAGAGGTCTTCTGGTTGGCCAGGCATGCCAGGTCGCCGGATGGGGACGGAGATGCCAGCAGTGCGGACGAGTCGGGGTGATCCCTTGACACTGCTGCCACTCGTTGTGCCCGTGGCAACCTTGCCCGTGTGGAATATCTCCTCGGGTGTGAGATCCTTGAGTGGGTTGAGCCGCTCTCCGAACGGTCCTCGGGTGTATACGTCGTGGTGTCCCTTTTGTTCACTCATTGTGGTAGGATCGTGTGTTTCGGGTCACTGGACCGTTCGACGTGTTAGATGTGCTGTATATCCCCGTTGGTTGTTTCGTAAACGCAGCGAGTTATGCTGCTGGAAGGGTGGAAACTAGGGGTTTCAACAGGTTCTTGTTCAAATTAGGGATATACAGACTAGATTATGTGAAATAAAATGATATGTGTTAGATGGTAAATTCTAGCTAAAATCGAATCATAAGCGTTATAACCCCACGCACTCACGCCAACCCCGCGCTTTCACGCTTTTTCCAACCCTTCAGCGGTTACTTCTTTTCCTCTCTTTCATCCTCCACCCCTAGTTTTCAAATCGTCCTAGGGGCGGCTTCGCTGCGCCTGGGTCGCAGCCACTAGGACAATCGGCAAGGACAACGCTGTGTGGACACTCGCGCTGTAGTGAGAGGCCTATCCGCAGAGTTTTATGACAACTGACCGCACCCGTATAATACCTACCCTATAGACGCCGGGTCATGGAATTGAGGTCCCAACGGACACTTGAAAGCTTTATTTCGTGTGCTGCCCTGCCAGCCATGTCGACTGCAAATAAAACTCTAGATTGCAAGTGCGGCTTCAGGCCAGCACTGAGACGGCAGGCACCCTTACTCAAGGTCCGGCAAATCATCCAAATCAATGCCTAGTGATTTGGAGAGCTCGCTCAGATCGATGTTGTCATTCGCCTTTGCTTTGCGACGAGCTTCTGCCTCCTCTTGTGCGCGGCGCTGAGCCTCCATGAGCGCCTGATGGCGGGCCTGAATCTCGGCATCTTCAGCTTTGCGACGCTCTTCGAGCAGCTTTTGTGAAACCCTCGACGACACTTCACGGATCGCAGAGTTGAGACTGGCCGACGATCGAGTCTCAGTCAGGACGGTCTTGGTTTCCCACGAACTGCCAGATTTGGGCTGTCGCTTCTTCTTGGGCCCCACGTACTCCACATCCTGTGGCTCCGTAGCTCCCACTAGATCCGCGTCCAAATCATCTTCCGCACCTCTAAGCGTTGAATCTGTTATCTTCGCAGGGAGTGGGGTATTGCTATTTCGAACTCTTCTCTTGGGTGGATGCCGCTTGGGAAGTGTAATGACGAGCTTGCCTGATGTCATGATCCTTTGCACCTTGGTGTCATCTACCGAGATCTCCTCGTCGAAGTGCAAAAGCAAGTTCTTACCCTTGATCAGACACTGAATCCATGTCGGGTGCACGTCTACTTCGATCGCTGATGTGTCAAGGAATCGAGGAACCTCGATTTCGAGCTTCAGTGCTTGGTCATCATCGGTTTCCTACAAGATAGGGGTGTGTGCGTTAAGACATGGTCTTGAATAAGCTGTGAAAGGTCTACCAGATGGTGCAGGCCAAAAACGCAGACATACGGAGGGTAAAGATGCACCTAGGAAACAACAGCTACGTACGGTGAGTCTGAAGGGGTATTTGCCAGTATTACGCTGGGAAGGGCGAGAACCATCCGGATTCAGCGTCGCCTTTGCGTTTAATTTGGCGTATGCCTCCTTCATCAAGTCGGGAGCCTCTCCGAAGCGCTCCTTCGCTTGCTGCTCCTCATTCTCTTCTTGCTTCTTCTTCTCAACCTCTTCTAAATAAATCTTGTATCGGCTTTCTGGGGTGTACTTCATCTCCTTCTGACGCAGCCTACGCGCATAGTACTCCTCAAGTGTCTCTCCGTCGGGTAATTCGATCTTGTGCTCGACCTCCTCAATGGTCTTGCCCTCTGCTTTGGCCTTCAAGATCTTCTCCGCCAACTCATCCTCCATACGTTCTTTCTCCCGCTGCTCGATCCTCTTCTGCGCCTCTATTCGCAGAGCCTCTTGTGCGGCGGCGAATGCTGCCTCAGCGGCCAGGCGCTCAGTCTTGGAAATTTCCTTTCCATCCAAGATCTTGAGCCTGGGCAATGCACCGATGACATACTCGCGATAACGCGAGAACTCGGTGCAGGGGTTACCAATCAGACAGAGTTGTGTGAAGAATTCAAGGTTCTTCAAGCACCGCATGCTTTCTTCAAGCCTGTCAACGTCGATAAAGTTGACGGTGAGGTCGAGTTTCTCGAGCTTTTCGCATCCTTCGAGGTTCTCGATCACGAGTATGTTGTTCAAAGCGAGGTTGAGGTACCTTAGTTCCTTCAGTTTGTTGAGATTTTCAATCTTACCGATGAGATTGTGCTGCAAATACAGTATCTGCAGTCGCTTGCATACCGAACCCAGCAACTCGATCTTCTCTAAGTTGAGCTGGTGCAGTGAGAGCTCCTGCAAGTCTGCGAGTAGTCCGTCGTGGTGCTCGCTCTTCTTCCGTATCAAATCCAGTGTGATCCGAGGCATCTTGAGACTGATCTGAGCTGTTCTCACTAATAATATCAGTCACTTAGGACCCACCTCGCGCGATACACTACCTAGGTAAGTGTGTAGCACAGCTTTGGAGTTTAAAATTCTAGCCTAATCCGGCTAAAACCTGGGAGCATGAGACCCCATCCACCCTCGCTCGGTCACGAAACGCAGGAGAAACGGACGAGCGTCCACAAGGATACGTGCTTGAAAAGACGGTGTCACGGTAACTGCGGCACCCTGGAAGTTCATCAAGAGGATTATTCAGCGCTGGTAGAATCTACCTATCCCTTTTATACCCACTGGCAGTGTCGAAGCGACCTCGCTTGACCTTGCCAAAGTTCACGACCTAGAAGAAGACCTATGCCGAACTATAAGATTGTAGGCGCGGCGGACTGCCCCTACTTCGCTCGGGCAGAAAGGATCGGCCACATCCTCGCCTGCACGTTCCCTGCGCTCCATCATGGCATCCAGATCGAAATGAAGAGTCCATCCGCTTGGACATCGTACTTCACTCAGATGTGCCGAGAACTTGGTTACACCCCTTACAAGGCAGGAGGCAGTATTAAGTCATCAAGCTACACCCTTGCCCAGGCTGCCGGAGGATTCGATCCTGCGGACCTCGATCCGTCCTCTCACGAAGGTCGGGTCCTGGTCTGGGATCCTATCACTCGAAGAGTCATCGGAGGTGAGTCAGCGTTCAAGCAGGAGGCATATCAGAAATACGGTGTGCGATGTGATATCTCTTGGGGCAGGTGCCTCGCCATTGCCCAGGAAAACGCGCAGCTCTTTGCCACCAAGCAATCACACCATGCCATGCGGCCTCTGAACATTATCATTGCGGGCCGACCCATGTCTGGCAAGCGCACCCAGATCCCTCGACTCGTCGAGAAGTTCAACCTCGTTCACATCAATTGTGGAACGGTGATTGCACAGGCCGCTAAGCGCGACACAGAAAGCGGTAGGTTTATCGCAGATTATTTCAAGAAGCGTCTGGCTATGCTCACGAGCACGCCCAAGGTCGAGAGTGAGTCAGAGGCACTCCTTGTGCCGCCCAGTAAATCCGTGCCAGAGCTCGGCTTTGCCAAGGGAGAACATCTGGAGGACCCCTTGGCCGTTCATAAGGAGCAGGTTGCGCTCAGTTGGGAAGAGGATTGCAATATTTTGAGGGCTGCAGAAGCTCAAATACCACTGCTTCCTGATTCCTTGGTGATTCCGTTGGTGCTTTCTGCCCTCCAGGCGCCTGAGGTCAAGGAAAGGGGCTTCCTTCTGGAAGGGTTCCCAAGAACACCAGCACAGGCTCAGGCATTGGTAAACGCGGATATACCAATTGATGCTGTAATTTTACTCGACATTGATCAGCAGACAGCGCTGGAACGACAAAGGTGCGTTAGGCAGGAGTGGTAATGCTCCAGGCGTTCGTCTTGCTTTAGGACATGGTTTCTGCTTGTCGTCGTGTTATTTGCTAGGTGTTGGACTCGTGGCCATCGTAATGGATGCAATCTTACACCACCCAATTGTGTTGTTTATTCTCTCCCCTCTAGAGCCCGATTGATCGACCCAGTGCTAAATCTCGCATATAGCAGTGCCTCAACTGATAAGACAGATGACTCGAAGGAAGAAGAAGAAGTCGTACGTTTCTTAGTCGACATTGACATCTCATGATAACTTTCCTCCCTTTGGCTAGTGAGGCCTGAGTCGGAACAACAGCATAACTTATAGAAACCCTACTCGCACTCGCACTCCCTCACACTCCTCTAGCTGGCCCGAAGAGCCGATGATGCAGAAGACGCGCTAGCCGTGCGTCTAAGACACTTCGAACTATCGGTGATTCCAGCGCTCACGCAGTTCTACTCGGACAAGACAACCGTCGTAAATGCGAACACCACACCAGACGAGTTGACAAAGCGGCTGGTCGAATGCCTCTCTGCGCTTCGAATGTAACTCCAATTGTTTGATTCTGAATGTTGGATGGTTTTGTGAGTGATGGGCTGATGGGCCTATGCCGTGTGTGCATGATTTCTGCCGGATTGAAATTTCGAATACAGACGTTCGGTATAGTTCATTAGTGGGGAATGTGATTATGACAACTCTGTGCAGCTGCAGACGGGAGCAATATAAGTCAGAATAGGCTTAGACAACAAGCCCAAGCCCTGCCTTTTCTGCCTTTTGGGCTGTTGTGTTTATGTGTGGCTATTTAGTAGTCTTGTTGTAGAATCCAGTTTCTTCATACTTTAGTCATCTCCAATGAGATCGTCGAAATCCTCTCCGTGGTCGCCTTCTCCTTCTGTCAGTGCACCTTCGACTGCGACGGCGTACAGGCCAGGTCGCAAACTCCTTTGATTCTGCCACTGCGCCACCCAGCTTTCACCAGGGTTCATCATCGCGAGCATTCTAGATGTAGAAAGAGAGAGTAGGAACAGCAAGCGGAAAAGTAAGATCAAGCTCCATCCCAACGATCTAAGTGACATTATCGAGAGTATGCGAACCATTTGGTAGCGACGTGCGCTCTGATAGAATCTGCTACAGATCATAATAGAAGGGTCAAGCATTGGCCCGCAAACGGCATGCCAACCGATTGCCTAGGAAACGAAACCAGCGCCTCTCAGGTCAACTTACCCATAGAAAGTCGGCGTTGTAGATGAAAGCTTGGAGTCAGGACCGCAGTTCGCGCATCCTTTCTCGCTGAACTCTCGCTGGGTCTGGATAATGCGACACTTGAGGCACGCTCGGAACGAACGCGTATTCAATTTAGGGAAGTCAGCCCAGCGTGATCTTCCAGACATGGTATGATTGGTTGTTTTCTCTGTGTGATTGGGTTAGAAATAGAGTTTTATATCGTCCAATTGGTGTCTATCCAGCGTCTTGACCGAACTGTGATATTATTTTGACACGTCCTTCACTACCTCAGCCGATTTCAATACCGAGGAAGTATAGTTCTCGAGCTTCAAATTTCGATTTCGGCCACCCAAACGGCCCTGCGTAGGGCCGTTCAGAGTCAATCCGCGTGAATTATTGAATGTGGGCTAAGATAATGCGCGTATGCCACATATCGGTGCTGAGCCAGTAAAATCAACTAGAAAGAGCCTAGATATCATTGACAATGATCGATGTGTTTCACTCGCGAATGTTCTCCCGCAGCACGATGCTCCCTGAAACCGATGTGAAACCACTGTTCCTTGGCCTCATAATTCATCTCCAGTATCGACACAGCTTGCTGAAGCCGCCTGCGCTGGGATCTATTGCGCTCTGTTCTCGACTGCGCGGAGCCAGTGGGTGGTGAGCTGCCTCGGTTGTCGCGAATTTTTTCGCGCCCGTAGCCGCCAAAAGCTGAAACTCGACGACTGGGAGAGTTGACTAGTGGTTGTGTTCAGCACAGGTGGATATAGGAATCTGCAAAGTGACATAGCAGTTCAACTCCTAATTGGACTACAAGCCGATCTGACAATTATCTCGGCAAACCAAAGACTGCGTATTGAAGAGATCCTAGCGATTCTACAACTACACACTGCTGGATCATGAGCCTCGAGTCCTTTCTCGGTGTCGTGCGACGCAGACCCGATCGCGGCACGGAGATTGAAAGCAAGCTTGACGCGTCCGAGGCAGCTGGCCGCGAATCCGATGGCGAGGCCGCCTGGGGAGCCGTCGTCCGCTCTCTGGCCAAGACCTACGTTGACCCCCGCACAAAGGTGTATATGGCGTCCGCATTGAAGGTCGACCCGGCGAACTGGACAGACGATGGAATCCGACTCCCACATGACTATCCGCGCTTTGTGTGCACATCAACAAGCTACGAGCGTCTCAAGTCGAGGACAAGCGAGAGCATATGGGAGATTGAGTTTATGGCAAGGGTGACGCTGCTGGACCTCAGGAGCGTGTTCCCCTACTTTGTTCGGGCGTATAAAGCCAATCAGCTGCAGGCGATCCCAGTGGTGTCGCAGACTGCAGGTGACGCCGAGGCTTACTCTCGCGACGAAGCTGCGATGGGATCGCGTTCAACGACGAGTGGTACGCAGCGTGAATATGAAGACGAAGAAGAGCAGGAGGATCCTGGCAACGCAGACGAGCGGTTGGCAGTCCGTCAGGCAGCAGAGGTCCATGACTTGTTCGATGACTACGATCCAGTGGTCGAATCGGCTTTAGTGGACTGGATCGGCAAGTGGGTCTGGCCCTACTGGGAGGATCGGTATGAAGGCTGGAAGTTGACTCTCGACGAAGGGGTTTCCCTCATTGGTCTAACAAGCAGCACACTGATCGAGTGCTGCTCACTATTTCATCAGTCAGAATACTTCCTGGACGGTCCCCCGCCACAGTCGGAGACCTCCCCACAATTGGAACCTCTGGGTTGGAGCACTCGCACGAAGAACATTCTACGAGTGACGGACTGGGACAAGCAGCGCGGGCGGGCCCAGCGGGACATCGTTGACATGATTCGCAAGCTGGGCTTGCTGGAGGTGTCCTCCCGTGGTAAAACACCACAATCTGGCGCTGGCCTCGACGACGAAGCCAGCGTGGAGTGAGTCGAACCGACAATCTTCGGATGGGTGGATGAAATAGAAAATTTGAGTTTGTTTGCACTTTATTCAAGAGTGCGGAAACCGGATTTGTGACATAGATGTCGCAAAACAATACGGCTACTCTGACGGAGAAACAGCGCGCCGACTTGAAGGAGATTTTTGATCTCGCTGACAGCGATGGCAGTGGCGCTATTTCCATCCAAGTACGTTCATTCGAGAAAACGGTTACCGCTTGATAGCGATGTTTGACACGTATCTCCGCGGTCACAGACTACATTTCAGATTTGCTGACACCATGTGGAACAGATGCATGTATGGAATCTGCATGCCAACTCACAACACACTGCACGACCTAATCTTTACTCCCGCGGCAGGAACTGCACCACCTCATGGAGTCCGTTTTGGGCATGGACGTGAGCGAAGAGGAGGTGAAGACGATGGTTGAGGAGATCGATAGCAACAACGACGGTCAGATCCAGTTTGACGAGTTCTTGGCTGTCATGTCGCGTAAGATGAAGACCGCGTTCTCAGCTGAGGATCTCCGAAAAGCGTTCAGGTAAGTTGGCTTGCTGGTTGTAATTTGCTAAACGCCAGAGAATATCGACGATTCGTGACTCAGCTCTCGCCACTGCTGCGCACAACTACATCCCGCCGCACCCCTCTAGAGTCTTCGAAGGTAACGGGCCGCCTGGCACAATCAGTATTCAGGCCCTGGAAGACCTTCTCTGCGGTAAGTTGAGTTGTTACAGAACTGCAGATGTACGTTCTCAACAGCATGCACATCTCGACAGCGATTCCCTTACCCGTACCTGTGTGCTCTCCCCCCTTCCACCCATCTCCATTCCAGAGCACGGCACGCGACGTCTGACCCGCGAAGAGGCTCGTAACCTCATCTCCCAGCTCAAACTGAACACGAGCGATGGATACTTCGCCTATGAAGACTACATCGCGAATATGACTTTGGAGCAGTTGGACCGGTAGACCCGAATGATATCACGATAGTTTCCCCAGCAGATTGTCGTCCTAATTGTATATAGCCATGTATTGATTGTCTACTGTTGTGAGTAAAGCATCCTTTCAATTTCTTCTTCACTGAGTGAATGAACTCGAGTCTATTAAGACTTGCACAGGCAGGTGTACCGAGAGCAAAAATACGCTATCGCATACTACGATACCTCAGTTCCAGGGCTATCTCCGCTGCCAGAATCCGCTCTGGCTCGCACGGCAGTCATGTGTGCCCAGCGACGCGACTGACCAGAAGTGCCTGAATTTTTAGCCACATCCGGTTAATTACACCCAATAGACAGTTGGATTGGAAAAAAAAATCCTGCTTTGTGAGGCTGTGTATCTCACGGCATAGCTGGTGCGTGACAGATTGCTACCGCGCATTGGATAGCCAGGGTGGATGTCAACCGAGCCATACCGTGAAGGGCGCGGGTTTCCCGCGCCAAGCCCCGAGCTCGAGGATTTTTATGCGAGATGGAACGCAGCTTTTGAAGAACTGACGAGATTGGAGGGTGAACGCAAGTACCGAGATGGTGATTTGGCGTGTGAATATGTCACGCGCTATGACCAGGGCTTGCATCACACCAAATCCTCGTTATATATCTTCCCAGCTCCCGGCGACAAGTCACAAAACGAGTCGAAAACCCACAAGACCCTTCGGATGGTGCGCAAGCTGGCGCTATCCATGGTATATGGCAAGTTTCGGTGGGCCATTTTCGTTGTAGTGTTGATGAGCTTCGTGTTCATGGCCGTCGCGACGTCTGAGGAGAACCGCAACATGGGTCGTGACAAAAATATGTACTACCATGCCGAACTCGCTTTCACGTCTTTCTTCTGCTTCGAGTTCGTACTCAAGTTGATTGCGATGGGTGGATTTGGAGATGAGAAGTCGTACTTCCGCGATCTGACGAACATATTCGACTTCTTCGTGCTTGTGATTGGTTGTCTCTCGCTTACTCCCGCAATCGACAACTACGGAGCAATTCGTTCTCTGCGTCTTCTGCGAGTGTTCAAGGCCATCAATGAGGTGCGAATTGTGCGAAGACATGTGCACGCTCTCATCGCTGCAATTCCTGCGCTGAAGAGTGTCGCTGTGTTCACGATATATATCGTCTTCCTCTTTTCGGCATTCTTTCTGCGTATCGTTATGAACCGACTGAAATACCGTTGCAAAGACGAAGCCACGGATACCTTTTACCCCGATTCTTTCTGCTCCCCTTCGCAGACATCGGGACGTAAGTGTCCTACGGGTCAGGTTTGTGCATACTACGGCGAGAATCCGCAGAATGGTGTCATTTCATTCGACAACCTGCTGAACTCCATGCTAACCGTCCTCGTTTGTATTTCCATGGAAGGCTGGACGGAAGTCATGTTCATCACTGGAGATGCGGTGTCCAAATGGCTCTACGGCATTTTCCTTGTCCTGATGCTACTCGGCGCCATGCTCGCGATCAAGCTTATCTCCGCAATGGTCGTGATGAAGTACAACGACAGTTACCAGTCAGAATCGAATATTCAAGCCGAGATCGATCGTCGCAAGGCACGCCAAGCTCGACATCGATTTTACCGACGCATTCTTGACTTCCGCGACAAAGTCCGCGCGCAGCGCCCGCCTCTGCCCCCACACCCGGTAGGAAATGGACTGAATGCGGACCGCGCGAACCCTGAGAACGAACTCGCCTTGGATTTCCTGTTTGAAAGACTGAAGCAGGGCAAGGCCCTGCCCCTATGTATCGAGCTCAACTTATATGAAGCGTGGCATGAGAAGAATGTGCTCGATCGCTGTGCAGAAAGGTTCTATGCCCAGGCCGGAATCCTTGAGCGAATAGTATCATTCCTCGAGTACACCTTCCGCGATCCTGTATTCATTGGTTCGAAGTCGCCCTTCATGTCCTTCACAAAGGAAGAAATGGCTGCCATTGAACGTGAGCGAGACAAAGATATTGGACAACGTATCAAAGAACTGCAGACAGATCTCCTGGAATTCGTGCAATTGCTCGAAAGTGCTGTTCTTCCCGAGGACTACGAGATGCCAGTCAACAGCAACCCAGGTCTCGTGGTAGACATCCAGAATTTAGATGGCCAAGATCTCGAATCATTCTACAAGTCTGCGGAGGCCGAAATCCCTGAGGAGTTTAAATATTACTTCGAGCGCGTACGATTCTACAATTCGTTGATTATGAAAACGCGCGGAGCAGAGGTGTCCTTCTTTGCCTGGATCAGTGGCGTTTCTTGGCGAGACAACTTCAGGCGTTGGATCGAAAACTCACCAACATGCATCATGTCTCAACCCGGGATACCGGGTCAGTCGGATGAGAGCTACTTGGAAGATAAGTTTGAAGTGTACATCCGAACGTTTATCGAGCAAGGCGATATCCTGGCGGAGACGGATGATGCTGCCTTAACACGCTCAACTTCAACCCGTGCAAGTCTATTCAAGCCAAAGGAATGGATTAGGGCATGGACATGGTACTCCGCACTTCTCACGCTGACAAGTTTCTACAACTTCGCAACCCTATGCGCGAACCACTGGGGTCAAAGCTCTACGACTTCTGATTGGATTGAAGCCTCATCGATTATCTGTCTGATCATCTACGGCATCGACTTGATCATCAAGCTGGTCATCAGCTGGCCGTACTTCCGCTATGATGCACTGAATGTGTTTGAGTTCTTCGCAACGACCATCGCTTTGATCGAAATCATTTGGCGGAAGGGAGCGACTTCGCTCACAATTCTGCAGATCTTTCGCATCCTGCGACTACGCAGCACAAAGCTCAAAGGAATCGCTAGATTCTCACGTATTATTGTTAAATCGGCTTCGGGTACCCTGGTGTGCTCCATAGTCGTGATGACATTCGTCCTCGTTTGTGCCGTCATTTCGCGCTCTTTCCTGTCTGGCTCGACAGGAGCTGAAAATGAGTTCAATGGCTTTTTCTGGGCTGTGTTGAGATCCTTCCAAATTATCACTCCAGAGAACTGGAACTCTGTGCTCTACGCTGCAAAAGAATATGACGGGTGGCGAGGTGTCATCGTCGTTACGTTCATTTTCTTCGTCGGCTTCTATATTGTGATTGCCATGTTCACTGCGGTGCTCATTAGCAGCTTTACCGAAGAAGACGAGGAGAGCGAAGAACGACGGCGTGAGGCGAACCTGCAAGCCCTGCGCGAGCGCTTGGCCGAATGCCACAAGAAAATTGATGACCTGCGCTTCTTTATACCTCCCTCTTCCTTTGAAGCACTGAAGACTTCGGTATTCCGAGCGCGCCATAACGCGAGTCGTGGATCTGTTACGGACAACCAATGGACGGAGCCATTCCGGAAGGTCTGGGTTCCACACCCATTCGAAACTACAGATGAAGAGGAAATACGTCAGAGGCTTTGGGCATGGGCTGATGGTTTGAACCGCAAGGCAAGTCGGAAGTACACTCGAAACTCGTCGACTACCCCCAAGAGTGCCAAGGCCGCTCTACCTCATTCTTCGGATAAGTTGGCCCCTGTCTCCCCTAAGCAGACTGAGCAAACCGTCCCTCCCATGAATAACCTAATAATGGGTTCTCCGCAACCGCACCACACCATTCAAGTCGATGAACACAAGCATGCGGAGCCATCAGAAAGCGATATTCAATTCGAGGGTGACTACGTCAAAGAGCTCGATGACCACGTTGGTATGGCACGGTCTGGAAGGCCTTATGACCCTTCTGGCGAAACTAATCGTTCGGAGTTCATCCATATCCCATTCCACTATCTCCAATCGCGTAGCAGCGTCTTTAGCTCTTTCCTCAAGCAGATCGAGCTCAACTGCTCACGATTGCTCGAGTGTACGATGTGTTCTAGGACCGACGACACGGGTTACGATGTTCCGAAACGCAACCGAAGAGGTCGATTCGTGATGTATAAGCGAGGATCCAATGATCCACCAGTTACTAAGACGTCCGCGAGCCTAAATCGTACAGGCAGCGGAAGGATGGTCGACAGTCGTGAATCGACTGTGAGCATTATGGGTTTGGAGGACAACTGGGTGTCGGAACGAGCAAACGTGACCATCGAGGATGGGCATGTCGATGCAAGATGCGGCGGTGCCTGCGCGTCGTCGAACGAGCCATGTTCTGTGTCATTTGTGCAGGATCGTATGAAGCGGTTCCTTAGCCATCCTCGATGGGAGGCGGTGATCCTTGCGATTATTATCTACTCGTGCGTGATCACTGCACTCGACCATCCGAGTGTCGACTCGAGCTCACACAAAGGCCAACTCATTTTCATTTCGAACTGGACCATCAGTGTCATCTACGCAGTAGAATTGGTGATGAAAGGGTTTGCATTCGGGCTCAAGACGCTCCTCACCGATCGATGGAACTGGTGGGATATTGTAGCCACCGTGGCGTCCTTCATATCGATGCTCTTGAAGTCAAGTCGTTTTGCCAAAGGTCTGCGTGCATTGCGAGCTTTCCGAGGTGTTCGATTCTTGAGCTATCTCAAGTCGACCCGAGACGTTATTTCTACCTTCCTGAAGTCGTTTAGGGGCTGTCTGACAACTTTTGTGTTCGGTCTTGTCCTCTACACCATGTATGGTGTAATTGGCGTTTCTTATTTTAAGGGCAAACTACATCGATGCTACAATGCTGATCGAGAGCCCTTGGATAACCTGAACTTTGCTGATTGCATTGCACAGGGTTATTATTGGGAAAACCCTGTGAAAATGGGTAATTTTGACAACCTGGGCAACTCACTTCTGGTGCTCTTCGAATGGTCTTCAATGGAAGGATGGCCTGACTACATGACCTTATTGGCTGATGCGACCCCACCGAACATGGAGCCTCGCCAGGATTATCATACGACTGCAGCGCTCTACGTTGTCGCGGGGATCGTCACATTTGGTTTCTTCTATATGAATCTTTTCGTTGGTACAATTGTGGATAGCTATGCAAATATGGTTCGAGAAACCTTGGAGCCCGTTCAATCCCGGTTTATCCACATGTACAAAATGGCCTTGGATCACCAGCCTGATATGATTAATTTGAAACCACGGCCATGGAGACGATCCAGGAATGACTTGAAGTTGTTCGAAGCCCCCACAAATGATGAAGGAGAATTCATTCTTGGCCAACCTCGACCAAGCCCAACCAATTCGAGCTCCGCGAACAAATTGGTTGATGACGTGTCTCTCACCCGTCGAACCTGTGTGGACAATATATTATCGACATGCCAGCGGCACACCGATCAGTCCTTAGATGATGTACTCTTCCGCACCCAAGGATGGGAGGACCTTCGACACCTGTCCCTGATGCGGGCCCGCTTGTATGATGAAACCATGGCATTGAGGAAACTTCGCAAGCTAGATAGCAGAATGGGATGCTTCGAGCCGTGTGGCTTCAATCGGAGATGTTCAAAGGGTTGCAACTCATGCTGCTTCAGTTACCGTGACGCGTTCTATCGCCTCCGTTTGAACTGTTTCTCACTTATTGACAGCAAGCACTTCGAGCTCGTAATGTTACTCGCTGTGGTCGTTTCCGTCGTTGCAATGGTTGTCCATCATGGCGAGGAAAGCTCCACCTACAAGAGTGCCTGGGATAGAATCGCAGATATTTGTTCAGTGCTCTTCGTTATTGAAGCAGCGGCGAAGATTATCGCCCTTGGTTTGAATCAGTATATCCGTCGAGCTTGGCGAGTCCTTGAATTTATTATTGCGCTGTGCTCCCTCGTTGACTTGATCGGAAACTCGTGGGGAGCATTTAATCCTGAGGCGGATTATCTGAATCCGCTCATCTTTGGTACCATCCGACTCTTGCGTATGCTCTACTTGATCAAACTCTCAAGATCCCTCAGTGACCTATTTAGTACCCTGCTTTTCTCCCTCTCAGCACTTTATGACATTAGCTTCGTCTTGTTAATCGTCTTATTTATCTACTCAGCCGTTGGCATGAATTTATTCTATGGCGTAGTGCGCCTGGAGTATGTTGAGGAGCACTCGAACTTCGACAACTTCTTCAACACGTTTGTTCTGCTCTTCCGCTGTGCAACAGGCGAAAACTGGAACGGTATTATGTACGAGATGGCTGTACAACCGCCATTCTGTGATGTAGGACCTCCGTCAACTTGTGGTAGCCCGAGCCAGTCATATGTGTACTTCGTCTCGTTCACGTTTATTTGTGCTTTCTTGTTGCTCAACATGGTTGTTGCCATTGTGTTCAAGAACTTTGAACGTGAATTTGAGTTAAGCGGTGATTCGGAAGCCACCGCTTCGCGAGGAATCATCAATGTAATGCTCTCGTGGTGTCGGAACTCTACGCCCGACAACGAAATTGGTCACTCGAAGGACGACGAACTCAGGAAATCGGCAATCTCTGGCGAGGCAAGCCAGCGTGAAAGCCAAATCCTAAGGCGTGATAGCCAAAACCTAAGGCGTGATAGCCAAAACCTAAGGCGTGATAGCCAAAACCTAAGGCGTGAAAGTATCCTGAGGGTGTCCCTCTTGATGGATCAGACTGGCATGCCAATCAGTCAGGCACTTAACGCATCGAGGAAGGGTAGCATCTACGCGCTTATGGAAAGCTTGGCTCACCGCAGTGCTTTGCTCAAGGCAAATGATATTGAGGCATTCAATGATATCTGGTCATCAATCGCCCGCAACCAGCGACCATATTACCGTGGTTTCACGACCCCACTTATTCCTTTGCTGACTGTTACTGAGATTCCACGCTTACTCTGGCTCTTGGCCATGAAGCACAATCCCTTGTTCCCCGTGTTTACAATTGGGATGCTGTTTAGCGGAAAGAAGCGCCCCAATAAGGTGTACTTGACCACACCTTTGGCTGATTTGGCAGTTTCTCGGAGGCAGGAGCCAAACGAACCTCTATGTACCTTCCACACGATTGTAACTCCAGAAGAGAGACGAGAGGCTGAAGAAAGCAAGGAACCCAACGATGAAGTCGCTTATATTGACGACATCACTATTATTGATGCTCTCCACATCCCAGTCTCCGACGGTCGACATGCACTTTACGTTGATGTGCTCTACCGACTCATCATCCATCTGCTTGTGCGTGACCCAGAAATGGTGTCGAACGCACGCGACTTCCTGAAGAAGGTCCTCAAAGCAGTCGATGAGTCGCGCCGTAACAAAGCCCCAGAGCCAGCTGCGCGAGATAACAAGGTGAAAGTTGATAAGTTGGATCCATGGTTCAAAAATTGGGTTCAGTTTGGCCAGAGATTCCGATTGCCCTCGTCGAAGAGCAAGGAAGGTAAGAAGGACAAGGATGAAGGTGATTACAAAGCATTGATGCTTAGTGAGACATGCTTCCGAGATCTTACTGACCGCGAGGCCATCGAACGTGCGATTGACATGATCCCAATGGATAATGTTGACTTGCGCTGTGCTACCGACTATGCCCTTCGAGAGATGCCCAATTTGGCACTCAAGGATGAGCATGCACGCTTGTACACTGCGGGGTTGGCGCTGCGTATGATTTATCTACAACGCGCTCTTCGTTCAATCGCAGAGGCAAGGCCTCGCTATCAGTCTGGCAGCCCGCTTCCGAGCCCAACAGGACCTACGCCTTCAGGTACACCTTCAACCACACCTGCAGCCACACCCTCATCAGCTACATCAGGCCCCATGGGTCACGGTAGGCACGTCTTTACATTTAGCCCTACACTGCCGACGACCCCTGAGGATCCACGAGCTTCAATGAAGCAGCCAGACCAGAGCCGTGATTCTTCACCGACGAACTCAGAAGTCCCGTTCTTACCTGGAAACGCACCATCTTCCCCAAGGCAAGACTATGGTGAACCCTCGATCCCCGCAATTGTCCAGCCCGAGATTGAGTTGCAAACGGTAGTGTCCTCACGACCTACGCCCCGTCCCCCTCCAGGTCCCAGACCTTCCGCTCGGCCACTTCCTTCGTTGGTCACCGACCTCCCGGCATCACCATCAGCCTCGCCCGCGCCATCCCCTGTGTCTTCAGTCTCATCGACTAGACGACTCCCCGCCTTGCCTTTTAAACAAGTGAAGAGTCCTCTGAGTGCCGCACCAACACCAAATCCATCGAGACCAACGACACCAGTTTCTCACAGTAGACCTCCAACCCCCCCTAGCGGGAAGCGGCAAAATGAACAAGCCCAAGCCCGAACTTTGGCAGCGGTTGTGGCTGACACCATGGAGCTCAAGGATATTGGATCCACTGACCGTACGGATGCGGACACTGCAAAGTCAGTACTCGGAACTTCATCACCGACAACAGTTGGTGTTGCATCTAACGAAGTGCTAGTGCAGGTACCAGAGTCCGCGACAGCAGAACAACCCGTAGACCAACAACCAAGTGTTGGAGGCTCAACATCGAACTCCAGCATTGAAGCGCTGGATTGCGCTAACAGCGAAGCTCCCGGCTCCGTTCACAACCAAGATGATACATTGTAGTGAATACTGCCAACCAGTGTTATATTTTGTCACTCCGGTCCTTTTGTTTTCGAGACGTATCTAGATGATGTTACGTTTTTGTATGGCCACCCCGTGTTGGCCTTGTATTTAATTTCTGTAGTATAGATCTATGCGTTCCATCACATGTTCATAGCTCAGCTAGCTTTAGTCCCCCCGACCCCTTCTGTCTTTTCCTCTCGCCTTGTTGGCTCAACCTGCGAAAGCAGGTACATAATAAAGAAACATGGAACACCTCAGTGACTTTATGAGTCGTATGAAGTATCGAATGGAGGTCTTAGTCCATTGCGTCAGATCAGCGGTGCTAAGCTCAAACCCTAGTCCGCGCAGAACAAAGCCTAGCTTCTCAAGAAATCAGATCGATCGTCTTCGAGCAAGCCAACGTGTCTCGTTAGGTTAAGCAAATCAAAAGCGTTGTTACTCACCAAGGAGCTAACAAGAGTCAGGATGGGAATGGAGAGGGAGGTGGTGAGGCAAAGGAGTACTATACAAAGAACGCAGTGCGCGATGGTCGATTGTAGATTACTTATCACAGGCTTGCCGATGTGCGGACATTTCTTTTAGAATATTAGCCAAGCTTGCCGTCGTGCGACCTGTGATTGTGCCATGCGACGAGGTTGTCGAATAGGGTTGTAATGTCGATTGGATGGTCTTAACAATGTGGCGGAAAATGGATTGGATGCGGATGAACTGAAAGCAGGATATTGCCAAGTTATTGCTGGAATCGAGGGGATCGAGGATAGATAACACACGAAGCGGAGTCACCGACGGGGAGGCTCCTGCGGAACTAGCAACGTGATCGCTTGTGAGCTGAGAATGAGCAAGATAGCCTGTTGGAGACTGCAATGCAACAATCAGAGAAGAAGGGTCAAAATGATGGCCGTAAAAATCGAGGAAACCCAATACTAATGTATCTAAGGGAAGATCTGAAGACAGACCGATATCGCTGCCGAATGCATGCATCGCACGGACAAATGCGGCACTCATAACAATAACGCAATAAGAGGATAGACCACCTGTGTAGGCGGAAGCAAGATTGACTTCGTTCAGAATATACTTAACGATGATCGCCACCTCCAGTGCATTCGGAAGCGATGCTTGGATATCAGCGCATAACTGAGTAGCGAGTGGCCCAGTGTTCCACGCACTGGCTAGAGTTGTTTGCGGTGGAAAATGTTGGTCGGAAGGAACGGTACTTGATGTGCTACTTTGATGTAGTGTCGTGCGGGAATCGGCTCCACCCTCGATCGACTCGAGCGGAGGGAGCTCTAATTGTAAGACATCCTCATGGCAAGAGGTTTGTCCTCGCGAAACACTCCTCGGGATCAAAACGGGATTACCGGCGATGCGTAGTAACTTTGATGGATCGGCCACTACGGCAATGTCACCCTTGAATTCGAATCCCTCAGTCTGTACACCACCGTCGATCCCGCCATCACTTCCGACGAACTTGCCAGTGATCCGGATTACTGGGACCGCTGCCGAGGTAATGACCGTAATCTGGGTGATCCACTTATCAGGTGAGTTGGTGTCGTTGGATAATCCACACTCGGCTTGTCTCAGCGCTGAAGCAAGAATTGAGACCGCCTCTCGGTGTGAGAAATGTGCTATCTCCTCAGCGTTCGTATTTCTAATAAGGCTTACAGAGTTAGCAGATTTCTGCGAGTGCGCACGGTTGGTTAATGTAGCTGATGGCGAAACAGGAGTTGATCCAACATAAATTGTGCCTGTTTTACATAGTACAACCACTAAATCCAGGTCAGAACCGACGAGCTCAGTACCTGTGCGGGCTGAACCATGGGCAATTACTTCGGCCGTTGGCCAGATTGATCTAGCTAATTTCCGTATCGATGCCGCCGCTTTAGATCGGAAGGGCGCTGCACGAGAACCGTGATTGCGGCTCTGTAAAATGAGATGCTTTAGTTCGCGTTCAAGCGATGGGTCATGGGTCTGATTGCGCAGTGATTTTGCTACGTCAGGTGGCCGAACGGGTGGACACTGAAGTTTAACATCCAATTGACTCTGCATCAACACCATGGATAATAAGGAAGGACCCTCAGACTTGTCAATTTCCGGTAAGCATGAGGAGAAAAGCACCAAACCCTTCAATGCTTTTGAAACTTTATCACTATAACCGAATATCGAAAGCGATTTGCATTCGGTGTCCCATGGCAGCAGTGTGAGCTTCGCTGATGCTGCATCGACAGCATTATCACTGGCATTCCGTCCCGTTTGATGTCCCTGTACAGGTGAGGTCGACTTTAATTGAGTCGACTTGCTCCCTCCCTTCTTTCGCTCGGATGGCGATTGATGGGATGCGAGTTGATGCTGTGTGGACTGTTGTGTGGACTGTTGTTGTGTGAGTTGCTGCGACTGCAGCTGATGCTGCGTAGACGGCTGTTGTGCGCACGGCTGTTGTGCGCACTGCTGTTGCGTGCACTGCTGTTGAGTGGACTGCTGTTGAGTGGACTGTTGTTGCGTGGACTGCTGCTGTGTAGGCTGCTGTGACTGTGTGAGCTGACAGTGCGCTGGCTGGTGCTGTCCAGGTTGCTGATGTGTGGACTGAGGCTGTGCTGACTGTTGCGGCACCGAATGGTGCTGCTGCGGCTGTATCTGCTGCGTCATCGCCATGTGTGTGGGCTTCATGTGAAGCGATGGGAGCGATGGCGTAGATGGATGAGGCAAGCCAGGTGAAGGCAGCAGTGAAACAGATGATAGTGGCAGTGGCGGCTGCGCGGTCGAAGAGAGTGGGCCCATCGTCGTAGACCCGAAGTGAGGCGGGGAAAAGCCCATTGGAGGAGTCTGTCGAGAACTGCCTCGGCTCATCATCTGAGCAGGAAAGGGGTGAATTCCTTGCACGAGAGAGGGATGGGGGGCAAAAACTACGGTCCCACCAGGTCCGCTGGTAAGCGCTTGCATTGGAAACTGCAGGAAGGGCTGTGCCATTGCAACTGGCACAGGTGACTGAGTTGGTGGCTTTACACTACGACCAGGAGAACTGAGTGTGCGTTTCGGCGCGCCGCGATTGACGAAAGCGGGTTGAGATGGGAATTGAGAGAGTCCTTGGGGAGGTTGAGCTACTCTCATAAGATGATGCTGTACGTTCTGAGCTTGCTGGTAATATGCTTGTGAATATGCTTGTCTTTGAGACGTAATGTGCTGATGATGATGACTTGCGTCTGGGTAAGATTGCAAACTGTAGCCTTGCTGCAAATACATGGATCCAACAGCCTGGTGTTCATCATGATCTTGCTGAGGCGGAATTTGTTGCTGGAATGAGCGCGCATAAAAAGCATGCGGTGGCTGTTGTGCCATCAACGGTACAAAATGTTGTCCTCCAGGCTGATCATAAATAATTGAAGTCTGACGCTGCGGCTGTGGGATGAAGTACTGTAGTGAGTTATAACTTTGCGAGGGTCCTGATGTGGACGAGGTGGGCTGTGGAGGAGGGCAGGGATGCCAGGTGGCTGGCTGTTTACCCATGCTCTGAATAGCAGCTGGCGCAACCGGTTGGATACTTTCAAACTGAGTCTGGTTGAGGGAAGTTGATGCTGAAAACGACAGGTCAGCATTATCAGGCATTGGCTGAGTTTGACCGTTCTCCTGTGACTCACTCCGTCCTGAAGTGGCGTCTTCAGCTGGCGATGTGGTTGCCAAATTCACGTGAGTGATGAGCACGGGGCTGTCTGAAGGGACCGCGGGAATCAGGGGTGATTGTAGCGGTGGCGAGGACGAACCGCCGCTGCCTTCCGGGTCTACAGCACTGCTCGGCATACTCTGAGGTGACTGGCCGGCGAGTGATAGAATCACACCATTTGGGGCTGCTGAATATCCTTGAGCAATTAAATTCCCAAGCGCAGTGTCATCCTTGACTTTTGCACGAACAAAAGCGGGTTTGATCTGCCGAGCTAAGGTCATGTCACCTGCGTGAGCTTGTGGCGTCGGCTCTTTCGCTTTGCTTTGATACCGACTATCAGCACTTTGAGCAGTTGTACCTAACTGGGTAGTCTGAGGAAGATCGGTTTCAACTGAAGATCGTTGGAGCTCGGGTGGTCTCGAATCCTGGCCCCTATCTTTCTCCGCGTCCGGATGGGAGGAATGGGAGGAATTATTTGTGTTTGGTGCCTCAGGTCCGAGGCTACCAAGCGATGGGCAAACCGAGTCTGGCTCATCAGTGGACAATTCATTCGATGGTCGGCGGCTTTCACTTGTGGCGGTGCCTGTTAGAGTTGAACTTTCAGATGAAGGATGATCAGATGAGATTACATTGGCCAAGGGTCCCACCTGAGGGCGCGGCTTTTTACTCTTCGAAGTTCTCTGGAGCTCGAGAGTTACGGCATGAGGCTGGCTGGACTGAACTGGTGGGCTTTCGAGCACCTCGTTGCTGACTAAGTGTTCACTTGAGTCACGTTCCGTGTGGGATTCCGAAGCATCTATGGCTGCCTTCTCGGGCAAGGCGGGAAGTTTCTTGGGCCGAGAACGATCCAAACAGAGCGTGCCGGCTTCAGGAACATCGACAAAGATTGGAGAGAGCGGAATTGAATGGCAGAGCTCTCCTGCTCTCCAGTATCCACGAAAACCAACGAGACGATGTTGAGACGTGCTAACACCCTGCTTCGTTTTCGCCACGGGAGAAACTCCATCATCTTCCGCTGCAGTATACACCTCATTATCGCTTCTCACGCGAGTCAGAGGTAAGGCAGCACCCTCCAGAGACGCCTCTCCACGTCTCACTCGAGAGCGCAAGTTTGAAGGCTCAACAGAAGCGAGCTCAGTGGTAGCACCTACGAGTGCTGGAGTGTCATCGTCTCGATATATCACGCCGCCGTGATGTGGTGGCTTCGCTGTTGAGTTGCGACCATAATTCGCTGTAGCCATACCGGAATCTAGCTCGGCGCGAGAACCCTCACTCGCGTCCATGCCGCTTTGGTTCCATTCATCACCCGACTCGTCGATGGAGAACGAAATTCCCCGTGAATAGTAGGCAAAATGTGAGTCATCTCGGCTCATGCTTTTCAGGGAAGTTGTGGTCACTGTCCGATGTGCACTGATGAGACTCCGCCGAATGAGATTAGGCTCGATCTCAGCAAGATCATCGCCTTCGGGCACATCAAATCCCACACTGTGATCTGCGTGCGCTGGCAAAACATCAATGTCCGCTGCCCCCTTATCTCTACGTCCTGTGAGCCACCATGGGCGCCGCACGCCATCAACCGATGATGAAACAGGCTCAGACGTCTGGTGTTGGGCGCAGATTTCATCTAGTCCGTCGATGAGGACTACACCTTGTCCCTCAATCAGGCCATTTTCAAACGTGCCTTCAAAGCGCACTCCTTTGCATGCTGTACTCACGCATGCATTTCCTTCCAAGTTCAGAAAGTTGAACACCATGGAGGCAGGGCCGTGTCGCAATCCGTTCTTGAACATACCCATGCACGTTACGGACGTATCATTCAGCGCCAGCAGAATCTTGCGAACTTCGAGCGGGAGCACCGCAATGTCTGGATGAACCCTGCCGGAATACGCTCGGCCGGCTTTGTTCTGTCCCCTACTTTGTCGAGTCCGCTTCTTGATGGTACTTCGCTGGGAGTTCGCAGGCTTCTTCTCAGTAGCCGCGACAGTTAACTCTCGTGAGTGATTCAACAGTCGCCGGTTGATGTCGTGGGTTTGCACAGTCGCTGCACCTCCAAACTTCAGTGAGAGCGCTTGCATGATCTGGCTCGTCACTGCTCGAACCGAGCCCGAGAAGTCTGTCGTGGATGGCGTAGGGCTCGATGAACGCGAGCCAGACAAAGCTGGGGGGAAGATTGAAAGCGATAGTGACGATGCCAATGAAACAGACGTTGCGAACGACCCTGCCGACGTGGTCGACCCACCCACAGAAACGGTTTCTTCATGCTCAGCCTCAGACAATTCGCTCTCATTATCGTGGGTGGCATCGGCCGTGGACTTTCCGTCGGCGCGGTGACCGTCCGTGGTCGTACTCTGCATCTGAGCGCGCTCCTGTTGGTCGCGATCGAGAGGTACCCCGCCAGCAGGTGCAAGCGCGAGTTCAATATTAAGACCGAGAGGATCCTGGACACTTTTGTACTTCATGAGACCGTGTCCGTGGAACTTTCCCTTGTAGAACTCTCCATCGTAGCAGCTCTCATCGGGAAACTCAAGTCTTCCGCGGCCATGTGGCACCCCTGCCCGCGTAGCGCCTCGGTACTTCGCTCTCCTTCGGATGGCCTTGGGATAGTACCAAGGAATGATGATTTTGACGAGGGCATAGGCTATTACGGCTAATAGAACAAGCCCAGTGAGTGGTAGAGACCAAGCCCGACTTAGTACAAAGTCTTTTACGGCGCCCAGCAGATACAGTGGTGCCATAGTGTGCTGTGTAGTAAGTGGGATTTTTCTGAAAATTTACTCGAAATAGGGCGTCGCCATGGTAGATTCCGTGAGTGCTGCAAAGTGCACGTATGTGGTTTGTATAGAGAAAATTGCGATCTACTTGAACCCCGCAGTATATCCTCGGGCAGTTACTGGGCACTCGTGAAAAAGTGCAAAAACCACTGGCACGCTCCCTTCAGTCCCCTTAGAGGGTCGTGTATTTGTTGAGATAGTCTAGATGTGTCGAACAATAAATTACAAAAGTCAAGATTGAGTTGCGCTTGTGATGTACACCACGTCCCATGTGGGATCTCGGCGCCTAGTCCATGCAACTAGCGCCGCTCCAAACTCCCGGGAAATGCGACTAAGTGGTGTGATGAGTGGCAGAACGGCACTCGGTCGAAGCCTGAGCACGAAATGAGATACATGACGTAGCCGATGTGCCAGAGGAAGAAGGCTGCAGAAGCCGCAAATACAAATAGGAAAACCTAGATTCGGAGAGAAAGCAGAGGTCAACAGATGCGCGCAATGTTGTGTTAGAAGTTCACATACAAGTGTGTCCCTTTCGACCAACATTCACACAAGGCACTCGTAAAGGGCGCAAGAGCAATTCAAGAAAGGTCCTCAGTCTGTGTGTGGTTTATATCAGAGAGGTCATTGCCCAACGTACCGGTTGTCCATAGATCTCGACATACATGGCAGACACGAGCCAAGCGACCTCCAGACTAAGCCAAGTAACAACTCCGGTCAGATAACGAAGCAGGATTCCAATCCACGGCATCCCAGTGTTACTTTTCAAGCGACTGTCCTTGCCCGGATGTGCTCTCAATTTATCCGCCTGCGAATATGCACGCAGAGTCATAAACAGCAAGAAGGGAATGAATGAGGACCACCACAAGAAGTACTGGGCCGTGATGACCCTGTTGAAGATCACGAATACGATTGTCTGAAGCATTAAGCAAAACGGCAAATTAGAGTAGAATGCAAGCCCTAACAAGACCTGAAGCCCCCAAGGAACGAGCTTCAGCAGCCTATCTACCAGAGAGATGACACTCATCAGCTCAGGCCTGAGACCCGTCTCACTCGCCTCTAAGTACATCCTGAGGTACGAGGGATAAAAGGAAAGCGAGAAGTTATGTCGCACATCGACTCGACGTATGTGATACAGCAAGGCCTCGTCAAGATAGTCGCGTCCATACATCCAAAAGGCTGCAGCTGTTAGCAGAACGCAGGTTGAACCAGAGACTAGAGCGAAGATCAGTGCGTCCTTCAGGTTTACTGACCTCAAACGTGCGAAGGGTGTAATAGGGTCATTGCTCTCCCTCTTTTTAAGAGTCTTACTCTGTCGCTTCTCAGCTGCTGCTCCCCCAGCACCGTCCGCCTTACCTCCACGTGACTCAAAACTAGAACTGGTCCTCAGAATGAACAAAGTGAGAGGTAAGGCAAAGATGATTGGAAATAGTCGGAAATGCACGAGTACACCAAAGACCACCGCTGCTACGAGGAGCATGCCACGGTCTCGCCGTTTAGTGTACCGCATGAGTGCGTACAGCATTCCCGAGGCGAGTGCGCAGGTCAGTGAGTCCGCACTGCCTCTTGTGCTGAGGTTGATCGCCAGGGGTGAAAAAACTAGCGTCGCAGACGCAATCAGGGCATGCTTAAGAGTCAATCGCTGATCGTTGGAAGGTTTATCGTCGCAGTGCGAGCCATTTTCCGCCTCAGGTTCCAACTCACACCCCCACTCAACCAGAGTTCCAGCAGTGAGAAGTCCAGCAAGTACGTCAGCCCAAGCGAAGACTATTTTGCCCAGGGGCTCCCAAACCAGCACGGCGGGCACCATCAGCACCGCGAGAAAGGGGGTGTAGCGGTACGTCGAGCGATCATAAGGGCTTCGATGCTGCGTCATCAACCTGGCAGCGTCAGTGTAGACATAGTAGTCAACATCTGTGTACTTGATGACAACTAGATTGCGGATAATTACGGTGTCGTGGGGTGAGCGCGGCGAAGAAACCGTGCAGGTCAAGCATTTGAGCCACAAGCATGCGATTTATCGGGGTGATACGTACACTGCGTGTCGAGCCATGAGCTATACAGCACGATCCCGAGCCGGATCAGGAATCCTAGCAGATACACCCACCAATATCTGGCGAGGAGGACATAGATGGAGCGCATAAATAGAGCATTTACGCCTGTAGCAATCTGCTGCGTTGTTTTGTGTAATTATCACCGTACAATATACCTAGCAACGCTATTTATTGGACACCCAAATCCAGCTACGAGTCACTGATTTGGCTTTGGGACTGTAAGTGCGGGTGGATATGTGATTGATGGAACACTGTGGCATCCGGGCTGGGAACAAGATTTCACCGAATGATGCGTAGAATAGCCTAATACGGCTGGCTGAACTCACTCAACTACAATCCCAGACCACCCAAACCGACGAGAGGCGATCCTACTGTCGTCGAATCCTTGCTTGACGACTCGCCAGAGTGCTGTTGCTGCGAGGACATGTCAAAGAGAGGGGACAGCCAGCGCTCCTGAGCCGCAACCTGTTCGTCAAGCTGAGCCTGAATTTCAGCTGTGGCCTGGAGTGCTGAGCGGACATCCGCGTCAGAAGCCTCGAGGCAGTGTGGACACATTGAGAACAATGGCTTGACCCGAGAACTCTTGGGACTACCACACGATCGTATGAGAGTTCGATAATCAAGAGCGTACAACTTGGGCATCTGGCTACTCGTGGGTTGTGTGGTCTCACCTCCGTATGTCTCTACGGACTGAAGATGCACGCCATACAACTCCGCTAGCTTCACAGTCGAAGGCAAGACAACCCATCTAGCTATACGATCCGGCAGATGCTGCTGAGTTTGTGTCGTGCTCTTCACCTCAACCTTGGTTGAAAGCCTACGAAGAAGCGGCAGGAGCTCGTCACGAAGGAATGCACGCTGAGTGAAGGAGTGCCCACACTCGAACACAACCAGCCGTGACTCCGCATCTTCGTCAACATTATCATCAGCTATTTCGTCCATGAGCTCGTCGCCCCGACTCGACTCCGCACAGACTTTACCGATGACCAAGGCACGGTGCGAACTTGAAACTGATCGTAGAAACAGCGCTTGTAAGCTGGTTTCAAGACTCATGACATCCGAGCTTAATTGAGTCACCAACTTAGCTGGCTGTAACGGTTGCCCTTCCACTTTGCTGCTTGCATCGTGACCTCCCTCAGGCAAGAATTTGGCAATCCCAGCATCCTTCACTACGCGATTCAGCCATGCTAGGCGCGCCGAGTCTTGTTGCGACTCAAAGTGCACTCTCCACAACTTCTCAGCAAAGCCAGCGAATTGCTGCACTTCAAGCTGAATTTGTGAGGATCCCTTGGGGGAGAATCCTTCCAGAGGCTCCCAGTGAACAGCGCCAATAGTTTGGTGGCCATCGTTGAAGTCATAATCAACCGATGTCGTCTCAAGTGTTCCAAGGCCTAACGCCCATGCCGCTGCAAGAGCTAACGGATGGCCTTCTGGAACCAAGTGTGCAACGAATGAGCACTCGGGAGTGCCATGGATGTCGACGTTTATCCTTGCCAACGCACTTTGGAGACCTTGACGCAAACTAATGAAGTCTTCTGCGCATTGTAGGTTCGACAGTGTAGAGCGCAAACTAATAATAGCGTCAAAATCAGGTGTTTCGGACTTCTCCTTCACGATGCCTGCATCGTTGCATCCCGGAGCCAAAATAAATGCTGCGAGGATCACAAGTAGCTTCAGTCGTGGCTCCGTTATTTGAGTTGGTGAATCAAGCCATGTTCGCTGGGACACAAGTAGTGGAAGTGGTCCTAGAGACGACCAACGTGATGTTCGCTGATTTTGGTGCTCTTCACTGGAAAGCTCTGACACATTACTCAACGGGCTAAGGCCAACATCACTTGACGGACTAGCAATCGGAACTGTGAGCAATAGCAAGAACTCCAACACGGGGGCAAAGAAGCCTCGTGCAAGAGAACTCGAAAAATGGGAGGCCATGTTCTCCGAACTCTGCTGCGACCTCGCATATGAAACCACTGTGGCACACATTTGTGCAGCAAAGAGAGACACTTCTAAGAGGGCCCTAATGCAGCGAACTGCGCTGCTGGGGATATCAAATCCATTCAGGTCAGCAGTTGGGTTCGGGTTGGTCTCCGCAAGAATATGACCCAGGGCTTCAGCCACGTCTGCGAAGATGGCCTTATACAAGTCAGCCAAAATCAACTCAGCAATCTCCAAGGATCGGTTGAAACTCGTCGTACCTTCTTGTTCTCGACGACAGACAAGATTCAGCAACCTGCTGAAGCTGTCAATGAAATGACGTAATGCGTCTGTTACGGATACTTCGAATGCTCCAACGATATCACCCATCAGGCGCGAAACAATCGCTGCGGCGCGTGCGTGTCCAACACGCATAGCGAGTGAACGGACAACACTCGGCCGATACAGTGGAGAAAGCTGGGCGAGTGACAGATACAGCATGTCATTGGTAAATGGATGCGGATGTTCGATGCCTAATGAAGATTGCGTAGCTGATGCACTTTGGAGAGCTAGAATCATGCAGTTTTGTAAAAATGCTTCTGTGGCAAGGGCGTGAACAAGGGCAGGAGTTTGAACACGAGGAGATCGCCTTGACACCGTCATCGAGTCGGTGCCTTGGGGTTGCTCGAGTGTCTCCTGCTTGATAGAGCGTGAGATGAATACAAAGTCCTTCAGATCTGGATCGCCGCTTTCCTCCTCTTGAAGATCGAAGCGTTCCGACGCATTGGCGCCACGTGTGATATTCTCACTTGCCCCAGATCGGTCATCTCCATCAACTCGAGGTAACATCAATCGCTTACTCGCCTTCCAGACGATACCTACAGGTCGGTCTGCAGGTATATCGATGACATCATGGCAGCCTAATGCTCGGAGAAGAACGGATTCTTCATCATCGGTAGGATCACTCGAGATACCTTGCGCACACCTGGCTAGCGTATCAGGGCAATGTTTTGCCCTCTGAAGTTGTCCCAAATAATAGTCCTGTGATAGTCGAACCAATGAAAATGAACTCAAGGTGTGAAAGTTACTCGTGCAGCTAGCGATAGCGCCTAGCCGATTTGGGCAGTAGAGCGTTAATAGTACGTGGTTCCTAATGGATCCCATAGTGAGGGACGGTGAAGCCGACGCAATTCGTTGAGATCCGTTCCTGTAACTTGTCCCGTCAAGTTTTACCCAGCTAACTCCAGGATCGAGTGAATGCGTTGCTGAAATAAGACTTTTGAGTGCGCGTGAGTATGGCTGAGAAAGAGAGGAGGCTGCTGGTGCCGAGAGTGTCAGATTGGAGGCAACAGACCATGATGTTAGGGCAAGGGATTCGATCACACGCACAAGCTCTGTCGCACCTGACAAAGTAGCCAAAGCCGCCAGTCGATTCTCGATCGCCTCAATAGCTTCTCGAACTGCTAGTCTGCCTTCAAGCGCTTCTTGAATTGCGTCACCACGCGCATGCGCAGGATTAGCTTGACCTCTAGCACTTGGTACCGGCTGATACTGGAATGCTGTTTGTAGAGCTCCTACGCCTACGAGTGGTGTCTCTCGAGAAGCGATACCATCCTGGGCGTCTTGACTATGCAATTCACTTTGGAACAGAGGTAGCAAAGTGACTCCGGCATAAAGGGGGACCGACGAGCTTGTGGCGAAATCCAGCCGGCTAGCTGTAAGTGCAACCGGTTCAATTCGAGCCACCCCATCTCTCAAGACATTTCGGGGATGTGCATGTTTGACTGTTCTTCTTGAGGATAGATCACAGACATCTTCAACGCTTGGGTCAGGAATGAAACGAAGAGTTTCATTCATGGCCTCACGAAGAGTGGAGATACGCTGCACGTTTGCCGTAATGGTTGATGCAGCACGTCGGGCCCCGCAGGCCGCGGCAGAATTCCTTGTCAGCTCGCGCACCACTGAGACGGCGCGAGAATATGCCTGGGACGCTTGATACGATGAGCCGCCCATGTATACAAGATCCAATACGTGGCTGCCTCCTTCTGGCCTGGCAGATTCCTCAATTCCTCGATGGCTGGATGCATGAGATTCCAAACGGAGTGTCTCGTACTTATCAACTTGTCCAAACGCTTGAACATGCTTTGCAAAGATGTGATCTTCCACGTCTGCAAGAGCGGAGAACCAACGCGTGGACGAAGCCTCGCTCGAACCACCGGAGGCGACGATAAAACTGCAGTGCTGCTGCCCGCGTGCGCATTTCGTACAAAGACCTAAGCCTGCATTTTCAAGAGCGAGATTGCTCGAGAAGGTAGAGGCGCCCAGTGAACTAGTCGAGGACTGGCTTGAATTGACCCGTACTGGACGATTCGTTTCGATACCAGCGCGCCTTAGCCACATGGCATGAGCTATTTCCTTCTCTCGCTGAACCATCGCTTTGACCAACGCATGCGTCCTAGTAGCATCTTCTGAGGCCAGAATAGAAAGGGCCTCCGCAGCGATGTCACTTCGGAGCTTAAGCTGTAGCAGAATGAGCCAAAGTTGATCCGGTTGATCCAGGGTGGTACGAGTCAGGGATGACAGAACTGTTGAAGTTAAGAGCTGGTTGGTCCTCCAAAAATCGAGGATATCCGCATAGGCCTGGTGGCGGGAGCTAGAAGCACACTCACTCAAGCAACTGATACAAAGAGATCCAGGTCTAACCACTGCTGTGGATGGCCCAATACCAGGCCTATCTTCGATTGCCTGCTGACGCGCCATGGTCAGTGCAGCAATGTGACCTTGCTCTCGTGTCCCGTTAAGATCAAAGACAAATTCGGACGCCAAATTCATCTGCTTGAGAGCATATTGTATCAGGCGCTCTCTCAATTTCACATGTCTCGAACCAATCTCATCTACTGCACCGACCAAAGCCGGAGAGTTACGGCCCGGTTTGTTCATTTCAGGAGCAATCTGCTGGAGCAGCTGATGTAATCTGGAATTCGCGACGAGACCCTCACGCACCATAGATGCTAGGAACGCCTTCTGAATATTCACAGATAGCGCTGCCGATCTTGTCAAGTTCTCCATCAGAGGAGGATATGCAAGGGGATCTCGAACGAACTTCATTAGGAGCGAATGAATAGTTACAATCAAGTCGGGCGAAGTGGATTCAGTCAGCTCCAAATAATCGCATGGGGTTAGTTTGGAATGGGCCTTTGGCGGCGCACGAGTCATCTGCATACGGGCGAATGATGCAGACACAAGTGCATTGTAGAAACTTACAAGTGATGTGAGCGATTCTTGGGAATAATGTCGCAGTGCATTGGAATGAGCCTCTAGCATAACCTTGCGAGCACGCCAACCGCGCTCTGAGGCGTTAACAAGCTTGAGCAGTGCGTGATTATCCTCATCAATGAAGTGCTTTGACGCAGCTACCATTGCGGACCGGAGAGAGATGACTCGACTCAGAATCGGGTTCACGACTTGATACAGCTCTCGTTCGAGGCGCTCAACTTCGACATTCGCAGCATGGACAAGTCGCGATACGAGGGAGCATCGCAGTGCTGCGAGGGCACGCGCCGCCTCTGTGAAATCGTGAGTGGATGTTAGCAGCGACAAAGAAAGATAGGTACCTTCGGGCACGGGTGGGAGGAACAGTAACGCAGATGTTCGATGAGCGAGATGCCCTGGAGCGAGTCCACCGATATCTCCTATCACAGGTACTTGAGGGAGCGGGAAGGCAAATGGCTGGGATATGAGCCTATTCTTGTTCGTGGTGACAGTTCGAGAGAGCGTAGATCGGGATCCTTTGTTCGCCGGCGCTGATCCCTGTGATTTGCCTGACTCAGACGCTCCGCTCATGCTTGCCGGTGCGGTGTCCGAGCCAAAGGATGTACCAGCAGTCATGGCGATGCTATGATTCGCTGGTGACGGAATACGGTCATCGCTGGCTGTAGCCGAATCCGTTGCATCTAGCTGTTGTGCATGACTCACATCTACTTCGCTCGTGCTCAATGAACTCCCCAGATCTTCAGAGTCCTCCTCATCCTCCTCACCATCCTCATCGTCCGAAGTTTGTTGACTCTTGAAGGCACGACTACTTGTAGGCATTCCCAGAATTCCCGACAACTTCGTAGCTGGCAGAGAGTCTAGCTCGCCGTGGGACCGCAGCGTGGCCACGCGGGCGTCAGCTGCGCTTTCCACTCCTGACGTCACCGCTGATGGAGTCAAAGCGTATGTCTCAGGCTCTGAGGCGGTTCTCTGAGACTCTAATAGTCCTGATTCCATGAGAGCCGCGATTGCTGGGCTGGAATGTACCCTTGGACGATCGAGGCTACTCGGAGACTCCAATACCTCCTCTCCGGCAGGGTTACTCGGCAGCTGAGGGGGTACGCCTGGCAGGAATGACAATATTTTCGCGGCAATGATCTGTTCACTACCTCGGCGCGAGGTTACACACGAACGATGTTGCTTGGGCTTGGACTTGGAGGAGGATGGTTTCGAGTCAGTCGTACCAAGGTCCAATTGCGTCATATCCAAGCCAAGAATGCTAAGAAGCACTTCCTCCGCGCTATTCTGAGCCTTGTGGGATGGCGATGACGTACTAGCTCTGGGCGAGAGCACGGGCGACGTTCCAGAAACACTTGATGACGATGAAATAATGTCCAACGCCATGGCCGCTGCGGTAGCCATAGGAGCGCGAACCCTCACTGACAGTCCCAAATATAAGGCATCTGAAAGCAACTTAGACAGGAAGAACTTGGGCGCGTATGTAAACTGTGATTGGATTCGGCTTGTCTGAAGAACCAACGATTGAACTTTGGCCAGTGCCTGTTGAAGCTGTTGCTGCTGCTTCAGGGGACTCTCGGAGGAAGTTCTCGACTTCACAGAGCTCTGAACTTGGTTGAATTGCAAGCGCGCGGTTAATGCCATGTACGCCGCGCTTAGCTTCGCGAGTACCTCTTCGTCGATTATACGTACAATCAATTCCGCCATTTGAGTCACGAATTGCAAGGCCATGGTTGTTAGTCCTGCGAACCCAGAGCCACTGGAGACCTGACGATCACGGTGTCGAGCAAGCAACACAAGCAAGTGAATCTGTTCGACAAAGAACAGAAGCACCGCAGTGGGAATGTGAGTAAGACGCGACCTTCGCGCTAAGGACACACCGTGGGAATACAAGGCCATACATTTGCGAGTGGTCGCGGCAACGTCTGCTGACAGCTTCGTCGCCAAGGATTTAAGGATCGAAGTCGCACTCAGCACCGCTTGCACTCGATTTGGATCGATCACTTGTGTGCTAAGCTCTTGGGTGATTTGCTCGAGACGTGCTTGCTCACACTCAAATTGTTGTTGCCACAGGAAGTGTTGACTGAAGAGTGTGAGCATCTCGGTTTCGGCCATAAACAACACTTTCCATGCTGCCTTCTCGTACATGGCTTCAGCGTTAACGTCGGAGTTCAGAGGATCAAGTCGCTCGAAGGCTGCAGGCTGATACGATGGTTGTGACGCGAGCAGGCTCGCTGCGATCTTTCCTTGGAAGGAACTCCGCCTCAGTGCAAGCAGCTCGAAGGATAGGTCGAAGACCTTCCCATGTAATAGAGGGGCCAATTCTGGGCAAACTTGAAGTACGTTATATCGCAGATGCAAGTGTCTGAGTTGCGGAACTTTAGAAACGCCCATCTTCTGAGAGCTGTACCAGCTTGGCACGACAAGTCTGTTATCTTCAACAGAACCTAGAGATGAATCTGTCTTCTTCGATTTCGTTGTTGTCAATTGAACCGCACATCCAAGCAATGCTCTCATTACCCTGGCCTCGCTGCGAACTGACACGTCAAAACCAGTCGCAAAGCGGAGCGCGTGATCGCGAAGTCCAAGACCATCCTCAGCAGATGAAACTCCGATGGCACGCGTGCCAAGCTCAACAAGTTGAGCAGCCAGATCGAAGTCAGGGTTTGGCTCGCACAGAGTTTTCTCAATTTTTTGAGAAAGTCGCTTCACATCAGGCTCCACAATATACACGTCTTGCGAGCCGCGGAGGAGGACTGATGGCGCAATTGCCACATCGCCAGAAACACCACTCTTCGCCAGTGCAAGGAGTGCGGCACCGACATCGCTCCATGGGGTGAACATGGTTGGAGATCCAGCAGTTCCTGAGACCTTGTTGAACATTACCAAATTACTTTCGCTAGCCAAGCGCTTGCAAGCAGCAATCGTCAAGGCCTCTTGGTGAGCCAAGGGCAAAAACCAAGCGCCAGTATGTAAAGGTGTGACCGAGCTCGCCTCGACTACTCTTCGTGGCAGACCAACAATCTGCACTCGGGCGTCATTGGAAGTCATGCCCACTGCCTGTGATTTCAACCGATGTGTTTTACCTGCTCTCTCGAAATGCGTATCATATGCGGCACGTGCTGCATTGGTGCTACATACTACGAGCCTGCTCGTATGTAATCCGGATTCGAGGTAGAAAACAAATTTGTCCGCTAGCAAGGCCTGCTTTGGGAGCGAAGCGTCTGAACTACTTCCGCAAACTGCCATTCTAAAGCGAGTTGTACCGGAAAGAATGCCTTCAGGCTTTGCTTCAAACGCCAGCAGAACCCCTCGGGGCTGGTCGCTTCCCGTTGTGCCGGCTTGACCGGAACGCACCGGAACCATACGAGTGAAGGTCGCCCCTCTCCCGAGTTGCTGAACCAAGGAGTGGAACTGCGAGAGGGTGCTGCTCTGAACTGCGCCTCGGCCTCGAGATGCGATCTCGTCCAAGCTGATAAGTGGGCAAGGTTCAAAGAGGAGCACTGTCGGCGCAAGCTGCATTACCGAAAGTGCATGGTCAGTCACACGTGTGTCAACTGCAAGGGTTTGTTGTACCGTTGGCCCCAGCAGTGGCACGGGTAATGACAGCGACGCAGACGTGTCGTCATGGGCTGTAGATTTCGTCGAAAGCATGTCGAAGTTCACCGACGGTGTTGTAAGAAACTCATTTTGGTTGCCCGGTCCAGCCACTGTCAAGTAACTCTCTGCGGCGTTGGCTGCGGCTTGGATTCGCTTGATTGCGGCCTGCTTCAGTGAAGAAAAATATGATTGGAGAACTGCATCAGCCGCAGATTCGACATCAGTTGGTGTTGCATTGAGGAGGGGTGGTGGGAAGGGAAGCAGGGTTGTTAGCGCACCGCTATCATCGGAATCCTGGTGATCCAGCGTAGTTAAACCAATGGGTACGACAGCTCCTGCAGCTGCACCGGATGCAATCGCTGGTGAAATGACAGCTCGTTGAGTGGGCTGCGACGTAAGAGCGTTAACAACACCTGTGATACATGCAAGAGAAACGGCTCCTGAACCACCTGCGTCGAGATTACCAAGGCTTTCGGAAACGCTCCACACCGCACTAGCAGCGCTCGACGCCTTCGTCGCGATAGCATGCAAGTTGACTCGGGCATTGCTAGGGAGGATCGGCGCGGGTGTGCCTGGGGCTGGTCCAGAACAATCTAATCCTTGAATATCAAGTTCACGCTCAGATACCAGAGCCAGTTCCGCCCCCAATTCTGCAACCAGGGTGTCGTCCGGTTCCTGTCCTGGAGCAAGTGCAAAAGGAAGTCCGCCATACGCCGGAGTTGTTACAGCGATGTCGAGACTGTCTCCACCTTGGGAGTGGCAAACAATGCGAAGCTTGACAGCTACCCAGTTTGCATACGAAAGACGGTGTCGAGCGCAGCATTGACTCGAAACATGCTCAATTGAGATCTCACCCAGGGTCGGCAGGGGCAGAATCGACGGAAGGTTGTGTGTAGAAGTGGACCGGGGCTGTGCTTGGGGTGCTGGTTCATCCGGCTTGAACGGTGATACCCGTGATGCTCCGAGAGTATAGTATGTCACCGAGGGAGTAAGCCGAACCAGAGAGCCAGTACCGGTCGCGGATGCTGAACCAACTACACCCGAACCGGAAGAACTTGCAGTGAGCGAGGAATGCAGTGGTGGGTTGTTCGACTGTGTGTCTGAAGTGGATCCTCCTAGAGACATGCGATAAAGTCGCGGTGCCGGTCCTGACGTGCCGACAAATGGGGCCTCCGTGGGGTCATATACAAATGGCACCGTAAGAACACGATCTTCAGGCTCTCCTGAGCCAGGCTGGAGAAACTCATGCGTAAGCATTGTCCGCACGTCTTCAAGTGCCACACTTGGGCCTGAAAAGCCAAGATCACCCGCAATGCTCGCGTCACCGCCATCGCATATGGGCTCCCATTCCCATACTGAAGACGGCTGCGCGCTCGACACGGTTGTGACGGAACTCCTCCGTGTTGCTCGAGACGTCGCCGATACTGTAGTGGATGAAACGGTTTCAGCAGCAGAACCTGATGACTCCATATTTTCTCCCTCGATGAAATCTACGTCTTCTCCGTCATCCGGGTCAACCATGTTGGCTGCGACGAAGGGCGGATTGCTTGTAAAAGCAATTCGATTTAACGCAACTTGTGCGACTGCAACGTCACCGGCCGAATATGAAGTGGCGCCACGTGAGCGGGCCTCAGTGCAAGCAGCGAACCGAATCAGAGCCGAGGTGCCCTTTGCGAGAAGCAAGGCTGGCGGGCGCACCAATGTAGGACTCAGCGTTGCAATGGGGTTGAAGAGTGCGTATGGTGGCGCAAAGGCATGATTGGGTGGAATCACTGGGGAGTGTGATCGAAGCAGTCGTTGCTGACGCCATTTGCGAATCGAAACATCACAGATGCCTTCGTAGATAAAGGAAAAGGCTAAGGCGAGCACACGCTCCGTTCCTAGAATACGCCGTGACTTCTCAGGAGGCCGTGCGATTCGAGTGGGCGTTGGTATCTCAGATGAGGCTTGTGCGAGCGCTGCCGCAACGGTTGCTTGTGCTCTCCATCGGGTTCGATGTTCATCTAGCGCCAAGTAGTAGGCTGCAAGCTCGCACAATCGCGAGCGCCACTGTTGTTGAGTCATGCTCATCAATGCATCTCGGAGTGCGGGCTTCATCAATGCACGGCGTTCGAGCAGAAGTGTCCAAGTTCGTGTAAGTACTAAGCCATCTTTCCAGCTTGCGCCCATGGATGACTCCTCACCGCTCGTACTGGAGGCCCCTTGGACTTGCGCCCGAGTATGAATGATTAGATGTTGTGTTTGCCTTCTCTCAGCATGGAGCTTGACACACAACACGCAACAGGGATCGATAGGAATGGGCTCTATCGGGGACGCCTTGCCCAGGATTCTGCCCGCGTTGGTACAAATCGGGGCCGAGAATAGTCCTGAAGAGACGTCAGTGGGTCTTGCAGTGGGATCTGTCGAGTTTGCTGTCACTCCGCGCTGAGTAAGATGAATTGAGAAGAGATTCTCCCGTGCAACACGGCACTGAGGGCATGCCAAGATCTCGTCATTCTCAACTAGCTCTAGAGCATATACCGCGCTGGGGGTGTACTGGGGCTTCTCATTAGCATGAACAAATGTATCTGTTCCTCCGACCCCTGTTGACTGTGCCGGGGCTTTTGTGGTCAACCCTGGCAACACCTTCGTGACAGTCACCCGTGTTGCAACATGAGCAATTGTCACACACCCACCGGTACTGCCAAGCGCTATATAATCCTCGCCTGCAAACGAAGACCACCAAACTACGCTCGTCCACTCGGTGAGAGGGTCCACCTCGCGTTTGACTGGTCTCATTGAGGCGGCAATGGCTTGCTCTTCGTCAGCTTTAGTAGCACGTCGTGATCCCTTCAAGAGCAGGTGGGGTCTGTGAAAGGGTGCCAGTTTGGGAGCGCTAGAAAATGCTCCGATCAGACCTGTGCGCCGGAAGTCTGTCAACTTCTCTGTGGCTAGCTGATACAACCTCCCAACGATGTAAGCGGCATTCGATCCATTGGATTCGCCTTGAACGGCATCCGAAGCTGCCGCAGTCCGTGTAGCCAAACTTGATTTTGCGAAACCTAAGGGCTGAGTCGAGGCAACAAAACGCGATTTGCGGTAGGCGTCGAACATGTCTAGAAGCGACGTACTCTTTAAGACGGGTGGTGTGCCCCCTGTTGCCTTGCTTGGACCATTCTTCAGTTTAGGCGTCACAAGCCTCTTTGTGACCTTCATGATTGGCGCCAAAGGTGCATTCTGGGACTTCGTTGAGGGGGGTATCCGGTAGTCTACGTCGGACTGTCTTCGCTGCCTCGTAACCGCAGTTGTCGTAGTTGTTGTCGCTGCGGTCGTACCAGTAGCATCCTCTCTTGTTTCATCGAACGCCTCGCGAAGAGTAAGCCCCGGTAGATCAGATTGTCCATCCTCGTCATCCTCGAGCTCTTGATCACTCGTTGCGGTCTCTATGCTTGCATCGTCTGTCTCTTCTTCGTCGTTGTCTTCATCACCTTCAATCGCATCGCCCTGGATTGTGAGACGGCTCGTCCATCGCAGTTGCAGCGCACCCTGAGCATCAATAAACGAAATCGGTGTCGCGAAGCTCTCGGCATCGACTCCTGCTGCTTCGGAATAGAACGAAACGGCAAGGAGCCATGGCAGTGGCAGTACATACACTTCGCCGTTAGAGCAGGCGCAGGTAAGCCACATGCCTCCATAGAGTCGCGCGGCAGGAGACGGCGCAGTATGGGACGTCGATGGGACGGACGTGATGGGCCTGGGGAGACCAACCGTAGGTGGCAGCTGCTCCTGGCCTAGCTGGGCATCATTAGGGTACGACGCCTTGAGTTGCTGGGCGAAATGGTGGTTTAGTGAAGTGATTGTGCCTGAATAGCCGCGAGAAAACGCAATAGTCGTTGGTGACGACTCTGTCCGCCTTCCGAATGTTACAACACGGAATTGAGGTGATTGTAGGTCGATTTGAGACGCGTCAACTCGAGAATCATCCGATGATGTAGGGAGTCGATCGAACCTAACAACGATCAGGCCGTGAGTGCACAAGGCGGCTACGACTCGATACCGTACGAGTCCGCGCTTGCGCAATCTGTCAGGATCTTCCAGCAATGCATCAACCTCGTTGGCATCGTTGGAGCTACTACTTGTGTCGTCCTGGCTCTTTTCGGGCCGTCGCTGCCAGCTGGCTCGAGTCCCGTCTGCTCCATGGTCCGAATGGGTGCTTCTGTCGGGCCCATTTATCTCTTCGGTGGGACCCTCGCTCTTGGCCAACTCAGGGACAAACACAAAACCCTCAGTGGACACCACCTGTCTGATCAACGGCTTCGAGGTACCCAGCTGAGTCCACGGCGAGGTTGCCTGGGAGACTGGCTGGTCCCTGGTCTCGCTTGGATCATCCAGTGGGAGATCGGAGGCAAGCGCCGCGACGGCAGGTTTCGGGACAGGTTCTAGTTCATCCGCAAGTAGAATATCTGCTAGTGCATTTTGTACGCGCTCATTTGTCAACGAAATCAGTGTAGAGCATCGGAAGAGATCTATCCCCCGATGGTCGCTGAGAGCCTCCACGGCCTTGTCTGCATCCTGCATGGTGCAGGTAGGCTTCTCCCACGGCGAGCTGCCTGCCCTCTTCGTCCTAGATGCACCGCGTAGGATCTACCCTGTTGCGCCGGTATGCGTCTATGCGAGGTCCGAGAATCCGCCTCGGTACGCGTCGGTTTATCAGACTAGTTGGTGTGTTGGTAGGCTGCTTGGGTGCAATCCGTGTGTTATCGAGTGAGAGAATGCGACCGCGCAGGATGATATTCCTGTGCGGTGTGTGCTATACCGTGAAAGTGAAGGCGATGGGTATGTCAGGAGTGGGAGTGAGTGGGAGATGCTACAAGCGCGAGGATATCTCGTGTTAAGATAGGTGTTTTGGGATTTAAATCTTTGGAATAGCATATACAAGTATGTCTCCACACCACTCCACTGCCGCTGATCCCTGACACATCACACACCCCTCCAGTCCACCCCCCCGGTGGCGTATCTCATTCGAGGTTCGATCGGGATTTTAGCCGGATGCGGCTAAAATAGAAAAACTTTGGCAGAGGAATACTCTGTCAGAATAGGGCATATAGTCGAATCTGGTGATTAATTAATCACTCTAGAATGTCGCAGGAGCAGAAGAACAATCAGGACCACGAGCCTGAACTGCCCCAAGGCGTGCCCAAGGGCGCAAAAAGGATCACAATTCACGAGTTAGCACGACTCGCCGAGCTTGACCCGAGCCTCAAGCCGGTGTACCTGGAGGCCGTAAAGGTATGGATGGAATTACTAATGTTGTTACTGGAACTGGACTGGACTGGACTGGACTGGACTGGACTGGACTGGACTGGACTGGACTGGACTGGACACCATACACCATACGAACGAACTACACGGTGAATTCAGATGATTTAATAACCATAATAGCCAACCATGAGACACGCACCACATATACACCTCCCACCCTGATTCCCATTACCAAACTTCTCCCGCCGCCCGCGGCCGACACTCGCGCTATATATTCACTCCTCGCGTCGCGCCTGGAGGCGTCCACATCCGGAACCTCGCTCAATGCGAATCGAATCGACGCAGGATGATCCGCTGGGAGAGTCACTCGGAGTATGGAGCTGGAGCAGGGTGAGGGTCTGGATACTCGTCGTTTCAGTGCGTTGCTATTTGTGAGGAATTATCGTCTGCATGTGCCTCCTTGTCCTCACCTCTGCATTAGCTTGCACTGACCGGACACGCGTGTGCGCTACCTCACTCCCTCTCACTTATCTAGGCCATCAAAGACTCGAAGGAAAAGAAGGCAGCGGATGATGCCAGCGCAGCAGGAGACCAGAATGCGAACCCACACGGGTTGACGAAGGAGACGCTGTCCAATGGACGGATGCGCATCATGATGGGACAGCAGGAGGTCTATGAGTGGAAACAGAGCCTGGAAGAAGTCAACATCTGGGTCAAGCTACCACCAGGCGTACCCACCAAACAGATCGGTTGGAAACTCACACCCACTCACATCAAACTCGGACTGCGGCTCGACACGGACTCCCCGCAGTACTACTTCGACGAGGCTCTGGGAGGCACAGCACTGCCTGAAGAGTCCTCGATGATCATCGAAGATGGTGTCGTTGAGATCAGTATCCAGAAGGCCGAAGCGGGTGCCGCATGGCCTGCCGCGCTCGCAGCGCATGCAGCACTGAATGACGCAGCTGACGAAGAGAACATCCGAAAGCAGATCCTGCTGGAGCGCTTCCAGCGTGAGAACCCCAACTTCGACTTCTCTCGTGCGAAGTTCTCAGGCACCGCACCCGATGCCAGAGAGTTCATGGGTGGAATCAACATGGATCGTTTCAAGAAGTAAGTTCGTGGTTGATGGAGAAGCATGGGACAAGATGTGTCGAGTCGGTTGTCGCAGGGTCAATTCACCGATGGTGAGTCGTTTCATGCTGTGATGAGTCGGATTGGGACTGTTCTCTTCCAGAACCCCACGATGACAACTTTCACAGCGCTGTATTTATTCAATTTCTCTTGCTCAACGCGGTTTGACAAGCCCCAGCAAGCGACTTCAATACAAAGCATCAAGTTTGCAGCAAGTTTATTGAGGTGTGTTCATACACTAAAAACACATGGAAGACGTATGGATCGATGATGGTCGGGGCTGGCGTATAAGAGGAACACAGAATGTACGTTCCTCTACTTTTCCAGCCGTGCGGATGAAGCATCAAGTTAGAGAGGTATCAATTTAAACGGTATGCTGACGTTAAGCAGCGAGTCGAACTCACTTTGCGATGAATCAAACGAACGCGCTGTCTACTTCCTGCTATTCAAGCTCCTTCTCCTGTGAACCCCCCGCAGCAACGATGTAGCGCTCATACTCCTCCTGGAACATGAGAAGCTTCATGTCCTTGATGCGGTCGACGTACAGCACGCCGTAGAGATGGTCCAGTTCGTGCTGAATGACAGTAGCGAGGAAGCCCTCAACAGTCATCTCCCTCTCCTCGCCCTCTTCGTTGAGGTAGGTCACCTTGAGTTTGCGGGGTCTCTCAACGAATCCGCGCAAGCCGGGGACGGACAGGCAGCCCTCCCAGTATCCCTGGAGCTCCTCTGTGAGCAGCTCCAGCTTCGGGTTGACGAACACAGTGAGAGGCAACGCGACCTCTGCCCCATACCGATTCCCTCGCGGTACCTCAATAATGGCAACTTGGAGTGATACGCCAATTTGAGGAGCGGCAATGCCAATACCACCGTAGTGCTTCATAGAATCCTTGAGATCTTCCACGAGTTGTCGAAACTCCTCAGACGCTACATATTCCTTCGAAACCTCTTCGGCCTTTTGTCTTAGGATGGGATTACCCATGCGTGTGAGTTCTCGAATCATCGTTTTGAAATGTTCCTTGTGTCGCCAGTGTAATGATAAAGCTTGATTTAATATAAGACTGCAGCCCAATACCGCCTGTTGCTCCTTTGTCAAGTACAATACCTGGCAGATTTTTCCGATTTGGACGAATTAGCCTGATCCGGTTAAATTTAGGCACCACCGACAGCTGGAATTCCGTGCGTGGACAGTGATGTAGACGTTGTGCAACGGGTGGGAATTGGCAATGGCTGCGTCATACAGTAATGGAACTTCGAACTGCCGCTTTGACCGGGCGGGAACAGTCTAGTAGTCGCAAGTTTGGTGAAGTTTTGGTGAGTCGGTAGTGAACAAACCGAATATGTGAGGAGCAGAAGAAGTGCCTCTTGCACAATTCCATAGGAATGGGCGAAATAATATGTATGATCCTAGTGAAATCGCTGTATAAAACTTGAATCATGACTAAGATTGTCAGAACCTGGTCGTTCAATGAACATCATGACCACGAGAAGCCACGCTCTAGCCATCACTAGAGCTGACGAACTTCACTGTGGATCGTGCACTACCTAGTAGCCATATGCATAGAATCGCAGGGGCATGTATTCTTGGGCGAAGAGAATCAATCTGCCGCTCGGCTTCCTCTGCCTAACCTCATGCGAGCGTCCATTCGGTCGAGATCGGTCGAGCGAACGCGCGATGGTACTTTGCAGAGGGGAGTGGAATCTGATATCGAGCATACAGAGCGGGTACATGTAGAGAAGTAGATAATTTGTAAGAATAGGGTCTGGTCGAGATGATCGATGTACTGGGGTAGCAATTGCTAATCACCTCCCAACAGGACCACCTTCGCGAGACCCTATGCCTACCCGCGCCTATCTCTCTTGAGGCCAGTCGGCTGGCGAATATTTTTATTTCGCCATTCTGACTTTTGGGGTTAATTATGGAGCTGCAGGGACATCCTGCAGATCGTTATAAAATTGAAGAAGTATATTCCACACGAGGGCTTAGTGCTATTTCAGCAATTATTCAGCGAGTTACACTGTCTCTTATGCAATCCGCGCTGAAGTTTTCTCAATCCTGAAGATGAAGCTGACTCAGGCTTTCCAGGTTCCAGTTATGGTACAACTCACGCGTTACAACAAGTCACGATAACCAACACGCTTTACAACATCCTTTTGAGGAATATACTCAATGTTATCGTGCTTCAAACGAGAGCTAGACGCAACTTGCAGTCAGTTGAGATCCTCTGCAGTTAGTCTCCAAATAACAATTCTCTTTCGCTCGCTTCAGCGTACCTCGAGACGTTTGCCCATATATTATACTCAATCCTGTGCATAGAGCATGCATTCGTACTAGTTATCAGTATTGACTTTATTATCCCGCTTCTGATCGAGACCGTGTCTATGTGACACTTAACGACCCACGGAGCCAAGATCGGCGTTCGTCTGTGGATTTGCCGTAAATTCCTGGCCGGCTTCAATCATGTCATTGATCGTGCGCTGAAGATCACGCAGGTCCTGTACATAAAGCAAGCGCAGAGCTCGCACAGCGTCATCCACTCTCTCGACGCCAGTGGTCGGCTGACCGAGGGGAGTTGCACGCAAGGCTTCTTTTGCTTCGGCGGCGGTGAGCAGGCTCGTAGCCTTGGTTGCGGCTGCCATGAGAGCCTTGCGCTGGCGTCGAGTGGAGTCCTGAACGAAGACCTCTTCCGCGAAGCGCCTGAATCTGGTCTTGTCCTTGCTGGCCTCAGACCGCACCTGACCAGCATTCTCGTCGTCGGGTCGGACACCAGCAGCGGGCGCTGATTGCACGACCAAGAACGGCGCAACGTCGTTTTGAATGCAGCGGCGGACTAAATGGGTTGTGAGAAGGGATAGACGGACGATGTAAGGTGTTTGACATGGAGGCGGTTCGCGAAATTGACCACACATCCGACATGAGTGGACCAAACAAGGGCAAGCAACACATTTCCTTGCGACGTACTTTCACGAGAGATTGCGCGGATCTCGGCCTCCGATGTCTTCATATCGATCTTGGGCAGCCGTAGGATTTCGCACAGAGGGTTCAATGCATCGATGATCAACTTACGAGCCTCATCACTCTCCTCGTCCAAAACCTTTGAGGTGTCGACCGCCGAGGCCAAGTTGGACTCGTCGAGTCCCAACTGCTTTGCAACGTTTGCTGTTGCGATTGCAGCTGCTTTGGCTGCACCACTTGCATACAGCTTGGCTCGATCAGCGTATTCATCCGCGATGGCTCGGCTGATCAAGAAGTCGATGATGAGTTGGTATAGTTGAGAGCTAAAGGGAGATCGTGGATAGGGCGGGTGGGCATCGGAGTAAGGGCAACCTATCGATTCTGAACTTCCCACGTTGCTATTCCTGCAATATCGCAGGGTGAAATAGGTTCAAGCCAAGAGGTACTCTGACAAGACATCTAGATACAGGCCAGCATCACCTATACTTACTTCGCAAAGGTCTTATCGGCGTAGTAAAACTCAGGCGCCTCAAGCTGCTTGAGATACTCGACCAAGGCGTCGTTCCACGTGTTGCTGTTCACAGCACGGATGGGACCACGCTCTGTAGGCTCGAGCTTACGAATCTTTTCGTCCTCGAGCCAAGCAATCAGCACGCGCGACATGTCTCGGTTTGTGATATCGAATTGGTCTGCCTTGGGGTAACCAAGTGCACGGAGTTTGAGTTGAACGCTCATGCCGCGATCCTGTCAAGTCGTATCCCTCAAGATTTGTCCTGTCTGGGTTCGATGCGAATGTGCGGGATCTGGCGAGCGAGCAGGGCCTGCACGGGATTGAAGAGGGGCGCAAATGATTTGTGAATATGGTATCGGTTGAATTTTCCAGTCACACTCCACACGCAGTGAACCCACACCGAGAATCAAAACGTCCACCAGAGAGGATGATTGACTGGTCTGAAAGATCTCATCCACCCGATTCTGGCCAGGAGGTTTTTGAGAGAACTGTACCGAACTGGTGAGGGTCCTGGTTTCGAGGGTTTCAAGTCGTGTCTTGATCTGCAACAGCTTATAGGGACGTGTGGGTGACTGATCGATTAACTTAATATTGTTTCATGAGGGGAAGCCTTAGCGATCCGCCTGAAAAACGTTAAAAAGCATCTCAAATCGAAATCCTGTGTCACATTTCTAGACATTGTACATGACACGCATTCAGCATTATGTCGCGGGACTGGCCCTGTTACCCATGTTAATATGGCTTGGCATTCGATTTGCCAGGGCGTGGGCGCGACGTAAGCGCATCATTGTGGTAAGTCAAAGACCCATTTACTACTGTCAGGGCCTGTGAGCCACTGTATACGCGTTTGCTGGCATGCATGCGAGGCGCACTGATTCACTGGTACGAACATGTGCTCATCCTCTCTCGCATTCAATCGCACCCGCGTCTAGACCCGTCTGTTCGTCTACCCTGTCAAGAGCTGCCGCGGCGTACCCGTCAAGCGACTGGAGTTCGACAGTCTTGGAGTGAAGTATGACCGCAGGTTCATCATCGTGGACACACTCAAGCAGAAAATGGTCACCGCGGTACGTATTGGCTTCTGACAATGCTTCCTTTGACAAATCATCTTCGTGCCGTTTGGTGTACTCTAGAGTATGAGAGTGCTTGAGTGATATGTTCCACCAGCTGGCTCGGGTTCCTGAGTGATACTGATACCCTCACCCGCGATCTCGCCTCCACGGCTTTACCACAACTTTAGAGAGACAAGTGCCGACTTAGTTTGCTGTACCCAACCTTGTCCGAAACCGGTGTCTACCTATTCCCACACGATCCTAAGACTGCAGAGTACGTTTACGCATTCGTACACAAACTAGCTCTCTTCCAATGGACTCGGTGCAAGCGACTTGTCTTCGACTTACCTCTGACACTCGCAACTTACGTCTTGTCATCCCAAACCTCTAGCCTCGGACCCGTTTTCTTGCCTTTTGCAAGTGACCCCAACGCCGAAGTCGTAGATGTAGCGGTCTGGGGAATCGCTGGTACTGGAGAGGTCGTGAGCCCTGCTGTCGACCAGTGGATCACCAAGTATATTGAAGGTAAGAAAAGGCTCTTTTTGTGCTCTTACGCTCCTCATAACAAAATCTATGTTTGAGTCCTATGTTCTCACCCCATGCCGCTGACTCAATCTCATCCAACCTTACTATAGCTGACCCGTCTGACAACGGCCCTGGTGCAGTTCAGGCAAGGGCTGGAAACGCGGACCCAGACCTAGCGCATAGCAATGGCGAGGCACAACAGGATCAGCCTAGCTCTGATGGCAAGCCTCGGTACCGCATTCTACGTTTAAGAGATCCTCGCAGTCCAGTTACCCAAGAGCGTTTTGCTTCTGGTGAGGCCAATGCTCGCCTCAACGATCGCCTTGCTTTTCAAGATGGAGGTCAGGTTATGTGCGCCTCACAAAGCTCTTGGGCGGCCATGAACAACGCCATCCGGCAGGCGGGTGGTGATCCAGTTGCAATCGAACAAATGCGACCCAATATCGTGGTTTCTGGCCCTGATGCATGGGAAGAAGATTACTGGGGGGTCATTGAAGGTCCTAAGGTTATGCTGAGACGCCAAGCGCCCTGCCAGCGCTGTATCTTTACGACGATCGATGCGGAGACAGCCAAACCTGATCTTAAGATGTATCCGTTATCTTGGCTTCGACGCAATCGCAGACCTGCACAGTGGTATCCCAAGTCGAAGCAAGTCCTTGAAATGGGTGAGCGTCCTATGTTCGGTATCTTCTTCAACGTCGAACGTCGGCTCACCCGGCTTTCAAACAAATTGCGTGATGCCTTGAAGATCACGTCTGCGAATGAGGAAGAAATCGCAGGACGGTGTTCAATCTCCTTGGGAGATGTTCTGAAGGTATCTAAGAAGTCCCATCTCCCCGTATTGTGAGTTGTATTGCGGCCGGGACACCTTGCTAACTCTACAACCTCCTCTTACTAATCCGCTCGTTATTTGATGCGTAATTCTCAAGTAGGTTTAGTGTCCGAAGACAATGGTTTTCAGCCTCTTCAGGTAGTCCAGCTCCTCATACTAGTTTTGATTGGGAATGATTTGAAAGACATCTGAGTCCTCATCGTAGTGGCTGCCCTTAAAGCCAGCCGAATGTATCTACGCCCCAGGTTCATTTCAGTTTCAGCTTAGCTGTCTCTCAAGGGTGTGTATCTCACACTCCACACGATATGCAAATCAATGTATATTCAGAGGACCAATATTACATCTGATCAAACATGTAGGTTGTATGTTGTGTGTCCCCCGAGCGCTCGAGAAGAGTGCTACTCGTACTTCCTTCAGGAGCAAGGTAGCGTTCCGAAGTTTCCGACTGTACTGGCACAGGCCAGCCGGGATGATCTCAGTTGACTGTTACGATTGTAGTAGAAGTGTTCTTCGATTGTTGTTTCTAGAGGAACTCACTTTCACGAATTAACTTGCATATAAACAACTCATTCAGCATTACCAAAACTCTGACAGTAAACTTTACGCAAGAGCGTTGCCAATCATGTCGACAAGCTCACCCGCCTCGGCAAGTTCCTTCATAACATCCAAACCACCGATGAGCTCACCCTTGATGTAAAGCTGAGGGTAGGTAGGCCAATTAAATAGCTTCTTGAGGCCCTCGCGTACCTCGTTATCGGTGAGAATATCAAACGAACCGAAGGTGAGGCGGTCTTCATCGATGGAGAACTTCTCGCCAGCAGCCTTCATCTGGTTCTTCAGGAGCTCCACGGCCTGTCGCGAGAAGCCGCAGCGAGGGGCACTCACAACGCCCTTCATGAAGAGGGTAATGGGTTGCATATTGACGAGCTGACGGAGTCGTGCCTCCAAAGCGGCAGCAGGATCAGATGCAGGCGCAGCAGCAGCGGCAGCAGCAGCGGCAGCAGCAGAGGTATCAGCTCCAGCAGTCCCAGCGGCTGCAGCGGGGGCAGCAGTCGAGGCAGCCGAGAGAGCATGGAGGATGGCGTCTTTCATAGCGCTTGGGTTGAAACCAACGACAGTGGTAATGGACTTGGTGCCATTGACTGGAATGCAAACGAGCGTAGGAACATGCTCTACGGCGAACTTGCTGGTAAGCGAGAGTGCATCATCACCCTGTGTGTTGACCTTACCAAAGATGATTGCGGATTGGTCGAAGGTGTCAAGTGCGGACTCTAGGATTTGCAGGCCTTCAACAGACGAGGCTTCCCAGTCACCCCAGAAATAAAGCACAGCGATTCGCTTGTTTGCATCAGCGCTACGCTGAATACTTTCCAACTGTACCAAAGACTTGATCTCGGGGATCGACATGCTGTGCTGGTTTGCTATACCTGTGCCATGGAGGACGCCAGAGTGAAGTGAGAAGACCGCGGTATGGGAATGTGGCACGGGATTCGCTCTCGAGGCACCGCTGCTCCCAGCAGATGAGGCGAATCGCGCATATTCCATTGATTCCAACGAAACTCGGGATCAACTTGGCGGGTCAATCAGAGTATTCGGGACCACTTCGTTCGATATTAACACGATACTTCAGTCCATTCAATCAAGCGGAATAAAGCTGCTTAAATAGATTTTCCATGCACTCGCGACATATACACTTTTCACACTTGCGATAGTTCTCCGATTCGACCCTATGCAACCGCTCATGATTGGATGGTTATCCGGGTCCTTTTGCCGATCCAACGTGCATGCAGTTCTCTTACAGCATGACAGCGCGTACAACCGGGCCAAATGCGCACCCACCAACCCCAGTCCCAAGATAGACTGACCTGAAGCCTGGATTTGCCACTGACCACAAACTTTGGCGGCGCGTGTTATGAGGCTGCAGAGGCATGGTCCACTTGGAACGAGCATAAATATCCATTCCAGTTGCGTAGTGGCACGCTGATGAACACTATTGGCGTATGTCCCTGGTACTACCCTCGGAAGCGCCACCTCAGATGGTCCGAAAACAGGGTATCCGGGCGTATCTGGGGATATACACCGTGTTCAGGGAAAATATTGTGGGTATCACCGTTTCCGCACGCTGTATAACAGCCGGCCACGCGGCTTGGCGAGAGTCCAAGCGGAAGGCCACCAACAAGCCCCCCAGGCAGGTAGTGAGCAAGAAAGAATACTGAAATTAAAGTATCTGAAACATGTCATCTGAGTTACCAGCGACGGTGGGTGGTGATGATTTTAAGCTCATCCCCGAACTGCATGTTGTTGCCGAGGTTCCTACACCTGAAGTCCTCACCAAAGTCGAGCAAATTAAGCAAGTACGTAGTCTACTTTTCACTTTCTCACACTCAACTGCGTCGTTTGTGCGACGTTTATGCTGCCCTTCCCACTAGTGCTCTGGCATGCTCTCGTGCAAGCCCATAGCGTGTAGTGTCCCCTATCGAATGCACACCGGACCATACCCACACACTTCCTCACACTTGCGTACGACCCCCCTGGACTCTCCTCGATTCAACAGGCAATCAGCACGCAGAAGGAGTTTGATAGCTGCCCTGAGCTGCGTAGTTACTATGACATGGCAACGTTGATTCGATTCTTGCGTGCGCGTGGTGGTGATGTTTACAAGGCCACCGAACTCGTCAAGGAAGACCTCGCCTGGCGTGCCTCGTACCGACCCCAGGACCTGCGATGCCGCTGGATTGAGACGCAGGCCACGACGGGTAAGATGCGAGTGTCGGACACATACGATGTGCACGGTCGACCCGTGATTGTAATGCACCACAAGTATGAAAACAGCAAGGATGAAACTGGCCAGGTTCAGTATTTGGTTTGGACCCTTGAGCATGCCATCCGACGCATGACACCTCCTGTCTCAAAGTACTCGGTGTTTATTAACCAAGAGGGCTTCTCGCTCTTCAGCGGTCCTTCCATGAAGGTCTCTAAGGAGGTCGCCAAGTGCCTTTCGGGACGATACCCCGAGCGACTCGGCCACGCTGTCATCTGGCAGCCTCCTTTCTACTTCCGTGCGTTCTACAAGATCATCTCTCCCTTCATCGATACTCGAACTAAGCAGAAGATTCTTATGGTGCACGGTGAATATGGTCCTGGTTCCGAGAACGATCGTGCCATGACCAACATCTTCGGTCCCAACTGGCGTATCATCTGCGGTATCGACCAGCCTCAGGAGGCCGATAACATTGCCCCAGGTTATTCGCACTCCGTTGCGTGGGACAAGATTCAGCGCTTCGAGCAGGCCTATTTCGTTGCACGCAATGAACAGGAGCGACAGGCCGCTCGTGATAGCATCTATGGTCCTGCACCCGTTTCTCCTGATACCGAAGTGGCCAGACTGGTCAGTGGATATCCTCAGACCTATGGTCTGGAGGCCCCCGTACCTACTGCTGTTGCTTCTCCTGTCGCTGCCGCCTCTGCTGCCGCTGCTCTGGCTGCTGCTGCTGGTGCATCACCTTTGGCCGTTTCCGCTGCCGCCTCCGCCGCAGCTGCCGCCACCAACGTTGCCAACTCCGCTACAGCTGTTCCAGAATCCGCCGAATCCAAGGAGGGATTGGAACTCAAGTCGGATGCTCCTAGTCCTGTCCCCGAAGAGGATGGCTCGCTCTTGTCGGCTGGTGGCGCTCGCTCGGATGCTTCCCCTGGTGGTAGCTCTCCTGCTGCTGACACCGCACCCCAGAGCCCCTCGTCTGATGAGGCCTTGGCTGGACCGATCTAATTACACCAGCCCCCTCACTTGCGTCTGCTCGTTCGTTTATTCGTTTGTTTCTTTGTTTGCACGCTTTCATGCTTCTATGTTTGTTCATCCCCGTCTCTTTTTGTGTTTCACTGGCCGCAAACACAATCTTTGTCAACAATAGGGTTAAGTCTTCCTATCCGTCTGCTCGCGACAGCGAATTCGTATATTACTCGACCCACCTACACATTAACGACATAGTCCTAACTTCAACCCTTCATTCCTGCCTTCGGTCTTCCGCCCTCGCAGCCACGTTTTGCGATAATGTGCCAACACAGAGCGGTTGCTCCTACTTTTTATTCGTTCTATACGTGCTTTTGGTTGTTGTTTGGATACAGCTAGGCGCTAAGCACATCTTAGCTTTCCTACGACTATAAGGATATAATCCATACAGAAGTCATTACCTAGTCTTAAACTGACGGTAGGTGATACTAATACTGAACATGATATAGCTACCGCACATGGTAGCGATGTCATCTTCCAAGGTTCAAGAGGTATCTCTTGAGCCGGCTTGAACCTATCAACTCAGACTCGGAAGAGGGACTTTGGACTTTGAAACCAGACAGACCTGTGACAACTGCTCTGTCAATCGATTTGCTACAATCGATTTGCGGCTCATCTTTGCTAACCTTAGCCTTACGAGTCTTTCCTGATCCATGCTAACTGGACTTTGAAGAGGGTACTAATGTAATGTGACTACCCTGATGAGCCGCTTGCTTTGTTTGCTTGCGACTCGGGGGTTAGGGACGATAAGGTGGTCTGAATGTGATAAAGAATGTGGACATGTTTGGTCGCGTCTACAGTTGCGAGTGTGGTTGTGGATGTAAAAGAACATTGATGCAGGCGTAGGTGTCGCAGCGCTGATTCCTTTGCGCTCACTATCCACCTACTCTCATTCTCATTTCTCGTTGGTGCTCTTCAACTTCCACAACCTTTGGTGTTGACTTCCATCGTCGGTTACTGTTAGCTCACTTGCTCACTGTGAGGAAGCCTCTGCAGCGTCGGTAGACTCGCTGGTCTGGGCAGCGCTCTGCTTCAGGCTCTGCCAGACCTCGCAGGTGGGGAGCTGGTCCTTGGGAAGGATCACCCAGTCGCGCTTGCGAGCACTGGGAATCTTGCGAATGTTGGGCTGTGTGATGCCTCGAACGGTAGGTACACCATAATAGACGGAGCTGCCGTTCTTGTCCTTCGTTCGAACAATCGTCCAGTACGTGGGGTAATCCAAATCGAGCCAAAGTTTGCGGTAGGCCACGGTGCCCGTGACATACTTTCCTGAAGGCCACAACTTGGGTTGCTTCTCGATGTCTTCAGGGATGTCGGATGGCAGCTTAGGAAGGCTTGGGCGGCTCTCACGTGCAGCCTGCTCATCACTCCAGTGTTCCAGACGCACCTTATGCAACAGGTTCACCAGCGAGCCCTCGTGACCCACCCTGGGGACCTGCTCATATGTCGGCTTCGGCTTCTTCGCGAATGGGTTGGGTTTGGAGTTGTTTGTAGCGAGGTATCGGCACTGCACGAGTGTAACTCCGGTGCCATTTGATGCCGACACACCCGCGCTACGCAATACATGCATTAAATTTCTGTACATTCTGCGAATATACCCAATTTTACACCTTCTAGTCACTATACCAAAGGCCGTCGGTTCGCTCGAATTTTTTCGTGCCCGTAAGTTTAACCGCCCTCAGGCCCAATCTGGCTCACTCTACAGTACCCGGTGTGGGGGGTCTAGCGCGAGGTCGGCGGCGTAGATGAGCGCGGCACGCTGCGGACGACTCAGCCAGATCATGAAGAGCGGCTGTCGCATTTAATCAGCGCAGTAGAACCACACACGCGCGAGATATACGTCAAAAACTAGGAACGGAGGCCGAATCAGGCCTCTTAGTACAATATCAATCGTCTCTGAAAAGCGGGTATCGCGTGAGTGTTCGAAGAATCCACGCTAAGGGCTGAACTTGCCACACATCTGGTAGCTTTCCTAACTGATTCCATAACCCACCCGCCAGGCGCAACATGTCCAATTCAAAACGACACCTCCGGAGCAATGAAGGACTGAAGACGCGCTTGCTGAGTGATGATGACCATGAGCGCGATCGCGAAGACGAGTATGCAGAACGCAACAGCGAGGCCAGCCGGTTTAGTGACGATGACGAGATCAAAACCGGACCTCACCCAGCTGTGGTAGACCACACCCCGCCACAGCGCAATCTTAATGCGACTACGATACCGCACGCGGGCCGAGGCCAGCAGCAGCAGACACACCATTCACACCAATCACATCAACCACACAACCCTCCGTTGGATCCTGCGAACGCGTACCGGGTTCACGGATACATCCACGCACCCGTGCTGGACGGAGACGAAGACACCAACTTTGAGACCAGTGATGCTCACGCGCCTGCCGCGCATCATCTCTCGGGTTATCTCGCTACCTCGACGTCCTTCATCCGATCACCCTCCCGAACCTCCATTGCTTCCACCTCGGGCGAAGTCGTTCGATCACCCACCACAGTCAGCCTAGGAAAGCTGGGAGCATCTACCTCCTCTTCTTCCGCACTCGTTGCTGCTTCCACGCTGGAGAAAAGCAGTAGCAGTGATAGCAGCGCTAGCGCCACTGGCGCACCTGGTATTCTTGGGGAGCCCCGAGCAGACAGCGTGGGCAACAGACGGCCTGGTGCAAGTGGAGCTGCGGGACCGCCGCTTGAACCCTACAGTCCCATTACACAAACTTATGTAGTTGGTGGTTTGGTCATTCTCCTTTCGGTTATGATCGGCGCGATGTTTATGCTATACTTCCCGAGCCTGCTCGATATGGATATCACAAACTATACTATCACGGGCTACACGGAGCACGACGACGGCACCATCAGTGTGGTCGGTGGAATCACGCTCAAGTTCACAAACGACAACATTGTATCACTCTCTCTGGAACAATTCGATGTTGACATCCTTTTCGAGAACGGCCTACTTGGACAATTCAGCCGGCGCAAGCTGGGACAGATCAATCCACACACTTCAGAGTCCCTAGCAGTCCAGTGGGCATGGACTGCTCAGGTCGAGGCCGCCGACAAGTTCAAGCAGGCGATTCATGAAGGAAAGTATACACTTGGCTTCCAAAGTCGACTCGGTTTCTCTGCACTGGCTCTCATCCCCGAGTACTACACCTACTGCAAACTCCATGTCACAAACGTTCCAGGCGAACCGAAGAACATCACGAGGATTGATGCAACTTGCGATGAGATCTCGAAACCAATACGAGTGTAAATATCAGGCAACGTATCAGCCTCGGCATCTCAGAGCTCTTTTAGAATCGCACATACTCAATGTTTCCACACGTACGCAGTCGTGCATTTCGGGCCAGCCGCATGCTGCTGGTGGACGTATGCACGTATATCTTTCGGTCATACATGCAGTTAGTCTGTTTTCTTTGTAAACTTGAGATAATCTTGCCGCACGATGGCGTAAGCTTTATGCTGCTAAGTGTGAGGTAAAGATTTATGGTTACAGAGAATATGGGACTTATATACCTGCCAGAACAGTGTGTGCACTCTGGCGAACGCCTACATTGACGAGCATAATAACAAAAGCATGATAATGTATCAAGGGTTATCCTCTACTAGCCTAAATTACATTTTCCATCCGTGTGTCTAAAATGGAAGGGGTTGCATCAGATCGAAGCAACCTGAGCCACCCTGCATAGGGAGACCGAAGACAATGTTGGACGAGGGTGATGTCATGAGATCCGTATCACCTCTCAGTGATGCGTCAAGAATGAACTTCATGGAGGTTTCGAAGGAGGCCTTCTGGAGTGGTGAGGGACGCGACGCGATACCAGAACGGTTCATCGGCGTGAAACCACCCTCAAATGTCATGTGGTCGGCGATGAGTTGCAGGTGACGAGGATCGACAGCGATACCGTACACAGCGAAAACGGATGAAATTTCATCGCAGATCGCACGTCGGCACGCTTCGACACCGTAAGTGCGCAGGATCGCTGCAATGTCGTTCGATTTGATACGCGAGGTGTCTGCTTCAGGTTGTTGCCAAACTGCGGTGAAGTTGACACCATCAGTTTGGACGATCTGTTCCGTAACACCGTTGATCGTGCGATTGACGACACTCGCACGATTGATGTTCTTGGTGTATCGGACAAGCGCGTTCTCAGCGGCCTTCTCAACGAGCGAAAGCATAAGTAGCTTGGGAGCAGAGGGAGGCATGACAATTCGAACAGTGGCACCCCTCTGATTTTCGAAGTCGAATGTGATCTTGCGAAGGAACCCAAATCGATTGGAGATCTGGTCCCACAGGCGCTTGGCATAGTTTTCCAAAGCGCTCATGGAAGGACCGGCAGTCATTGCAGACTCGTCCAGTGATAATGGTGATGGAGCGAGCGACTTCATGCCACCTTCCTCGTCATCAGAAGAGTCGGAGTCAGATGATACGATCTCCTCCTTCTTGAGCTTGCCCTTTGTCTGGGGCTCAAAGTCCTCAGATTCGGATGATGAGCTCTCATCATCCTCTTCCTCATCGTCATCATAGCTGGCACGTTCGACAGCTTTGCTGACACGTCGCGACTCGGCCACACCTTCCTCCTCCATGCGTTGTTCGAAGCGGTCTTCAGCGGAAAGAGCCGCCACCTCCATATCATCGTCATCCTCCTCGCCACCACGCTTCTTAGAACCACGACCTTCACCTGCCGAGCTGCGCTTCATCATCATGGCAGCCTCAAGGCCACTGCGATTGGCCTTTTGACGAATCATCGGACCGAGCTTGCTCATCAAGCTGATCGTGATCGCTGCGATCATCTGCTTCATGTCAATCAGGTTAGCCTTTGCCCAAGCACCTTTGAGGTCCTTGAATGTGAACGTGATGTCATAGATTCTTGAACCTACGGCCTCCTCACCAACGCAGTCTGAATACTGGCGCACCTTGATGGCCTTGAGGCATTCAGCCAGTCGAACACGGTTCAACTTTGCAGCCAAGTGCTGAGGTGAGCAACCAGGCTTGACCGGGATGTCCATGATAGGAGTGGCGATATTGGCAGATGCGGTCATGACGATTTCTCGGAGACGTGGAATACCAAGCGTCACGTTTGCACCACCGTGACCGGCAAGGTGGAAGGTATTCAGAGTCATCTGAGTTGAAGGCTCACCGATAGATTGAGCTGCCAACACACCGACATTCTCACCAGGCGCGACAAGCGATCGGATGTAGTTCAAGTTCATCAGGTAGACGAACTTGTCTCGTGAAACGAGCGCTTGAGCCTCCTGGCGGGCCTTCTCAAGCTTCATGGACTCGGCCTGTGCACGTTCCTCTGCCTGCTTGACCAATCGTACACGTTCCTGTTCATTCTTGCTAACCGCTGCAAGTGCGACAGCTTGGAGTTGCTGCATTGCAGCATTCACGCTGTCCTCGAGTTCGGCAATACGCTTCTCAAGCTCCGCCGCACGGCGTTCGCCAAGAGCGATCAAACCATCAGGATCGCGATCAGCATAGCTGTTAACAAGTTCGAGGAACTTGTCTGAGACAGCGCCGAGGTGCGAGCCAGGTGGGAACTTGCTCAGGACGGTGTCAGCCGTAGCCAGTTTGAGATCAGCCTCACGCGCCTCAGCGAGCAGCTTGCTGATCTTGGCATAGCGGGTCTTGACCTCGTCTCGGTTATTGGCTTGCATGGCAGCCTTGAGTTTCTTAGTCTCCTTCTCTAACTTGCGGGCCTCTTCAGCTCGCTGCGCCTGGCGCTCCTGAACTTGCTTCTGAAGATCTGCGAGATATTGCTCCGCACTAGTGCAATCAAGGACAGAGACAGCAGTGACAGGATCAAGCTTGTGCATCAAGGCGGGGAAATTGTCAGCCAGGAACGTGAGATTTTGGAGGTAACTGCTCTTCGTGACGTCAATGGAGTCCTCACCGTAGTAGAACTGGACAACTGAGCCATCGACATCCCGGACGGTGTTGTCGTACTTTACGGAAAGAGATTCGAGATGCTTCATAAGACATCGCTGCAAGTAACCTGAACGTGATGTCTTGACAGCAGTGTCGACAAGACCCTCACGACCAGCCATGCAGTGGAAGTAGTATTCTTGGGGTTGAATACCTGTCATGAAGCGCTGAGACACCCAACCACCAGCACGAGGCTGGGGATCGTACTTAGGGAAGGAAGGCAAGGTCTTACCTGCGATTGTGACAGGGACACGACGACCTTCGAGTTCCTGCTGACCAAGCAGGCAAGCAATCTGTGAGAAGTTGACCATGGAACCCTTGGCACCAGAAAGAGTCATCATAGCGAGATTGTTGTGAGGGAAAGGCTTGCGTTGCCCAGCGGGGAGACAAGTTGCAATGATTTGGGAAGTTGCCTCGTGCACTGCAGCCTTGACTGCGCCATCGAGAATTTCACCAGCCTTCTTATTCTCACGGAAGAATTTCTGGAGGGCGACGTTGACGATGTTCGAGTCCAAGAGTGTAGATTGGTCTTCGTTCTCTAGATGAACGACTTCTGCGGCCGCACGCACAGCCTTGATCAGCGTTGATTTGATCAAGTCGGTGCGGCGATCTTCAGCATCGGCTAGCAACACCATATCCTCAAGACCACAGGTGAAGCCATCATACTGGAGTGTTCGAGTGAACAGTCGACTTAGAATGGTAAGGAAGTTACCTGCAGCCTCAGAGCCATACAGTTCATAGATGGCATGGACAAGACCGTGCTTGGAAGGACCAAATTGTGCCTTATCAAGAACACCCTGAACGAGGACATTCTGTCGAACAATGACGGTACCGTCTTCTTCACCTTGCTTACCCCATGAGCTGCCGGGCACCCTCGCTCGAACAGGGTTCAAATTCATAGGCGGTCGGGGGTAAGTAATGACGTCCAGCAATGCAGAGAAAATCTGCTTACCAGTCCATAGCGGGCGAGGCTTCAGAATTGCAGGGACGGGCGTGCGGTGAGGCATGTTATAACCAGAGTCAGAGAGAGCCAAATAAAGGAACTGCTGGAAAGTCTCCTTGTTCAAGAAGCAGTCTCGGCGACTGAGTCGGACACCAGCGACGATGTGGTCCTGAATCAAACCACGCAGGGGGTTACCCGACGTGGGCACAATGTACTGGTTGTCTGTGTTAGCAATGTCATAGGCCTCAGCACGAGCCAACTCGTTTTGAACGAAGTGCAGATTAATTTCATCACCATCGAAATCAGCATTATACGAGTTGCAGTTCGCGTAGTGCATACGAATGGTCGACTCCTCCTTCAAAACGCGGGCAACGTGGGTCATCATTGAAGGCTTGTGCAGAGTTGGCTGACGGTTCACGATCAAGACATCTCCCGACTTGAGATGACGGTAGACAACTTTCGGTCCGGCGTCACCAGCGAGGTGGCTCTTGAGGTTCTTCTCGACAGAGGTGTTTGTGTCCATATCGTTGCGTTGGCCGAGAGTGTCCGTGGTGGTGCGGCGACCAGCGTTGTCAAATAGGGAGTCGGAGAGCAAGGTATTTGCAAGCGCAGTTCGCTGGGCGAGGTCGAGATGCTCGAGAGAAGTGACGTTGCCACGACCATCAGCAACGGCATTCGCACCAGGGTGAACGAAAGGACCGTTGATGACAGCAGCACGCAGCTCCTCGTAGTTGTGCGCAGTCACGGGTTGGGGATACGTCAGTGTACGCGCAAAGATTTCCGGCACACCGATTTCCTTCGTGTGCAGGTAGGGATCTGGTGAAATGACTGAACGTGCGGCAAAGTTCACACGCTTACCCATCATGTTACGACGGAAGAGACCTTCCTTCTTTTCAAGAATCTGGCGGAAGCCAATACCGCTTGCAGAGGAAAGTGCCGAGCCTGTGCGCTGGGAATCCAGAAGAACGTTTACACGCTGTTGAAGTTCCAACCACAGCTTTGCCAGTGCACTACGAGCAGATGAACCTTCTGCTGTGTCGGTTGTAGCACCCTTGGCATCCTTACGAACGATGCTAAGAATGCGTTCGTTCGTTTCAAAGACCCCGCGGAGCGAAACATTCACATCGTTTTCAAACATCTGACCGTTGACAAATCGAGGAGGGCGGAATCGGGAAGGAGGCACGAAAAGCGTGTGCATGAAGAACATTCGGTAGTCACTTCCATTGTACTTGGGGTCTGCTCGAAGTTGACGTGAGGGCGGAGCGAACATCTGGCTAAGCAATGCACCATCATGAGCCCAGAGCAACTTCACGTGCTTCTCGACTTCGTTAGGAAGCAGCAAGCGTGAGCCAGCCTCAACGACGTTGCGAACGAGGGGTGCACTTTCATCGCTATCCGAGGAATTGCTTGATTCATCGTCGCTCTCCTCGTTCTCGACGTCGCTTTCGTTGTCAACAGCATCATCGGACTCTTCGAACTCATCGACTTCCGCACCAGACTCGTCCTCATCGTCGCTGTTGTGGCCGCGGCGCTTGGCAGCCTTGATAGCCGCCTTGCGCTTCGATGCAGCCTTTTTCGATGACTTGGTCTCCTTGGACTTCTTACTCGATGATTTTGAGTCCTTAGTATCTTTCTTTGCCGCATCCTTGCCATCCTTGTCTTTGCTCTTCTTGCCTTCGCCGTCACCCATCTGATTTTCAGTCTGGTTCTTGAGCTTCTGAAGCGCGTTACGAAGGTCTTCTTCGAGAACATGCGCCTGCATGGCTGGAGTGGCATTGACTAGAAAGATCTTTGTGTGTCCATCTCGGCGAAGTTTGGGTGCTGCGGCATCGCAGTGTCGGCACTTATTAACCTTAGTGGCAAGGAACGTCTTGATTAAGTCCTGACGCAGCTTGGCAGCATGTGTAGTCATGCGAGGCTGCGCATCCTTCGCGATGAGCTTGTGAGCGCGTCGAATGGTTTTCTCAAGCATTGCCTTCATGGTTTCGGGGTCGGACTTCTTGAGGGTACCCTCATAGAGCTCGGCGACCCTCTGAGCCTCTTCAACATAACCTGCATTGAGTAGCAGCAGCTGAGCTTCAAGTGCCTTCTTGTCCAAAACACTGTTACGCAGGCAGTGGCACTCGAAACACTTGGCATTGAGCAGTTTGTACAGGATGTCGAATAGGAAAACGTTGTAGATTGGCACGGCGAGCTCGATGTGGCCACTGTGACCCGGGCAGTCCTTCTCAATCAAACCACACGTAGCACACGTGTCAGTATTATTGATTGGACCCATCGCGCGGTCGTAGAAACCACCCCTCACAGGCTGTTTCAGGTGATCCAGCGAGTAGGGGTTGGTGATTTTCACGACACTGAGTTCACGGATTTCCTCGTCGCCGAGGAATCCGAACCCCACGCCGACCACTTTGCGGTTAATGATCTCCGTGCGGGACATTGCTCACTCCGCACACGCCGCAATGCGGTTTATAAACTACGGAGTTCGTAACGAGTCTACTCTGGGAATACCCCGTGCGTCGTGGAATGCACGCAGTGGTGGGATTCTAGATTAAACAGATTGTGATGAGTGTTGTGCATTGAATTATAAGCATTTAGGCTTTCTACACACCCTGCTATACCGTCAAATTCACACAAAATCCACTTTTTCTACGCACTTGTTCCCTCCCTCTGAGAGCCGACTTTTAGTGTCGGCACGGGGTCTGTCTGGGTGGGAATTCCCCGCCCGCGCCACCGCCTGGAGAAGCCCTCACGCCCAGCTTGGCGGGGTCTGGGGGAGGAAAAATCCGCACACGCTTACAGAAGGCGACAAGCAGCTGATGGCTTTTCGGGCCAGGACGGATAACACAATGCCGTGAGCGGAACCACCCTGCCCGCATATGGATTGTACGCGGTGTGTCGAGTGCCGAGTTATGAGAATGTTATGGTTGTGTGGAGGAGTGTTGGGAGAGTCTGCGTGATGAGGTTCCACTCCCACACTCTCGTGTCTTCAACATGAACTCGAGTGTAAACCCCTCGCGGAGTAGTCCGTCAGTGCGTTTCTCTGCCGCTTGCGACTCAACCGCTGCATGGACACCACTGCATTGTCATGATCGCTTGGGATTTGTACGCCGAAACTGTCGCGAATCTCACCCTGCGCTTATCTCCGCAACATATTACCTCTGCCGGCTCCAGAACCTTACAGACAAATGCCCAGGAGCAAACGCAATCGCCTGGTGTCGCTCACGAAGGTGGCCAAGAAGGGCGCCGCGGGCAAGGCGAAGCTGGTTCAGGACATCCAGAACGCACTTGAGACCTTCAAGCACGCGTTCGTCTTCAAGGTTGACAACATGCGCAACAACAACTTCAAGGAGATCCGAGAGGAGTTCATTGGCTCGCGCTTCTTCATGGGTAAGAACAAGGTGATGAAGGTCGCACTGGGCCGAGACAAGTCGGAGGAGAAAACACCCAGCAGCTATAAGCTCGGACGCATGTTGCAGGGCAATAGCGTCGGCATTTTGTTCACAGATAAGTCGCCCGAGGAAATCATCGAATACTTCACAAACTACGAGGCTCCCAACTTTGCGCGCTCAGGCTTCACCGCTACCGAGACCTTCGAGCTCAAGGAGGGTGTTTTGGAGGACCAGCCCTTCTCCATTGAGCCCCTCTTGCGCAAGCTGGGTCTATCGACCAAGCTCGTGGATGGCAAGGTGTATTTAGAGAAGGACACAATCATTTGCCAGGAAGGTGATGTTTTGACTTCCAACCAGTGCAAGCTCTTGGAGCTCTTCGGTGTCGAGATGGCCGTCATGCGCGTGCTTCTCCTGAGCCATTTGGACATCGAGAGCGGTTCCTATGAGGAATACGAACACGAAGGAATTGAAGGTTATGACGGTGAGGAAGGTGAGGACGACGAGGGCAATGACAGTGACGACATGGAAGCAGAGGAGTCAGATGACTAAGCTGCACGTAGTTGTCAGTCAACGTCGGCTTTCGCTTAGTCTAGCATTGAATGAATGACACATCAAGAACAACGCATCATAAACCCTGTACTCAAACTAGTGTAAATTTATGCCTGTTGGTTCATCTCTGATTGTAAGTGCTACTGTACATAGGTATCATCATGAAAGCAAACTGTACATGTCTTGATACTGACGAAAGCCCCATCGAATGGAGCCCGGGAGAAGCACCCGGATCGTGCCAATGCTCGTCCCAACTACGATAACTCCTTGCAGTTTTGGATGGCAAGCAGTGGCAGTGATGGAGCAGTGGTACAGACCTCCATCATAAGCTTCAGTCGGAGGAGGCGAGGGTCGCTGAGGCGTCGAGGACGGTACTGGATCTAGGCTTGTGCATGCCAAGCCAGTTTGCCCGACGGGAATGACAAATGACTCCCCTCGTGAAATTTGCGCTTGCTCAGTCCAGCCTGCCTCTACACTGTCGATATCTGAATCTTGTTTCGACTCTCCTCCACAGTCAGTCTGGCTTGCTTGGTTGGAAGTTGGTGACCATTTGACCATTCCAACGTAGTGGGATTCATAAGACGACTGGCCACCACGAGCGGAAGCTGCGATACGCGGACAACTGACTGAGGGTGGCCGAATAAATCGTTCTGCAAATGAACGAAGCGAAGGGCGAATCAGATTAGGTGCGACAAAGGCACTGAAGGTTGGGGTTCTCAACAGCTCTTGAGGGAACGGAATTAGTACTGAGCTTCTTGCGGTGGAAGTCAGCACTGAGCTTCCTTCAGCTGCGGGTTCAGCGCCAAACTGGACTTGGAATCTCCGTGCACTAATCCTGTCTCCGAGACTGATTCGATTGCCCTGAATCGCTCGGATCTGCTCGTACACATCTTCTGAGACGGGGTACAGGCAGTACCACTCATCTTGCGTCACCACTTGTCCTCGGGAACTTTCATACGTATGTCCATCGTCCCTATTGCCCATCTCCAGATCAATATCAATTATATCACTCAAGGATGGCGTTGGGGACACAGCCAACATTCTAGCCGCCGGAACAAAGTCAACTTCCACGTTCTCTTTCTGTTCTCGGGGGCGCTTCATTCCTAGCGTCGGAGCTTGAAATGACATTACGTTCCCTGCGGACAACAATTCACTCTTTGGAGTTGCTCGAATGCCGGAGACCATCTGTGACCAATTGACGTTTCGACGAACTCCAAACGAAGTACCGAGCAACCAAACACTCGACGTTCCCGAAACAACGGTGAGCTGGGCATAGGCTTCAGTTGAGGAGGGCAAGTAGGTCACTCCCAGTATGCGTGGCCAATTATCAAGAAGATAGTCTGCGGAAGTTCTCAGCGTTGATGCCGTGTCAGCGGCTACCGCGACGACTTCGCGTCTCCGCGAGCTGGACTGCACCACTCGCGCAGTCACAAGTGGTACAGATAAGATGCTGTTGCGTATTGGCTGATGTCCAGAGCTCATGAGGCGAACAGTTTGGACACCCTGTGTACCATCAAGTGCCACATGGGCGTCCGTCCTGCGACTCACAACTTCTCTTACCGACTGCACATCGTGAAACGAGTTTGGCAGTGCGGCTGATTTCAAACGTTGAACATCAATCCTAGGCTGTGCACTTGACGCAGGAGAGAGCAATAAATGGACCATTCGTTCCAGTTCCGATGGAGCGAGTGAACAGCATACAAGCATGGGATTGGAGAGCACGGCCTGCCCGAGCTTCTCTATGTCACCTGTTGAAGGCGCGTTCCGCACCCCTGCCTCATTCAGGAAAATTGACTTCCATAACTGAGCCGCTCCCGACAGCCACTGCTTTGAAATCAGGCCTCGATGGGGCCCGCGATGTCGAAGGAACACGCCTGGAGAAAGCTCGTGGGACTCGGTTTGCTGCGTGTTAGGCAGTTCGTGAATAGCCATCCTTGCGACCAAGTCAACTAGAATGGAATCGCCGGAACGTGTTCCCAAGACAAGAAGCCGATGATCAAAACGATTGTCCCCATCCGAAGAATAGTAAGGAATGAGAGCACATGCTGTAATATTCCCCCCGCTTCGAGCTTCTTGCCTTCGGAAGTTGTGCTTACCGTAGTTGGACGGGCCAAACTCATCTTTGTGTGAGACGATAAACAATTCTTCAGGCAATTGGGACTCCTCATCAAGTCGTAGTTTTGTGTAACGAGACCTCTCTAATATATAGTATTGACGCTCCCCTGCGGACCTAATTGGTAATACGTGCTTTGGATCACATACTGAGAACGTGGAAATGTTGTCCAGGTAGCCCTTCTCGAGAAGCCACAATCTGATTTCTCCCCACTCAGTTCCAGCGATAAAGACTGCCTTTTCGGGGGAACGTTCTGCAGACAGGGGGAGAATTGCGCACACGGACACAGTTGCCGTTGTGTCTTCAGATTGGCGTAAGAAGCTTTGGTTTGAGGGGACATGCAAATTCGTTACTGTGAGTGTAATTCGTTGGGCACTGGGTGCAATATCGGAATCGAGTACATCCTCGTCTGTCGCCGATACAAACGTGTCACTGGGGTAGACCCTTGGGAAGTAGTTGGACAGCCACGAACTCTCGGATGAGTTGTACGATCCAGCCCTCGAGCATTCATTACAATCTGCCTGTTCGCCATTTGTCGTGAGGACTTGATAATTTAGCAACCAAATGGCAACGCCTCCGTAATTCGTGCCCGCTATAAGTTGTCGCCCGCGTTCGGATATTGCGACCGACGTCCAACCTGTTCGCGTGCCAGACTTGGGTAGCTGTAGGTCCTTGTCATCGATCAACATTGAGGCTAGCACATGTGATTCATTAACAGTATACTTGGACTCCAAGACATTCATTCGCGCTTCGGTGGACTCAGAAAGCGGTTGGTTATCATTGAACATATTGACTTGAGCCTGAGCGAATGAACAATAAGGACTGCCTACCTCAGAGGGGCCCTCAAAAGATTCGGAGTGCAGACTTTGAGAAATTGTCAGGTTCCGAACCCCACGATATTTGAATGCTATTTCCATCAGCCTTCGTTTCCTTTGTAAGTATGCTTTCCGAAGCGAAGTGGCCATGTCGACTATCCTTAGTTCACCAGTCATACTTATTCCGTGAGCTAGCAGATAGGTCCGGGGTCCTTCGACACAGGCGCATTTGATACAGTTGAGGACGATGTTCTGGGACTCCAGGAGCTGAATGGCATGCGACCAGCACACAGCACAGTCTGAACAGCGGGGGTTTGCTTGACGTTTGGGCATATTCGCCACATACGTATCAAGGAGTATACGATTGGAAGCTGATAAAGGGTGAGCCCAGCGTGCAGCACCAGCGAGGGCTGTTCCTAGACTTGCTAGTCCCCGTATCCGTAGCACAGGTTCACGAACCTTAAATAAGACAGCATCTGCGATGCTTCTCTGCTGCTTTCGCGCGTCGATGGCCATCGAGGCTGCAATAGAAGACAGTTGCGGTTCAAGAGTGGCGAGGAGAGGACCAAGACCATGTTCGTGCAGTGCTTGGGGGTAGATTTCCGCGTCTCGAACAAGGCGGAGGGTCGTTGTATCCAAAATCGCCATTGGGTGGAGCTTCGACCCATCCTCAGAGCTGGTTAGCTGGAGAATATCTGGATCGGGGCTCCAATGAGAAAGGGGTAGTTCAAGTTCATATGCACGCTTGGTCAGAACGAAGCCCCGAGGCTGGAGGTCGAACTGACCATCCGAGCCAACTCCTGCACTTGACGTACGGACCTGTTCAAACCAGTCGCTCAAGCATGCCTGGAAATTAAACACGTCGACACTCCCACTGGCGCTGGCTACGATAAGAAACTCCCCATCCGGTGTGAACTGTAGGTTGGAGATGGGTATCCCTAGCCAGGGGGCATTTTCTGGATCCGGACTCGCTACAGCTGACGAACCAGAACCGTTGGGTCCAAGGCCGCCATTGCCAAGACCTCGTACATTGTTTCCAGTAGCCGCTGCGCTTTGCCCGTCTGCATTGCTTGCGAGCTCACCCAGTCTCGCCCTGGCGGAAACGAGGTCCCAGGGATTGTCAAACCTCGAAGGGAATATCCACGGTGCGATGCGGGGAGTGGGGTCCTTGGCCGCTTCCAGGATGGATTCATAGGTCCTTACCAGGTCTGGGTCGCGATCAGATGGTTCCCTGGACGCAGATGCCTGGGGCGTAGCCCTGGGTATTTGCGCGCCATTCATTGAGCTCATTTGCAGCAGTGATTACGTTAGATCTCGCATCCTTACGGTGGTTGTGGGCGCGGATAGAAATCACAAGGAAGTTTCAGAGAGCGTGCAGAATCGAACTATATATTCTGCATAAATACGCAGAGCGTAGAATATCACAGTCTGTATACCTGTACAAGGTAGTATTGCAGTCCTGGAGCCCAGTGCCAGACAAGAAGCCATCCACCTTGTAAAAAATTTTAATCCCATCCACCCAGCACGGACGCTCCGGAGAGACACCTCCGCACTACGCAATCTTGGAAAAAAGTGCGGAGTTTGCACTTGCATGGGGGTGCAATTGCGGTGTTAGCCGGGCGTGTGGCCGTAGCTTGGGTGCATAGAACCACACAGACGCACTTATACAACATGATAGTGTGGGTTATATCCCCCAATTCCCCCGCTTATCGCATCAAATACCGGCTCGAACCCAGACCTCGAGTGGAAACGTCCATCGAATATGCAGTATAGAGCTCGCCGCCGTCTGTGTGACTTGGATGAAATGAGCTTTCAATCCGTGTGATCTATTTGACTCGTTATTTCGACCCGCTTGCTCATTCGCAGTCTCTACGTCCCCAATATCACCGCAGAAGATCCCCTTCTCCGACCTCGAGTGTGCGGAAGAGGTACATCCAGGGAGTACGTCCAGAGAGGTACATCCAGAGAGGTACATCGGTACGACAGCCCGGGAACTCACATCTCAGTGCAGTCGTTGGTGAACCATAAATCCATCCAAGGAGAATACTAGTACGAATACGCATCGCACAATGAGCTCCAAGGACACGAGCAACGTCCTTGGCCAGACCAAGCGCAAGGAGAAGCTTACTAGCAGCAGTAGCGGTAAGAGTGAAACCGACGGTGCTGACCCCGAGAAGCGCACCAAGAAGGTCAAGGTTAGCGATGAAGCGAACCTCGCCAAGGACTCCAGCCGCGAGAAAGCTCACAAGAAGCATAAGCACGACAAGAAGGCTGTTGGCTCCGAGAGCAGCATCCCTGCTTTCCTGCTTGAGGACGACGACGAGCAGATCTTGCCACGTGGTCCTGTCGCCCAGAAAGCGACTAAGTCGAAGGAGCAGAGCCAGGAGAAGAAGGTCAAGCCCAGTAACCTGTTCAATCCTAAGACTGGCCAAGTCGTTGCCGACGATGTTGGGGACGAGAAGGATGGTAAAATCGTCGTTGGCGGTGACCTCGGTGACGATGCAGAAGGAGATAACTTCGACCTCGATGGTGATGATGACGATTTGGATCTCGACGACGACGCGATGACAAGCAAGGCCAAGAACCTCAAGTCGAAGAAGAAAAGCAAGAATGATGACAACCTCTTCGATGACGAGGCCGATGACGAGGACGGGCTGTTTGACCCAAGAGATGGCAAGCTCAAGAAGCGCAGCTCTGCTGTCATCGCGCATCTCGCTACTCTCAACTTCACGACCATGGCAGTCGGTATGTCGGTCGTGGGTGCTGTCACTGATGTCCACGAGCACGAGCTTGTCCTGAGGTTGGCAGATGGCTGCTCCGCGTTTGTATCGCTTAGAGAAGTATCCGATGTCATGGCCAACCTCGTCGACAAATTCCTTGAGGAGACTGAGGTTAAGGGAAGTTCGAACATTCAATTGCCTCAGCTCAGGGATTTGTACAAGGTAGGTGACCTTGTGCGCGGTGTCATTGTAAAGGTGCCAAACACTGGTGCGTCAAAGGCTTCCGAGGCCAGACGTGCTGAGGTTTCGTTGCGTCCCTCGCTCCTCCACGCTGGCTACACTCCTCGCCACGTTGGTCTGAACTTGCCTCTGGTTGGTTCCGTTGCGAGTGTGGAGGAGAAAGGTTATCTCATCGATCTGGGCATCCCCACAGGTTTTGGAAACGAACATGTGATGGGTTTCTTGCCAAAGCATCCCTCCCCCGCAGCACATCCTAACAAACTGATTGTTGGTCAGACTGTTGAGGTGGTCACAACTTCGGCTCTTGCAGAGGGCTCTCGAGTCGTCACTCTCAGTGCCGCTCCTTATGTCGTCAAGCGTACTGTCTTGACCAAGGCGGCATTCTATCCGGATGCACTTTGTGACCGTGCTGTGGCTCAGCAGAATAGCACCGCTACTTTCGAGGAGCTGCGTGCAGGTACCCTGCTCCGCGCGAACATTGATCGGATCTTGCCAGGTCAGGGTCTGGTTCTCCGTTTCTGGGACAAGTACACAGGTTTCGTTCCGATTTTCCATCTTAGCATACCCTACACAGTCGGTATGGATTTGGCTAATGAGTATCAGGTCAATCAGAAGGTTCGTGCACGACTCCTCTTCGTCAACACCGTTACTCAGGCCGCACAGCTCACACTTCGTCCTTGCCTCGTGGATGAATGGTCATTGATGCCCATTCCAGACTCACTTGCTGTGGGCAAGGTAATCGAGAATGCTCGTGTTCTGGGTGTAGCACAGAATCGCGCACTGCTCCTTGACGTTTCCAATGCTTTGACTCAGAATGAGCGCCTTGCAGCTCTGAAGGCTGATAACGAGGCACGACCTAAGGCTCCAGAGTCAGATAAGGTTCGAGAAGAACGTGTCATTCGTTCCATCTCCACAGGTTACGTTGGAAAGCGCGACATCTCTGACCAATCTGATGCTTCACTCACTGACATGAAGGTTGGTTCGCTTGTGACCGCACGCGTGATCAGCCACGATCCACTCACGGGTCTGCCTCACTTCAGCTTGCGACCGAGCATTATTAATCGCATCGCCTTCCGCCCACGTGATTTGACCCCAGGTCTGCTGGTGAACGCCAAGGTGATTCGAGTTCTCAAGAAGGCGGTTCTCATGTCCATTGCGGGCACCTCCATGCGCGGATATTTGGCGCTTGACCACATGACCGATACGCCAACCGGTGCTGAGGAGCTTTCGGCCGCAATGAAGACAAAGTATGCTCTTGACACCGAACATAAGACGCGCATCCTCAGCATTTCAGAAAACAAGATTTTCCTGACAGCCAAGCCCAAGCTCCTTCGTGCCGAGCGTGAAGACTGTGTCTCCACCCTCCAAGAAATCGCACAGCTTGCCCGAAAGCGTCAGACGGTTATTTTACCTGGTGTCATCGCAAATGTTCGCCACAACGGTATCCTGATCCGTTTCTTCGGCAATCTCACGGGCTTTGTAAAGCTTGTTGATTTGGTTCGAAGCGGCCACGTCCCTGAAGGAAAGTCTCCACTTGACGTCGGATTCGTCGAAAATGCAACGGTCATGGTTCGTGTGCTGATCGCAAATCTCGAGCAAGGCTATCTCGGCCTCAGTCTAGGCGTCACAGAACGCGCCATTCAGGCTGATCCACGACATACGATCGCGATTACGGGCGCAGTTAATCCAGATCTTGAGGATATTAAGATTGGCGACGTACTCACCGGTTACATCAAGGAGTGGAAGACCGAGGACACGTCAAGTCCTGACGCGAAGCTTCTGGTCGTGCTCGATCACCCTGACGACACCACCAAGAAGCTTAACGCGACTCTGGCGATTACCCATGTTCTTGATCATGGATCCCTTGAGCGTATCGAAGACGAAGTTCCTATTGATGAAGACGACGAACTCGAGGGTCTTGATGAAGAAGACGAGGACCATGACGAAGGCGACTCGTCGATGGAGTTCAAGTCAAACAAGAAGTCAAGCAAGTTGACGCCAGAATCGCATGACGGAGACGAGCCAGAATCGGAGGTGGATTCGGACAGCGAGAACGATATGGATATGGATGAGGATATGGATATGGATTTGGACATGAATGAGGATATGGACGAAGAGGACATGCTTCAATATGGCGAGGAAGATGAAGACATGGATGCTATTTCGGACTCGATGGACGATGACGATGGGGCATTGACGGCCGCTTCGAGATACTCTGTAACCTTTACTCCAAGTCGTGCCGTTATAACTACAGTCGAGAATCTCTTGCGTAACGCCACCAAGACCAAGTTCGTCATTATTGGAATTAACCGCAAATCTGGTGAGATAACCGTTTCCATGCGTTCTCTTCTAATCTCAGTTGCAGTTGCCAATGCCAAGCGCGCAGCGAGTGAGCAGACTGAAGAGACAGCCAAGACTGTCGTGACTATTCCCACCAAGGTTAGTGATGTGACTGAAGGCATGCTTGTTGTGGGCACCGTTGGTCGCACCAAGGAAGCAAGCGCCTTAGTTCACCTGCTGGGAGGACTGAGTGGCCTTGTTACCTTGCGGGGTGTACCCTCTTTGGTCAGTAATCGCAAGCTTGCCGATCTGAGGAGGACCTTGGATGTTGGCCAAACGGTTCTCGCAAAGGTCGTCAAGGTATTTGAAGATACCAAAAAGGGACGCGCTTCTGTCTTGCTCGAGCTGGTCACCGAGACAGGTACCATCTTCTCAACTAAATATCTGCAAATCCTACACGACCAGATGGAGAACCTCGCCAAGCTCGTTCCAGCCTCCAAGCATCTCTCAGTCGTGACGCAAGGTAGCGTCATTAACCATGCCAAAATTGCTGGTGGTGCTGACCCAGAGGAAGACTTCTTGACCTTGCAGCTGCCTATGCTTGAACAGGTGGACGGTTTGAAGTATGTTGCGTTGGCAGATAAGACTGCAGGACACGCCCCTGAAGATATCGTGGCCGAGGCACTGAAGAAGGTCAAGCGCGACGAACAAACCAAGCGTGTTCATAAGCAGGTCGCTTGCCGCGTTCTTCACGTTAGCCCCTCTCTCACGGAAGAAGAACCAAATCGAGTTTTTGTGAGCTTGAAGTCGGATCTTGTGCATGACGGACAGGAGCTCGCAGCTGAAGCACGAGCTCAGCTTCAAGAGCTGAAAACAAAGAAGGCATCAACCGCTATTCGCCACGCCAACGCGAGCGTACCGACATCACTCATCGATTTCCTCGAGTCCAAGAGCTTCTACGCAACTGGTGGCAGAGTTTCAGCGAAGGCGTTCGTGAGGGCCCGTATTGAGTTGATTCTACCCGAAGAAGGCTGTGTGATCCTGTCGTTGCCTGATTACAGCTCGTGCCTCGCTTGGGCCTCGCTTGCTTCGACCAGTGTTAATTTTGCCCCTCTTGCTCTGTCCGAGGAGCACGGCGAACTGAAGCCCGGCGTCGAGTATCAATGCCAAGTCGTGCAGGCTCCTCGTGATGTGCCAAACGTCCGCAACGTCGCTCTCATTGTAGAGCTTCCCTTCAATGAGATCCTCGACAAAGTAGAAGGTCGTGGAGGCCGCAAGCACAAGTCGGCCTCTCCTGATGCGGCGAAGCTTGATGAACTTCCCGATATCATCAATGCAAAGGATATCAAGGTCGGTAAGGTCCTGAGGGACGTCGCAACCGTCGTTGCCATCTCCACTTTCCCAGGCCCCGATGGTCCTGCTCGTGTGTTCGTTCGGCTGGGCAACTCGAGTGTGTACGGTCGTGTCACGGTTGCAGAGATCAGCGATGATCCCACAGAGCGACCTTGGGAATCACTTCGTGTGGGTGAGACCCTTCCACTGGTCACTGTGTTCGAAAAGGATACCGACGGGTTCCAATTCCGTCGTGATCGCCCCGTCGATCAGTATGTTTGCTCACTTCGTTCATCTCGACCAGAGCTCCTAAAGGTCCTTGCTTCTGGTAAAAAGCCGAGTGAGACGGAGGATGCAAGTCGATTTGGTACCGAAATCAGAGTCGACGTCATCAAGCCAGAAGACGTTAAGAAAGGCATGCTCCTGCAAGGTGTCGTTTGCAACGTTACCAAAATGGGTCTTTTCATCTCCGTCTCGCATTACATCCGAGGTCTTGTGCGACTCTCGGATGTTTCAGACACATTTGTCGACTTTGAGACTTTGAAGCAGCAAATTAAGCCTGGTCAGTTGGTGGTTGTGCGTGCAATTGCAAATGGCGCTGATATTGTTGAGTCAGAGAAGCGAGCCATCCCCATGTCGATGAAGGAGTCTGTTGTCCAGAACACCAATATACGCTTGCTTGAGGCACTCGAGCCTATGATGATCGTCAAGGGTCGAGTTGTTAAGGTCAAGGATGTTGGTGTGATCATTCAGCTCAAGCACTCCACACTCACTGCGCTCGCACACATTTCTGAATGTTCTGATACAAGGATTACACCTGAACAGTTGAAGAACCACTACAAGCCAGGTGATAAAGTCAAGGCTGTCGTCCTGGCCGTTAGTCGTAGCCATGGCAAGATTTCTGTTGGTCTTCGAGCTTCTCGCTTCCAAGAGGCCGCTTCACGCATGGATGAGCAGAAGCAGATTGTCGACTCGGACGATTCTGATGACGAGGAGGTTGAAGAGCAGCCTTCTCTTGGCAAGACTGGTCACCTGCCAGCCGACTCTGATTCAGAAGAAAGCTCCGAAGACGAAGTTGAACAGCAACGTGCAGAGCGCCTCAAGGTCATGGCTCAGAAGAAGGCCATGGATGTTGGCAAGTCCAAGGGCACTGAAGCGCCAACTCAGGCCCCAACTAAGATTGAGACGCTCGCAGATGTCGAAGAGGCTGCTACCCTGTCCACAGCTCAGTCACCATTCACTGCTTTCGTCTTTGATCTCGCGGCCAAGTCAGCTAAGCAGTCCATGATGGACGCCAAGCGCGAATCGATGGAATCCAAGTTCCGCGAAATTGCCGATCCAGAGGAAGCTAGTGAGAACAAGGAAGACGCACAGACGGCGAAGGGAGCACAAAAGGACAAGAAGAAGAAGAAGAACAAGAAGGATGAAACGAGCTCTAAGCCCGTCGCCTTTGATGAAGAAGAGGGTGAGCTCTTGAGCATCTCCGACGACGAGGATGAGGCCGAGCGTCTGAACAGCATTCGAAGCTCTATGCATTCTGTTATCGAGGCTGAGCGTGCTCTAATGGAGGACGGTGTTGCCAAGTCTGAGGACGACCACGAACGAAACCTGGTTCGTCACCCAAGCAACTCATACCTTTGGGTTCAGTACATTGCCTTCTTCATCGAGCGCTCCGAGTTCTCCAAGGCTCGTGCAGTTGCTGAACGTGCCCTCAACACGATCAACGTTGCTGAGGTTGGCGAACGCTGGAATATTTGGGTCGCCATGATGTCATTGGAGGTATCATACGGTTCGAAGCAGTCTCTTGACGACGTTGTCAAGCGTGCTCAGAAGTACAACGACCAGCTCAAGGTGCTCATGGAGCTTGCCCGTATCCAACAGGCTGCTGACAAGATCGAAGACGCTCATCTCACTTGGCACGCCGCTGCAAAGCGTGTGGGTACGGCTCGCGGTGAACTTACCGTGAAGGTATATGCCAGCTGGATCGAACTCTGGTACAGCAACAGCAATGTTACCAAGGGCCGTGAGCTCCTTGAGATGGCATTGTCCAAGTTGCCAGCTGATGCACAACTGCAGCTCATGATCCGTGTCGCACAGTTTGAGTATGACTACCATTACCAGGGCAGCAGCCCCGAGCGCGGCCGCACAATGTTCGAGAAGATCTTCACCCAGCATCCTAAGCGCCTCGACATCTGGACCGTTCTTGTTGATAAGGAGCTCAAAAGCTTCCGCCTCATGAAGGATCGCGCTGGCGTTCGTCCTTCGACCATCGCCGCGAAACTCAAGGCAATTCGCAACGTCTTCGATCTCGCCGCGGGAGAGAGCAAGTGGTCGGTCTATAACGCCAAGCAGATGCGCTACATCTTCGGCCGACTCATTGCCTTCGAGCAAGAGTTTGGTACCGAAGAGAGCCTTGAAGTTGCACAAAGCAAGGCACGTGCTTACGTCGAATCAGTCAGCCAATAAGTATACTAAGTTCTTGTTACCAAGTAGCGTGCTTTATTCAACTTTGTTAGACATAAACATACCCTACCACATTCACCATCCGTCGTCAGTTAGACTATTATACTCTGTTAGGCAGGAGTACGCGTTCAATTTACTATCTACTACTGTGCATCGGACCAACAAGTAGGGCGACAAATAAGAACAACTTAATGCAGAAGTGGACGTGTCTCGTCAATGGTATCACCATGTTCACGGTGATACGTGTCATCCGACTCGAGAATGGGAGTGTGGCTGGCCTCATAGCTATCGACGCTACCATACTTGGCTGCATTTAAGCTTCGGCCTCGCTCCTTCTCATGCTTTGCCTTTAGTTGCTGGAACTCACGATCGGCTTCGGCTTTGCGTTGCTTGAAGAGTTCTTGGGCTTCTTCTCCAGTCATTGGAGGTTTGTCCCACTGATCTTCAATCTCCTTGCGCAGTGCGTGATATGCCTTCTTGCCATCTTCCTTATAGCCTCCCTTGCCGTAGACTGTGTTCGTTGTTCGGGGCTGCTTGAAGGCGAAAATGCTCTTGAAGCGAGGAACGAGGTAGACTTCACAAAGTGTGGAAAGAATGATGTTCACCACTAGAAGGGAGAGAATACAAAGACGCCAGGCTGTCGGCAAAGGCACATCATCGCGCGTGATGATGAAGTGACGCCAAGTCTCACGAGTGGTGAACAAGCTGAACGGGAAAATGGTGAAGTCTGTTCCGATACAGAGGAAGAGGGTGAGAAGCGAAGCGATGCAGAGCCATGCAAAGTACCGTTGGTTATAGTAAATCGGGAGCTTCCATTGGGAGGCAGATGAGAACAGCACCGCTGTGATGATATACTGGAAGTTCGAGAGGTAGTACAGTGTGGTGACTTCCACAAGATTCGCTCCATAGTGGTCGTTCCTGTACGCAACGTAATCGCTGCGATTCTGACACCATATGAAGGCCACAGTCTGAATTCCAAGGCAAATGGTTACGTGGAACAAAATAGAGAGTAAGTTGGTAAGAGAAAGGAGATTTCCAGATGGCCGTTTCTTCGTCAGGTTAGGGTTTGCGAGTGTCTCACCCATTAGGACAACGATCGGGAAAACAAGGAAGAGATCCTGGCTCAAGAACTGGAAATCTCCCAGATTGGCAGCCTTAAAGTAGAGTAGGATGCAGCAGCCGAATTGAATCATCGAGTAGAGAGCCATGTATCTAAACAATTGGAAGCATGTAGCCAAAGCTCCGCGTCCTTCACTAAGAATTTTCGGTACGCATGAAATATTGGGATAGCCATGGGTAAACGGAGCTGCAATTGAAGCCTCAGATTCGCTCAGTGACACACCAATGTGAGCAAGTTTGAGAGCTGCACCGTCATTGGCACCATCTCCACACATACCCACATACATGCCGAGGCTCTGAATCTGTTCAATCACCGAAGCTTTCTGGTCTGGGGACATTCGCGCGAACACGCTGGTGCTGAAGACAACCTTGCGGAGATACTCAACTCCCTCAGGTGAACGATCCTTCAGCAGTTCCTTGTATACGTCGCCAGTGAGGGCGAGCTCGAACGGTTGTGTCAGCGGTACCTTGACGTTCGACTTACCAGCATCAACCACGCTGTTAGAGCTGGTTTCCGAGGCAGAGCCCTCCGAAGAAGGTGCACCAGACGCCAAACCATTCAGAGTAATGTCCGACGGTCGCATAGCATCAGGGGTCGTGGCAATGATTCTGAAAGTGACCGGATCGAGCTTCCTGCGCTCATCGTCTAGGCTCACCCATTCAATTCGGAAGCGCGCTGGGATTCGATGCGAGGTCTGCTGCAGCAGGTTACCGAGGTTCGCGTAATGACCTGACGGTAATCGCATAGCAGGTGGTAGTGTCTGGGACAACGCCTTGACCTCAGAGATAAGTCCAGTTGCTGCTGTAGCAAGAGGTGACGAAATGCTCTGGGTTAATGACTGAGAGAAGGAACCACCAAAAGAGCGACCATGCCGAGCCGAGCGAAGCGCGATGTCCGCCTGGGAGGCGTGGAGACTTGAGCGTCCAGTTTGTGACTCCTTGCTCGAAGTTTCTCCTGAAGCCTGTTGATGTCGATGCGCCTCTTGGAGAGCACGGGGAGGCACAGGGACCGTCGGTGTCTCCAAGAGACGTGCCGCGAACAGCTCAACTCCGAGAGGAACAATACCACAGTTTCGCGCGACGGAGGCTGCAGTAAGTGGGTTATCACCGGTAATCATAGCACAACGGATCCCTGCTTCTGTGAGAATCTTAAGGGTCGGTGGTGTTTCTGGCTTAATCTTGTTCTCGAGCACAACCAAGCCGAGGAAGATAAGGTCCTTCTCAACGATTGTGCGCAGCTGCGCGTGATCAAGCTTATTAGGATCGGCTGCACCGGCTAAGGCAGGAGTAGCAAGGGAGCCTGGGCGAACCAATGGAGCTGCGATCGACTTGGATACAACACTGGTTGTTGTGTCCGCGCTTGTAGCAGCAGTAGACTCTGCATGAGACTTGACACCTTGGGCCTGAGCAGGAGTAGGAGCCTGGGCCACAGCCGCTGCAGTCGCACCAGCTTTGAAAATATCCGTGGTTGGAACACGAATGCCTACGCTTCCCATGACGAGTTCGTCATCCTCGTCCTCGTCCTCATCTTCGTCTTCATCTTCGTCTTCATCCTCGTCTTCATCCTCATCCTCGATCTCATCATCTTCTTCGAGTGCTGCAGCTGCTGCTCCAATGAACGGAGCGATCACTTCTCCTGCACTTGATTTGCCGGAAGTAGTCGATGCAGTTGATGAGCCAAAGGGACCGCTAGGAACGGGTGTGCCTGTGCTAAGCTGATCATGGGTTGTAAGCGCTTGCTCACCGAGTGTATCTTGGTAGGATTCCCAGCCGGATGTGACGGCTACATCGCCTGCTGTCGAGTACCCAGCGACACCCGGAGGCAGATCGGCGTCAAGCTCCAGCGCCTCCTCACCCTCTGGGGTGGGCTCCAGTGCCTGAATAGATGCAGCCTGCAATGGAATAACAGTTGCCTGTGACGAGGGTCCCTTGGCTCCATGCTTACCTTTGGCACCCTTCTGACCGGAGGAAGAAGCCGATTTTAACGAACCGTAGAAAAGCGAAGATGCAGGGGCGTTCGCTGTGGCATCCGGTTGGATTGGCGCTGCTGCAGTACTGGCTTGATGTGCTGTTCCTGCGGAAGGCGCCGAAGGACCCTTGCCTGCGCCTTTCCAGGGCTTCATAGCGATTGCCAATACACGATAGCCTTGGCGGGTGTAGTATTCATTCATTGCGTCGAGGTTCTTGGGAAGAGATGATGGGATACAAAGCGAGGCTACAACTTCGGGACTGCCCTTTGTGTATACGTACTGCCTGCCCGTATTCATGTCCTTGGCAATAACGGACATGCGCATGAGCTGCGAGTTGAACTGGAACTGCTTCACAACACCAACAACTGGACCAGGGTATCTCTCAGATTGAGGAACCACGGGCACAGCAGAGGATGACGACTTCACTCCATCTTGTGCTGCTGCATCTTGACCTTGGTCATACTCAGGAGAGACGACCCGTAAGGGCGTGACTGGCACGCGGAACGGAGGAAGTTGCATGACCGCGAGTAGTTTCTCTTGATGACCAGACTGAGCCTTGGTGCTTCCTTGAGAGGTGTCAACGGTTTCCGCGTTCAACACTCCACATGGCAAAACTCCGGATTCCGGTGGCAGAGTGAGGCAGAGAGGGGAGAGCGATTCGTGCGACAGGGGAAGGTCTTGGGAATTTGGTGCAGCGACATCCATGTTTTGTTTGACAATCGGGAGCTTCTCGTCCAACAGAATGTCGTCAAGAGTGCCTGCCTCGATAAGTGCGTGTTCGTCTGGATGTGCAAGTTTCTTCATTAACGTGACTGCGCTGCGACTATGCGCGACACGCTCGCGAACTGCCCCGAGGAATGTACCAACTGAGTCGAAAATTCGAGCCTTGGAGGATTCGAAGATCTGGATCTCAAGCGGATCGCCAATGAGTTGCCCATTGGCTTCAGTGAGAGTGTGACATGTTGACATGCAGGCAACAACGTGCGGGGGGAGCGCACCAACGTCGTCCGTGTGGGTTTCTGAAAACTGCACAACAAGAGCCGATTTTGGCTGGGCTGGAGCTGGCACTAAAGCAGTGGTAGAAGCAGTCGAGGCGGGGGGTTCTGCAATGGTCTTGTGCGAAAGGGAGGGAGTCTTGGGTAGCTCGGGTTGGGCCGCTTGCGGGGCCACAGGTCGGACTCCCAGCATCTCCATACCTGGTGATGTGAGCGTGCCAGTCTTGTCGAAGCAGAACATTTTGACTTTACCTGCCATATTGATGCGAGAAGGTGCAATGCAGAAAATGTTGGAACGTCGCAGAATGTTCAAGGCAAAGCTTGTGCCAACGGTCATTGCGAGGGGCAATGAGGGTGGCACAACGATTGTGATAAGGTCCAACGATCGGATCGCAATCAGGGATGTAGGAGCACCCGCGAGTAAGAAGCGCCAGACACTGATACCAAAGCCGATCAATGCGATGATAAACAACACACCGATGAACTTCAAAGACTGCTTGGTGAACTCGAATGAGCTGGGCTTAGGGTATAGGATCGACATCACAAGGCTACCTTTAGTGGTCGCAAAGCCAGTGTTGACGACGATACCAATCACGCTCTGCTTCTCGGAGGGAGGTTTAAGCTGAAGCACATCAGTTGCGGCATACAGCATATTGCGGTCATCCGTAACCTTAATCATTGCATCTGGAGCACTGATCTGTTGGGTGCCCATGCGTGCCTGTACAAAAGCGTCCGTGGGTAGAATGTCACCTGAGCTCTTTCTCAAGATCGACTTGCTTGACCAAGCCGAATACGACGTGCGACGTGAGTCTTGACCCAGACTGGGCATCTTGTCTTGATCGGTCTGTTGGCGCTGCTGTCGAAGTCTTTGCTTGAAGGACTGTGTGATGGCTCGCATGGATGATGCACCTCGGCGAGTTTGCACGCCAGTTGGAAGTTCAATTGGGAACTTTACGACAGGAGCGGATTCACCGGTAAGCTTACTCTCGTTGACGATACAACGGCCGCGCAACAGGGCAATATCACAAGGAACGGTCCCCATTCCTACGAAGACGATATCACCTGGTACCAAGGACAGGGAGGATACAGTCATCTTGCGGCCACTTCGCAGCACCGACACAGGTCGGTCAAACTGCGCCAGCTCGTGTACACGAAGGAGGGCGCTTCGAGTCTCAACAAGGGTGAGGATTGCCGCAATCACGGCCATCACACCGATGCAGCATGCGAACACATAATAGTTCTCAAAGCACCATAGAATGACCGAATAGACTTGGAACACGAAGAATGGATGCAAAACCTCGTTGATGAGGAGTTGAAAGTAGGATGGAATGAACACCGTGATGGTGTTTCGTCCGAATAAGTCCAGGAGCGAGCGATGACTCTCAAAGTCAAGTCCATACTTTGCGCTCAACTTGAGTTGGTCGAGACGATAGCGCTCTGGGTACCGCAAGCGAACGAACTCTCGTTTCTCATCATCGTAGACAAATCGCCAATTGCGATACGAGATCATGCGCATGACAATTGGCACGCGATCCACAGGGAGGACGCGACCTGAGTGGTAGATGCCCTCAAAGAAATCTCGGATCTCGAGCCTGAGCTTCTCCCAGAAACTGAAGTCAAATAGAGGCAAGAGGTACCCCTTATACAAATATTCAGTATTCATCATAATATTTGAGGGCGGCTGATGCGACGAGCGTGCAGAGGCTGCTGCCGCGTTGTTAGCAGGGGGCTGCTCGGGGAGTTCCTGGCACACTTCGTAGTTGGGGACAGTGCCATCTAGAATCATCTTCTCTTCCAGCGCAGTGAGCTCCTTCAGCATCTGGACACGGCATAGGTCGACCTCGCCGGACATGTCCGTGACGAGGACATACTCGGCTTGATCTAAAGGCACCTTCTTGTATCTCCATCGGATGAAGAACTCAGGGAACCAGGTCGCAATGATCAACGAGATGCCACAACTGAACAAAGCAACAATACTGTACAGGATCTCACCCGAGGTGGTTTTGACCATACCCTCCATGCTTCGGACTTGGAGCCATTCATCACCGTCATCAGGAGCAAAGAGTTCACTCTGCATTCGAGACATGGTCCTCGACAAGTGCAGCGACTGCGTATAGGATCGTTCCAATCCGCCCTGACTGCCGAGTCGGGTCATGCTGCGGGCAAAGGGTGTATCTCGGGTGCCCGTGCCCATTCCGGCGGGGTGGTAGCCAGTTATAGTAGTACCTGCGTGGCCATTGGTGTTCAGACCCCCATTCCCGGCACCGGCACCGGCACTGTTACCACCAACGGCACCCGCACCGGGTGCTCCTGTGACAATCGTGGGTGTGGCCATTGCCTGCTTGCTGGCTTGCGAGCTACCTTTGCGGCGGTGCTTGGCGGCGCACTCTCACTTGCCTATGAGAGTGTTGGTGTGGTGGCCAGCGTGTGGATGGACGTTGGATGCGCGTCAGATGCAAGCAAACGGCGCGGATCGGAGTGAGAGGGCGGTTGATTGTGAATAAAATGGTGCAATATGCGGGTGAGCGAGGTTGTAGGCAGCTAAATACTGGGTTAGGCGAGTTTGTGCTCGAATTCCACACCAAACAGCACGTTCCACACTGTCGCGCAGTGACGTGATCCCCCGTTTCACGCGGTTTTCCAACCTGCTCAGGGGCTCGATTTGGGCTTTGGACCGGTGGTTGCGACTGATATTGGCAGAGGTTACTGCAGGGTGAGCGTGTTGATATGACTAGGATCTTTTGTATGAATATCCAGACTGATAATGGCATTCCAACGCATTCATTGATTATTTTGTTAAGCACCGTATTCGACGCATATTCTACGAAAATGAGCCGCGACCTGAACCATTGGGACACTACTCGACGGTTTTCTCGGGACTTAGGAGCCGCTCTACCGTAGAAACACTATACTTATAACATATTTCACGAACGAATGAGTATTCCAATGCGGGCGTACCACGGGGTCTGCTCTGCACGCGAACAATTCCTCTACCCGATTCAGTGCACAGTCCTGAACAAACAGGCGTGCTTGCAACTTGACGGATCTGACTGGGATCTCTGGACCACAACCCGCGCGGGAGGTGTGGTTTGCGTCACTGTGACGCGTTCAAGTGTGATTTGTACCGCACCCGCGAGCGGTTAGCGAGACCTTGGGGTTGCAGGCGAGGAGAATTCACAAGTGAAATCTGTTTCGATTGCAATGTGATATCACGTGTGCGAGGAAGTGGTCGCGACTGCAAAATATATCATTTGTTGCCTGAGCTCACAAAGAACTGGTATAATACCCTAATCACCCCCGAGCAGACGAGGCATTCTCTAGATGGACGCTTCAAAGCAGCATGGCACACCCGTTCCTCCGAATCCCTCTGAGTCAGGGGCGCATTCAACGGGCTCCCGCTCCGCATCTCAGCCCGACATCCAGGGTGTGCAAAGCCTGAGTCTGAGTGTTGCTTCCACAGGCGCCCCAGCCGCGGGAGTCTCTCCCCACACCTCCGGAACTGCCACACCCGCGCCCTCGTTCGTCTCGAAACTCTCTTTGCATGGAGGGTTGGCCCGCCAGCCATCGACTGCCTCGGCGGTTCCAGCCTCACCTACGCCTCAGGTAGGTTCTTCTGTGCTTCCCAATGTCTCCCACGCGTTACCGCCCGACACCGCATCTGTGTCCGCGTCTGAAGCAGGTGAGACTCCATCCGTCTCCTCGGGTACTCCAGTTCCCGTCACAGCTGCAGGCTCAGCGGCTGTACCCGCTACAACTACATGCAGCACGGCCGAAGTAGGCGTGACTGTGCCAGTAACTCTATCCTCTTCTAGCTCGACTGTGGGTAGTTCTGGATTGACAACGATCGACACCAAGGCGGCTCCAGTCTCCACGCTTGTTGAACCTGAATCCAGCCCCAGCGTGACGAGCGAGCCTGGTCTGAGCGCAGTGACTTTCAAGGCGCTCAAGGAGCAACTCAAGGCATTGAAGAAGCAGATCAAAGAAGAGAAGGAGCTTCGTAAGGCCGCGGAGAAGGCCGCTGCAAAGAAGTATGCCGCAGAGCGTGCTGCAGCTGGAGCAATCACCCCAGAACAGACTCTCAGCGAGTTGGTACCTAGCCCAAGGTCTGCAGTGGACGAGGATGAAGACGATGATTTGCTGGCTGGCGAAGGAGTCGGTGAGAAGAAGAAAAAGAAGAAGAATAAGGACAAAAAGGAGAAGAAGAAGAAAAACAAGGTTGAGCGGGGCAGCAACTCGAATAAGGTCGCGGATGGCACACCAGAGGAAGAGTCCAAGCGCAAGTCCAAACACGACGAGGATGATGGTGACAATGAAGACGACGATGATATGTATGTCGTGGACAGCGAGGATGAGTTGGGCGAGAAGCAGGTTGTTGCCGCGGCTGCCCCAGGCGCCGAGCCTGCCCCAGCACCATCCATCGTATCTACAACTCGAACCGTCCGACCTGGCCAGGTCGACTTCAGCACGATCAAGAGCAAACGTAAGCGCAACGAATTGTACGAGCGAGAACTCGCCAGGCTGCAGATCGAGCTTGTTAAACTGCAAGCCTGGATCAAGCACAAGGGCTTGCGTGTCGTTGTCATCTTCGAAGGTCGTGATGCTGCCGGTAAGGGTGGTGTGATTAAGCGTATTACCGAGCGCCTCAACCCTCGTATCTGTCGAGTCGTCGCTCTGGGTACACCCACTGAGCGTGAGAAGACTCAGTGGTACTTCCAACGTTACGTTGCCCAACTCCCCGCGGCTGGAGAGATGGTTCTGTTCGACCGAAGCTGGTACAATCGTGCCGGTGTCGAACGTGTCATGGGCTTCTGCACGGAAGAAGAATACCAGGAGTTCCTGTACAGCTGTCCCATCTTCGAAGACATGCTAATCCGCTCGGGCATCCTCCTCATCAAGTACTGGTTCTCCGTCTCGGATGATGTCCAGGAGAAGCGCTTCCAGGGTCGTATCGCAGAGCCTACCAAGCGTTGGAAGCTCTCGCCGATGGATGTCGAGTCTCGTGATAAGTGGGTCGAGTACAGTAAGGCAAAGGACGAAATGCTCCGCCATACTGACACTGACTCCGCACCCTGGTACCATGTCCATGCCGATTCCAAGAAGCTCGCTCGCCTTAACTGCATTTCACACTTGCTTTCAGTCATCCCGTACCAAGACCTTACGCCTCAGGCGATTATCCTGCCCCCACGCAAGCACTGCCAGGACTACGTCCGCCCACCCATGACGTCCATGAAGTGGGTGCCAGACAAGTATATCGAATAAGAAGACAGGCATTATCTCTTACGTCTGTAAAGAATCATCACCCATTGTGTTCAAGCCTTCCTCTGATTACTACTCATTGTCAGTCCCGCTCTTTTCATTTCAGCACGATTCAGTGAAGTCACAATAGCCTTGAGAACACGAAAACTGTTTGTCTGAATTGTATAAGAGTTTGCATAGTATGATAGCTCCGTTACACTATCACGTTTATCACCCTAGTGGTTTACGCGCTTTAACTTCCTTTTACACCCGCCTCTACCGCGGGTACTCATCCTCTCCAAATACACTTCTGGGAATGAATCATCACTTAAATCTGCTCGAAGTATCGCATTCGTTCCCAGTCGGTCACAGCCTTATCGTACGCTGCCCATTCCGCTTTGAAGAAAGTCGTGTAGTGCTCAATGACATCCGCTCCGAACGTTTTGATTGCGAACTCGCTCTCCGCCATGCGCGCAGTTGCATCTCGTAGATTTCGTGGCAACGTGGTGGTTGCACTTGTAGAGGGTGCATCCGGCGGCAGGGCATATGCATCACCTTCGAGGATGGGAGGAGGTGTAAGGCGTTTCTCCATGCCCTCGAGGCCGCTAAAGCAAAGGATGGGTTGTTAGTGCTTTCAGGGTGAGACACCAAATAGGATTGAGTCAACATGCACGTCCTAGCAAACAGAGCATACTCCGTTCATCGCCTCGATTTACGTACCATGCAAGCACTGCTGCCAGCGCCAGATAAGCATTGCAATCTGCACCAGGCAGTCTGCACTCAAGGCGCAAAGACTTAGTTCCGCAACCAACCACGCGAATGCCAGCAGTTCGATTATCAATACTCCAAGCTAGAGTGGTGGGACCCCAGCTTTGCGGTTGATACCGCTTGTAGCTGTTCACATTTGGGGCTAAGAATGGCATGACATCGGGGAGATACCTCGTGAGACCAGCGATGAATTGCAAGAGGATCTCGTTGCATGTCTCCCCGTTCTTACTGGTGAGACTTGAGAAAGACAACTTGCTTGAGCTTCTGATTGGCGTTGAACCTAGAAAAGCATTTGATGGGTAGCCAAGTGGAGTAGGCTCCCGAATCTCGCTGCTGAGCTCGATCGACTCCTGAGTTAGATTCAAGTGGATATGACAGCCACTCCCAGTGACATCAGTGTAGGGCTTTGCCATGAAGGTGACAGATCCACCTAGTTGAGCGGCAATATCTTTAATCGCGCTAGAGGTCCGGGAATCAGTGCAGATACGAATATAACTTGAGTTAGCTTCACTATAAGCTTGCATATCATATTCTTCAATCACACACTCTATTCGATCTTCACCTTACCTTTTGTAGACTACATGTCTGTCCGCCATGGTTAGGGCATCGCAATACACCAAATTCAGTTCTTGCTGACCATGACCAGCCTCACCCTTTGAGCCCTCTACCGGTACGCCTGACATCGTTAAGTGACGTCGAAAGGCTTGATTGAATTTCTCTTCTCTGCCTCCTTGAAGGATGTGATAGTCTTGAACGACATCTGACGACGGACGCATCTTGCTCATGGCATATTGATTCTGTCTTGCCTCGCGATAGCTTGTGTCGTATAGGTAGAACTCAAGTTCCAGTGCGGCTAATGCTCCATAACCCTTCTTGCGCGCTCGATCGATCTGCCTCTGGAGAATGACGCGGGGTGCTATGGAGACTGGTGCATGATCTCGTTCTGGATTGCAAATCACCATGCAAGTTTTATCTAGCCATGAAGCAATACGCAGGGTCGACACATCAGGAACGAGCTCTACGTCGCCGAAGCCTGTCCTCCAATTTGCAAACTTGAATCCCTCCAAAGGTGTCATGTCCATGTCGCAAGCGAGCAAATACGAACACGCATGGGTACCACCCCCAGGCAAGGTATGTTCAAGAAAGTGGGTTGCGTCCAAACGTTTCCCCATGAAGCGCCCATAGATGTCCGTGAAGCCTATAAGCGTGGTATCAATTTCTCCCTTATCAACCAGCTTCTTCAAGTCCGGCAGCCGCAGCATACCCTTTACATTGCTGTTAGGTAAGAGCTCCGAAGGAAGTGGGTCAGGGCTGAGACTACCCCCCAGCCACGATGCTTCCCGTTGATGGGTCGGCACTGCCCCTGCCCCTGCCAGACGGTTGGTCCCACTGAATACGCCATAGATCTCTTGCCTTGTGCCCTTAGCTCGACAGACGCCGCTCGCCAGCCGTCTGAACATGAGGGTCTCAAAATTCTGCGAATTCTGCTCCTGAGATCCCTACATATAGTTGTGTTGAAGAAGCAATTCCGTAATCATGGCGTGAATACAAGGCTGGAAAAGCACATGGACATGCTTTGCAAATCAAAGCATAGCTATGGGTCTCAAAGGATGAGTCTCAACGCAGATCAGATCAGGGTCACAAATCGAATCTCATCCACCTGGCCAGGACGCACTCTGCAGTCTATGGGTCCTCTAAGTACGCCAAGAACATACGACAGAGCAACACCATTGCGCAACATTAACCAAAACGGACTATAACAATTGTTAGTACATTCTATTATGACTTTCACCCACGAAGCGATTGTAAAGCTCGCACAGTTTTCCACATGATAACAACGAATAGAACCACAGCAACCAGTGTCGCACCTGTGATCTTCGTCAGACGTGCCTGCGGAGTTGATCCCAATCGTTTCATAACCGAACGAAGCTTTGTTATACGCGCGGAATGACCAGAAGGCTGATCAAAGTCCACCAGTGTATAGGTGTTCTTGACATGAGTATCTAGCTGTAGTCTAAAGAGTTCAGTGTCAAAGAGCGACACCACACGGTGGCGTGCACGCTCGGCTAGCTGGCGCTCGCGTTGAATCCAGGGCTCAAGATATGCGGAGGCGCCCCTGGCTTCTCCCAGCTTGCTCATGTTCATGATGCTCAGCATAGCTTCAGAGAACGCAAGAGGGGTGGGCTCGCACAGGTAGCCAGTCTCCCCATCCGGTTTCACGGTTTCCAAGGGCCCGCCACTGGCACAAGCGATGACAGGTACACCACTATACATTGCTTCGATCGGCACAATGCCAAAGTGCTCGTTCTCGGGAGTGTAGATGACGGCCTGAGCACGACGCAACAAGGCGGACCTCTGGGCCTCGGTGAAGTCTCGCATAAAGATCACATCGCCACGTATAATAGGAAAGTATGATACCTTAAGACCCAGCGAAGTAGCATGGTCGATGAGCTCTTTGTAGTACGAAACATTCTCGGCGAGTTTAGGATCATACCCACCTGCGACTATCAATTTTGCGCTGGTGTAGCCGTACTGGGCGTCTTTCTCTCGACTGGCCTCGAGATTCTTGCACAGGATGGCATATGCAGAAATGGCAAGGCCGATGTTCTTCTTACGCTCGTAGCGATTAATGGAAACAAAGACGGCTGTCGACACCGGGATGTCATCCGTATCTTCTCGCTTGTCCTTCAACGCGCTAACAATCGCCTTCGTTGCGTCGGCTGGACTCCACGACTTGGAGAACCACGACCACGAGTCCATGATGGCCTTCGCACGCAACTCGCGGTAGTCGGTGTTGGTATCGTATTTATCGAAGTTGATGCTAGGGTAGAGCACCTCGAGATTAGCGTTGAGCTGCTCGAGCACAGGGAACGTCTTGAAGAACTGGTTCTTGGTGAACTTGGAGTTCACGACGATCTTGTCCGAACAGCTTGTCGTGAAGCCCTCGAGCCAATCAAAGGGCATTCTATAGAGCCTCTTGATCCAGCTCCTGCGCTGAGTCAGCAAAAGGTCAGGAAAGTGCCCATAGAACAGAATCCTAGCGGGCGTCGCTGCAAGCAGTGGGATGCTGGTCGAGAGTTGGTCGACGACAATCACATCATACTCGCCATTGCGCACTCTACGCTTGTCATTTCTGCCCAGGGTGCGTCCATAGTTAGCCACAATGAATCTTGCCGCGGCGAGGTTCCTCAGCGTGGAGAACAGAATATGACCCTTGCCCAAAATGTGTCGAGGAATCCGATTGCCGACTACAATGACGTTCAAGGTGCCGTCCTTGGTCTCGACGAAGCAACGCCTCGGATCGTGGTGCGACGTATAAATGTCCACCGTGTGACCGCTCGTCTGCAGCGCCAATGCCGCGTCCACAATCAGTCGTTCTGCCCCTCCTAGACGCACACATTCAGCATCCACGTAGAATCCAGGTCAGCAAGAAGTGTAAAATGGGTTGGGTTTGAGACATGCATCATGAAGAGACCTGAAAATTGACCAGATATACCAGCGCTACGTACCAATACCGAGGTCTGGGTGGAGGAAGGCGACGCGCAGCTGACCCGCCATGTCGCTTTTCGCGCCGTTTATTCGTCGGAAATCGAGTCAATTTCTTCAAGTTGCATAGTTTGTGTAAAGCAAGGATGCGTGAAGGAAGGCGGATAAAAATTGTATTATAATGCGTGATATGTATATATGAATTGAGATACACCCAGAGATGGGTGTACTCTAAGTTGCTTCTAGGTAAAATCGCGCCGAGTCGAGTCTCAGAACGATTCGTGTCAATCAACCCTCTATAGGAATTCACCCCATCCACGCAGTGCGGCACGCCATCTGACAGCGCGAGCCACAAACACGCTGAGCACGCTACCGCAATATAGCCGCGCCGCCGCAGCAGGTCCTCACTATGGCGGATAACATACGCGTGTTCTGCCGAGTACGGCCGCCCAACGCGAGTGAGGTACGTGAGATTCGCCCGGGGATCGCACTCAATCGCGGCATCCTAGCAAGCCGAACGAGGCTTTAGTACTATCCCCATCCGTCAGGCGAGCTATAAGTGCCGTATGACTTGGATCTGCCTCTAGTCGGTCGCATCGAAAACCTCTCTACCGTTAGGTTCATCGAGCCGATTCAGCTTAATTACTCGATGGATGCACACCTACTTACGTGACTGTGCACCTGGACATTCATTTCTATTCTAATTCTCTCTGTTCCCTCATCTAGTCAAGCTCAGACCTCGTTGTGAGCGTCTCGGACGACTCCCGCCAGATCACCGTGAGAGGCTTGAGCGATGAGGCCGCAAGCAAACTGATCGGCACCCCAGGTGGCGCTAACAATAGCAATCCTAACTCGAACACTCCACCTGGCGGCGGTGTGAGCTCTTTTTCAACTCCCTCAAGATCCATGCGAGTGTCATTCGGTCCGGATCTGGGAGGCGGAGGTGCCAGCCTAAGACTGTCAACCCCAGGTTCTCCAATGGTTCCAAACACTGGTACATTGGGATCACCAACGTCCGGAGGGTACGCAAGCGCAACCTTCTCTTTTGATCACGTCTGGCCCATCAACGCATCACAAATGCAAGTCTTTACAAAGGTTGGATTGCCGATGGTGAAAGAGGTCATGGATGGATTTAACTGTACGATCTTCGCGTATGGACAAACCGGATCGGGCAAGACTCATACCATGATGGGGTTGCCACTTGACCCCGCAAATCCGGACTCAAAGGGCGGTCCTGATGGCAGCCCTACAAACACCAATGCGTCGCTGGCTTCACACCCAGCGACAGCCACTTCGCTGCATGGTATCATTCCGCGCTTGGTCCAGGCGATCTTCCAGGCTATCCAGAATGCTGATAGTGCCATCCAGTTCACAATTAAGGTCTCAATGCTGGAAATCTACACCGAAAGAGTGCGCGACCTGTTGAATCCCAAGAGTGATAATCTGCGAATTCGAGAGTCTGCTGAAGCAGGCATTTGGGTAGAGGGGCTTTCGGAGTTTTACGTTGCCAGCGAGCATGACGTGCTCAGTATCATCGACTCGGGCAACATGGCACGAAGCGTTGGTGAGACGAACATGAATGAAAGGTCATCCCGATCTCACTCAGTCGTGATCATTACTGTTGGCCAGCAGAATCTCGAGACGGGCGAGAAACGCGGATCCAAATTGACCCTCGTTGACCTTGCGGGTAGCGAGAAGGTCGCTAAGACGGGTGCTGAGGGAGAGCGGTTGAAAGAAGCACAGCACATTAACAAATCGCTTTCGGCGCTTGGTAATGTCATCAACGCATTGTCGACGGGACAACCCCATGTTCCTTATCGAGATTCGAAGCTCACTCGCTTGCTTACCGACTCGCTCGGCGGTAATAGCAAGACAGCGCTTGTCATAACCTGTTCTCCTTCGCAACTTCACGTTGATGAAACGTTGTCGACCCTGAGATTCGGTCGAAGAGCCAAAAATATCAAGAATAAGCCTGTTCAGAACCGTGAGCGTTCAGCAGTAGAATACCGCGACCTACTGTTAGAAGCCATTGATCGACTTCATCAGCGCGATGACTTACTCGACCAGATTGCACGCGGTTTTACCCAATACGATCCGAACAATTCCCTGTTAGCTACAGCTATGTCGATACTTTCGACTGATAAATGGGCCCAGCGCCTTCGACTGGAGCTGTATGCCGAGCTCGGTATAGCGCCGCCTAGTTCCAACAGTAACACTAGTAATTACAGTCGTCGCTTTAGTACGGACTTAGGCAGCGGACCTGACTTGCCCGAGCGCAAAGAAGAGCAAGAGAGCAAAGCAGTTCGGGCGAACCTGAACAACGCTTTGCTTGAGGCAGCCAGTTATCCTGAGGAGGCAATGCCACGAGCCACCAGCAACTTGCTTGAACTAGGAAGTCCATCACGAACCGCAGGACTTACTCCTGGCGATCCATATCTCAAGTTGCTTGCAAAGGTCGACGAAGATCTTGACTCGAAACAAGGCAGGAAAGGCAACTTGGATTCCTCTTCGTCTCTGAGCATGTCATTCGGTCTTGGTGATGAGCGCGTCGGCCTCGACCATGCTGCCACCACCGGACTTGTTGATGAAGATGAGGAGCGTCTTGTAATCCCTGCATCGGATGAGGAAGAAAGTGACGAAGATGCGACGCCGTGGGCAGATGACGAGGATCCAGATACACTTCGGCAGAGACTAGGTGGAGCCGAGACACCAGCAACCCGCTTGGCGAATCAGCACCTGGCGGAAAACACGACCATGACACTCTCTGCTGTTCGTGCACGAGAGTTGCTTGCCCTTGAACTCGCGAAGCAAGAAGAGCTGGCCGAGCTTAACGAAGCTATTGCTGATCATCCGCTTTGGTCACAGCTCGTGCCAAAGGATGGTGCAAGCATGGAGGCTGTCAAGCTCACCTGGCGAGACTTGGCACGCGCTGCAGACCAAGCTCGCAATGACCTTGCTAGCGAGCTCAAGCAGCTGGAGCATCGCCTAGCCGCTTTACAGACCAGTGCACAGGCAGCTGAAGAGATCTCCAATGCTAGTCTACAGAAGGCCGAGACCGAACTACAAGCCGCGCTGAAAAAGCTCCAGGTGGCCGAAACTCAGCGCGAAAAACTGGCCCAAGACGTACAAAAGGCTGTCGCTGAGCTTGAAGAAGCACGCGATGCAAAGGACTGTTTAGAAATTCAGCTCAACGCAGCAGAACATAATCGTGATGAAGCACTTCAGACCCTGGAAAAGGCCAAGAGCGAACTTAGTGACCTGCAGCGTGAGTATGAACATCTTCAACGTATGGTAGCAGATCTACAGACTGAACTACAGACCAAAAGTGCAGAGGCGACCAGACTAGCCTCTGACCTGAGCGCGTCCAAATCTTCGCTCCTGACAACATCCAATGATCTGGCACGCGCACGCGATGAAATTACGCGGCTTGAGGCTGATTTGCGTAAGGCCTCAGAACGACATACTCAACAAGTTGCGGATTTGGAGAGCCGTATGCAGAGTACCAAAAGGCAGTTACAGGAACGAATTACCGAGCTGGAACGAATGGCTCTAGAGTCATCCGAGTCACATGCCGTGAAGATCGCGGATCTTGAAAGGTCTCTAGAGCAAGCTGAGGAGCGAGTACATGACATTGAAGGCGAACTCCAATTAGCACGCAATGAGATCAAGGAACGCGAAGCACTTCTAGAAGAGTCGCGCAAGCGTCAGGATGACCTGAACGAGAGGCTTGCTGCAGCACGATCGGAGCTCACCGCTGCCGCGACCTCGCACCAGCACGAACTCCGTGCTCGGAATGAGCAGGCACAGAAGCTCCAATCTCAGCTTGATCGAATGCAAGAAGAAGCCGAAACTTTGCAGGCCAGGTATCAAGCGGCCGTCCAGACTTCAGAGGCAGCCAAAGCAGAACTCGAAAGCCTTGTGAAGGCTGTCGAGGAAGCGAGGGCAGAGGCCACTAAATCACGTCGCAAGGTAACGAGTCTCGAAACCGAACTGGCCACCGCAAAGTCTGAAGCAATGACTCTTCGTAATAAGACCACTCGAGAAATCGAAGAGCTTCGCACAGAGCTGGAGGCTAAACAACAATCACTCACTCGTCTACAAGAGGAGCACAGGGCTCTAAGCACGCAGTATGAGCAGGAAGCTAAGCAAGCTGTCGACTTACGGCTCATGAATAAGGAGTTAACAGCCAAGCTGGAGTCAATTCAACGCGACCTAGCCTCATCAAATGCGTCCCTGAACACTGTCTCTGAGGATCTAGCCAGGGTCACCGAGCATGAAAAGAAATTAGAGTCCGATTTGAAGACAGCGCTGCTCAGAGTAGCCGAAGCTGACAGATTACAGCAAACCATCGAAGAATTGCAACAGCGCTACACAACCCTGGCGGAGCGGCATGATATCGAACTCAAGGCAGCGAATGCAGCTCGGGAGGCAGCTGAGGCGGCGTATGAAAGTGCCAGGTCTACCATTGCTAGCCTTCAAGCAGACGTAGAAAAGCGAACCTCTGCACATGAAGAGATCATTGCACGGGAAGGTAGACTACAGGCAGAGTATGATGCAAAGCTCGCTCAGATTGCTTCACTCGAGGCCGAACTCAAAGCTAGTAAGGCCGGTCTTGAAGCAACTATTAGCGAACTTCGAGCGCAACTCTCCGCTTTACAACAAGCCTCGGAGTCAACATCACAACGCCTAACTGCTGAAAGAGATTGTCTCGCAGACGAAATTGTCAAGCTCAACGAAAGGCTTGCTGCCGAAGCCGCCCGATATTCGACTGCGCTCTCAACCTTTGCGGACGAAAAGAAACAGCTCTCAGAGGCTCACAGGGTCGAAATTGAATTGCTTCAAGCGCGAATCGCTGCTGCAGTGGAGACTGCAAAGGATAATGCTGAACAGCTTGCGAGAGAGAAGCGCGCTGTTGAGGAACGTCTGCGCGCCGCTCAAGCTGAGCTGAGCGAACACAAGTCTGCATGCGAGGTGCTTCGTGAGCAGCTGTCAATCGCGCGTTCCGCTGCTGCCGGTGCAGGTGATGCCCTCACTACAGCTGAAAATCGTGCTTTAGAACTACTCAATCAGGTACAACACGCGCAGAGAGAGCGTGACGAACTCAAACGAGAGCTTGAAGAACAATCTGGTATGGTGGAGCAACTGCGAACTCAGCTTGCAGCCAAAGGAGATGAGGTCCAAGCCGCACATCAGCGTGAAGCCGAGCTGAAGCATCTCATCGAGAGACAACGCAATGAATTTGCAGCCGAGCTTCAGAAAGCTGAGAACTCAGTCAAGGCGCTCGAGTCAAAGAAGTTCGAGCTTGAGCAAGCTCAGGAGAAGGCTCGTGCTGAAATTGTAGGCCTGAATAAGAGTCTGCACTCGTTACAGGAGTCGCAGGCGTCCGAGGTGAATCAGTTGCATGCCAAGCTCGCCGCCCTTGAGACGTCTAAGGCAACACTTGAGTCACAGCTGCAATCAGACACCACGGCCCACAAAGCCCGCCTGGATGAATTGACGCGGCAGATGGAGGCTCAGATTGAGCACCAGAGTCGAAGAGCTACTGAAGCGCAGAGCGAAGTTCAGCGGCTTCAGCAGCAGCTCGCTCAACTCCAGGCGTTGGTGGATCTCGAATCTAACGCGAAAACCGCTGCCATGGAGTCGTGTAGCAATTTGAAGGCCCAAGTTGACAAACTCACTGCGGAAATCGCTCAGCAGCGCGCACATTCTGCAGCAACTGAGGCATCTTTCGAAGAGACTCAACGAGCCTTGGATCAGGCGAAAAAGAACCAGACTGATCTTCAAGCGAAGCTAAACGAAGCAACCCAACAGCTGACAGCGGCCCAAGCGTCATTAGCAGCGATGGCCACTGACAAGGACCAGACTGTGGCCCAACTGGAGGTTGTACGAGCGCACCTAGCGCAAGCAGATCGGGCACGCAACGAGTATCAAACGAAGGTGAACGAGCTTGAAAGGCGAGCTTCTAATGCTGAGGTAGCGCTTGAGCAAACTAATAACAAGCTTCGCTCAGTTGAGGGTTCCTTGACGGATAGCCGAGCAGAGCTTGAGGCGCAGCATGCGTACATTGCATCGCTGAAGTCATCTATTGAACAGACCCAGGTTCAGTTGGATGAAGCTGAAAAGTTAGTGGCTGAATTGCGTGCCGAGCTCCGCACAGAACAAGGCAAATATGGAGATGCAGCGAGCAGGCTGGTTGTAGTTCAGGCAGAGCTCGACGACCTTCGACAGTCCTACCTCGATATCAGACAAACCATGGCGCAAACCACTTTGAATCTAGAAAGCCAGCTGGCTGCCGCAGAGCAGCGTGCCAACGCAGCAGAGGTTCAGTTCGAGGATCTTAAGGGCCGAGTAGCCGAAATCGAAGAAGCTAGGAAGCGCGCTGTCGAGCGATTGCAAGAGCAGCTTCAAAACAAGGAAAAAGAATGGGAACGTCGCAGGACTGAGTTGGAAGAGCGCCACTCTCGAGCACTCAGTCAGAGGAACGACGAGCTTTCGAAGGCGAATGCAGAGAGGCTCCGTGCCACTTCAAAGCTTGCAGAAGCTCTTTCTACGTTGGAGCAGACAGAACGACGTCTAGCCGCAGCGGAGTTTGCCAATAACGAGAGCGAAGCAAAACTTGCAGCAAAAGAGAAACAGCTCGCTGCGTTGCGCGTTGCACTAGAGAATGGACAGAAATCTGCTTTAGAATCAGCACGAACCGTGGCTCGACTTGAACACGAGGTCAGAGACCTGAATGTACGCCTAGAGCAGCAGGCCTTGAAGGCTAAACATGACTTGGAAGCTCAGGCACAAGAGGCGGCACGTAAGGCCGAGAACGACAGACTAGCCGCAGTCAGTGCGATGGAGGCTCTTGATCGTGAGGCTCAGAAATCCATTCAGATTATGCGTGAAGCAGCTGAGAGAGAGCGTGAAGTCGCTCGTAGCGAAATGAATAGCCTGCGCGATCAGTTGGTCAAAGCCGAAACTGAGAAGGCGCAACTTGAAACGAAGATTGGTGAGCTAGAGACCCGTTACGAGAGACTTGAGGATGCCCACCAGCGTCTGACTCTGCAATGGCAACGTCATATCGACTTACAAATCGAATACGAAAACCGCAAGAAACTCGAGGAGGCCAACCAGGGTGCAAGCTCCCAGGCGGCTCGCAGCGAGATCTTGCGGTTGCAGGCACAACTGGAAAAGAAGAACGCGCAATATGTGAATCTCAAGGTCATGTTCGATGCCATCAACGAGAAAAAGAAGGCAGCGGAGGAGCGTGCATTGGCGGCAGAGGCAGAGCTAACCCTCATGCGCAAACCGGATGCAGGCAAGACCGAATTAACAGAAGAAGTCAGGGCGTTGCGTCAACGCATCGTCGAGCTCGAGAGTGTCAATAGACGCCTTTCAATCAGCTATGGAAGCCGTCACAGGATGTCTGTCGTCGGTGGTGCCGTCAGCACCACAGGCAGCATCGATGCCACCTCGGCTGCAATCGCAAAAGCCTACGCCGCAGACTATGATAGTGATTCAGAGAGCACTTCAGACTCTGACAGCGAGGAGGAAGATGGTGAAGACAAGACGCCTAATGCAAGACGCAAGTCTCGTTCGGTCTCTTCATCACCTCCACCTATTCCGGGTGCCACAGCCCCATCAAATACCTCCACGAAGTCGTCAGCAACGGGATCTCCGCAGAAGCCCGCATTGCTTCCGCCGCGCATACACACTGCGGCGAATGGAAAAGCTGAGTTAGCTGCTGCGGCTGAGGCAGTTCGGCTTCGAGGGGGAGCACCAGAAGGTACGCTCTTAACGCATCCGCCACAGAATCGCGTAACTGAAACTCAAACAACGCAGCCACAGCCACAACAATCCTCCTCTACCACTAGTCGCTTTGGAGGTAAGTGGAGGTTTTTCTTCTAAATTCAGGGGACATAGATCAACCCCATGCTTCATATCTACAGCTAGCTCCAGTGTTGCATTTTCACTTCCTACTCCAGAATAAATTAGTTTATGTACAAACTGCTCTGTTTCGACCCTGCTGACTGCAAGACTTGTTAGTTTACTCGGCTCCACTGCCTACCACACTATCAATTTGCAGAGCTCGTGCAAATTCCTCTTCCGTAAAGGCTAACAGTCTTGCGGCTTCTACGTGCACGAGCTGCTTCTTGAGATTCTCAATAAGCTTAAACTGGCATTTGAAAGCCTTGAATAGATCTTGCTTCTGTTGCATTAGCCGTTTGTTCTCGTTCTGCAGCTTCGTAATTTCATTGCGTACGCTACTACTCACCTCTCGGTCAGTGTCTTTGACCTGGCTTAGGCGCGCACGCGCTCGGTCAGCATCGAGCAGGGCTCGGTTCAGCTTTGCATCGCGCTGCTTGGACTCCTGCTCAAGGGCTTGTCGAGCCTTTTCGGACTTTTCAATATCGCGCTTATATGCCGTGACATCCTTTTCAAGCTGCATAACTCGAGCTGCAGCATCGGCAGCGCTTTTCTTATAACGTTCAGTCACAGCCTCAGCGGCCGCAACTCGCCGTTGCAGATTGGCGATTTCCGCCATCGCAGACTTTAGTTTGTTTTGCTGTGCAGCAGCATCGGCCTCCATCTGCGCAACACGGGCAAGAAGCGTGGCTTGTGACTCACGCAATGTCGCCAACTTCGCTTTCTGATACCGGATTAGTGCTGCCGCACCAAGGCCCTCCGCTGCAGCATCTTCAGGATCGAGAGGTTCTTGGTTCACTGGGGCAGTTCGATCGCTTGTGGGTGTGTCGAGAACACCGTTCACAAGCGCATCCAACTCACTATCACTTCGTCTCTGTCGTCCAGAGCTTGATGATGCTGATGATGATGAGCCTGAAATTCCGGCAGCAGTTGAAGACACGCCACTCCGGGTGTTTAGCGTCGTTGATCGGTTACCTCCAGCAGAGGTCGAGCCGCCTCCATTTGCAAGCGCCTCGAACCGAGCTATTTCAAGTTCAAGCGTCCGTCCAGGCGTGGGAGGCAATCCGCTTGATGCAGTGGCTCCTGAGACATTGGCTGAAACCGGCCGCGACGACCCGGGGCGTTGCGCAGTTTGTTGCGGATTGGAAGCACCAGAGCCGATTCGGACGGAGGACAGGAACCCACTGAGGTCGCTGGATTTATCACGCGGCGTGGGCGTGGTTCCTTCCCCCAGATTTGCAACGGCAGCGGCTAGCAATTCCCGTGTTCGAGCACTGAGGGGGTCTGTCATGTCAAGAGAGCTAACGTTAGTGGTGGGAAGCGCGGAGCGGAAGCGCTGTTCTGCCTCGGACTAGAGTTGGGGTGGGTAAAAATCGTCATTTCGGTACTGTGAGTCGCAGTACATATCCCTGAGTGCATTCACAAGTGAGACGAGGTGCCATACGTACCACTAGCTGGTCTGCGCGGCGAGAAATATGTGTGGTTTGGTTACTCAGCTCCTCATCCTTCCGTCTACATGTGGGGTCAGGGCGGGTGCCAGCGCGGACGTCATCAGCTTGTTCAAACTGGTGAGCCAAATCAAAGTGGTAAACTAGTGTGATCGAGTAAGTGTGCGAAATCTATACGTACCTTAGTTCTGCCTCCTTTTCGGCAAGCTCGTTGCGCAGCTGGAGATAGTCGTCGAGGTTCATTCTGGTTCTTAGGGCTGTGAAATGCACCGATCGCGCGTATTACAACCTTCGACAGTCTGAAATTTGAACTGATTTCATAACCGGATCCGGCCAAAAGCTGCAGGTCAGGGGTCGTCTTTGGCGAAGCCATACTCAAGACGCATGCAATGTGACACAGTGAAGAGAGTGCAGACGTAAAGTGCAATAGTGGTGTATTTAAGTCTCTATGTACAATCTGAAACAATGTGTCGTGCGTGATCCACGCCTTGAAAGTTCGATCTGTTTCAGTGATCAATCGATGCACTTAGTGCGTGTTGTGCACACGCCGTAGGTCATAACCCTCCCACTGATGAGCGCCGAAGTGTTCGACCAGCGGAGAAACACCTACTTGAAAGATGGAGTCCAAGTGCAACGGCAAATCCTAATGCTCCACCTACCAGGCAGGGAAAGGGCCAGACCTGGAGCTTGGTCTCCCCATCGAGTAATAGGTAGAGCGACGCGCACCATGCGAAGAGCAGGGTTGGGTAACAGAATCGTCGTACAAGTTGCTGCAGGTCGTGATACGCCTCAGGGGACTCAAACCCCGGAATTTTGGGCGAAATTAAGTGGTCCGAGAGCAGTGCGAGGGTGTGCTTGGGTTCAGAGTAGACCATCACAGGCCAGAACGCCAGGAGCGCAAGTACTACGGACAATACAATACTGCCAGGGATTTGTTCAGGTCTGGGGAGCTGTCCCAGCAACAGAGTGATACCGAAAAGGAACGCCGCAAAGACGAACCAACTCGCGAGGAAGCGGATCACACGCATGATCTTCAGGATCTGAAAATTCCAATGGAGTACCACGAACTGTTCGCCGCAATGCTAGTCAAGAGGCACAGCGCCAGTATACTAGCTCGTAAGCACCATATGCCTAGGCTTCACCTGTTATGTCAGGTGCGCCGCGCGTGATGTGGAACAGTGAAATTCCACTTAGAATGAACTTGCAGATTCATTGGTAAAACCCCGCAGGCTGGTTGCCACTTCGGTCGGGTGGGATATCACATCACCGTATTGGCGCATGTAGGACGACGCACGGACGACGACTATAACCAGTGGCTTAAGATCTACTGTATTCTTATTGAAAAAGAGGGATTGTAAATGTGTAAATGTGGTGATTGTTTGATTAAAACGTGTATATATACCAACGAGGGATCGTTCTGTTGCGCAATTGGTATCTGTGTCGGTGCTGATGAGCTTATCATCTGCCCTGTACGATCGGCTATGATGTCGACCGACCTATGTACTTTGTCGTAGCATCATCTCGAACGAGAGTCGTCAGCCTATCGCCACTTGAGCACCATTCACCTTATGTCAGTGGGTCAGGAGCAGCGGAGGGTCAGTGGGTGGGCCGGTCCGTCGGCCCATCCTCCCTTACTTGTTGTAAATCTGCTGACGCTCGGTTTACTTGCGTGCGTGGAATTCGCGAGCGCGCTCAAGCTGAACATCGATGGCCTTCTGAACAGCATCCTCGCGTGCCTTTTGGATCAAAGCATTGACTGCGTGGACGGTCTGTGTGCGGCGACGGTTGTACTCCTCAACCTCCTCGGGTGTCTTGACAGTCTGGCTCAAGTCACCAACTGCAATGATCTCATCAACAAGCTCCTGAGGGAGGTGAACGGGAAGTGCGTTGCTCTTCTCAGCAACACCTCGCGAACGCGAGTATCGGAACTCAGGAAGACCCGCCTGCTTCCAGTCCGAGAGGGGGCCACCCTCCGCGCGAGCAGCCTCGACATTGCGAATGCCCGCCTCGATGGTGTCGAGGCGCACGCGGTCGCGGGCGTAGGGCATCACATCGAATGCCTGGACCTTCAAGGGCTGGAAGGTGGGCATGGGCTGTGCATGAACGTGTAAGCTGTTGGCACCATATCGCTCTGAGGTGGCAGGATTGGGACCAGCGAGGTTGGAGACTTGGCTATCCCACAGCTCGTTCGAAAGGGGCTGGGTCGTCTTGTGAACGAAGTATGCAATCGCGGGAGCGCCGACGAGGCAAGCCAAAGTGAGGGCGATATTACGACGCGTGTAAAGCTTGGGGCGCTTAGCAAGCGTGTCACGGTGAATATGTGCACCCTCGATGTACTTGTTCTTTACGACCTTGTTATCATGCGGGAAGAAGTTCGTAGGGTAGTTGTTTACCCGTCCAGGCGTGTCTCCACCGGCAGCGCGCAAAAGTCTCGAGAACATGGCTCGTCCTACAGGAGTAGTTGGAAGGAAAATGAGGGGCGATGTAAGGCAACTCAGGGAATTCCATCAATCAAACGAGTATAATTGCAAGGGGCTGGCGTTCACGCGAGATATACACGAGTTTCGCCCACACTCGGGACACTTGCGAAGCCACCCCCAACTTTGGCGATGGATTGTGGGGTGTTTAGAGTATAGTACACGGCAAAATTCCTGTTAGACACATAGTACTAGAAGCTATATATAGAGCCAAGTGAGATATAATGCGTAGGCACTGACGGATCATACGAAAGCACGCCCGAAATAAGCCCCCTTTCTCCTTCGTTTTTCTCTCTGGTCCAACCGGAGATTTTGCTTCCAAGAAAAAATTGCACTCAACTGAGAGGAACTGAGAGGCTGATAGGAGTGACTGGGTGAGCCACTGACTTAGCTAGGCTTGACTGGCTGGCGGTTGCGCTTGAACCATGTGCTTGTTGGTTAATCGACACGGATATGTGGAGGTGTTATATAACATACAACAGTGGGGTGTAGTGTATTCATACTGAACCTATGTTCAACGATCTAGGCAATAATGCTAAACTAATGTGCTCTCGTGGTTTTGCATGCAGTAACCCTTTTAGGCTTCTGCATTCACGCGTCACGCCTCTTACTTCTTGTCAGAATCCTTCTTCTTGGACTCTTCGCGCTTCTCTTGCTTGGCCGCTGCAGCTGACATGGTGTTCTTCTTCTTCTTCTTGGGGTCCGAGAGACCAAACTCATCGTCAAGATCGTCCGAGGGATATCGCAGAGCCTTGGTGGCCTCGGCGTGGACATCCAGACAGAACTGGATGCGAGTTTCGAGCTGCGAGCGAGGAATATCTGAAACGTACAGGTTCGTGGCCGGTCTGCTCTCGAGGTACTTGCCCTCAGGATCGATCTGAGCCTCGAGAGAACCATCCTTGATGGCCTTGGCAACGACCAGTTCGGCCTCGGCTTCTGACTTGAGCTGGAGTCGTTCCGCGACCACGGAGAGCGGCAGTCGCGAGTATGACGCTGTGAGCTTACCCAGGGCAGTGTAAATAACATTCTGTCGCATACGCTTCACGAGCGAAAGGTTGGAGTCACGCTCGAAGGCCTGAACGAGCTCAGGCTTGCTGAGCGCCTCATCGAAGGCCTGTAGTGAGCCCTCCATGACAGCCTTGGTCAGTGTGTAATAGGACGCCAGTGCATTGCGCATCACGGGCTGGTTGAACAAACTTCGAGGGGGAACCTCACCCAGAAGTAACTGTAACGTAACTTGCAACTTTGTGGCAGCCTGCTGGAAACCGTAGCCTGCCTCAGTGGGTGCCTTACGCAAGGCGTGAGTAACAGAATCAAGAGCTGAAGCGTATTGAAGTTGGAGGGCCTGAATGCGTGCTGTGTAGAAGTAGAATCGCGCGCTCAAACCCGCTGGAACCTTCGTATCATCAGGGAATTGAACATTCAAACGGAACTTGTTGGCCTGGGCGTAGAGACCTTCCTGAAGGAAAGAACGTAGAACTGTGTTGATGATCACAGCCTGAAGACCATATGCGGCAAATCGTACTGCCGTTGGCAACAGCGTGATCATGCGAGTACGAAGCTGGGCGAGGGCGGGGACACCACCGGCACGCTCGTATGCCAGACCCTGCAGAGTAGCGATTTGTCGAAGAAGGGCATCGTTTCCAGTTGGAGTTCCGGCAACCCAGACGCGCTCAAAGAGAGAGTCTGCCTGAGCCATTGCCTGGTCATTCAAACCTCGGTCGAAGGCGAGATATGCAATCAGGAGACCCAAGTAGATGGACACCTGCATTGGGTAGTCCTCAGGCTTCAATGGTTTAGGGCCCTTGTGCGCAGCAGCTGCCTCCGGAACAGGTGATGTGACAGTTGTTGCAATGGGCGAGACGGGTGCACCTGCAACGGATGCCAATGGCTTTGCGGTCATTGCATCTGAATCCTTACTAGTTGAGGCTGCAGTGGCTGCTCGGCGCTCAGACGCCTGTCGTGCCAAAAGAGGAGCACCAGCGTTGTTCTTCTCCTCGAGTTCCTTCTGCGCTGCGGCAGCTGCTGCCGCGCGAGCTGCAGCTTCCTCTGCTTCCTTTTCCTTGCGTGCCTGTTCTTCCTTCTCCTCTCGATCTTCGTCCTCTTCAGCCTGGGTCCAGCCGAGTTTAGGTGCAATCTCTTCGAGTTGTGCTGACACCTGAGGGGCAACCTCTGCAATGATCGAACTAAGCATCTTGTGTGTCAATCGCTTGCGAACGGCGTTGAGCGTGCGCAGTGCACGCTCAGCAGCATGGTAGTCTTCATCTGACACAGACTTGTGGATGAGGCTTATGCTTGTGCGGATATCTAGACGAGGGCAGTGATGAGGACAGCGAGTAAGTCACATGCCGAAACGAGTGTGTTATCGATCCTGGTACCTTTAGTACGCGAGTCGTGTCGAACATGAGAAGAGGTAGAATCCTACTCCCAGCACATGACGAGTGGGGAACTGAGGTGGTTTCTGAAGCAATCAGCCGGCTTCCTCCCTTCATACTTTCACAACAGACAAAAGACACCATCCAATGGATAATATCTTAGTGCTGCAACCACCTCCGGATCCACTCGCCCTGACCAGACACGAAATGTGCCCCGCTTCACTCAGTCAGTCGACCTTCCTCAGCAGATCAAGGATTGGGGCCGGATACATACTCTTAATCGCCTTCTGGCGGGGGGTGGGCTCGACTTCAGTAGTCTTCTTCTCGTCTGCAGTGGCAGGCTTCGAACCTGCGTCCTGGGAGGAGGACGAGGTCGATGATGTATCTGTCTTCTTCGACTCGGGCATCTCGTGCTTTGAGCGGTATACCTAGACGAGCAGTCGACTGCATTGGGATAAGAGTAACATATGCAGGAGGTGGGTGAGTTGGTAATCCAATTCCATATAGATCCTCAGTATGCACTCCCGGATCCACCCTCAAATCGTTCATTTTCCATCACAGCTTTCCACCAGATCCTCTCTCATTTCCTCTCCTTTCATTCGTTTCTTCTATTTCGGCCCCCCTGGTTGTGGTTCGTGCTCCACTCGCTCTGGACTGGCCCAAACGTGACCATGGTAACACTTGACTCACACCACACCTGACTCAACAAATACTGAAGAAACTGTGCCGCGTATGAATCTTTATGCGCGCTGGATCTCGCGTGATAGTGAGTGTGAAGGCATCGCAGTTTGTCAGAGGCTTTATTCGGGCTGGTAGGACATGCTCCATACACTCACATTGTCCCGTACTCACTCTCGCTTGTCTGCAGTAATTACCATAGTACCTCCAGTACCTCGCATTCTGACCAAAATCCGAAATTGAAATTCAGTTTCGACACACGAAATCCGCTTTGCTACGCCTGTTGGACCGGATCTCAACTCCAACACTCACCTGGACTCCCACACACCTTCCACTCACTCGCTCTATTCATCACCATGCCAGATCGGGCGGCACCTCTGCAGAACTATCTGGAGGAGCTGATTCAGACTGAACGACTCGACAGCACGACTGGCGAGCAACCTCACTCCCAAGATGTTCTGTGTCAAGTCGACTGCACCCATGGTGCGCCCACAGTGGTCCATGCTTCCAGGATTGCTGGTGCTGGTGCTGGCGTTGATGGTTGGACCGGTTCACCAAGCACTGGCCCAGTCGCAACTTCCTCCAACCAATGTGAACGCGCGGCTGAGCGATGGGTCCATCGCTCTGTCTTGGACACCTGATGAAGGTGCCACCTCACACACAATCACTGGAAGTCCTAACATTCAACCTGTTACACTCACTACGGGAAGCGCCCATGCGTTTTCAGGTCTGACCAATGGCGTTACCACTCTGAACATCGTCGCGAACTCGTTGAGAGGTCGCAGTGTCCCAGTGACGATTGTCGCAACTCCCAAGCGCATTATCCAATTAGTGGGTAATAAAAATGCACCCTGGTCTGTCACCACGAACTGGAATCCTCAGGTTGGGCATCATGCTATTATCATTGTATATCATATCCACTCATATTGTCACCCATCTGCTTCTCCCACTAACCTCGGCAATGCATGGTTTCCAGTCTTACCGATATTGTTGTCATAGTTCTTATTACTTATCGATCATACTGCTGTGTCCATTCCAATGATGACCCTTCTATGTTAATTCACGCATAGAGGCGTGCTTCAACTGGAGTGTTGACAACCATAGGCCAACTCTGTCCGTACAATACATTTTGCCATCCTTTCATCAACTGCGACTGTGTGGAGAGCCATCCTGGCTTAATTACCGCGAAAGAGCTCGCTGAAGCGCACAAGGCTTACCTGCTCGAGCCTGTGTACGCATCCATACACGCTTAAAGCACGACCAAAGCAGTTCAGTGATAGACAGCTGACATTAATTTTATCCACCCATTCTGAGAGAGTCGTGTCTCAACCACAATTTCATGTTGCGTATATCGCGTGACAACTTGGCCATCACACTGTGTGCGTTGCACATATCTGTCGGGTGTCACATCCTACGTCATCCCAGCCTGACTCCTTAACGACAGGTGGCGTAGGGCACGAGTTCCAATGGGTCCACATTTCTAACTAGTAGAGACTCGTTGCGCACATGTCGTGTTGCGAGGAGTGTTGTCATATGATCGAAAGGTATAGTCCGTCTTCGTGGTATGCATCAGCCAAACGCGTTAATATGTGCCGTCATTGCGTGATCCAGCTCACAATTCCCTCCGAAATCCCCCAAATCTAACCCCTCTCAGAGGTTTCTAGCAGCACGCACTTGAGTTCAGCGCCGAGAGCACGTGGTTGAGAGACAATGAGCTTCGTCCAGCCCGAGGTGCTTAGTCGGCTGCAGCGGAATACCGCGAACATACGAAATGTGTGCATCCTTGCGCACGTTGACCACGGCAAAACAACTTTGACAGACTTCCTTTTGTCATCGAATGGTGTGATCTCATCCAAGATTGCAGGCAAGGTGAGGTTCCTAGACTCTCGCCCGGATGAGCAGGAACGTCTCATCACCATGAAGGCGAGCTCCATTGCACTAGTTTACAAGCCCCCAACGGTTCCTGCATGGGCACTACCTCGTGAACAACCCAATGTGTACGATTTGACAACTCCCATCACAGATCCAAGCTGCACGGTAACCGAGGGCACCGTTGTTACCACACCGTTGACTGTGGAGAGTCAGTCAAATCCCAATCCCGCATTTGCTGAGTGGTCAGAATCTTACCGTGCGTCAGACGCTGCCAAGATGACCCCTCCGAGTCTCGCGCCCGAACAAATCGGATCAGTCAAGGTACAGGGCGGGCACTACATTGTCAATGTCATCGACTCCCCTGGTCATGTCGACTTCTCAAGTGAAGTTTCAGCCGCTGTGCGTGTCTCTGATGGAGCTTTTGTTGTTGTTGATGTTGTCGAAGGTTTTTCCATTCAAACACAAGCCGTCTTGCAGCAAGCCTGGCGCGAGGGTGTCACGCCATGCCTCATTCTTAACAAGATGGACCGTCTTGTTTGGGAGCTAAAGCTCACCCCATATGAAGCGTATGAACACTGCTGCCGAGTGATCGAGCACGTCAACGCTGCGGTTGCCTCGTTCCACGTTGCTGAGGCTTTCCAGGATTCCGAAGAACAGAACGACAAGGAAGAAGAGATTAAGGGTGACAGAGAAGCTGAGTCCAGCGACGACGAAGATGAAGAGCCCGAAAAGACCGACAAGAAGGAGAAGAAGGACAAGAAAGACAAGAAGGACAAAGCGGACAAGGCTGGAAAGACGGAGAAGGCCGCAAAGGTGGACAAAGCAGAGAAGGCTGAGAAAGCTGAGAAAGCAAGCAAGGCAGACAAAGCTGATAAAGCAGACAAGGCCGAGAAAGCTGACAAGAAGGAGAAGAAAGACAAGAAAGACAAAACCGAAAAAGCAGAGAAGCCTGTAAAGACCAAAGCGGATGCAACGGACGAGAAAACTGAGGAGAAGGATGCGAAAAAGGCCGCCAAACCCAAGTCTGAGAAGCCTGACAAACCAACGAAGGCGCTGAAAGGCCTCACAAGCAAGTACTCGGTCGACCTGGATGATACGACCAAGTGGGTGTTCGATCCCGCGCTTGGTAATGTGGCTTTTGTCTCCGGAGTGGATGCCTGGGGCTTCCGTATTCCTCAATTCGCGTACCGATACGCTGCCCGATTCGGCTTAACGCCGGCTGAAACTGCTCAATTACTATGGCACCCTCACTGGATTAGCTCCAAGACAGGGAAGGTTCGCACAAAGCCTCCGAAGAGTTCAGATGCGGATAACGAACCTCTGGTCGTCAAGTTAATTTTCAAGCCAATTTGGGATGCCTACGACGCAATGATGTACAATCCCAATCCTTCTGAAGCCTTGAAAAGCATCATCGAGACGCTGGGCCTAACGTTCCCCCCACGTGATCTGGCCAACCTACTGGCTGCGAAGGATTGGAAATTCCGAGCGCAGACGTTCTTCCCTAGATGGCTTCCAGTCTCTGAGTGTCTTCTTAGTATGGCGGTCAGCGACCTTCCATCACCGATCACGGCACAGCGTATGCGAATGGAGCGCATCTTGCCCGATGCACATGCTTTGCTGACTCAGGCCGAACTTGCAATCCGAGATATTTTACAGCGAAAACAGCAATCGAGTGGATCACTTAGTGACCCAATCGTCCCAGCAGTAGGATCAGAAGAATGGAGAGAAGCCGAACGCGAGTATCTTAAATCTCTTGAGCAGCAGTGCGTTGATCCCCGAGAGTCCGAGCCTGAGAGCGCATCGCCCAACGAAACAGAATCTGAGGCCAAGACAACGCCAGAAGGTGAGCTTCCCACTCGAATTCGATATCGCAGTCCAGCAGCACGCAATTATGCCCTAGCACGCGCCGTCCAAACGTGCGATCGACTCTCACCCGAGTCCCTTGTGTATGTCGTGAAGGTTGTTGACATGTTGACGTTCCAGCACCGCAATCCTACAACGAGCGCAGCGAAAGCTGGCGACAGCAACACCCTTGTGGTGGGGGCCACTGGCGAGGTTGAAAATAACCAAAGCCAAGCAAAGCCCGAGCACCGCTATCTCGCTGTCGCTCGTGTCTTTGCTGGAACTCTCAAGTCCCTTGCAGACGATGATGGTGACTTAACGATAGTGGGTCCCAAGGACACCAAGGCATTGATGACAGTTCCGAAAAAGAAGCTTCAAATGCATATCCTCATGGCGACAGATACCGAGAAGGTGAATGAGGCACCCGCTGGCACGGTGGTTGGCATCACTGGCGTTGACGACATTATTTACAAGTTCTACACCATGGTCTCATCGCCCACCTTCCCAGTATTCAAACCACTCACGTTCCAGGCCACTCCCATCTTCCGCGTGATCGTAGAGCCAGAGAACGCAGAAGATATTCGCACCTTCTCAAGGGCCTTGGCATGGCTAGATAAGATCGATCCCAATATCCAGGTCGGTAATACCGAACTTGGTGAATATTTTATCGCGGCCTCGGGTGAACTGCACATTGATCGCTGCTTGCGTGATCTGCGCGATGTACTAGGTCCTAGCGCACCTATTCGAGTGTCGCCTCCTAGCGTCAACTTCCGCGAAACGATTGTCGATGGAGAAGGTCTAAGTGCGGGCAAGTTTGGTCTTGGTTATGCAACAGATGGTGCAGCAGCTTCTAATATTCAGCGGGTGGTATCTGCAGTGAGTCAGGCTTCTGCAGACAAGAACCCACGCGATATTTCGATCAAGTTAGCATTAGACAATGGATGCGCAGCTTTCCGCATCAAAGCTGTCCCTTTGCCACCTGCTATCGCCAACTTCTTGGATCAAAACCGAGAACTCATCCGTGGGCTTCGGTCTCGTGTCGTGGCAGCTCGAAGCCAGTTCCGAAAGCGTATTCACGCGCTGCTTGAGAACGAGGCTTATGCTGTTCCGTCCTCGGATCATTCCCGCGCCACAGAGGGCAAGCCAGGTTCGGACCTAACTATCGCTGAGATTCAGTTCTTCATCAAGCTGCGCGAGTTATTCCGAGAGCACTCGGCTGGCTTGGACGAGAATGAATTGAAAGAAGAAGAGAAGCGGGAGAAGGCGCATGATCAGGAGGTAAGGACCTCATGGTATCGTGCGTTATGTCCACGAAGTCTTCCATCTCTCAAGTCCCTGTTTGCCACGGGAGATATTGTTGACTATATCTGGAGCTTTGGCCCGAAGCACTGCGGCCCGAACCTGCTCATTTGCCGATCAGCCCAGCTCGCATACGCATCATCTATTACCGCTGCTTTAGGTCTACCTGGCAGTTGGGAACATGCTAACTATATCCTGCGATATGGCAGTGTCAGCGCTGCATTGCGAGCGAACCCAATCGGCGAGTCGTCAGAGTCGAGCAAGACTGATCAGTCAGCCGAGCTCCCCACCTTTATTGAGAATCCCTCGTATGCTCCCGGTATGCGAACGGCTAGCAGCACCGCAGCACTCCAACGACTAAAGTCCCCTCCAAAAGATACTGGTCTAGATCCCCGCTTGAGGCATGCACTCGAACACTCGGCCTACTTTTCCAAGTATGCCGATCCCAACCTCGACCAGGGCTATCAGCTCGCCACTCAGAACGGTCCCATCTGCGGTGAGATGATGATGGGAGTCTGCTTTGTTGTTGAGCAACTGCGTGTATCACCTTATACCTCACGTCTACCGGATATGCATGGCTCACCTGCTGTACAGATGATTTACATGATGCGTGAAGCCTGTCACACAATTTTCACTCTCAAGCCCCGTCGTTTGATGGAGGCGATGTTCAACGTCGAGCTTCAGTGCGTGGCTGATGTTTTGGGTCGCATCTGTGGCGTAGTCAATCGGCGACGCGGCCGAATTATTTCGGATACAGATCTTATCGAGGGCACACTATTTTACAATGTACGTGCATTGCTTCCCGTGTATAATTCGTTCGGTTTCGCAACCGACGCCCGTAAGCAAACTGGCGGTGTTACCAACCCGCTTCTATTCTTCTCACACTGGGAGGTCATCAACGAGGACCCTTTCTTCGTGCCCACAACTGAGGAGGAACTTGAGGAGTTCGGTTCAGAGGATCGATCACATAATTATGTTAAAGCCTTGATCACGCAAATTCGCAAGCAGAAGGGCCTAATTGTTGAAGAGGTTGCTGTTGCAGCACCTGAGAAACAACGAACTTTGGCCCGCAAGAAGTAAGACATTCTCTCTTCGCAGAGATGTCGGTTCTCGTCCGCCTTCGTTTCCTAGCTTTCGCAATCCACGTCTTTGTTAATTCACAGGTATGCCGTGCTCTAGTATGATCACTACTGCAGGTTGCTACTTAAGCGTCACTATCGAATACATTAGGCGATTATTTCTCCGTGTCAAGCACAAATTCCTGCTGCGTCAGTGGTGTAAGGACTTTTGTATTCATCCAATCAAAGTACTTTCTAATCCTTTGTCTAATTGTCTCGAATGAAATGAGGATCGCTCTGCGCATTACTTTTCCGAAGCCTCCATTGCGCTCTCCTTTTTCTTCATCAGCGCCTCACGTCGGCTGGTTGCCTTATTCTTGGCCTGTTCCACAAGATTCCGCAATGCCCCTGCATCAGCCAATTCCTGTGCAAGTGCCATAATGAGAGGCACATAATTGAATCGTCGTCGTTCGTTCTCGACTGTCCACTGTGCTCGTTTTTCTTCGATCTCCTGTATTTCGGCTTTGGCAGCCTCGTCGCCCACCTCAGCACGCGCCTTGAGATCAGGGAGTGGATCAGGCTCAACTGAGAGCAATGCATAGTGAACACCATCCGCAGCCAAGACCTGGACACGCTGTTCAATGGCGGTACGTGCAGATTCAAGCCAATTCTCTTCCGAGATCGAATCAGCCACAAGAATTGGGCCGTCTTTCAGACCGTCCAACTCATACAGCTTGCCTCCCACAGGGACATAGGCAACGAAATGATACACATCCTCACCTTCATCTTCGTCATCCTTCGACTCGATATCGAACATCAAAGGCGGAGCGAAGCTGTTGTGGACTTCGCGGAGGACATCATTCTGGGACACTGCTTCACCCAACATGAAAGGTGGCAGAGCATCTTTGAGATTCTTGATTTCCTGCACTGCTTCTCCAAGTTCAACGCCATTGGTGTTGCAGAGAATATTGATGATGGCTTGTGTTGCGCAAGAGTTGACGGCAACCTGCTGTGCAAAGAAGACGTCGGATGCGTCCTCAACTACAGGTCGGCTATCTTCCAGTTGTTGGTTCTTCTTCCACTTGAAAAGAAAGATTAGACCATAGGGCTTAGACTGGTATGTAGGAATCTGATCCAGTGTGTAGATCTCCTCCACCACAACACCCTGCACGCCCAGCTTTGCAATGAGCTCCGTAAACACTCCGGGGTCGCTCTCAATTGTGCACCAAGGTGATCCTGACATGATGTTATTGCTTTCTGTTTGATGCGCGCACTGCTGTCTCGCCGAGGCTGTGGTCGGAGCGCGTTCGCGGAACAGCGAGGTACTGAACTACCGCAGCAACACAGGCGTGCAGAGAGCAGAATCAGTCCCACAAAATGTCGTTCGTTTGGTGAAGTTTGATTCAGTTGTTGGGGTAGTATGGATCGGAGCGTTTTCGTAAGACCGGGTTGAAGAGTTGCTATGAAATGTGGAAGTACATAAGATCAACGGTGGATACAGCGTGACAGCGTCACGCCACTGTCATCTCTTCTTTGCAACCCGAGTAACATATACCATAGGTGTTTTTACTTGACCCTAACGAATGCCAAGTCGATGGAATTTCGCTTCATAGCGCTGATCCCACCTGATCGTTCCGAAGAACACACTTCTTCACACGCACTGTGCATGTTCCAAGATTATGCCCCACTGCATGACCTAGATCCCACGCGAAACAGAGCGAAACGAGTTTGAGACAGAGTCCTGGCTAGATCTGGTCCTGGGTGGCTGAACTCGCAACAAATTGCGTGGCACGCAGAATGCTGCGAGTTTGACGAGCCGAACAAGTCGAAGAACTTGAACAAGTATCCACGTGTTGTGGGTAGTGTACAAATTGTGCACGCAAACCAACTTGCGAATTCAATTTAAGGCATGGTTGTGGAGTAATTACGTCAAGTTACATCCCAAGAAAATTTGCAGAACGCTCTACCCAAGCCATTTCTTGGGCAAATCTTCCCGCCAAGTACAGTTGGAAGGCGTTTCGCGTGTGTGTTGACGCACTCTCCGTACGTGCCGCGGCCCGAGACGCGTATCTTATTCAAGCACTTAGTTGACTGACAGTGCATCGAGTCAGACCACTCGGGTCGTCCACGAAAAGCCATGGGTTGTGCCAGCTCCAAAGAACTCAAATCTTCTGACCGAGGGGTAGGCCCGCCACAGCAGCGGGGCATGGGCACCCAGGACTCCCAGGTAGCTGGCCTGCGCTCGAAACGACCCTCAGTCTCAGTGTCCGGCCACCCTGAGACTGGCATCGTGACCGACCACCAGATATCAGAGCTGAGGCACTCAGTTCAAGTGGAGAAACCTACCGGTTATCCGAACGACCACGATGATGATCCCATCGATCGTCCCAGCAAGCAAAGTACGCGCCCGGTTCGACGTCAATCAGGTGAGATTTCTCTCTCTATGGGTGTGGAATCCCAGCGTGCGAGTAAGAGCACGAGCGCTCTGCCTGAAGCGCAGATCGTCGAGCTACTGCCCTACCCTGTGAATGTCGCGCCAGAGTTTTCGGCAGGCTCGGCCGACATGGCATCATCAGGTAATCGAGAGGAGTCAGATGGGATGCGCTCAGTCACGCGTAGTCCAGGGACGAAGCCAAGTTTCCCGCTCAGGCGCAATCTCTACCAAGACTCTACGTCCGATGATGAGGAAGCTGAGAATCGAGTCTCGACTCAAGGCTCGCAAGTTCAAACCGGTGAAATCAACGTCGTCGTCGATCCTTCAATGGGAGGAGAAGCACACGCCCATCCTTTCGTTGCGGGTGCTCATCAATCCGACGTGAATGGCGCAGGACCGGCCAATGCCATTCCCACGACAGGCGACTCTCCTGCCCTATCGGCCCGTGGCCTCAGTACAAATAGCGTGGGCACAAGCGATCTCGGCGTTGCTGCCATGAGCATGGGCGGCGAAGCACTCCCACCTTTGCATCAATCACTTGTAGTCACTTCTCTCTCCGAATTGACGGATTCACTTGTTGCGCCTGCGCATTTGAATACCAATTACATTCTTCAGGACCTTGAATCTCCACGACGCAGGAAAAACACTCGAAGCTCGATAATGCAGACGCACCTCAATCACCTTCAAGGCCCGTCCGGCCCTACCATGCAAATGGGCCAGTCAACTCGCCACAGTTTGTCAACCCAGCGTTCGAGTTTTAGTCACCAGCCCCAAGTGAGCCCGCCCACAATCCCACACCAATCCCAACTGCGGCTTTCTCAGAACCAGGCAGCCTCGGCTAGTACCGGCACAACACTTCGTGCAATTGCACAAGCCCCAGTGGTGGGACCCGAGGAATGGTCCGAGTTGACAGTAGGCCGAGGTCAAGTCACCGCGGGCGACAACTTGGGTCCATTAAGGCTGCGCGCGAGTAGTAGTCAGGGTCGGCTCTCAGATGGCAGGCCTCCTAGACCCCCAGCTATCGACACATCACGCGCTACCCCTTATTCGGAGCTTGCACAGCTTGAAGCCGTCGACGCCGAGGCGATGCAACAGGTCCAACAGAGCCGACCAACCCCGAAGCGCCCCCCTCGTATCTTCACTGGCTATCCAAGCAGGCCTCTTCACATCTCTGATCCTGTTGCGCTACCTCCATCACCACCACCACCACCTGTGCCGCCGCAGGCTCGCGAGATGGACGCTGCCGTACATGTCCCATATCAAGATCATCATGCTTTCCCCATTGACGAAAACCCACTAATTGGGCAAGGAGAGCTCGTTGTTTCAGGACTCAAGGTTGTGCCCGACCATGAAACCGAAAGCGTTGCATCTTTCCTTGATCCAGTCGGCGACTCCGAAGTCATGATTCAAGCACTGGACTTCCCTCCGAATCACTCCCAGCAGCATTCCGTCCCGGTTTACAACACGTACACTGCCGCTGCGGAAGCTCGCCGTCATACCATCGGCTCACGATATCCATTGATGGGGACAAGTCGCAATCAATTGGCCCCCGCTGCATCGCTTTTGTCCCCAAATTCTAGTTTACCAGCGCAATCCAGTCCAATGGATCTTACCATCGACCAGTTTATTGACGCTTTCACCCCCAGTAGTGTCATCATCGCGCATAGCTCAGCTCAGCAATGTGAGACCCTCAAGCACTCGTTGGTCCGAAGCGGGCTTCTTAGTGACAATGCTACTATGGGGATGGCTGCGGCGGCCAATAACTATTCATTTGCGATAGACTGCCAGACCTTATCATCAATCCTAAACTCTGCGCCGATTGCACACGGGGGATCGCCTACTCCCTCCGGTTTCCCCGTGCCGGCTGACAACTCGCTGTTGCTAGTTATTGTGGACACCAGCCTCAAAGAGTTCGCACACCAACCGCCCTCAAGCCGAACGATATCACCATCAGTGAGCTCCAAAACAAGTGGCAGCAGTATCGTTATGCCTCCCTTGAGTTTGAACGCCTATGAGCCTCCCGTCGGAGAAAAGCAGCGTGGACAGTTGTACGGTGAGCAACCATCGTCACCACCACCCATTATTTCCTTGGCGCCTGGGGTTGCGGCGAGTGTTGCGAGCACCGCGGCTCATGACAGCCCTCGATCTATTACTGGGTTAGCCACTCCACAATCACCTGCGCTCACTCCACTATCGCCTGAGCTTCCTGCACTTCAGGAGCTACGAGCAAGGCGTCAGCGCGAATGGGATGCAGGTCTTATCCCTGCATCACCAGCTCTGAGGTCTCAGGAATCCCAGGTTTCCGTGTCTAGTTCCGCTCCTGGCTCCTCCACTACCAGCACCACGCAATCGACCGTCTCGGAAGTCGTACCGTCTCCTTCTCTAGACCCATCAACTCCTATGACACTCGCGCCCCCTTTCTTACAGCCAATTGCAGTTGCAATTGTTCCTCCTGGTAAAACTGATGGCGAGACCATGGCCATCCTTCGTGCTGCAGGGTTTGATGCGTGCATTGAGTCAGGTGGTATGCTAGACTACGCATTCCAAGCCATTTACTCCAGAGTGATCAAGCCCCGGCTGCTCCAACACACTGCGGAATTGCGAGCGTTCTACAATTCGTATCAGCAGCAGCAGCAGCAACGAGCCGCTAAGTCGAATCCTACTGGAGCCCTCACTGAGAGGAACTCAACCTCGGCACGTCGTACGTATGATGACGCATATCCCGACCACGATAGTCAGCATCCTGACAGCCAACTGGAAACGATACATTCAGTTATTTCGAACGTATCAACCGCGTCGCACCCGAGCGTGATCGAAGTTGATAGCGGACTCGCTGGATCCTCCGTAGCTAACATGTACCTGCCACTGACCACAGGTCGGCACAAGGATCGTAAGTTCCGTTTTACTCCTGCCTCACTCACTCGTCCCTCCTCAAGGAGTGCGTCCAGAGACCGAGGTTCAGGTGCTGGTGTGCAGCGACAAGGAGACGGATCCCCGCTACTTAGCCCAGCTAATAGTTTAAGCAATCCGCCACCATTCGTATTAGTTACCGCCCAGGACTCATATCAGAGATCATTCAGAGTCGGTGCTTCCAACGCACCATCTTTACGCGGTACACCTGTAAGCACACCCCGTCAAGGTAATACTCCATATGCATCTCCGATGCACTCTCCTCGAGGAAGTTTAAGCCTAGCACCCTCGCATGGCGGAAATCATTCGAGAACTCTCCGTGAACGCACTAGCTTTTCAACTGCAACGTCTACCCCAATCTCAGTCCAATTACCGCCCTCGTTGGGTTCAGTTTCACAGCCGGTTCTAGCCTCTACATCAGTCGAAGGCAATGCGGAGCCCGCCCAGAATCTGTGTCATGAACCTGCGCTCAGCACAAATCAGCAAAATCATCTACGCCCCTCTCCTAATTCGGAATCCATACCATTTGCATTGACTGAGCCACATTCAGTCGCTAATGAGACTTCGCCCGAAGCTCTTAAAGAGAACAAGTATTAGTATATATCCCGATGCGATTACTGCCTCGCAATATGTGCTTGACACTGTGTTTCAATTTGGAATCAGCTGTGACACTATTCTTGTGGTCGTTATCCTACTCCTCATAACTCTCAGCATTTTGGGAGTTTTGTTGGTTGTGAGGCCCGTAGTTGGCCCAAATCTCTCAATTTGGTTCATTAAGAAGCCCACTTCCATCCTACCCAGACATGTAATGTTCATCAGTGCATCACTTTAATCGTCCTCCTAACTAAGCTTAACACTTTTTCGATTTTAACATGCCTCACCCCGGAACCTCCTCAAGCGTAATACACGATCAAGGTTTATGACATGAATATTATTTCATCGGTTATGGCGACAAGGAATTAGCGTCGGATGATTCAACACGATATGGCATAGCACGACGACGTGAGGTTGCCATGTGAGATGGAGGAAACCATGCGCATGAAGACAAGGCTTTACATGTTTTGTGGTGAGTAGCCACAGATTCAATCTATGTCTACCCTTGTTTGATCTCCGGTCGAGCGAGCGAGCGTTTTTTCCCGCACGACCTGCTCTGCACTGGCAACAGCTACGCGAAGATAAACTAGCTGTACAATCTCAGATCGAGAATGGATGCAAAATTAAAAGCCATGCTCGCCGACAGCGTAGCCGTTAGCCTCGCGTGTCGCCTCATGGTGATTCTCAAGCAAGCCTCCTGCTTCGCCTGCCGCTTCCTCTTCCTCGCCCTCATCATCGTCTTCAGCTCCGTACCCATTATGAGGCAATGTAGCATGAATAACACGACCGGCAGGATACAAATCCTGATCTCGGTCCTTGTGCTCCTTCTTTCCGTGAGATTTGGATTGCTGGTTGTACTCGGCCAGCAGCTGGGCAGCACGCTCTTCAATCGCACCAAGGTACTGCATCATGTTCGACTCCGTGATGTTGGATGGGCTCAATGCGTCGGGACCCTCCAGGCAGCCCAGTGCATCATGCATCGTCTTGATCTCCTCCTTGAGCTTGTTTACAACCTGCATCGACTTGGCATAGCGCTCCTCGCACTGCCTTACCTTCCTTTGCGTGGTCTCAAGCTGCTTGTTCAAATCATCAAGAATCTTTCGACGCTCCGAGTCTTTGTTGAGGCCCTCGTCAGTGTACTTGAGCAGCTCCTGGTTCAAGGCCTTGATTGAGTCCTCAAGACGCTCAACCTCAGTACTCAATCGGTTCACCTGGTTGAACATCGCGAAGCTCTTGTCCTCACTCTCAATGAATGCCTGAACAAGCTTGTTGGTATCAGGAGTGTTGGTATCGTTGTGGATGCGCGAGAAGGCCTGCTCGTACTTGACAACATTCGCGGTGGCCTCATTGATTTGAGCCATGTCTTTAGCAATCTCCTCAGTTCCACGTCGCACCTTCTCCTTGAGCATACGCACCTCTTGCATGGCTCGCTCTGTTTCCTCATTGTAGGAGGGCGAGCCGCGACCAGTCTCAGAGCCAATAGAAGAATTCAAGAATCGCTGATTCGTCTGCTGCTGGATGTAGTCCTTTCGCATTCGATCTGCAAAAATGCTCTGCTTGAGCTCTTCCCACTCCTTTTCGAACTTGCGCTGCTGCTCGTCTGCGGCAGCCTTCAAGGCAAGCATCTCTCGGCGTGCCTCATCTCGGTCGCGGTCTGCTAGCTTGGTGTCAGCGACGATCTGCTCGATCTTCTTGGCCTTCATGGCAAGATCACGAATGAGCTTCTGTTGCTGCATCTCGTGCGTCTGGCGATCGATACGCAGATTGTCAATGTCCTGCTGCAGCCTCTTGTTATACGACTTGGCTTCACTGAGCTTAACAAGCGCCTTGTCAAGTTCGTTCTCGAGCTGACGAATCTTGCGTTGAGACTTGAGGTTCTGCTCGTACGCCTGGTTACCACCTGAGGCCTGACGAATGGCAGCGAGTTGGGCCTGTGCCTGCTCGATCTTTTGATTCAACATGGCGATGCGAGCCTTCTCACGCTCGATTTTCCTTCCGTACATTTCGCCCTGGTCCTGGAGCTTAGAGATTTGTGCGCTCGCGGAGACATTGTTTGCCTGTTTCGCCTGTCGTGTTTCGAGCGCAAGGTCCTCCTTGAGTCGATTGCTGTCATGCTTGAGTTTCTCAATCTGCTGGCGCTGCGTGCGAAGGGTGTTTTGAGATTCAATCGGTTCTCTTCGGCGTAGGTGTGTAATGTCCATCGTTACGAGTGCAGAGGACGTCGCCGCCGGGGACGACGCGGACAGCGCTGCCGAGGACGACGCTCCGACACCTCCGGAAACGTTCTGACCTACTTGCGACTCCATACTTTGCTTCGCGGTGTGTGACTAGCCCGGCCAAGCAAGCGGAGGTTTCAGCACCTGGACGAGGTAAGGGTTCGTTAGAGAGGGTGGATGGATGAGAAAAGTACGAACATGCATGCAATCGAGATTAACACGTGGCCCCATAAGACGCTAGTGCATTTGCCGTGTCACACGGGGGTGAGATCATCACGTAACGGTGTCTTGCTAACGATCGAAACAGTCCAATGGCTCCGATGGCCGTTTGGGTGCGGTTTTCGTGGTGATTTGAGTGGAATTGTCCAGAGTATACGAGCGCAACATGTGGGGCACGCGCATACGCATCGATGACTAGTCACTATGGCGCGGGCCACGCGCCACCCAACGCGAAATCGGGCGAACAACGGAGAGACATTTAAGAAAATTTTGCCCCCTTACAAGCGGTTCAGTAACGGCTCAGGGTGAGTTTAACCGTTCGGTATGCGAATCGATATATGTGGGACGATGGCGTTGGTGATAATAAAACTGTGATAAATCGGCTGCTCATGCTGCGAGCTCACCATCAATCTAAAAGACACCATTCTTGAACATTTTTGTGGCGCTAGAACCTTCACGCGAAATATACACACACTGCCCACGCACACAGCATTGTGGCCTCAAGTGCGTCACGGCAAAAGGCTCTGGAAGAGGTTGGAAAAAGCACTGAAAAGCGGGATTGCGAGTGTGCCGCAAGGTCTATTTGCTCACCAATCCATGAGGTAGCTCACGTTATATTGATCTATTATCATCACACTCCATCTAGTCACCATGGTTGTCTATGATTTCAAGGCAATTGTAAAAGTGCCGTCGGCGAAGGGTACGTACTGACAGGTTTATTCAAGTTTTAAGTGGCTTGGCGTGTATATGATGCGCCTTCAGCAGGTGCGTGGCGCCAGTGGACCCTGGCTCACGTTGGATGCACTTTGCCTTCCACCACCGCCGTGTAGAATTCGTCGACGCTATGCTGTCGAAAACACAGAGAAAGACACCCACAGTCTGCCACAAAGGATGGTACATCCAGCGTCTGCGGGACTTTTACTCGCGTAAAATTCAGTTCACGGCAGATAGCTTCACGGAGCGCCTGACTCGCATCTTGACGGACTTCCCACGCCTGGACGACATCCACCCATACTACCGAGACCTTATCAACATTCTCTACTCGTCGCACCACTACAAGCTTGCCTTGGGCCAGATCTCCACGGCACGCACGCTAATCACTCACATCGCGAAGGACCACCTCCGCTTGATGCACCATGCTGACTCCCAGTACCGCTGCAAGTGCATCAAGCGCGCTGCACTCGGTCGTATGGCCAAGCTGATCAAGAAGCTCAACACCTCACTGGGCTATCTCGAGCGTGTTCGCCAGCACATGTCACGCTTGCCCTCCATTGATCCCAAGGAGCGCACACTCCTGATCACAGGTTTCCCCAACGTCGGTAAGTCCTCGTTCATTAACAAGGTCTCCAAGGCGGAGAGTGAAGTCTGCGACTATGCCTTCACAACCAAGTCCATCTTCGTCGGCCACTTCGACTACAAGGACTACCGATGGCAGGTTATTGATACACCCGGTATCTTGGACCACTCACTTGAAGAGCGCAACACCATCGAAATGCAGGCTATTAACGCCCTTGCGCACCTAAATGCTACAGTACTTTTCTTTGTTGATGTTTCAGAGTCCTGTGGTTACACGATTAAGAAGCAGGCTGCCCTTTTCCGTGAAATCCGCCCACTCTTCGCAAACAAGCCTGTGCTTATTGTTGCAAATAAGGTCGATTTGCGAAAGCTCGAGGATCTCGATGAGGAGGACACGGCCTTGATCAAGGAAATGGCAAGCTACAAGAACTCAGAGATCATCCCAATGTCCAACGTCTCTGAGGAGAACATCTCCCGCGTCAAGGCTACTGCCTGCGATCTCCTGCTCCGTCATCGACACCAGCAGGCCGGTATTAACAAGGCATTGTATGCTGCTGCAAACAACATTACGATTGCACAGCCCGTACCCCGAGACAACAAGCCACGCCCTTCACACATCCCCGAGAGTGTCATGCGTGACCGCGAGGAGCAGAAGGCCATTCGTGAGGAGATCTCTGCACAGCTGCGAGAAGAGGGCTATGATGAGGAGGCTGTTGTGTCGGCGGTGAACACGCACATGCGTCAAAACAAGAAGAAGGTTCGAACACTCTTTGATATTGAACAAGAGAACGGTGGTCCTGGTCAGTTCGTGTTCGATCTCCGTACATTGTACGACCTTAAGGAGGAGGACTGGCGATTCGACACTGTGCCTGAGATCATGGATGGTAAGAACGTTGCTGATTTCTACGATGAGGATATTCTCGAGAAGCTTGACGAACTCGAACGCGAGGAGGCCGAGTTGGAGGCTGCTTTCGAGGAGTCCGGCTTGCACGAGAAGCTCGAATCGGACGAGCTCACGCCCGAGCAGTTCGCACTTTTGGATCGCATTCGCTTGAAGAAGGCGACGCGCGAGTACGAGACCCGTATGCGACAAGGTCGTCGCACTGGCAAGTCGCAGGTCATGCATCGTTCCAAGAAGGATGTTGATCTCGAGGCTGCAGACGAGAAGCTCACTGCGCTCGGTTTGGACACTTCTGCAATGCGTGCTCGTATCGAGCGTCAGGCTTACACCCGACCGACAATCGAGGGCTACGACTCGGAGGAAGAGGAGGAGAAGGCTCAACTCCAGCTCAAGCGTGCTCGTGAGGAGATCGACGACGAGGAAGAACTCGAGGAGGTCGAGCGCAAGATTAACATCTCGCGCAGCATCTCGCGCATGCGCAAGCACCCATCCCATGCCCGTTCACAATCTCGTATGCGTGGCGAGGCTCCTGAGGAGGGTGATGGTTTCAAGAACTATGCAGAGAAGCTGCATCTTGAGAAGCGTGAGCGTGCCGACTGGTACACTCAGGGCTTGGAAGGTCGTGTCAGCAATTCAGATCGCCACGTCTACGATTGGAAGCCCAAGCACTTGTACTCAGGTAAGCGTGGTATGGGCAAAACTGATAGGAGGTAAGGGAAGAAAGCTCGCAAATGCACAAGCAGTCATCTGTATAATGTCATCACTCTTGTACATGTAGTTTTTCTCACGCCATGTCAACGACAAGTCATCATTCACATGATGTTTGTCGACCTTGGTCGCTCTTCATGTTACGCTAGACTTCACCCACCACGCTCATCCAATGAGTTGGAGAAATACTTCCCCCAACTCCTTTCCGCCCTTGTATATTTCCTGCTCTCCTGCGCAGCTTTATCAAGCGTGCTATATACGACAGCTTCTTCAGACTTGGTAACGCCACCGCAGAGAGTGAAAAGAATGTAGTTTTAGCTTGATAAACAATAAAACTTGTGTATGTCTCTAGTTGTGGAGATGAAGCCAGTGAATGCAGGTAGGTAAGTTTACAGTGGAGGGTTACTATGTACAACAGTGTAAAAAGCTTGGCCAGCGCGCCAGGCAACGGTAGTCGGATTCGCCCACGTTGTGATTCTGACGAGGGAACGTGGACCAGTTTGGTCACGAGAATGCCGTTGCCCCCGCCTCAGTTCATCATGTGAGAGCGAGCTATCGCAAACGATCCAACAAGAACTAGACTGACCGAGAAATCACCTGTGAATAAAGTCGGACCGTCCTAGGTGGAAGTAAACGAAGATAATGCCAATACCCACACCGAGTCCCGAGGTGGTGTCCAGACCCGCTGAGTACGGAATGGCGCGGTAGATAGCTGCAACAAGCGCCGCAACAATAGATGCTTGGACAAAGCATGCGATCCCACCTACTAGGATATAACTGATGGGCGCCCACACCCAGGCGAGTCTGGTCTTGGCAACACGTGCAGCCCAGAGGCCCGCGAGGAAGAAAATGACACAGGCCGTGGCTGTGGCCCACAGTGTGAGGTGCAACCAGATGTCCGTGAAGGTTGTCAGGAAGAAGTCGTCGTCTGCGGTAGTGGACATGCTGCAATGGGGGTAGTACAGCTCGCCTGCGGCGATGATCTAGGAGTATTTCGCTTCACCCACGCAGATGGAGGCGGCCTGGAAGGTTTCTTTTCACCTAAACCCTCCCGAACGCAAGATATGCTAATTTGATAAGTTGTGTGCTCACTTTTTCACGATTCTGTATATCCGCTCTCGCCCCGCTGGATTGATTCAAAAACCCTCGCACTGGGCACCTAAGCCTGTATGAAGTGCGAGCTAGCTTTTGTTTCGCCACCACGCCGCGACATCACCGATTTTCAGTAACTATACCGTGAGTACTTGTCTTGAGCTCCACCTAGATCCCACGAATTGGATCGTACAAAGAGCAACCGCGGTCTAGTCCGTGACGAACACCAATTCACCATGGATGCCCCAAGCACTCCAACTCCGCACGCTGGAGGAACCGCCCTAGATCCCGCTCAGACACCATCCAAGCAAGCCAAGACCTTGACAATCACCAGTCCGGAACTAGTGCGAGCAACGTCCGAGGGTAGGATGAGAGCTGGTGCGGGGGTCGGAGGCGGGTCTAGCATGGAGCAGGCCACCATGGGACACCCCCGCACGCCTCTTTCAAGTGAAGCCTTCGCTACCAGTGCTTCAGGCGATGCGGTAACTGCGACTACACCAACGCCAGCCTCTCTGAGTGTGCTAGGACGCAAGAGGAACAGCCTCGAGAAACCCCAATCACCAACCAATTCTAGCAGCCTGAGTAGCACCAACAATGGCAGTACCCGTCTGAACCCACATGGCAGTCCCACTAGCAGCAGCAGTAGTAGTGGTAGCAGTAGCAATGGGAAAGCCAACACCTCAAGCACGAACAGCCCGGTCAATGGTGAGGCGACTCTCTCCTTTGCGATCCCAGGACTCATCGACCCCTCGGTGTCGATGACGAGTGGATTCCACTTCGAACCCGTGAAGGGTCGGGAGCTCCGTTACAACCATATTCCCTTGCGTTTCTTTAGAAAGCGCCGACCAGCAGACTTCTCTGTCCCATCCATCGCTCGAGCGTTTGTGGCGGCACGAGTCGCAGCTCGGTATCTGGAAAGATATGTGGGAACGCGAGCTAACGGTAGCCAGGAGCTAGATGCTCTCGCCAAGATACTCACCCGGACGCACAAGCCGGACCTACTGGGACGTTCCAGAGCTGCGTTAGAGAAGGAGGTCCCAAAGTTCATAGTCGAAGAGCTCAATCGACTGAAAAATGAGATCGACTTCCAGTTCGTTCTCAATCCCGCTCTTTCTACTACGTTACCTGGAGCGATAACCGAAAGCGTTTCTCTACCTCAGACCGGCACTGATGGATCTGCAAATCCGCCGCCGAACGCAACGTGGCGGCCAGGTGAGTACATCAAGAGTGATGGCTCGCCACGTAAGATCACACCCCAGAGTCAAAAAGCGTTCGAGGTGCTTGCGCATGAAGTCAACAGTTTGGAACGTGAGCACGTTATGAAATCAATCTTCCTCACACGAGGATGGCTGAGTACTTCGCCACTGCAGCGCCTAGTAATTCAAGAGCGTCAACGTGAACTTGACGCAAATGCACGCAAGGGCACGAGACGAAAGCTCCTCTCCCAAGAGGCAGAACAGTCTTTGCTCCGCAAACGACTGGATCGAAGGATACGTGTCGCAATCGGTGACATCATCAAGTATGAAGCACTGCGTCATTGGGACCGTCTTCCTGAAGAAACCCAAACGGAGTATTTAAAGCGGTTTCCAGAAAAGTTTACGCCAGCCGAGGACTCGGCACGTGGTAAGATCGGACACACTGAATCGAAACACGAAGAGGTCAGTGAAGAGAGTACGCTGCTCCATTCGAATGCTGTACGTAGCTTGTCAAAGAAGCCATCGAGTGGAAACCTCATGACCCATGGAAGCGCTGATAAGCAAGCTGACGTATCGCTGGATGATACGTCCTGGTCCACCAATGAATGGAATGAACATGAAGACGAAGATGATGACGGACAGATAACTGAATCTGACGAGGATACCGAGGATGGCTTTGATGACTCTGGTCTGGAGGAGGACTACGATAATCCTGAGATTGCCGACGAACTCAGTGAGACGAGCAGTGATGAATTAAGTCTTTTCCATCGCCAAGGCAAGGACAGACAGAAGTCATCTCATAACGAGACGGTGATTCAATCGAGGAATCGAGTGAAATTCTTCGGTGCCTCAAAATCCCTGCCGACTGCAATTCAGGCCGCGTACCTCGCGGAGTTGGTCAGACGCTTTGACGACCCGCTTGGGGAGGAAACCGACGTCATTTCGGAAAGCGAGTGGGATGATTGGATTGAATGGACCCTTGCACGCTGGAAATGGGAACGATACTTATGTACTGCAATTCGCTACAGTGCAGATTGGCGATTATCTGCATCTGACGCGCTGTTTATGGGTCCTAGTCTGACACTGCCTGATTTGCCAGGACCTAGTACGCAGACTCCGGATGTCGAAGGACCTGGTGCAGATATACCCTTTCACTACGATCATTACTCACGTTCGTTTAACGCGCCACTGAGTCCCACATTATCGCCGAGTGATGTAGGGCTCAGTCCCATGCGGAGTGATTCTGTTCTAAATGGACATGGCGCGTTTAGTCTTGCTTCACAACATGCAGAATTGAACCTGGAACTTAACATGGGGCAAATTCCTGTATGGGCGCCGCTCAGGTCACCAGACTACCTCGCAGAGTTGGGGAGCGAAACCATCCGTGCGGCTTGGAAAAACGAAGGCTCAAGGTTGTTCCTAATCATCGCTGAGGGTGCAGATGGAGGGTATCGCGTTATTTTTTCACGTGCATCCGAACGGAGAAGACAACTTATTGGAGAGCATCGCTTGGCACTAAATCAGCTAACAAGCGTCATTGAGCTTGTTCAATCATGCCGGAAAGCGCTCAAGCTCCGTAAACAGGCTCAGACTAAATTGCATATTCCTCCTGCTCTGGCCGACGACAGCAAAGCTGGGACACCAGCCGACCCGAACACTACGGAGAACATTCAAGCTCCCAAGCCAGACTACGAACGGCTTGGTAGAGATTTGATTGTGAACGCACTTACAAGCTTGGCAACTAGCAATCAACTCGTGAATATTCCACAAATCTACTCAATTCAGCAGTCGCAAGCTCACTCGAACAACTCAGCATCCGCGAGAAACCAAGACGAGCAATCAGATGTCAGTGCCATCCCCCGCAACTACTTTACCCCCTTGGCTTGTGCTGACTATGATATGCGATGTCCACTGCACCTCATCGCCAGCGAAGGACACGATGGACTCGCGAGACTTATTTTGCGCCGGTTCTCAAATCTGTTCGATATTAACGCAAAAGACCGCTTTGGGTCAACGGCTTTAGATGATGCACTGAGGCATCCGAAGAGTCCAAAGCATTGTGCAGTAGTTAGTAGCCTTATAGCGGCAGGTGCGTTAGTTGGAGACGTGAGTCGATACGCTGCCCGACTTGTGGACGCTGTAAAACTTCGCGACTACAAAACCATTGAACTCCTTCTCGCCTGTGGCGCCGACCCTGATTTAGCAGATGCTGCAGGAAACATCCCGCTTCATCTTGCTGTGTCAGCAGGTGATCTCGAGGCGTGTCGCCTCTTGCTCCAGGCGCATGCGAACCCATATCTGATACCTCCCGACAGTGATCCGTCATCGACTCCAGCAGCACTTGCTGCCAAGTCTCCAGATTCTGCAATTCGAGCACTTTTCGCAAAGTATGGCTACTTACCTACACCTACAGCAGCACTGACACCGTTTAGTTGCGCATTATTCTTCGTACAGACCCTGCTCATTATACTGTTTGCAATGTTCGTTGTTTATTCACCTACGCTCAGAACAGAGCTAACTGACCCCCTCTTTGCATTGCATACTGGTCGAAGTCTGCTTCCGAATCAGGCCCAACACCTTGCAGCCACGACTGGATCTGCCTCATACTCCGTGATTGGTCCCTGGCATAGCTCGTTCCGAAATAATGTCTTTAATGTGAGAGCCCTTGATCGGCATACCACGGGACCAACAGATCCCTTAGTGGACCGTCACGGCCCAATGATATCTCATCACCTTGTCGATCGAGTGCGAGCCGAGGTTGACGAAGCGAGTGTTCCAGCTCATAACCACATGGTATCCCAGACACAAGACGCAATTAGCGCCTTCAGTTCTAGTGTTCCTAAAATGTCGGGAGGTTTCCTTGCGTTACCAACCAGTGAGTCTGATTGGCGACCGGTTTCACTGAACCCGACTCAAAAAGACGTACATGGAGGTATGCTTCGCCCATTAGAACACCCCTCAAATGACATTCTGGGGTCCTCTCAAGTCTCTATGACACTACTAAGCGGTCTCCCTGCTCACGTAGCGACCTTCGTGGCATCAACGATTGGAACTGCGCAGCACCCTCTTGCAACTGTCTTGTCTTTGCTTTCCCCTGATTCCAGAGAGGATGGCCATGCTATATCGGGATCTGGCAATACGATAAAGCAAGAGTCTGCAATGCCGGCTCAAGACCAGCCGAGGCTTTCAGCATCCGCTCCAAGATCAAATTTGTTTCCCATATTCACAGATGCTCATGTCCTAGCATTCATGGGATTTGGTTACCTGGTTTCGTTATATCGAAACCGACAGACCCGAAACAGTTCACTCGGGCCCCTCCTCTTGGTTGTCGCAATTGCCGTCCAAATCTACATCATCGCTCAAGGATTCTGGTCTCATTGGTTTTCATTCAGCCTCCCTTTGTACTCAAAAACCACATCTGTTACGCGACATGTCTACTACCAAGACGCACAGGCCCTGTCTGCGACTGTGGGGCAACATGTCGAAATTGATTCGTGGATCTCTCATATTCTATCCCAAGATCCTAATGATGTGCCTCTGATTGTCGATTCAGCGGACTTCCTGACTCGAAGCAACAGCACGGCACGTGATTTCTTCACGACGCATCGTGAACTAGGGTCGAGCCTTACCCGTGTTTTGGTCGACGTGCTTGTAGAACCAGAACGATCCGAATCGCCTGGAAATGGCCACCAGAAGTGCAAAATTACACGCCGTATTGTGACATCCACTGTCACACTGACGGGATTCCGACCAACAGACTTTGTTCGCCACATATATCGGCTCTTTACCCAGAAGCCCCCACTTGTCAAGTCCTATACATCGGATAGGCTGCGAAGAACGCATGACAATGCATTTATGTGGGAAGGTGGACGTAAAGAGCAGAAGCTAGATGAGGCTGTCGAATGGGGAGAGTTTGAGTCCATCACCGAGGATTCGACCGAACTCTGGACAGATGACTTCATCGAAGGGTTCGAACAAGCCCACTCTCGTCTTCACGATGCTATTCATAGCGAACTCCTTGCACTGGTCAGAATTGAGAGGATTCCGCTTGAGATCGTCCGCACTTCTACCGACCCTGCGGTTGACCCACACTACAGTGCCTCCCTGCACACAAGCTCTTCGAATAACTTCACGAGCTGGTTGACAAATAATTTGAATGGACTGCGATTACCGTACACACCCTTACATACCTTCCGCGTCACGAGACCAACGGAGCGCACTGGTATTTCGCGAGGATGGCTGCCCTCAACACTGATTGCAAGCGTAGGCTGGCCATCATCGGCAAGGTTACATGGGGTTCTGTTACAACGACAGGCCGAGAACGTGCAGTTCGTCGCAGGTACGGCGCAAGAAATCAACCCTGTTAAGCAAAACCCGCCCGATCCGAACGTTTTCTCCCGAGTTGCACCTCATCTACCGACGTCTTCTCATCAAAGTAGGATGCAAACGGAGACACCTCGAGAGGCTGGCCTCACATCGAAAACATTGATCGCCACTTTAGAGCAGCAGCTGCAAAAGAAAGATACAGGATTCCGATTCACGAGGTGGGTAGATTCTATGTTGACGCAGGCATCTGATTATCTGGCCGGTGTGCGCGACCAAGCTCGCTTCATTGCCAGTGAGTACCTTCCTGTGAAGGTCACGGCGTTCGTTTCAAGTGTGAAACGGCGTATTTCTTCATTCGGTTTTCGAGACCGCAGCTTCATCGAAGACAATAAGCCGGTGGATTGTTTGCAAAGCTGGTTGAGCTCATTTCCAGATGTCAAAGCGTTGGGAGCGCTACCCGAGGTGAGTTACCTCATGCATGAGATTCCCTCAGAGCCCAAGTCCTTATCGGGGTCAATGCCATCATTTTTGCGACGCCGGCTTTGCGTGAAAATGGGCGCGAAGCCTCGTAAGTCTGGCGCAGATCCAGAGCTGACTGTGACTGTCAGGGTGAGCACACGCAGGCTCAAAGATGAACTTCTACGACGTCCGAACTTCGTGACTTTTGGCCAGCCGAACGCATTCCACGGTGAGTGGTACGAAAGTTACGTCGGTTTAGGTGCCCAATTGGCATCGCACCTGCTTGAGGAAACCGGCCATCAGGAGAAGCGAATGGTTGGGGACCAACCAACATTTCAGACCACCTCTAGCTTTCACGAGTCTAACCCGGCCGACACTGCACGCGACGAGAAGATTGAGACGACGGAATCCATTGTTTATCAGCTACTGGATATCCCCAAACTGCTGAGCTCGCTCGTCATCCCCATTTCGTCTGCGAACCTCCTGCAAGCTGACTTGTGTGTCGGCAGTATATTCATTGCTACTGTGGCGCTGGCAGGATATGCGACTGGCCCTCGTATTCTGCTAATCACTATCGTTCAGGTGGTAATTTATGCGCTGAATGAGGAGCTTTCGATTTTCTTAAGAACATCGGATGGAGCTGGTGCTGTAATCTTGCATCTTTTTGGCGCTTTGTTCGGAGTTTTCGCTGCTATAGGACTGTTCGCCACAGATTGGGTCACAATTCGCTTGTACAAGAGGATTGTAGGTCGAAGATCAGCTCGAAAGATTGGATCACATGACCTGAACAATGCCAAGGTCCAGAACATTCTCAAGACCTTCTTCCCTCATGCATGGGGCGCTGTTGTCAATGTGTTCATTCAGCGTATGTCGCCTTCTAAGTCCCCTGCCAGCTCTGAACCAGAGCCGCTTCACCTGAGTAATCCTATCGCGGATTCTCTCGATGAGACGGAGGATGCAACGGCCGGTGCTCCATATTCACGAAAGAAGTCGGTTCAACGAAAAGCTAGAACGCTTATTCTTGAGGCTCGAGAGATCCCACGACCTGCGGCAGTCAGTAGTGTTGCGTCAAATTCGATCACTGTCTGGACTAAGCTCAAGCGCAAAATTGCCGATATGTTCACAGCTCGAAAGCCTGTGCAACCGCTCGATCACATTAATGCTACGGCTTTGGATAGGTTCCAGGGAGCAGAGAAACAGCCTGCAGAATCATGTGCGTCCACAAAGTGGGACCGAGAATTAAGAGCTGAATTCGAGCTGTTCGGATACGATAACCCAGAAGAGTGGGATGAATGGCTTACAATCAGGCAAGGTAGTGAGTTTGCCACTGGTATAGGTATCGATACAGATGATGATGACGATGATGATTTGTTTGATGATGAATTCGAGTTCTCTCAGCTGACTAATGATGATGAAAGTGACAGTAACTGGTCCAGGTTCGAGACAATGTCCATTGGTAGCCAGTCTAGCGAGTCTCTCCACCTCACTCCTCGGCAGTATATTTTGCGCAAGCGTCACGAGCGTCGTCAAGAACGGAGACGGTTGCGCCTTTCTCGCCGCACCATGGCTACGGTGAAAACAGACGCCCAACCACTCACCACCAGCATGCATGATCTCGTTGCTCCTGCGTCTTACTTACATCCTGAAGCTGGTGCTTTTTGCGGGCTACCAGAGGGCTCGACTCTACCTTCCATCGCTTCCCGAGGTAGTCGGCTTCCAGTATTTGTCCCGGGAGAGGGATCGACTGGCAACGGTGGAGGCTCCTCCTCTGGACTGTCAGCCAGCCTTGTCACAACAGCTGAATCTGCCAGAGCAGCCAGTCCACTTGATAGCACAACAGCTTGGATCGGAACAACGGCGCTCGGCGATCCAGTGATTGTCTCCCCACCTGGTAGTCTAGGTCTAGATGCGCTAGGTATCCCTTCACCGGCTTCAGGTGCGTCAAATTCTCAATTCTATCCTGAACTGTTACCCTTCGCCTCACTTCCGCTCCACGACCCTGCCACTCCGAAGTCGAAGGTGCACTCATCTCCGATCATAATGTCTGCAATGCTCTCTCCGCCTTCGTTGGGACAAAGTACTGAACTGGCTAGTCCAATCGCAGCCCCGAAAGTTTCCCAGCACTTCCGCAAGTTTGCTCCCGAAGTTTTGACAACAATTCCGTTCTCGCTCGACTCCAATATCCAGAGTCCCGCTAGTGGTGCAATCTCAACACCAGCTAGCGCTGTGACAGAAACGCTTGCGACACGTTTGCGAAAGCAGCTCGTCTTAGCGCCTGCCCTGGGTACCATCTTTTTGCTACTCTTCTGGCCGGCACTCAATTCTATGCTCTTGCCTGGAATCAGTCAGCACCGGGCAGTAGTGAATACGATTCTCTCAATGGCCGGCGCCTGCGTTGCGGCTTTTGGCACAACGCATGTACTAAGAGACGCGCATTTCGACTTGTCAACGGCACAGCACGCAATCATTGGTGGTGGAATTGCATGCGCCGCGTGTGTGGACTCGATTTTGTATCCTGCGTATGCCATTCTAGTTGGAGCTCTCTCAGGAGGATTGATTATTGTAGCTCTGGTGGTCGTCCGCGCATTCGCAACTCATCGACACAAGCAAGCGTTGCGTCGTAGAATGCGTCGGGATAAAGGAGAGGAGACACAACGGACGGGCACAAGCCCTGCACGTGTGGCAAAAGGTTTGAAATCGAACAGTGATACGAGTCATGAATCCACGCGAGCTTCTGAGCCCGAAAGTGACGATGACGACGATGATGTGGACGTTGATAGCTCTTCAGAAATGTCTCAAGGCGCTAAGAAATCAAACCCACTAGAAAAACTGAGCTTATCTTCTTCACGATTTGTTGATACCTTGACGCTCTTTGTCGTACATGCATTACCCGCCCTTGTAGGGGCACTTTTCAACGCATATCTAGCCTATACAGCAAGCATTGAGACATATGGCTTGGACGCGTTGTCTGCTGTATTTCCGGCCATGGCTCAGGGCTGTACAGGTCACACAGGCGTTGGAGCGGCTGCGGCCCTCGCCGTGGCCTCGACTCTTCTTGGGAACCCCAACGAGCACTCCACAGCTCCTCGGAACTCGATGCCACACATGTTCCCTAGTGAACTACACGACCTCGATGATCCACATCAGCCTGCAACTGTAGGCAAGATCCGGCAATACGACCCATCCCAGGATCCGTTCGGTACAGATGAGGATCATGCTGCCGCACGAGCGAATCCAGGCCCAGCAGCATATCAGTTGCTGGATAATATGAGCCAAAACCCGTATGCTAAGGTGCGAAAGCATGTAGCTGCCCAAGCATATTTGTTTTACAACCCCAGTGAGATGGGCCAAGTGGACGAGGATGAGGTCGGTGCGAGGCAAAATGGAATAAGAGCTGAAAACTTCGATCCAGACTCGCAAGTTTGGTTCCAGCCCGTGCCAGTAACCGAGGCATATAACCTCGTGATGAGTCATTACAACTCGAGTCTCGCATCGCATTCTGCCAAGGGCGAGCACCAGACGCTGGACCAGACACCCGCTCGCGATCCCTTACCCCCATCGCCGCCCAACCCAGGTGTAGCGCAGAAGCTCCACATTCCCAAGGGATTACGAGTGATTGTGTGTTCTGGGTCACATAGGACAGGTAAAGATCAGGCGCATGCGCAATTACTGTACATTGGATTTGTATGTCTTGTGTCGATCTTAGGAGGTTTGTTTGCAGGATGTCTTGCTGGTACCTTGACCTCTGGTCCGCGTCTATGGATGACGGCGATGTATGCACTCTTGCATCTTGTTCGACTTGTCGCCTTCGGTTTCGAGCACATTTACAGGCGAGCCGGTGAAATTGCCAGACTCACGAAAGCATGGAAAAATAACGAGCCTTTGGGGAGCCGCAGGACGATTCTGTCATCCTTGGTTGATCTCAGCTCAGCAGATACAGTCGAGCAAAAACCCTCAGAGAACGCGCATGCACATCGGAAAGTGTGCCCTCATCTTATTCCACTTGATTCGAATTGTACGTACTGTGCTCGGCATGGGACTTTGAAAAGAGTGGCAGATCACTCCACCACTCATGAGCGCCGTGCACCAAAGATTCGCAAGCATCGAAATGGCCATCGAGAGTCCAGTCCTACGGAACGAGAACTCGAACTGCTTCGGCGAGTGAACGAATTAGAGGAAGCGCTTCGTCAGAGTCAGGCTCGGATAGGTAAGTCGAAGCCAGATTAAGCCTGAACTGGTCTGAGCTTACAACTCTAAATTAAGACATAAACTGTCACATGTATTAGAAAAGCATGACATAAACATACAGTCGGAGTTGACGCAGGGTAACAAATGCGGTATCAGTTGTTCGGAATGGGAGGGCAAATATAGCGGTGTGTAGGAAGTCTTTTTGAGGACTGGGCACATAATCTCGAAGGACATAAACACGTGTATCATCTTGGTGTAGCTTTCCAGAGAGGAAACTTGGTGAGTGATTTCATCTCCATCACACGCGTACATGCCTAATCAGCACAAAACGTCGATAGAGATATAAATATCATTTTAATGAGCGTATGCGGATATTGGGCGCTTAGTAAACCTGATAGGGGGGATAGATACAGATTGGGAGCCTAGGGAGGCAGGGGTAAAGTTTAGCAGCGGAATTGAGGGAACGAATACATCGAGGTAATAGATGAACACCGACGATGATTCCAAGTGAGTTCAGGAGAAGACCAAGTCGACAGACACATGAAATTAACAGAACCTAACACAAAAACTTGCCGTGCAAGTTAACCAGATACTGACTGAGCGAATATCCTCGTGTTCGATGCAAATCGTGCAGACTGAACCTATGGAACAAAAAAGCCACAAGGCAAAATAAGCAAACTTAAGCCAAATATCCCATGTCGAGCCCATCATTGCAACGAGGTTTGAACTTCACAAGAAACGGTGATGAAAGCCACCGAAAATGTTTGAGAACTTCGGATGGAGTTGAGGGGAACGAGATGAAACTAAATCAAATATTTGACTTAGATTCATCTTAAGACCTCTAGGGCTGACGCATCTGTTGTTGCTGTTGTTGAGACTGAGTTTGAGGAGGTTGTTGTGAAGCACCAGGAGCTTGCTGCTGTGGAGGCTGTGGTGGCGGGCGTGGAGGGGGATTCTGCTGAAGCTGTGTCTGAGGCTGCGGCTGCGATTGAGGCTGTGATTGGGGCGGCATGGCTGTTGTGGAAGTAGTAGTACCCTCTGCAGCCCTAGGGGGCAACGGAGGTGCATGTGGACCCGAGCCAGGTGGCAAATCAGGATTTGGAACACCACCAGTCACACTCGAAGTTTTGCCATCGGGGGTGAGCGGTCGGCCCTGGCCACGAACACCGCGCAGGAAAGGTCGGAAGTCATAAATCTCATCCCACATGAACTGCTGCAAGACCTGCTTGGTGGCAGGCACATTCTCAAATGAGAAGTCGAAGGGTTTGGGGCACGTTGTCTCGCTCTCTGGGACTCGCAGGTCAGCAAAGTAGGGGTGTGCGAGTGCCTCGTCGACTGTGATTCGTCGATGCGGATTAAAGACGAGCATTTTGTCCAAAAGATCGAGTGCCAACTCGGAGGCATGAGGATACAACTGTGAAAATGGTACCTTTGGCTTGGGGGGCAAGGACTTAATATACGCCAAAGCGCGGGCGTTGGATATGAACTTCATATCCTCTTCCGAGGGCGTTCCGATAACATCGAAGATGAGATTCATCTGCTTAATATAATCTTGCCCTGGGAACAGCGGTTTTCGACCATGCAGTTCGGCCAGAATACATCCGAGTGCCCAAACGTCAATTTGGTATGTGTAGTCTTGCACCGAGTACATGACCTCAGGAGCGCGGTACCAGCGTGTGACGACGTATTCAGTAAGCTCGTTGGCTTCGGTGCCGCCGCTCGAGCCGACGCCTCGCGCCAGCCCAAAGTCGCAGATCTTAAGATCGCAGTTACCATTGAGCAATAGGTTCGATGGCTTCAAGTCGCGATGGATAACGTTGGCAGAGTGGATGTACTTTAGGCCTCGAAGTGCTTGGTACATGAAGTATTGGATGTGTTCGTCGGTGAGTCGGTTTCGAGAATAAATGATCTTATGGAGATCAGTCTCCATGAAATCCAACACTATGTAAATGTCCTCAAAGGGGTGATGTGGAGGCGGGTCAATCAGGTCAAGGAGTCCCACGACATTTTCGTGCTTGAAGTGGTGCAGCATTTTAACCTCACGTAGAATACGCTTTGCATCCACCAAGTCGTCGAATGCCGAGGGAATCTTCTTGATTGCCACCTTTTTGCCGGTATCCATGTCGTAGGCAGAGCACACAATACCGTAAGCACCATGCCCAAGGGACTTGAGCGGGGTATATCGAGCATCAATGATAAAGCGGGACGAGGCGACTCGGAACGAATGCATTCGACCGCGTTCACCTGGCTTTCGAGGAGGGCGCTGGCTGCGGGTAACTTGCCCGCTAGCAGTGGGATTCGAGGGATCGGCTGCTGCCGCAGGGTTGCCATTGGCATCGAGTTCCTCAGTCCCCTCAATTTTCTCCTCTTTGTTTTCACTTGGCTGGTTGGGGTCGGGATTTCGTCCACCACGACCAGCATTTGCAGCCGCACTGGCACCAGCGGAAGGATTCGCGCCCGCTGCTGCAGCTTGTTGTTGAACTGCAGTTGACATGTGAGTCACGTAACTCGCTTCCTTAGTTGGGAGGTGAGGATGTTTAGGTGGGGTAAACTAGACGAGACTAGAGTACACGGGGCAGACTGTTGATTTCTGTTATAAGTGGAGTCTCCCGAGGGAATGTTGTGAGTTATACTCTGCAGAGCGAGTATGGAGTACGGCTTGGAGTCTTGGAAGGTAAGAAGCGAGGGAACCTTTCCAAGATGAGTCCGTGGCTGCGTCCGTGGCTGCAACTGCAACTGCAACTGTGACTACGACTGCGTAGGCGATGGGTATGCGTCTACGCTATAGATGCCTTACGGCTTGTGTAACCTGTTGTTGTTGTTGTTGTAGGGCCGGAGAGACAGAGCGGAGGAAACCAGGGGCGTGAGAGTTCAATGCACCGAGTGTGATATAACAATAGGACGATAGGATGAGACTGTAACCCAGACCCTGATGAACCTCCGTGACAAGTGAACTGAAATGGAGCGCATACACACTCCCAAGTCAGATCAAGGAGCAAAACGCCCTTTGCACTTGTGTTGCAGACCAGACTGCACGAACCTCGGCACACACAGGAATTCAGTACTGGGATTGCCATGCACCACGGCTCAGAAATTCATGCCCGGATCCCGAGCCGGTGTCTACTCGCCCCGCAGCCAGCACTGAGGCAGGCGCGTGCCGCGAACCAGAACTCGGGCTCGAACCGAGTTGCGCGGGTCAGGACGTGGGTTCGGGCCGAACCGCGAGGGAAAACATGAAGCACGGGGACTCAATCTCAGGCGCGAGGTGGGATGGACGCTAGTCGTGGGAGGCTGGCACGAGACGGATCGATGCCAGAGCGTCGGGTTTTCTGACAATAGCCGCGTGTCACACTACTTCATGTGGTGCATGTGGTCGGAGAGGGAGGATCTAGGGCGCATACAGTAGACTACACACGTGGTAACCAAACACGCGGGGAGATACTCCCAGATGAAGACAAGATCCCCGCGAAAACCACACCGGAGTACCCCTTTTCAGGACCCGATCAGTACATCAAAGCAGGCACGCGATCGGGGGTGATTGAGGCTGATTTGGGGCTGATTGCGTGGTTAGTCCGACGATCCAGCACCCTAGTCTAGTATTTCTAACTGGGATCTATATCCTAGTGCGGTTTATTTCGCACTCCTACAAACACAATACCGCCGTTTAGCACGCTTTTCAATGTTGTTGGGCACTTTAAACGACACTGTATTCCAGCACCCCCTGTTCTGGAAACCGGGGAACCGGACTGACTCTAGTCCAGAGCTCTCACTCCACTGCAAAACGCACCGAATATGCGCTGATGCAGCAGGGTAGACGAGCAGCACGCGGCGGGGATGCATTGCCAGCCCGCGCACAAGTGATTTGTTCCATGGCGTTCGCGAAAGAGCTGGTATGCCACGGGCCACACTCGAAAGAAAGATGGCGTGTTCACCAAGCGCTGCGCATGGCTTGCATGATTTGACTTGTGATCCACACGACACGTACATTCGAGCACACTGGAAGGGCTCATCATGTACCTATTCTCATGAAAAGTCGAGAGATTGGACGCGGACTGACGTGTGTCAGAGGTCTTCAACTCAAACTCCGTGCCTTGACGACCACTGGTTTTCGCCTTTTCATCGTGCCTTGAGTACTCAGCATGGGGATGACAAGTTTCATGATGCAGGCAGGTAGTCACCTAATTGAGCAAGGTAGCGCCGCGGCGCCGAGACCGCCCTACACGCCAGCCTGGTCGTGGAGTCGAGACACGTGTCGAGGCCGAGTTTAAGTGTGGTGAGTGAAAATTTCACTCGCGTGTGCGGTTCACTAAAATGAATGAAACTGGAAGGAGGACTTGTGCAGTCGCCTGCGGATGCGTTTCATTGTATAGATCGCGTGATAATATGTCAGAATCACGCTGGATCTTGTGCCAAACCTCACGCACATTAACGTACAAATCGCCAAATCGGAAGGAATTCAATTCATCAAACTTCATCGTGCAGCCCGTGGTGACGGCGATAGAGTGGATTCCTCACCCTCCCGTCTCACTTTCAGTCCCGCGCACCGTCCTTTCGAATCAATACACACCTTTAGACACCGCGTTTCTCCGCCAAGGAACTTCAGCATGAGCCACGAAGCCGATTCCGAAAGTCTGGTTCCAGCCGACAAGATGACCACCTACATTGTCATGGGATTTGACACCTGTCCCTACTTCCAGCGTGCCTACCGGGCCGGTATGGATTGGGCTGCTCGCCGCAACGACGTCAGTGTCGCCAGCAAGGTTTCGTCCCGTACCGAGTTCCATGCACAGCGACCCGACATCTTGAGTCAGCTCGGGATGAGTGAGAACGAACACACTACCTGCCCACTTGTCTACACGATCGACAGCGACGGCAAGCCCAAAGAGTACATTGGCGGGTGCGACAAGTTCTTGGCGTACATTGCCCGCCGATAAGGATGTAGGTGAGACCTGCTTGAGTAGGCGTCATCAGCATGCTTACACGGTCATGACAAAGTTCTCCGCTCTACCGTTCATCCGGTTTAGTTTAGATACTTATTAATAGCGTGCGCTCTCAACCGCCCTCGTCATCCTACTTTTCAGGTATGCACGACTCTGTCTCCGTACAAACCCTAGCGTCAATTCCCCTACAGAACTCGCTGGATCTGCCAGTGTATTGCTTTAGCTCAGTCCTCAACTGCCACAAGGAGTCCATTCGTCAGCGCTTATTTGACTTGAATGCGATTCTATACGGCCTGCAATATGTCCTCGCAGCACAATAAATCAGTCACGGGCGACCTTGTCCGTCATCGGAGCCAAAATCCCAGCACCGCTCGAATGGTACCAGTGCCAGTGGCGAGAACTTGAAACTGTCCAAGACTCCATCCACCCTGTTTCGTTCCAAAACAACGGCTATTAGCACAATGCTGAGGATGCCGACAACGAGGTACGGCCCAGCGGTCTCGTCAAGGTAATCATATCAGTCGATAGAACATCCCATTGCATACTTAAATGGTACGTCGGAAGTCACATGCACCCCACTTCAGTCTGCTAATTTCGTGAAAAACTCCTCTCACTGGGTAGTCCCGCGAAACCCACATGTGCTCACACGCTCTGATTGCGTGTTGACCCTTCTTGTCTGCAGAGTCTCTTCGCGTGCTACGCTCTGGAGTCCCAGTCCGTGGCGGATGCCGTCTACATCGGCTTCACTAACAATCCGGCACGCCGGATACGACAACACAATGGAGAGATAGCGGTACGTTGCTTGAGGCGATTGCTTGAGAGCTGGCTTATTGTGCATGTGCTGGATTCCAAGACGCCATCTGGACTCACCCCTGACATGAAAACGCACTGGTAATATCTAGGCGGGCGCACGGAAGACGTGCTCCAAGCGGCCATGGACCATGATGGCGTGCGTCCACGGTTTCACGAACAAGATTGCAGCACTCAAGTTCGAGTGGGCGTGGCAGAACCCGAAGCGGAGTCGGCATCTGGCGCAGCTGGTCAGCGCACTGCAGTTTCCCAAGGGTATAGAGGGTGTCTTCATGACCCTGCATCTTATGTTGAGGTCGGATCCGTGGTGTAAGCACCCACTCAACGTTCTACTACTAAATGAGCGTGCAAAGGAAGTCTTCAACAAGTGTCAACTACCAGGAGCTATTCGATCGAGATGGCGAGGAAAGACCGCGAAGGACAAGAAGGCATGCGATAATAGTGAGGAAAAGGCACGAGGGCCAGGACGAGGGCCCAAGCGAACGACGTACACCTTGCCACCACTTCCTCCTCATATTTCGGTGCAAGTGGGGTCGTTTTCGCTGTTGCGGTATATTGAAGATGGGGCACCCGACGACGATGATGATAGTGATGTCGAAGAGGTTGCCAAGCTTGGCTTCACAAGTGGAGACGAAGGCCAGGACGACAACGAGTCACTCGAGAGTCCGAGCAATGACTATGGGTGGGGAACACGACTTCTTGGTGCGAGCGAGTGGAAGTCGCCGTACGAAGATGACTACGACTTTGGGGTACATGGCACCTACGATGAGAATTTTTATGAGATGACTCAAGGATACGACACAGAGGATGAACTCAAAACACCATCCGGCTCCAGGAGCGCGTCACCCCTCACCATGGGGGTTGCAATAGAGGAGACAACGAGGAAGGATGAAGACAGCGGCCCCACAGCCACTTTTGATGAGATTTTTTTGACCGACAACGTGCTGGACGTCCGAGATACGTCTGGGAATACCGTAGTTGAAGATGATGAAACTTACTTCAGCCATTCACAACGACAACAGCAACCAGAACTAAGTATAGGTATGACTCAGACCATGCCCGCCAACAGTCAAGATGGAGAGTCAGGATATGAATCAGAAGGTCTTTATGACTCTCCAAGCGTATCCGACAATGAAATCGAACTTTCACAGGTCCCGAACAACGAGGTTTGCTCGGTCTGCAAGGAGTCACTCCTGGGGTGCTCACTTCTGTTTATTGATAAGCCAGAGAAGAACAATGCGCGACCGCTTCCTGGTGCAAACAAACCCACAGTGTACTGTCCCGAGTGCCGCGTCCAGTTTCATACCCTATGCTTGGCACGAACCATGATGCAGAGTCCAGTGCCTCTAGCCCCGCCTTCTCATCCGACAGATCAGTCCTCGACGCTGTTAAGTATTCGTTCTGAGGTTGACACGAACGAGTGCAAGCTAGATGCTACCTCTGCGGCATCTTCGTCATCTTCCTCCTCATCTGCATCCTCGTCTTCATCTTCCTCATCCACAACAGAGGCCAGCTTCACACGCACCTGCAAACTGAAACTCATCCCTGACAACGCTAACTGTCCAAGCTGCGTGAAGGAGATTTCTTGGCCAAGTGTACTGAACTACACGCGTAGTCGAGCAGTCCGCGTCCACCACAAGATACAACGCCGAGAGAAACGCGAGCAGCAACTCGCAAAGCAGCTGGAGCGACAGCGGAGACGAGAACTCAAGAAGGAAACCCGAAGTCGGGCTCCAGTTGCAGGTACAAGCTCAAACTCGCATACCATGGAGGAAGATGATCACAAGGATGAATCTGCCACTACTGCAGCAGCAACTAGCAGTCGTCAATTGAGCAAAGCACCCTCCAGAAGTGTCACACCTTCAGTCTTACTATCTGGCTCAAGTGCAGTAGGAACGCTTCCAGGAATTCGACTAGGAGGAGGTGTGGACCTGGGGCGAATAGAACTCAGTCGACCCCCGAGTCGTGGTAAGGCGACAGCTGATAGCACGGGGATACTATCCGTAGCGCTAGATGCCGAAGACGACGACCTGCAGGCACTGAGCCCACAAGGGACATCGATTCAGAGGATACGGAATCGTGAAGGAGGTACATCAGCAAGGACCAAGCATGTGAAGTTGGACCATGAGCCCACTGGCGATGCTGCTAGCGGAGTCAATAGCAGCTTGAGTCTTGGTGCTGCTATGCAAGCAGACGAAGCTTCTCAGTCCGCACTGCCAGGTGACTCCATCCACCACCAATCGGAGGAGCGGGTGGAACAGATCACGCTTGATGGTTTCTCCTTTTGTGATTTTACGCCGAGCCAGGTACTGCGTCTCGCTCAGACGCTCGAGGGAGCCTTGTAACACTTGTGAAAATTGAATGGAAACGTAAGATCCCACCCCGTGCGCGAAGCACACGCGAAAAACTGGGAAAACCCTTCATGCATTCGGAAAAGATTCTTGTTTGGTGTGTGGTTTGGATATCCGATGTGAGGGTCGACCCCTACAAAGATCTCGAGAACGAGGCTTATTTACATCATTTGAACGTGACTTGACTCGTTCCTACACCTCTAGCCGGTGCTCAATCCACGTAACCAACGCTGAAATATGCCCAAAGCGGACTCGTATGTCGACTCATTCGCGAGCGTGAAAAAGTCGTATATTATCACACTGGTGTTCGCGAGCCTGCTGGTAATTGCGATTTCAGGCCTCGATGCAAAGCAGTATGAGAATTTCTCGCTCACTGGGCCCCGTTCGTCTAATAAGCCTTACAAGAACTTCGAAACGTTCTATCCTTTCTACCTCTCTGAACACTCCGAGCTCACCAATCGACGTCTCCACCTGCTAGGTAGGTTTGATTTTGCCACGAAGGCGCACGAGGGAGCGCTGCTCTCACGAGACCACGAGCTTGATTGCCCCTGTTGACTTTCTGCCTCTAGACATGCTGTCCGTTGTCCGCATACTCATCCATGAGCTTTTCGTCTTACGACGTCTCTAGGCACCACCATTGTTATGCTAACCATGCTGTTCAACCCTATCCTTGTTCCATGCATGTTCAGCGGTGTCTCCACGGGTTACCTCGTCTGCAACATCTTTTCTGGTCTTCAGCACGGCATCGTGGAGGGCGTTCTCATGGTCGCAGTCTTCCTTGGTCTTGCCAAGTACAACGGCTTGCTCAAGCAGGCGCTGTACTGCCTCTTCATTGGCTACGGCTTCGCCTGGCTGGGCCACTTTAAGTTCGAACTAAACAAGCCCGCGACGTTCATCTACCCCTCGTATTCCTTCATGGGTGACTTCCGCATGTGGTTCGATTGCATGCGTGGCGAGCTTCGCTTCTAAACTTGCAGACCCACTATTGTGTTTGATGATTGGCTCGTTCATACACAAGCCGGGATTTAGAGTCTCTCCGAAACTTAGAATTGGATTTCCAATACACTACACTATCTCCATGCGTGATCTGTTTCAACGCTCAATGACCCAGCCCCTTACATGATTTGTCACACTCGATTCATCGGAGGACTGGGACAAAATTTTAGTGCCTGAAATCGCGGATCGGGGCTCCTGCAACTCGAGATCCAGCGAGTGTACGCCGGATCTGATCACACCATTCGCTTTATGTATTCTGTGCCACGTCGTCACTCTACTGTCTAGACCCCGCACCGTACCACAGCCTCGCAATCATGGACTAGCGGTAGCTCGTCAATCGAATCGAGTAGAGTCAGTGCTTGCCTGGCGGAGATCTGCAACTGGCTCCGACCAAACTTGATATATCGTCACAACACAACGAGTACAACTAGGTTATATGTTTGTTACCTATGTCGTCCGCACAGCCTATCTCCTTTCAACGTTTCCTTCTCGACCGGGTACGTAGCGGCTTCGTCTGTAGCACCCCACACGCTTGATGGATACATTAACTCGGCATGACAAGCATGCCACCGCGACGAGACACTTAGATCTGGCTGTATCCGCGTCAGCCTGGTTGCCCGCCACTTGTGCGAAGACTTGTACTAAGTTGTTGCTGGGACTCGGTTCTGACCAAGCTAAATCGACGCATGAGGGCGATTTAGACCATCCGCCTTGAGTTTCAGCATTCAGGCAACGTGCTGCATTGTTGCTGTCTGGCCCAATGTCTACGCACGTCCATAGTCTCATCTGCTCTGTATTACGTGAGAATGGGAGAGGATCAAACTAAGGGAACCTCACCGCCATAGCCCATGAGCCTCTTGCCTCTATCGCACTCACAACATACCGGCTGCATTAACATTCCCTATACTTTCAATCTAGCCAGCGTTGCAAAATCGTGACAGTGCGACTCAGCGTAGAGTGTACAATGCATATCTTGAGAGCTTCTATATCAACAACCCAGTCGCACGCGCTGCCGAAATCCTCTCACCGGACCAGCCCGAACGCAAAAGTGCTCGAAATCTCCTGTCGCCCATCCAATTAGGAATCATCAAGGAAGAGCATCCGCCAACCGCGTCTGTTGCATCGTCATCGACGCAGTCATCGGGCTCCAGTTCGCAGAACAATATCAACGGCTTACGCGAGGCTCCGTCGTCACCAGCGCCTAAAAGTCAGCTTCCCCCGCTCTATCCTGGCACAGGATCCTCGACATCTTCGACAGCGGGGGTGCCACTAAGAGTCGCCTTTCGAGATGCCGAAGTGTCCCGACTCAATGTGTTTGGGCCAAGGAGGGATCGAGCTGCATTCGAGTTCGCAAGAAGAAAGCTTGGGCCACACCAACATGTGTCCCATCCTAGCAGTGCAACACTCACACAGACAGGTCTTTCGGAGGAGTCCGGTCAGCGTTACAAGCAACAATTGTTGCCAATCCAGTCGGAACATCCGCAGACTGACGGGACGCATGAGGAGGGAGGACGCAACGCAGGCCAGTTAAGTTCAAATGCCTCAACAGCCGGTGGTGTCGTGGCAGCGAGCCAGACTCCAAGTTCCCAGTCCGAGCATGCTCGTATCCACGACAACCCCTTAACAAGCAGTACGAGCATTCCATCAAGCACCGGGCTGGTATCAATGGATCAGTCCGGTGCCTCGAGCGCCGCTCCTTCCACCAATAAGTCTTCCCCCCAACTCCCATTCGACAAGCAAGACGTCCCTAACGAAGAGTTGCGGCTTTCTATTGACGGTCCATCCGTGCCTAGACAAACCCAAAGAAGAAGTGCACAGCCTTCGGATCTCAAAAGTACCGCAGCACAGATCGATTTGAATTCACTTACCCCTGAGGCTAGACAATTGTTTTCGCTTGAGTCCCTACTGGCAATTAGCTCAGCCTGCTACTACAACGATATCAACTACTTGAGATCTCTTGAGTCCTATGTAATAGGCTACAAAACCGTGGAAGATGAATCAGAGCCTGCACCAGTGCGTCTCAGGGATGACTTGACGCTGTTTTCCGCTGTACTATCGCGGGCGGATTTCGACAAGAGAACACCATTACATGTTGCAGCACTAGCTGGACAGGCGGATGCTGTCCGATTCCTACTGTCACACGGTGCTTCAATTCATGCCATCGATCGAATGGGTCGAACCCCATTAGATGCTGCTATCACAAGTGGCAACCTCACAATCGCAAGCGAAATTCGTGCTGCAGGTGGATGGTCGGCAACTGAATTAACTTCTCTTGATGTTGAAGATTACAATCCATTGAGACCTGCGGCGCAAAGGGAGAGGAGGCCATCCTTGCATCATCCTTCAACCCCGCTTTTCGTCCCCCAGCCATCTCGATCAGGCGGGCCGCGGCAACAAAGTGGCACTTCAATTCCCACTGTTCGAAGTATCGGCGGAATGATGTTCTCACTAGACGCCAATCCTGATAATCAAACCGATGATGAGGCAGGATATGGAGGTTTGCGAAAGTCACAGTTTTCTGATCCTGGATCTCCCGACTTTGAGGACAACTTCTCGTCCGAAGCGGCGGAGTCGAACGAACTTGAGCGGTACAACAGCCTGCAGCCATCACGTTCTCCTCTAATGTACCAGCACCATCGTCAGGACTCACCCGCGGCCGAAGACTCAGACCGAGGCGCGGAGGGTATGCAGCTGATTCGGAACAACTCTTTCGGTCCAAGTCCAGGCTTTAGTGACCCCAGAGCATTCAAATCGACTGCATCGGTCTCGTCACTGCAGCGCATCATCAGGTCCAGACTGCATACTCCCACTCGCCAGCACTCCAACCTCGACCTCCGCGAAGGTGAACAGTCTGGAGAAGACCTCATATCATTTCGCACACGTACACAAAGTTTTCACCTCTCGGACCCATCGCAGGCTGCCAGCCCAGGACCACCTCACATTTTGGCAGCACCAGGGCCAGCTCAAGCCGAGACTGAACCATTTCAATACCTAGCGACTACCACAACCTCGATTCGAGCTATCGATGGTAATGCCGTGCCAGAAAAGCCACACGTTCCTCAGCAGCTCCAACACGATTCTCTTCCAGCATTTGCTTCGATACGAGGAGACCTCACACAAAGGGACGAGTTTGATGATGATGATGCGGTGTCCTCAACTGAGCCATCCGTTCACGAATCGGAATCGGAACACACACTAGCCTTTTTGATGTGTGGTGCGGCCACACAGGGTGATCTGCAGCTACTTGCTGATTTGCTCTTCCATGGTGCGAATCCAAATGCAGCGGATCTTTCTGGTCGCACTCCACTCCACTTGGCAGCAGCGCGATCACAGCCCTCGGCTGCACGTTTCCTGCTCGAGGCTCTGGCCGACCCTTCGGCAGTTGATAGCTTTGGAAGGACACCACTTGATGAGGCGCTGCGTGCAAACTGTGCCGAGATTGTCGCTATGATAAGTTATGCGCTTGCGCAGCGCGATCAGGGATCCGAATCAGTTTCGACTACGGGCAGCGGGTCCGATGTGCCCCGCCACGTGCCGCTATCTCAACCGATCAAAACGACACCCTCACGCAGACCTTCACGAGCGGAGGTTGGCTCGGCTACGTTAGCTGCAGCTTCATTGAAACTTGTGGGGGCACTTGTGGAGGCGTGTCGAAGTGGAGATATTCCAAAGGTGAAGCAATTGCTTGAACAAGGATCAAGACTGAACCCGCCTGTGGATATTGAGACAACCGATTACGATGGACGTACTCTGCTATTCCATGCAGTGGAAAGTGGCAGCGAAGACATGGTCAAAACCCTACTCGAGCTTGGGGTTGATCCCACCGCTCGAGATAATACGCAACTCACAGCGTTTTATTTCGCGAAACTGTTGAGATATTCTCGGCTTGCATCTCTGATTGCTGAAGGCGCACGTGATTGGGATAAACGCAGGGCTCTTACATTGGTTAGTCAACCCAAAGCCGCGCCAGAATCTGCTCCACATCCTCAGGAAGCAGCAGCCCGGGAAGAAGCACTATCGCAATCTACACATCAAGCCACTACCGCGGGTGATGTTTACGATAGTGTTCGTCCATCGCCCTCAACAGTTCCATCGTCGCAGCTGCCTCTGGTCGCGTATAGTGCCCAGTTTGATTGGCCCTCGGGCGATCGACGGCTTGAGCAAGAGCTTCTGGCTCCTGAGTGGAGGTCACAAGCCACCGGTGCATTACGATACCGACCAATCACCGTCTCAACACATTTCATCCGATCGTATCTTAACTCTCAGGAAGAACCTGCACTAGAGTCAGGGGTGGCTGCGGGCCAGATCGTCGATCGCGATCAGCTATCTCCTACTCTCCACGATGCGTTGGCAAATCCCTTTCGGATTTTCGAAGCCGCCTATCACCAACCTACCAATCATATCTACATTGGCGATCACGATGAGCTCGACCAACAGTCTGAGACAAGCATGACAATAAGTCCCGACCATGACCATTCGGCGACTAGGACGGAGGCACAACAGATGTCTTTCGACCCTTCTCTGTGCTCGACCTGGATGATTATCCGCAAGCTGTACACGCCAAGCAAAGCCCTAACGCTCTGGCCTTCTCTTGTGGGCGCCAATGGGAGGCAGCTGCCGATCCCACACCCTGCTGCCTTCGGTGCCACGCCAACTCTGGATTGGTCCCTCTACTACGCGCAGCACCCCTGGCTTCTACCTGACGTTGAGATCCCCGCCCCACTCATGTTCTATCATCAAGGACAGATTCGGGGCTGGAAGTTGATGGTGGGGAAATTCAGGTCTGGTGTTTCTAATCGTAAGTGGATGCCCGAAAGCCCAGAGAGCGTTTGGGACGCCGAACGCATTAATCTCCTCCAAGGACCCTTTGGTCTTTATTCTCCTGATGCCACACCTATGTCATCTTTAGTCGATGGCAACACGGACGGTTTCATCGTTTCGCCCTTGACACCCAACTCTCTGGAGTGTCCTGACTTGCTGTCTAAGCCTGTCCCGAAGCCCGTTGCACTCTCATCGCTCAAGGGCTTCCCGACCAAACCATGGCCATTCCCCCCACCGCGCTACACGGCAATCGTCACGCTCGAGACACAAACAGTTGAGGTGAAGTTCGACTTGAACTATGGTGCTTCATCGCCAGCCACATCAACCGGACTTACCCCTTCTGGCGCCGGTCAATTACCTTCGCCAACCGCAGCCACCATTATCTCCCCATCAAGTAGTTGTAGTAGTTCACTTGCTCCTGCGGAGAGTCCAGACGAGACTGAAGTTATTCGAGATCGATTTATCAGAGCGCCATGTCTGTGCATCAAGCCAGTCTCACCGTATAGTGATCAATTAATGTGTCGACCTCGCGCACATGCTCGACTTGGGCTGCTTTTACCTGCATTCCGACGAGCGCTCTCAGCATTGCTTCCAAGACTTGCTGCCAGATTCAAGTTCGCCCACGTGGAATGGCTCATGCCAGGTGTTACCAACACAGCGCTCGAAGTTTTTACTGACATCGCTGCAGTTAGTGTGGAACCAAAGCTTCCAAGCCCGCAAAGTCTCGTGAATCGACGGGTGAACAGGCATTATGCAAAGATCTTCCAAATAGCCTCTAACGTTGCAGATCAGGCATTGCTTCTTTACCATGCAGCCAGCCAAGCATATCACCGCGCATCTTGCTTCATGGATATTCCCATTATCCAGCAGGACAGTAATCGAGACGTGTCTGTAGAGGCTGCAGCTTTCAGGTCACATTTGCCAATTTCATATTTGTTTGGTTCAGATCGACCATCTGAGTTTTCCCCACGTGGCGATGACGTGTCTAATTTGACTTTCAGTCGAGAGGATCTCGCGCGTCGATGTGGTTTTTCCGGTGTCTCGGCATTCCCCGTGTTTGGAGAAGATGGTATACCACTCGGCGTTGTGTGTGGTTATTACCGAGCACTTGGCTCGCCCGTTGAAACTAGTGTCACGAAGATCCCACCGGTACAAACAGTATGCCTGGCTACTCAGCGTGAGATTGTTGAGACCTTGGCACGCTTTTCAAAGGTTTTGTGGCGTCTTTTTAGGTTGGGTGGCACCCTTTCCAATGCTACGCGCTCTGATAAACCCCTGGATTCAACACATAGTACGCCGACGGAGTACGACGTTCTGGATTACGCGAAGGATCTTGAGGAAGAGTTCGCCCGCGCGCTTTCGATTCAGAATAATGAGACAGGCGGGGCGCTCCATCGAGGCTTACTGACAGGTAAGGGATGCTCTCCCATTTCGGAGTCAAATAAGTCTCAAGATGCAATGGAGGACGCAGCGGGTAGCAGCCAAGCCATCTCAACGAAGACACATTGCTCGTGTCGTGACTGCTTCATCAACGCCACGAACTGTGCGATTGGCAGGAGTGATCCAATGTGGTTCTTAGGTGTACTCATGAGTATGGGGGTTCTGGACCCGTTCCATTCATGGCTCATGGATCTCGATAGTGAAATGCATAGGGCGGCTGCCCGAGTTCTTCCTTTCTTGCTCTCGCTTGAACCATCACTACGCCGGATTGAGGATGATCTGTGGTTGCGCTGTCAGGCATACCTGATTCATCGGACGAAGTTCCTGTACACGGTTTCTCCTCACCTTGTTGCCATGAATGTGAACCTACTGGATGTTCGGAAAAAGTTACAACCCACCATTCATGCTCTTGTGCGCGAGGGTCTATGGTTCACTGAGACGGAGTTAGTGAAGCCCGCTACAGAGGACTCGCTTACGTTGTCAGAGGATGAGGAGGAACAAACGAAAGCGGAGTCGACAACCTCAACGCAGCAGGATCGTCGATTTGCTACCCTGTGGGTCTTTGATTCGTCAAGCACTCAATCGAAGAGTGGATCTGCAAGCTCTAGCAAGAACACCAAGAGGGCCTCGGCGATTTCGGAAGTCCTGGAAAAGTACGCAACTATAATTGAAGCATTACGGCTTTCAGCCAAGCGGGAGCGTGTGGCGCAACCGCGGCCATGGTATGGATGCCCGACGTGCGCGTTGGCGCTGTATTCAATGTGCCATGAGGAGATCAATCGTCGGACCAAGCTGAGCGATGACGATTTTGCTGCGATGCATCGGTCTCTGGAAGAGGCTGGTTGTGTATCAAATTCATTCTGCATGCTGCATCAATTCTCTCAGAAGGTTTCCGCAAGCGACAGAGGCAACGCATCAGATGTGTATAGCGCACTTCAAGAGGCCACACCGGGAGTGATTGAGGAGCTCCTAACTATACTCCGCGCATTTGGGCCCAGAAGACCCCCCTCACCTGCTCTTCTCTCCATCCGCATGCGCTTAGAGCTAGGAAGTGCCATTCAGGCTTACAACAACGCTCCAGACAATCTCCATAGCCTCGTCAAACGTGCGTACAAAAAGCCATCGATACTCGTCCCTCCTAGGCTAAGTGGCTGGGATCTGTACGACGTGTTAGGTCCGCAGGGTACGGGTGGTGTAGAATGCGCATGCGACGAAGCCGAGGTAACATCACTCGCTGCTGAAATGCTTACGAATCCCTCATTCCAGCTGTCCCCCAAGTATATTCGGAAGCTTCATGGCGCCCTCACCCTCACAGATGACGTGGTTAAAGGGCAGTACCGCACACATGTTACAGTAGGATCCTTCCAGTTCTATCGTTTCTATCGCTGCTTCGTCCCACCGGAGGAAATTGAAGAGGCACTACATTGTCTTTGCGCTACGTTCAATGATCCCAAGGTCCGAGAGTTGCCTGCACCCATCCGAGCGCACTATCTCTACGCTACATTTATCTATGTGATTCACCCATTTGAGGACGGCAACGGTCGTATTGGCCGATTGCTCGCTAATCTGGTGTTGAAGCAGGCTGGATTCCCATGGGCGATCGATCACCTCGCCAAAATTTTGACTGTGGAGGGCTTGCTCCATTTGATCGTCAAGAAGTCGTCATAGTTTCCCACAGGAAATTGGTGTGCTGCGATGAGCATAAAGTATGCTTTGCCCCACCCCTCCGACTATTTCAAGTGGACGCCCTGATTAGGTGCGAGAGTCGTGAGCAGGAAGACAAATAAAATGCGTTTCCCACAATGTGCATCAGCATGGATAGGTCGTTTTGCCGAGGCCGCAAATGACACAATGCCTGCACATCATAAAAATACCCGTAGCATCTCTTCTCACCTTGCATATCCCGAGGTAGCCCTGAGCGATCCCAGCTCCAGCCAGTGATGCGTCTGAGGAGTTTCCACAACAAGGGGTGATGGAAAGGAGGAAAATCGAGAATCCGAAACGTAGCACTACTCGCGCTGTAAATCAGCATACGAGGCGTTGCGAATGTCATCTGAAACTACAGCTCGAACCCTACGTTGCTTATTCGTGTGCCACGGCAATATCTGCCGATCCCCAATGGCAGAAGGCATATTCCGGAAACTCGTCCAAGACAACAAGTCCAGTCTGAACTTCTCAAGTTTCGAGATTGCCTCGTGCGGTGTTTCGGGAGAGCATGAAGACGAGGGTGCCGACGATCGTGCCATCAGTACCATGCGCAGCATGGGCGGAATTGACATTACTAGCCACAGGGCACGCAAAGTTCGACGCCATGACTTGACACACTTCGATTACATATTCGCTATGGACGAATCAAACTATCAGGCACTACAGCGATTCCAACAGCGTGAGGGCATTCAGGGCAACGTCAAGCTCCTGCTTCGAGAGTTCGGAGATGGTACCACGGAGTCCGTCCCCGACCCCTGGTATGGTGGCATGGACGGCTTCAAGAAGGTGTACAACATGCTCACTGCTTCACTCACTCGCTTCCTGAATACTCTCAAGAAACCTGAGGCAGAGGCTGCGGAGGAGAAGACTGAGTGAACTGTGGGCGAACTGTCAGAGGAACGGCACACATCGTCGTTCTCGCGATCGCAACTACCGCGTCGCCTTGATGGTCTCCTGTAGATACTGGGATAGAAGAGTGTATTTATTCAAGATCCCCCGAGCTATAGGAGAATACAATTAACCATTGTGCTGGTCTGCAATTTGGGCATTTGAGTACTAAAGTAGGGGTTAACGATGTCAGGACATAATATACAAATGCGTTATGATATTGCACGGGTACCGACTATGCTCGTCAAGTGAAGCGGGCCGTTTAATCGGAGCGCGGATAAAGGAAAGAGTACGCGATTGAAAGAAACAAAGTAATACTGAACGAAGCAGGAGTAAGTGTTTAAGCAACATATGAAGGAGTATACTGCACACTGGAGTACGCTTCCAGTTCGGCTGGTGTGAACCAGTGGCGGAAGAACCTATCCCATGCCTCACGATGGTTCTGACGGAAGGAAGCGAAGGTTTCGCCGACCACGGGACCAATCGGTGCAGGAGCTGTGGCGTGTGGTGCTAGGAATGCCAAGATAGGCGGGATGTGGGGCGGCAAATCACCCGCATGCGCCTCAACTAGCGCACACAATCCGAGCACGCCTGCGTGACTCAAGGCGATAGAGGCCGGTGGTGTCTTAGAGTTGCAAGGCTTGGCGCCTGCCCACGCCATGAACTGCTTCACAAGTCGCCGGTACGCTCGACTGGGAAGCATGTCAACACCCACCGCAGCTGCGCGTGCTGCAGGCTCTGGCGCTGCCCCACTCTCGCTATCAAACTCGACATCTGCAGTTGCGTTGCACTCGATGGAGTAGATAGGGTACCTCGTAGGTGGTCGAAGGAGTGAAGTGGCAACCTGGAATACGAGGAGACGAGCAGAACTGCGAATCTCCTGGTTCGGGTCGTGCAGGGCCGCCATGGATGCAGCGACAAAGATCGCTGCAAGAGGTCCAATCAATGGCGTCTTACCGCCGGCTGCCGTCGCGAAGGCGCGGGCATGGATATTGACCAAGTCCAGGAAAGTAGGTTCGTCCTTGTCCGTCGCCTTGGTTGCCAAAGGTGGCAGTGGTGCTGCAGTCGGAATAACCACTCTTGCTGCGTTCATTACGGCGTCGATTAACTCAAGTGGGTCGCTAAGACTACCGTCAGCACCAACTGTGAGCAGCTGGCTCTCGAATCGGTTAAGCATGATGAACATACCTGCAAAGGCGCACTTGCGGATCGTAAGTGAGGTTGACACGAATGAACGCAGGTATGCAGCCAGTTGCTGAAGGAATGGAGATGCCAACACGAAAGCAACCGAGGGCTTGTGTGCCAAATAGCCTGTGTAAGTTCCCGGTGGGGCATACTCAATCGGGAAGTTCTTGGCTTCTTCTTCATTTTGTGGCAGCGAAATAGCAGGCACGACGACCCTAGGCGAACGAGTGGGGGCAATTGAGATGAATGGAGACAAATATGTGGTCGCATCCAGGAGTGGAGGGCACTTGCTTCTTCCCGCCCATACGGCCGCGGAGCCCAGGCTCGAGGTTTGTTCGTCAATCTGGACACTGGCCATGCCGATGAGTGGCCACAATCTCGAGTGAGCATAACCAGCAGCAAGAGCTGTGTAACAAGAGAATCGTAGGATTTGCTTTTCTCTCTCATCAAGTTGGTCGAACACAGCAGAGGAGGCTTGTGGAGATCCAGAAGGATTGACGGATGAGGTTGGCGAGCCTGCCGGTCGGCTAGCTCCTTCGTCTGCCAAGGAGGCCAGAGCAGCACGGAGACGAGGGGTGTTCGCAACTGTGCGCTCAACGGCCTCGACAAGAAGGGAAATAAATGAGGTTGGTCTGGGCAGTGGAGCTCCCGAGAGATTACCAGTCTTGGGCGTCGAATTAGTCGACCAGTTCAGGAGGGTGATGACCTCAGGATCTGCCCAGCCTGATCGCGATGGCTCGAGGAAATCACCACCACCAAGCCATTTGTGAGTAAAGCCTCGCGAGATGACGATCTGAACACCAAGCTTAGGATGCATAGGAGGAAGTGCAAACGCGCGCGTCATCATTCGATCGCAGATATCGAAAATCGATACAACTTCCTGAATGGAGTCAACTGTAGGCAGGGTCATCAACTTGGGTGGCAGGAAGACCATAAGCTCTTGTAGGATGTCCACCAGGAAAGGTCCTTCCTTGGGCCACAAAGCGAGCTCGTCACCGCATGGATCATATCCTCGCTCGACAAGGGAGCTATGCACACGGCTAACGCGGATCATTGTAGCAAATGCTGCATAGAGAGCCGAGATGCGCTTCGATGCACTCAGCATCGTGTCCATTTCAAGCACGAGCGTAGCCTTAGTCACACGCAGCGCCTGAACAAAGACAAAGATGTCAGCAATCGTAGTGAGCTGGACAGGTGGAACTGAACTTGGGGATGCCTGAGGTGATTTCATCACGGATGCAGCGCTTGCCGAAGAGTTGGAAAGCTGTTGAGATTTCTGCTCCATGGCTGAAGTCTGCACAGGAGTCTTCTGCAGCTTTGGATGTGCGCTCATATACGCCTCAACTGCCTCGATATATTGTGGTGCTGGTTGCAATGCATATGCGAGGGATTGAGTGAGGATTGCGGCCGTCGATTGAGCGTCAATCTCAATGTATGTACTAAGACCCTTGACCATCGTTCTCCAGATCTTAGAACCCGACGGGGTAGAGAGATGTAGAAGCTGGAAGCACAAGGGCAAAATGAACTCATTGACGAGCGCATTATGTGCAGGGATGGACAAACCATCTGGCGTAGTTGCGAGCCGCCGGCTTTCCTTGAGGAGCTCTGGGTCATAGCCAAGCTCTTCCATCCGCGCAAGCGACTCTTCACGCTTTGCCTCAAGTGCAGCGAGGTATGCATCGCGATCGAATTCCTCACTCGCTGCCTCTAGAGCCTCTCCTGTGCTCGTAGTCCGCGCAAGCTTCCTGCGCTCGATGTCCTTCTCAATCTCTGCATCTTCTGCCTCTGTCTCGTCTAACTCTGTATCAGTTGCATCCTCTTCAGTCAGCACGTCATCTGCCTCTTCTGGAGGAGGGACGTAGTTCAAGTAGTAGTTCTTGAGCCACATTCGCTCAAGGCACACTTCTAAATAGGCATTGAGAAGCTCGGCGGCAGCCGTCTGGGCACTGATGTCATCTGTTCTGCGAATGCATCTTAGCAGGTACTGAGTCATTGGACCGAGCTTGTCGATTGTGAGCAACCGAGAGGTTCCTGGCTTGTTGGATGGGCCTGCGGTATCTTCGTCGCCATCTGCAGTAGGGGCGCTTTCCATAGCCTCTTGGTCTGCAGCGGCAGCGCTAGCTCGCGACAATGAACGAACGAGTGTAACTCCTGGATGCTCCGCTGGCACATCTGAAGCCTGAAGGTCCAACGGCGACTGGGCATCAAATGGGGTCGCCGAACCAGCTGGACCATCCTCCATGGGGACGACTGGCGATCCAGGCAGAACAAGGGCGCTCGTTGCAGTTGCCGCTGGCTCGTCACCCATCTTGGCAGGTGGAGATTGCACCGTCCCTGAGGTGTTTTGATTGAGTGTGCTCTCCATCTCCGCGAGTAGGTCGGTCCACTCGAGCGAGCCCTGGTCAGGGTTGAGGTCGATGATAAGGCGAGGAATCAACAGGCCCAGAGCAGTCAACAGCTGAGTGTGAATAGAATCTCCGATGATGGGTGCAGATCGCTTGAGACTCAAGCCCCAGCGATATGAGCGCTCCGCATTACCGGCTCCGCCCTCGACAACCAATCGAATTTCCTCTTCTGCACCAGGGCCTGCGGTGTCACCTTCACCGTCTTCGTCATCATCATCGTCCATCGCACTAGCGGCAACATCAGGCATATCATCATCGGCGGGACTAGCCGAACTGAGCATAAATTGCAACATAGCCTCGAGGTTGGTTGCAGGGATGTCGTCCTCGTCATCCTCGTCTTCGTCCTCGTCTGCGAGCGCGAGTTCCATCTCTCCACCCTCTTCTTCACCGGCTTCTTCGCCTTCCTTACCTTCGGACTCTTGCAAAGCACCAGAGACTTCAGCAAGCATCTCACTGGCTGAAACGGTCTTGGTGCGACCTGATTCGTCGACGAGCTGGACCTCGACCTTCAATGGGTTACCGTGCTTGTCCTTCAATTCACCAGCAAGTAGGCGCATGATCTCAGCAAACTTCTTTTGATCGAGGGCAGAGCGACCCTTACGACTCTTACGCTTAAGGAGAGAGGAAGTGTCGATCTCAAGCGCCTCTTCGCCGGTTTCATCAGTAACGACAGCCACGCCGCTGTCAGGGGCGGGTGGGGATGCAACTTTAGCTTCTTCATCGCCCTCAGCACCTTCAGTCTCTTGGCCTTCACCGTCAACTGTAAGGTTTGCGAATTCACCGGGTAATGGATTGTTGGCTGCATAACTTGTAGTCTCACTCATGAGTAGCTCAAGGAGGCCTTCAGCCGCTTCTGCAGGCCATGGCACCGGGAATGCGTTCTGACCACCAATAACGTGGTGGAAGCGCTGCCACCGAATGTCTCCGGGATGAGGTGCTGGAGTCGGCATGTTGGGTACCAGGGGGAAGGCTTTCTTTGCATCGAATCGTCCACATGTGAAGTGATCATTTGTAAACAAAGTTGACGTATACAATGATGACGCGCTCTCAACTGCAGCAAGAATTCGAGCGATCGCAACGAGGGCAATACGTCGGACCGAGTCACTGACCTCAATGGCTGGATCGAACAGCAGAATTGCTTGTGCCGTGAAGCGGAAGTTCAAAGTATCCAATGCCTCTCCCACCATTGCGCATTGCGTACCTAATGCGAGCAGCGAGCGCTGACGTTCGTTTGGCAGCGGCGCGAGCAACGAGTCCACTGGCAAGTCCATGGGAGAAAGCGGACGCTTACTCGCCTCCACGATGACATCCGGGCCAAGAGCACCGAGATCATCGGGGGAGTAGAAGTGGGTAGACTTGGACGGAAGGAGTGCAACAATGGCAGCAATACGCATGGTGACGTAGCGCCAGTGCGCCTTTTCAGTTGCCTCCTGGCTTTCAAGACTGAGAGCACTGCCCTGAAGCTCATCATCCTCTTCGATTTCATCGTCTTCTTCGCCCTCATCGGTAGTTTCATTAAAGCCCTTTGCTGAGAGGGCTGCCGTCATGGCGGCCATAACATCATTCATGTTATCACCCATGCGTTGAAGCTCAGCTGCATCGGGGTCGCTTTCTTCACCATCTGCAGCAGCTGCTTGGCGTGCGGCTTCTCGTGCTTTGCGACGCTCGCGACGCGCCTGCTCCTCTGTACGTGCAGCCTGCTTGGCTCTCGCTTCTGCTTCTCGCTTCTTTTTGGTTTTCTCTTCAGTCTTCTTTTTGGACTTCTTCTTGTGACTGCTGCGGCCTGAGAGGGTGGTGCCTGCGAAGAGCAAGCTATCACCCATGGGACGAACCGAGGTCGGTGAGGCCAAACCCTCACTAACATCAGGTGTCGCGGCACCGTCTGCGCCAGATTGGCTTTGCTGGCGGCGAAGCTCAGCGAGTTTCTTAGTTACCGCCTTTGCGCGAGAGACGGCTCGACGGGTCTCTTGACGCAGCTGTGATCCCTTGCCCTCAGTAGTCATACTTTCGTCCAACAGTTCAGGCTCGGAGTCCTCTTCCTCTTCAACATTTTCTGTCTGTTCACCCTTTGCTTTCTTAGCGTCGGCCTTTGCCTTTCGAAGCGCTTCTTGCATTTCGTCTGGCAGGACTGACTCATCGAGTTCCTCGTACATGTCCTCCTCATCCATAGCCGCCGGGAGAGATTGCATGAGGCGAACAAGGAGAGAGTGCAAGGCAACCCACTGTCGAAGTGTATCTGATAGCAGTGAGCGCTGAATGACTGCACGGTCCAGTGGCACCAAGTCACCCGTTGGCTTTGGAACGGCCATGGGTACCGAGACAAGGTTTGTGATCAGTTCTAGGAATGCGTTCTGTACCTCAGCCTGGATCTCTTCATCTTTGTGCTGTTCACACCTGAAAAGCAGAGCATCCATAGCAGCAAGCTGGATCGACTGGTATTGGCATGCAAACGTGGACAAGAGGCGCAGGGATGTTGTTACGCGCGAGCGCTCCAATGCTTGCTGAGCGAGCAGCGTGGACGCAGCAGGACGCTTCCGGAGTTTGGTCTTGTAAGTGCGGCTCTGGCGCCTATTCTTTCGGAGCTTACCTCGGCCCGCAAGGGGCTTGCGCGACTTGGTGCCAACCTTGCGAGCGGCACCAAGCTGCTTGACCGCATGAGTAGGATCAATGACCTTGCGATCCTCCTCGGAAATGTCGAACAAGTCGGTACCAGCCGCCTGACCAAGGAAAATGTAGACGATAAGAGTCTCGAGAGAGTACTTGTGTGGTCCAGGAGGGTCGACTTCAGTTGCAGCTAAGTCAAAGGAGTCAAGCGATTTCAATACATCGACCGGGTTCGCACGGGATCCCTTGCTAGATTCATCCTTTACGGGGTCGATGAGCAAGGCCATAGTCTCTGGTGGAGCTGCTGCGGCATAGCTCTCCTCAATATCCTCCACTTCGATGGCGTGCAGTACGAACGCGGTTGGACGAGCCGGGAGCATTGCGGCGCGCTCAGGCTTCATACCTTGGTATGCTGCTAAAAGCGCCGGAGTTGGAGTCTTTACGACGGTGACGAGGAACTCTGCAACAGGTGGAAGATCTTGCGGGAAAGCCATAACATGGGCTTCGAGTGCCTGCGCTGCAATCTCACTCACTGCAGAGACAGGGTGCATTGCGAGGGTGAGCAGCAAAGGAGAAATGAAGCGTACATGCGCGTTATAGTGGTAAGCATCCTGAAGGTCCAAGGAATTGATCTGTGAGATATACTGAGCAATAGCGTTGTACTCAGTCATAGCGTTACATGTGCGAATGCAAGACAGGGTCGTCGAACGCTCTGCACCGTTCAGGGGAGTGTAAGGAAGCATCGCGGAGGCACTCACGCATGTTTGGCCGGACATCATTCGACGCTCCAGTTCAAGTGCGCAAAGGGCAGAACGACGCATGCCACGGGTGATGATGAGGAAAGCAGATGTATCGAGTTGCTCGGCCGCATCACCGCGCGAGATGTCGATAAGAATGTTCATAATTGTGACGAGGGATGCTGCGATACTTGCTGGAGCACGAGGCGATTGCGAGACAATGGCCAGAGTCGATGCAAGTCTCAGCGAAAGCTCGAGGATAAGGTCACGCCACGACGCACGCTGCTCTACTGGTCGCTTGAGTTCTTCCGGTGCAATAGCTGCGTACACGCTCTCGGGGACAGGTACGCTTCGAATAATTCGGCCGCTGTGAGATGCAAGGCGAGTAGTTACCTGACGTTCGTATGTGAAGGGTGCAAAAGGAGAGTGAGCAAAGCGTGCTCGGGGGAAGCCACCCGCATCCACAGTCGAGGAGAGCTTGGAGGCTGTGATGTATCGGGTGTGGTGGGCTCCATGGCCATGCCCATGGCATGCGTGTTCAGAGCGACCGCCGTGGTGGTCCAGATGAGAATGAGTAGGCTCTTTTCGTCCGATGCGTGAAGGGGCGCCACTCGTGCTAGGTTCCGCCCACGCTGGCTTCGGAGAAACTATAGCCTCAAACTTGTCAACAACCTCAGCTCGATATCGACCAGGATCGGTTGCACGATAACCACCGAGAGTGCTACCAGCTGCGAAGCACATGCGATGCATTTCTTCGGTGTACAACGCCAGATCGTCAGTCCAGAGTGTAAAATCACTAACGCCAGTGCTGGTGGCACGCTTCGGAGTCAGGGCAGACTTGAGGACTGACGACTGGGTGGCCTGTACCGGAGTCACAATGGATGCAGGTGGTTGCGAAGGTGTGGAGGTAAGAGTAAGATCGCCGGAACCTGAGGCAATGCGAACGAGAGGGACTTCGGACTGCACAAGCGAGCCAGATAGAGTGCGAGTAAGCGTGGGCTTACTCATGCGGCGCGCGGCTGCATCCTTTTGGGAGCTCAGCTGACGTGTCAGGCTTGGGGACGCGAGTCCTTCAGGTAGTTCGTCATCTTCATCTTCCTCGGTGTCAACTTCGAGATCGTTATCGACTTCCTCTTCTTCAGTGTCTTGCTCGTCACCCTCTGCAATATCCATGCAAAGGCGCTTGCGGGTACCTTTCTTGCGCTTTGATTTCGCCTTAAGCTTGACTGGAGTCTTCATGATCTCGTCATCGGTACTCTCTTCACCTTCTGCAGGCAGATCGAGCAATGCTGACGCTCCTGCAATGACGGGCGCTCCAGTTGCTTTTGATGAGTGTCCGGATACAGGCAAATCGCTCGTTGAGCTTGATGCCTGAAGTTGTTCCATAGTGCGCTTCGAGAGCTGCTCCTTCGCTGCACGCCTGCGACTTTCAGAATATGGGTTGACGCTGAAATCGCTCAATGCCTTGAGACCTCCTAGGAGAATCATCTCTGCGAATTGAGCCGCAGCCTGGTGAGTTGCCTCTGAAGGCAGGTAGTAAACAGCGCCAACACCAGAGATGCAAGTGGGTACTACAACACCTGGCAATGTCTCAAAGGTGGGGCCATCAGTGATAGCGTTACGCGTCTTCTGTGAGCTAGGGAAGTATGGAGGGAGCTCCCCGACATTTGGCGCAGAACCCTGAGGTCTTGTCCAAGTGTGAGCCGGCGAGAAGAATGGCTGCGTGGTTGCATCGGTTGGGAGACCCCAGAGCTTCCAGTGCTCCCAAGGTCCATCGCCAGCGGCACGCGCGTCATCAACATCGAACAAGAGTGCAGAGAGATCCTCACCACTTGCGCGCTCCAGTTGCTCAAGAGCACGTGGATCTGCACGGATCCAACGGGAGGGGCGGTAGACTCGGGACTCCAGAAGAGCCATGTTGGAAATTGAGCTCATTGCATTGGTGAAGAGATTGAGTGCGGACTGGCGCATAAGGCCCGTCTGCTTAGGATATGAAACCGCCAAACGGTAGACAATCACAATCTTCTCCAAATATGGTACGAGTGCTGCACCGTTGTTTGTGACAGTTTCACCAATCAGTTCCAAATACCAGAGCAACTCCGACGGTGCAAGTGATGTAGTAACTGTGACATCCTCGGTCGGGCATTGACCTTGACGTGATGCCAGAGGAGAGGACCACGTGAACTTTGATGCGCCATCTGCGCGAGGCGTTGGGGTTGGGATGCAGATTGTGTGCGTAGCTTCGGAGACAGCAGCTGCGAGACCCTTTGTCGGGACAGGGGCGGCTGATTGGAGCCTTGGTCGAACTCTCTCATTGTCACTCATCACGCGCGCGATCTTCGCGTAATATGCAGGGAAAACCTTGTCTAGGACGACGACCGGGCGTGCTCCTAGTGCCAGGCGCAGGATCAGGCAGTAGACTTGGACAGAGTTGGGGTAGTGATTTGCCAGAGTGAACTCCAAAAACCTATCAATCACCTTGTCATAAATGTCACTGTGGAGTGAAGCAAAGAATGCCGAGAGTGACTGGCTAAGATTGCCCAACAGGGATTCTGCAGCTGCTGTATCGCAGTCCTTTGTAACATCCAAGACACGCTCGAAGAATTTAAGCGCAAGGGCCTCGAATTGAGATGTGAAATCTCGCAACTCATTGCACCAATCGGCATTGCCTGGAATGAGCGCAACGTCGAAGGCGCGCTGCCGTTCACGAAGTTGAAGCTCATCCTTTGTTTCCTCCGTCTTCGATTCTGTGCTATCAACCATCGCAGAGTCATCTGATTGTTCTGCGGCATGAGTCGCGCGTTTGCCCGGCAGATAGTATCCCGCGGCGCGAGCTACGGCACTAGAGCCACCGAACTTCATTCCCTCTTCATCCGGGTCAAGGAGACATTCTCCATTCTTGGGGAGTTGAATTCCTAGCTTCTGTGCACGCTCGGCTCGAAGTGCTTTGAATTGTTCATATCCCTCATATGCCAACTTCGCGGGGATGAACGGGATGGCACTGAACACCTTCGAGAAGCATACGAGAATAGAACTAAATGACTGGAGGTTGCTCGCGTCAATAAGTTCAATCAGACGATTGAGCAGCTCGGGGAACATGTGGATGAATTCAGATGAGCGGAAAGCCTTGGGATGAATCAAGCTCTGCATGGCAACAGCGAGGATATCGAGGGTGGTTTGAATCTGCTCAGGATTCTCAGATGCAGCTAGCGAGGCGAATACCGTCTGAACGACAACGGGTGCAATTTCCTCTGGGAAGGCATCGATGAAGATAATCATTGCGGAGCCACATGAGTTGGACATCATGCCTTCGTTGCGCAGCCAACCGCGGAGGATGATGGGTACAACTAAACGAGCGAATGTCAGATCCGTCTCATCCAACAAATGCTTCTTCAGCTCAATTCGGTCCGGAGCGACATCACCGAAGAGGTTTCGCGAGTTCTCCTGGGATGTCAAGATAACGCAATAGGATAGTGTAAGGCGGAAAACAAAATTAGCGAAAGTGGCTCCGGCATCTTCACCTTGGTTGATGAGCTGTGAATGGCGGTTTAAGAATTCCTTGAGGAGCTGCATTGGGACTCGGGTGCACTCTGCGGGTAATTCAGGATCAGATTTGAGGTCGCCTGTCGCCTGCTGTGATTCTGCGAGAGGAATTGCTGGAGTCTCTCCTTTAGTGGCACTTAGGATAGTGAAGTTACCATTGACTCGCGTCATAAGTGCAGCGTCCGAGTGAGCCTGTGCATGACCCGATTCGTCTGCAGCCCCCGCAGGCTTTTTCGACTTCACACCACTTGCACCTATGTGGTCATTGGAGTCGGCATTGTGCTTATTGCTATTCGGCTCGCGGCCCAGGGTTCGAGCAAGAATTTCGGCCACTTCGATAATGAGCTTGTTATTGCCTTCTGTTGTCGGATCCCACAGGTCCGATGTGGCCAACGCAAGCGCCTCGGGTGCAAGTACACTCGCAGACAAGCGCGTATCGCTGATCACAGCCGTGAGAATATCGTAAAGGATCGGGAGATAGGGCCGAATGTCAATACGATTCGGTAGATCGAGCTTCAAAGCTGGAGGAAGCGTTTCGGGGGTGGTCGAGGCAGACAAAGCGTCTTCGCCGGCCTCTCGTCGAACAGTTTCGAGGATCAACCCATTTGTGAGTTCGAGAGCCTTCTGAACACTGGGGTGAGTAGGGGTGTATCGGATATGGCCATCTGAACCGTAGACAGGGGGACAAGGGGTAGTGGTCTCATCCAAGACACCACCGAATGCGAGGGCCTCTTCGTATTCGGACTGAGCCATGATGACGCGACATATTACGTCGATACACAGGGTAACCTTGAACAGCGCATCCGAATCACCTGTGTTAGTATATGCGTGGGCTAGAGTAAACAGCTGGTGAATGTACAGATGGGCTGCCGATGGATGTGTGGGTATGAACAGTCGCAGAAAGGCAATTGAGTAGTCACTGTGAAGACTCTCTGGGTCCAGGTAAGGGCCAAACTCCGCTAGAACTTCCTTTGCGGTTGGGATGGGATCCCAGAATCGACTGCAGGTCTGAGCAAGGACGACGAGCGATCGACAGATCTGCGAAGACATCGTAGGAGCAATCTTGTGGAGTGTAGTTGTGGGTGCGAACACGACACCCCTCATGTAGTCGTAAAGTATTCTCCAGTGGAGACGCTCACGAACCAGTTTGCAGATTGCGGGTTCGAAGCGCAGCTGGACAGGAAGGGCTGCCTCCAGTGCTTGCAGTACATCATTTACGAGTCCCAGTTCGTGAGGCTGACCATACGTCTCGTGGTAGCTTCTGAGCTGTTCAAAGATGCTCAACAGCACATCGATGTACTCGATGCGAACTTCCATAGGGATCTGATATGGTCGAGTCTCAACGAGAACGGAGAGAACTTGTGACACCTCCCTGGTGTTCCAGCAGCTCAAATGACGCCGAAGCGCCGCAATACCCGATTTCAACACATCTAGACATTAAATAACAAGTTGATCATTCCAGCCACATGAGCCATATATGCAACCTTCATACAGCACACCCTCCCCTTGACGACAAGTTACAACCCTGGTCGAGGTGGGTTTTTCCGGCTTCTTCCCGCACTGACCGAACGCATCTATGACGCAAACACAAGATCAGTACTGTGACACCACATCAGAGCAGCGTTTAACTCGCGAGACGTACCCAAAGACTCGGTATTAATGTCGACTATGAGTTTCGGAATTGAGTCGAACCGGGTTCTTCCCTTTGTAGTGGGAATACTCATGATCTGGACTGGATCGTGGTGAAACCTAAAGAGAATAATATGTACACAGCTTGTGAGAGTCTGGATATCCTGCTTCAAAAGTGTCATAATGCCACAGGCCAGTTAGAAATGCACACTATTCACTCCAATAAATACTCACGTTTCGGCCTATTCCGACACCCCTGCTTCTGGCACTGCCCACAGAGAAACGCATTGCAGCTGGGAGATTTATGGTTATGAGGCGTCTGGTTGAGTTTAATGGTGCTACGACTTGGAACGGAGAGAGACGTGCTGAGAGCACGTGCCTCGACGAACCCGGAGTTGAAGCGGGACCTATGGTGTGGAGGGCAGGCTTGCTACCAAAGTCCTTTGCAAGGTGTGATCAGCATTCTTAGAGCTTGCATTTTCAGCAGTTTCAAATCATGGAGGCAATCCGGCGATTTGGTTTGGCAGGGTTTTGTTTCTGATCAGAATCATGTTTGGGTGAATGAATGTGTTTTGGGGGGATGCATAGATAAAACCGGTGAATGTATTTATTGAAAATTAATTTGCAATACTTACACACTTCCATGCCCAATTCCAGTCGCCTACGCAGCAACGATTTCGGTTTCGACCTTATGCGAGCGTGAAACCTCCCCATCAGCCTTCCGAATTCAGCTCCTGACGGCCTTTCGAGAATTTTCACGCGAGGCTTTATTCGGGTTTTCGCGAGTGCGGGGAGTGCTGCGGCGGTGCCACATCTGCAGAACTCATTCCAGGCGTCTGACGCGGAATATCAACCAGGTACAGCTCCATACCACACCACCACTCACGAGTCTCGGGAGTCGTCTGAACCCTCAAACTAGTTCCAGACTGCGCGCGTCGCGGATTCAAGTCGGCTGAGTGGGATCTACCATCGTAAAACTCGTGAACTACACATCATGTCGTCGACAACCGCTAAACCAAGTGAGAAGCCCAAGTCCAAGTCCAAGTCCAAGAAGCTTAACCCAGGCCTCGCCCTGTTACTCTCAGATCCCACCATTGGCCGCGGCCCTAGGCTGGACGCCGCACCGAGAGCCGTGAGCGGGAGCGAGGCTGGACGCGGCAAGGCGGCTACGCCCTCTCGCTGCGAGACGCGAGGAGATGACGTCATCTTCCCCTCGGCCTGGGCGTTTGCACAAGATCCCAGCCTAGCTCGTGCAGCGCAGCTCGCCATGGCTGGACGAGAACTCGAGGCGCCGTTGTGGAGACTCGAGGAACCCAACTGTAACGCAGCTGCCATCGCGAAATACGAAGAAAGCATCGCCACATGTGACTTTCAAGTTCAGGCCTACTACTATCTGGCGATGTTGCTGTTACGCACGTCACAAAGCGACAACGACATTGACCGTGTGCTCGAGTTGCTTCGTCGCGCTGCACAGAACTACTGCAAGTTCATCATCATTCCCATCCCATGGTCACAGCAACCTTGCTGTGCGGACGAAATCGCTGCGGGGAAGCTTGCGCAGCAGCGCCTGGCTTTGCTGCTTCTGCAACAGCGCAAGCCGGGGGTGCCCCTAGCTGAGTGTCCCACATACCTTGAGGCAAAGGGTATTATGAAGCGTATGGGCTATAGTCATCGCCTGTCGGATGAAGTCTTGTTGTATGACTCGCTAAGAGATTATGACCTGCACAGTCCACCTGAGGGTGAAGACCCTGGCTCGTCGGAAGCAAAGATTCAGGGCCATCCTGAAGCGAAGCCTACTCCCAATACTCTCAGTCACGACAACCTCTTCGCGCTCGTTGACCGAGCCCTGCCCCAGTCCCTACTGACGCGGCTTCAGTCCGTCTTCGCGCCTTCATCTGTCTTTTGGCGAGCGCATGGGTATGGAACGCCGGGGCAAGGATACTTCAGTTACGTTTACCCACTTGACACCCCTCCCCGATCATTCATTGAGCAGGTGATCCAGCACCTCTATGCCCTTGCGCGTGCGAGATATCCAGCAGCCAAGGAGGCAACCAAAGCTGAGTGGTGGGTTCACTCACGGAGCCATTCGTACGGACACCAGATGCATTTTGATTCTGACGACGAAGGTCGAAATGGAATCCGACATCCAATTGTTGGCAGTATTCTCTATGTTACTGGTGAATGTGGCGGTGCCACCCTCATGACCAATCAAACCCTTCGTGGCTCAGCACTCGCGAACAAGGGATGGCTGATTGCGCCTCGCACGAATCGTTACATGATGTTCGACGGACAGTATTTGCATGGCGTGCTGCCAGGCCTTGGCGCAGCGCCACCCGAACTTAAGTCAGATGCAGCTCAGGATGCCGACTCCGAACCCATGGTGAATCCGGATCAGAAGAAGCAACAGGTGCGCCGCCGCATGACTCTGATGGTGGCCTTTTGGAAGGACATTAAGATTCGACCAAGACCTGCATGCGGACGGTTTGGTAGCGCTATGGCATGGCCAGGTTATGAGGTCGAGGGAGGACGAACGGAAGAAGAGAAGCGTAAGGACGCCGAATGGTTGGAAATCCTCGAACCTATGCCCAGTCAGCCCTTTGTGCAACCGGGATCATTCATAGTTGCTTCCGATGCCGCGGTAGCGGGCACACAGGTAGGTCGCACCAAGTTCGTCGAGAAGGTTTGGGAGCGTGTCGATGAAAACCTGCCCGATGTGGACGCTCTGCCTCCATATGAGCGTTGCTTCCAAGGGATGTAAAAAGCGAGTTGAAGCTTATGGAATACACTGAGTAGGCTTGTACTAATCCTTTCAACAACAAGTTTCGGTTTTATGCCTATGCAGCTGGCTTAAAGAAAGCGGAGAACATTTTCATTTGGATGGCGAGGCTTTGGAGGTTTTAGTCCGCGTTTGTCGCCAGGTCCGGCCTTGACAATAAACAAGGGCTTCCATCCTCAAGTTCGTTCATCTCGCCATTCTGTTTCGGTGCTTTCAGCATCGGCTGGGAGGAACAACCGATTCAGTATCGCTTCGTCGTAGCCTCCCATCGGTCCACAGTCGTACCCCATTGCACGAATTACAGATATGAACCATCCAACGCCATACAACGCATTTGTTAACGCCATCTCAGAGAACAACTCCGCCTTCGACTCGGCGATGTAGGACTCATAGTCACCTTTCGGGTTGGTGATGCCAAACTTGCCCATAAAGCCATAGTCAACAGCGAGAACAACTAACAGTGGAGCTGACAATGAGGTTTCGCGATTATCACTCGTCAAAGATTCCATAACCAAGTCATATGCCCTTCGAGCTGGCTCAAAAAGTTTGCTGCTACCCGCTCGCTTGGTCTCCTCTTGATCAGTCATGATGGCTATACCTTCGGTCAGGTGCGGATGCGATTCACTTGGGTCTTGCGTCCCATGACCCGGCGACAAGATGAAGATGTATCGAAGCGGAGTGCAGTTGAACGCGCTCGGATAGAGCTTGGCAATATCGTAGATGCGCTCCAAATCAGCACTTCCAAAATCCGGCTCGTAAAACTTCGGATAGTAGCTCGAGTATGACCTTGCACAGCGGAAAATAACTTTTTCTTGGTACAACTGCTTCTGCTCTCTGATTGCTGCCACAACCCGCGGTTCCAGTGGTTTTGGTGTCATTTCCATCGGCCATCGATCTTCGGCGATGGTACTCAAACTTGAATGCAGGGGCGGTGGACGACAGTCGTAAACTACTGCAGCCCGGTTGAATGGCAATCTAGGGCTGCGAGGCGCCAAGGCCCCACGCGATTTATCTGCGTAGCCTAACGTACAAACCAAGAACGGTCGCCAATGAGACCAGTTTGGATTCCCATCAGAGAACGCCTCATCGATCTGACTTTGATTCCATACATGAGGCCAAAGCGGAGCAATATCTAGGCCCAGCATGCGAGAGGCAATCATGAAGAAGCCAAACATCAGTTTCGCGTTGTATAGCACCTCCCTTGAAGCCACGTCGCGACTGCGTCGAAACCAAGCAACTCCCGCAGCATCGAGTCCCACGGACTCCCCATGGTTGAAGAAATTGAGATCTGCGGATAAAATTGCAATGACAGGTGCGTCTTGGATGTCAACCTTGCTGATGTTTGGCACACAACGCAGAAGCTTTGCTTTAGCCTGAGGCGATGTTATATAGGTCACTCGAAGCGGGGCGATATTGTAAGAGGTTGGACACCACTTGCTTAGGTCATAAATTTGTGTCAAGAGTTCGCGTCGAACAGGTTGATCTGTCCAGTGCCGAAACGATCGTCCATTGATGAAGACTCGGCTTAAGAACTCCTCATCGCAGGCCAGGCGAGCGATCTCATACCTCTCCCGAGCTGTTTGAGCTCCTAGTTCCATCCTTCCTTGTGGCCTCGTTGAATTGAGGGATGGAGTGGGAGACACACTTGGGCGGGTTTTTACGTCGTCTCTCCGGATGTGGCAATGGAAGTGATCCAGGGAGTGGAGCTGGGGATGTCTCGGCCAAGCCCCGCGTTTCTTCAAGTTCAACACGTGTCCTGCACAACAGCTCTACTGCTAGAAGTGACTCGACGGATGGTCCAAATTAGAAACTGACAAGCATCTCAAACATTCGACAAGTTAGTTTGTATTGTTGTGAACGACCACTTACTTCCGTAACGCCATCCATGCCGTTCGAGGAGGAGAGTACATAGGGGAGAGAGAACCGATAGGAACTTGGGTGAGTGGTCGGAATCGCTGAGTTGTGTTATTACATGATGATGAAAGAAAGCAGATCACGAAACCTAGAAGCGAAATAATAGCGCTAGAGAGAATCAGCTAATCAGCTTGCGATTCAGTTGGTCAGCTAGCTCGAGGGTGAGACCTATGCTGAGTAGCTTGGGTAAATAAACGTATTGGGACAGAGGGAGTCACATATTGCAGTTCAGTGGGTTGCTGTACCATGAAAGTGAGATAAACTGGTTGTCATGATTAAGATGATGGTCGAGGAAAGCATTCACTGAGCACTCCGGTAGCACAGTTGCGGCCGTCTGACACAGTGTCAGTGCCACTTCGTCGAGAGCCCAGGCTTCCGTCCCATCGTTCACTTACTCATCCAAGTCAAGTTGGTCCGCGGAGGTTGAGGAGGGGGCCGGAGCCTGTGACTGATTGCTACTGGTATTGCTGTTGTTAGCGTCGCTGCTGCTGCTGTTACTGTTACTAGGGGCCGCATCACTTGAAGATGCGTTTAGCCTAGGCGATGCGCCCTGTGCAGCTCCGTGCCCCGGCCTGAATAGCCTTGGTGACCCTCGACCGACGTGCGCAGTAGGCGAGTTGTTTCGACCAATCGAACCTGAAGTGGACAGTCCACTTGATGTTGCTGTTCCAGAAACACTCGAATCATCCAGATCATTCGGGGGAATCATGGGCTGAGGCAGGGGTGCAAGCACGATTGGTGCGTAGTCGCCCTTAAGCACACGAAGTTGAGCATCCATATCTACCATCTGCTTTTGCTGCTGGCGCATGAACCTCTGGTCTTGATCGTGACGAGCGACGTACTGTTTGACAAGCTCACGATACTTTCGGATCTTCTCCTCAACGGCGGCCTCGCGCGCTTGCAGTGCTGAAAGCATGTCGGGGGCGTCACCAAGCGACTTGCGTGCACGCTTCAGCTCCAGATTCAGCACTTTGATTTCCTCTCTTAGCGACTTCTCGGTCTGCTGTGCCACACGCAGTTCATTTTCAAGCTGGGCAATTCGGTCAGCCGATGTGTCTCGGGCTCGCTCGGCGCGAAGCGCCTCATTTTCTTTACGCAGAATGTCCATGCGCTTGTGCAGGTTCGCGACTTCGGCGTCCTGCACTGACTGCCAGATGCGCATGTTTCCAGCAGCCTTTGCAAGATTTTGTCTACAGATCGTCGGGTGATGTTGGATTTATCAAGAGCATCAGTGTGTGTTCCATACACTACATCATATTTTCGAACTAGACCGCCGTGCATTGCCGTGCATATACGCCTGCGGCGTCCGTTACTCCAAGATCATTTAACTTACCCTGGTTTCGCGCGAAGGAGGCGGTCGAGAGCAAGGTTGAACTCACGCAGGCGTGTTCTTAGCTCTTCATTCTGCTGAATTAACTCGTTTGCCTGCTCCGCAGTGAGCGGCGCGGTGAGCCTGACCGGATGCGGGGCCGGCCCCGACTCGGCTGTTGTGAAGTAAGATATTAGGGGTGTTTCCAGGATGAGCGGGAGTGATAGGGTAGGTAAATGAGTGGATTCAAAACATACCGAGACAGATTACTTACCTTGCTTCGTTTCAGCACTGGACACGGATGCCATTCCGATTAACCACGATCCTTTACCAAGCGGTTTTTTTGTGACTTTTGGCTCGAGCGTTTCGGAGTTGATTTTCGAGGCGTTGCGGGGCAGGCGCACGTCAGTATCAAATGCGATAAGTCATGCAGTTACAGCGATACATGTTACGTATTTTATGCAGTCGTCGTTAGGCCATCATTTGGGGACATGGTGAACACTGCTGGTGTTTCTGTTCTCGAGCTCGTGCTCAAGCCGAACTTCAGAGCTCTCTGCAATCACAGGGTACATACACGCACATTTACGAGATGCAAGGGTCATATGAGAGCCGATACAATAGAAGGTAGCGCGACAATGACATCTATGAAATGTATGATGAAATATGCCTCTGGAATGGTCGTCGGTCTGCTCACTCACAGGATCACTGGGAGAGCGGTCGTTTTCTACTATCAAACGCACGAAGAATACCGTAAAAAGTGTAGAGAGCATAGTTGCAGGGCACTTTCTCTCGTAAGCTTCCGCTAAACATCCGAATGAAGCTCCCGCTCAGACCCAACCAAGTGCCCCTGCTTCGAACGGAAAACTGACATTGACTGCACACTGCTGGGTGTCTGAAATACGAGGTAGCACCATAGATCTCCCACATTAAACCGCATATCTCGGCAGAAACCACAGATATACACTCGAACGACACAATGTCGTCCCGCAACACCCTGCGAGAGATGGCGAGAATGCTCAACAACCAATCCAGTGACGACGAGGTTGGTCCCTCCTCCGCGATCGGCGCGGGGTTGGGGGGGTTGGGACCTGCCGATGGGGAAAGCGGCGTGTCAGCGATTTCAGGTAGCAACGGCGTGCATTGCACTCTCTCCCCCTTTGAGAAACTACTATTCGACGTGGCCGAATTCCACACCACCACCTCGATCGTGGCCGGAATGGGAGAACGCGTGCAGATCCTGCAGCAGGTGGAACCTGAGCTATATCGCATCGGTGCGATTCCTTCGGCGTTCAGCCAGTGCCAAGGCACCCCCCCTACGACGTACACACCATATCGCAGACTGATGCCCAGCCCTCTGTTTCCACCAGAGCTCGTCCCTGAGTTCGTTCAAACGGTTCAGGTCAAGACCACCAAGGTAGCTGAGGCCACAAACCAGAGCATTGGCCGAGCCGCCACCGCGATTCAGAACCTACTTGGCGTCTCGCCTGAGGTCTGGCAGAGCGCTGCGGACGTCGTCTCAGACATCGCCGGTACGCTTTACAATGCAGCAGGCGAAGGTCTGACGTGGCTTGCAAAGCGAGTGGATGAATTGCGCGAGAAGGTCGAGGAGAATCAGGAGCAGGCAGCGGAACTCCTTGCGCAGGGTGCGCCTGGTCAGCTACTTCCGACAAACGACCAACTTCGACGGTTCCAACGTTCATCTGTGTTTGATGTCATCAGTTGGAGATGGAGAATGCAACCTGTTGAGGCAACGCCGAATGCAGCTTCGACCCCAGTCTCGGTCGTGCCTGGAGCACTTGCGTTGGAGCAAAGTCTCGCACGAACCACAGGTGGACTAGCCTTGCGTGAGTCATGGCTTCAGCTGGCTAGCTTCCTCGCTGATCGACTATGCCATCACCTTTTAGCGCCTCCCAAAACAGAACTGCCACCTCATTATGTCGTTCAGCAGTGGTCGACGTGGAAGAAGCTCCTCAACAAGTGGTCCCTCGAGCTTCCAGCCAATCTTGCATCAGCGGCGATTACTGTGCCATTACGACACGCACTAGTGTTTGTGAATACCGTGCCGAACATGTCGTTCAAGCAGTGGACGTACGTCATATCTAAGCAACCTCAGGGCATCTTCTCCTTGGCAACTGAGATTCCGATCGTCTTGCTTGAGAAGTGCCTGAGCGATTGTGCATATGCATACACTGCCACTGGCACCCGGACACTCACGACGTCGCTTGCGCAAAGTGCATGGCGCGGTTTCCTGTACGAGTGCTTCATGCGACTCGTTCAATGTGCAACTCCGATGGTTACTCCATCTGACCAGGGTTTTGAGGCAAGGACAGCGAATGAAAGTGTCTACACCGAATTTAGACGGACGTTTGCTAATGCGCTGGCGGGTGCACCTTCATTGCGCAACAAGTTGCAGGTACGCAACAACACCCACCACACCCTTTATTATCGTATCGATAGCACAACCGACTTTGGTTTGCTTGCTTGGCATATCTTCCTTATCGCCTACTGGAACCGGGCAGTGGACACGGGTTTATACATTAGTGAGGAGGCCAGAAGAATTTCATACCTTCCCTCGCAGTATCGAAGCGAGTTCGCTGCCGCGGCGCGAGACGAGGGTGAAGACTGCGCTCGGATCTCAGCCGCGTTTGCCGCACCCCGTCATGGAAACGTTATGGCACCACCACCAGCTACTCTCCCAGATTTGGAGTTCTTGGCGCGTCTGCAACTCAACTCGGAGCCTCAGGTGGAGCCACAGCACGCATATGGTCGTGAGTGGAATCCTGATGCATCCTGTGACATGGCAACACTTATTCCTACAATACCAAGGCGGTTTTTGCGCCTGATCTGCGCATTAGCCATCGCAGCCACGGATGCAGGTGTAGCTCCGGAGCTCATGGAGGCAGGTAGATTTGTGATGCGTGAATATCTTGCAATGCAGAGTCACTCGGGTCAGACTCCCGCTGCAATTGCATCTCGTGAGGAGGAGGTCTCACCCGAGCTCAAGAGGCTTATTTACAACACTCCCTTCAGATATAGTCCTGAGCAGGCACGTTTCGTTTGTGACAGCGCGTACTTCACACGATTAGTGGCGAGAGGCATGTCTTACTTTGTCGGATCTCCTGGGGAGCACTTGCTTCTATTTACCCTGAGTGAACTCGTTAGCTATCCTCTAAAGACACTGCGGTACCGTGTGGCAGTCGGCATTGGGCTTCCGCGATCGGTTGCCTATTCAACTTACCTTGAGGCCGCTGCACGAATATTGGTATGTTGATTTAATCATGGTCACATCGAATTGCTATGCTTTGCTCGCGAAATTTGGTTTCCTCCCACACTGTCCGCTTACTTATCGCTCTTTCTATGCCGTCCTACCCTACAACTTTAGTATGTCGAAGGTATTCAAGCTTTCTACGCCGGGTTTAGCACCCTATTCGAGCGCCAAGCTCTTCACACATTCTCAGCAACACTTTTCACGCTGCTTAGATCAGGCTACTCGCAACTACGGGGTTTTGTATTAAAGAACTTGAACTTATAGGAGTATGGGCGCACCTAAATTGGGCTGACTGTGAGTGTATGATTCAAACCGGATCAGAATTCACCTGCAAATACATTAGATTCGACAACACTTGTATTGTAACATTGATTCTCCGGTCTGTTTTAGAGGTGCTTTACATTCTTGCTTTGCCTCTTAACAGAATCTCAAGTTGATCATCTCCCATGATTTGCGGACCACCCCTGGTTTCAACATAACGTGTCGATGCTCCCGCGTCGGCTGACACTTTTGCGGCCAGCTCAGCCTGATGACTGACTGACTCGAAAAACCGACGCGATGCTGAAGATGTACCCATGGCGCGGCCGGTTCCGTCCGAGAGTGGTCCAGATGCAAGTGAGCCTGGGCCCGTGGATGTAGCAGGGGCCCACACCCCCGGAACAGTGTAGCGACCACGCTTCCGCACATCAGATTGAGATTCAGATTCCTCTGCTTCAGAATCGAATTCGGATTCGAAGAGATCATCGTCTGCTTCTCCCGACTTTGCTCGGTATCGCGGCAAGGTGCCTTGCGCACCAATGCGCTTCATCCTTTCTTCATGCTCAACGCTCTTCTTGATTCTACGCAACTCCGCATCGAAATCAAGCTCTCGTGGATATTGTTCTTGCGGAACAAACGTGCGCACGTCTCGCGCGCTAGCAATCTTCTGACCTAAGACAGTCCGTCGTGGTCTCTCACGGAGGATGCGATGCATACGCTTCTCCTCGTCACTCGTGTCAGTTTCAAGACCTCCATCATAATCTTCATCTTCCATATCATCATCGACATCAGATTGCTCCAACTCGTCGCGCGCATCCCGGTCAACATACTGCCCAGGTTTTGAGACAGGAACGGCTCGAACTTGCAGCCTCGTCGTATCGAGACTGAATAGAGGCCTGGCGTACACATGTTCCTCCTCTCCACCATGCCCTGCCAAGGCAATCTTGCATTGATTCACGAGTTTCTGGCGCTCTGATTGCGTGGCTGGCCCGCCTGCCGGCTGGCGGATCGCAGGTCGTGTAGTCACCACGCCCACTGAGAGTGGATTGAAAGCTGACAGAAGCATACAACGAAGGAAATGGTAGAGCCGCACCGTGAATTTGCCAAGTGCCGTCCGTCCGTTATACGCGCGAATCCATGTCTCGGCTCTCGCCCTATAACTGTCACGATGACCAAGTCGAGGTCGCAAGCCAACATGACGGAAATTGCGTGCCTGAAGGAAATCCACGAGACCCTTCGGAGCATCGGCAGGGAGCGAGAAGTAAACCATGTCATATTGATTCTCTTCACAAGCGTCCTTGCAGACTGTCTCTACAAGGAGCTCTGCAATACCACGCCGACGGTATTTTGGCAGGACATACAGGTAGCGAATTTCACATGCGTTTCGACCAAGAGGGCGGCGCTTGGGGCGATTAACAGAGCCTTTCTTCGCCAAAATGTGGTTAGCCTCCGTTTTGTGTTCATCGCCTGTGTCACTATCGATATCGTCATCGTCGTCGTCCTCGTTATCCAAATCCTCATCGCCGCCAGAGCGATACGCAATGAATCCTACAGTGAGATACGCCGGAACGTTCCGGGATGCTTTGCTACCAGTCTGGACCGAATCAGCATATCCGTCCTGAACTGAATCAAGTTTGATTTGGGCAAGGTACGCACCCCCGGTAAGGAAGTTGAAGTCAACCGAGCCGAGCTCGTTGATGCCTGACGCCTCCATGTACCTCCGCTCAATTTCGATGCAAACTAGGATGTAACTTATGATGGGTAGGCATATTAAGAGCACCATCGGGATGATCCATCGAAGGACCCTCACCTTGACTGGGAAGGGCACCATCCAGACGATCAAGCACAGCACGAAGAGTGCAGCCCACATTCGAACATTCTTCAGAGTGTACATGACGCCCTCTGCGCGGCGTTCGTCCATCCAGCGGCGTAGCAAATCGTGAATTTGTGCTTCATGCTGGGTCAGGACTCGCTTCCTGTGGGGGTTGCCCTGGTCATCCTCCTCAGTGTCCAAGAAGTCATTCAAATGCTTTCGCTTCAAGTCCTCCGTGTTTGCCACGAGTCGTTTGATGGCCACTATTGTCTCAGGCATAGTATCTGAGGTATTATTCTTGGTTGCTGTGAGGCCTCAACCGATTAAGTGGGGTTGTAGTTCAATGAACAGCCTCACAGCCAGTATATCACTGAATGTAACAAACTGGGAAAAAACGGACCAAGCCGCTGAATCGAGGTGGAATACAGCGCAAGCGCATCACCTTTCAAGACGGCGACGCGCGCAAATCCTCGTCACTGGTGTGTTACACCACATATATCTGTTTCAAACCTGTGTCATCGCGATCTCGCCCGACGGGGATGCCGTTGCACCACATTTCTGTGTCGGATCTGCGTGTTCAAGAGTATTCGCATCGCCTCTTGGCGTGAAACCGAGCGAGGTAACTCTGCAGAGGCGCCTCAGGCAGTATCCCAGCGCCAAGCCCTGGAGCCCTGCTGGGAGGCTCGGTACAGCAGTCGTTCTGAATGGTGCGGAGGTGAAAACACAAACTTTCTCAGGTGAACCGAAGGTGGATATACACCGAGTGCATTTATGATATAAATGTGTATTCACTTCATACTAGTATGGAATAGCATATGCGTAGCGAGTTTTGTTGCGACACTCATGCACGCACTCAGTTATCAGGCGCAATACATTCTCACTCAAGCGCGCGAAACTGGATATGCGCAGCTTCTCAGGAAAGTGGTGCCGCAGTACACACATTGAGCTCACCCACATGTGTCGAATCAATGGCACACCTCACACACCACCCCAGTCTAGAGATGGAGGCGCAGTCCCCACGCAAGAACAATCCCAGCCGCAAGGCCTTGGCAAGTGCGGCTGCTGGACCGGGGACGTCTGCGACAACAGCAGCGAAACCCAAGGTGGATCTGGCTTCGCCAGGTCTCATCGGAACCTCGCGACCCCTTTCGGCGTCAACGCTTGCTCTACTGAACGAAATCTCCACTGACGATAGCTCGTCGGACTCGGAAGGACCCTACGCATTCGCTCGTCAGCGATCGGCTACAACAGTGGGAACAGTAGCTGCACCAACGGCAGCATCAACATCAACAAGCTCCGCATCGGGACGCATGGCACAGAGCACCGGCCCTGAACAACCAACCTCTGAGCTTTTGCGAAAGCGCAAAGAGAACCCTGCTGCGAAAGGCAGTCAGCTGCTGCCAGAGCCTGAGCCAAGTGAAAGGTCTCAGACGTCTACGAGCTCCGGATCAAGTGTGACCCAGACAAAGAAACGAGTGAAGAAGTCAACCACTAGTGGCATGGCAAGTCTCATCGGATCGACCTCTCTTGTCAATCTCCCTGATGCGGCGACTTCAGATTCACGAACAAACCCTACCGACTCCACCTGCTCCGCAGATGAGAGTGAGAGTCATATGAGTATCATGTCCCAATCATCACAGTCTAGCGCGACCGACTCTAATACTGGGACGCCTCAGGGCCTGCATCATTTACTCTCCATTACTGCACTCCCACACAAGAAATCACACCACAAGAAGTTTTTCAGTTTATTGTTCGAGGAGGACAACATGTTGCGGAGTCAGCAGCAGGCTCGTAAAGCTGGGGTGAGCACTCCAAGCCAAGCCACACCTACGCTGTCGCCGACCTCAGCAGCAACAAGCGTTTCTTCGACTCCAAGCAAGGCTTCAGGATCGAATGAAGCGAAAACCTTACTTCAGAATGTTCTACAGTCGCCTTTATCCCAGGAAACACCAGATTCTGAGCTACCTACGCTCGTCCTGACTCCAGAGGCACCCGATAATGATGAAAAGGATTCGAAGAAGAGTAAGAAATCCTCTACTCCAGGACGTCCCAGGGCTAATGCCGAGAAAACTCAGGCACAGGCAACCCCCAAACGTCAGCGCAACAAGGCATCTGACACGCCCAGTTCGCATCGCCCTGCAGAGGAGGAGGAGGAGTCAAGCAACTCATCAAAGAGCGGAGCTCCCACATCGGGCAATTTCCGTAGCAGTACTACACAAGCAGTCGCGTCAGAGGCTTCTCGTGCGGCCACCGCTGCTACGATGGTTGGCACCACGCTGTCGAGCTCGGCACCCTCTCTTGCATCGAATGAGCCAATCCCGAAGCCTACCCGAGGTAAGAAGGGTCCTAAGGCAGATGAGGTGAAATCAACTGAGTCAGGTGAGTCAGCATCAGATTGGTTCGCGAAAATGGTGAGAATTGCACAAAGTGGTCAGCTTGTATCATCTGTAGTAAGCACAGAGGAGGAGGGAAAGAAAAAAGAGGCAGGCGAAAATTCTGCGTTAGATTATAGCGAACAGGAAGAGGTAGAGGAGGAACAACCAAACAAGCCAGACGCTTATGGGCCATCGAACCAGATGAAGATCGCTCCAATCCTTGTAGATGGTCGCCCGGTCGCAATTCGTCACGCGCTGGCAGAACTCGTAAATCCTGAGGATGCGTTTGCCAAGATCCGAGAGTACTTTGACAAGCTGAGCAGCGCCGAAGAAGGTCAACGACAGAAGAGTGCGGTTGTGATTGTTTGCCGAGACAACAAGGCAGCCAACGTATTGATTGGTAATATCATCGAGAAGACTACTATCCAGGCGAAGGCCCATTCCAAGCACGTGAATCTTGGTCGCGAGGTGACATTCAAGCATGCCGCAATTGCAACTGGCAAAATGGATGAGGAGGAATTGCAACACATTGTCAAACAAGTCAAGGCAGGAAAGGTTCGATACATCCTCACCGACGACGACGGTCTTAGTAAGATCACAGACATTAAGAAGTACGTTGCCTTATTGATTCACCATGATGTGCCTGGTAAGGAGCAGATCGATCCACTGATCCCAGAGGCCTCTTCAATTGTTAGTATCTTCCGAGCGCGTTGTAACATCTTAGGCAAGGAGGTCATGTGGAAGACGCCTCAGGGTACAACACATCCTCGTTGCATCTCGTTGCTTCTCTTGCGTCCGACACGTCGATGCCGTGAATGTGCCAAAGAGCTAGCTCCTTTCATGGCCGCTGTCGGCGCGCCACTCGTCTCAGAAGCGCTACAGGAGTTTGCAAGCACTCGTCCGTCCCCACACGATGACTAATGTGTTGTTGTTCGCCATACACCTTTTGTACCTTTATGCCGACCTGTATAAGTGATTCTTGCCGACGCGTGTTGTTAGGCTACTGCCGCTTCTCAATTGCCCCAAGCAAGCTGGTCAGCGAAAAGTTGAGGAGTCGTGCAGTTCTAGCGTGTGCCGGAGTTGATCCACATCTCTCCGCAGCTAATATCGCAGTCAATTGAACCGCCATCTCAGTGACTCTGGCAGTCTCGTCCCAGTCAACATTGATCTTGTGGCTCGCATCCATCTTTACATTGTGCGGATGGCTTGCCAAAAATAGCAAAATATTGGCTGCAGAGACACAGTCTTTGCTCAGTTCCATCAGCCGATCTAGCACAACCGCGATGTCCTCATCGCGGATATGCTTTCCTTGCTCCTCAAGCATTGCAGGTACAGGAGGTTCAACTAGTGACTGAAGTTTGGCAGTGAAGCTTTGAACGAGGAAGGCAATAGCCTGCTTCTCTGCGCTGCTGAGGGGCTCGCTGTCATTCTTCATAACAGACGCCAACATGTCCTTGGCAAAGCGATAAAAGCCGGTTCTCACTGAGGAGTAAGGCGATCTCTGGATAACTGTTGACATGATGAGAACTTTGGATTCGATATTGTACAGGTTCAGCAACAACTCACATGCCTGCATTGCGGCGCTCATTCCCGATCCCGCGACAGCGGGCACGGCTCTCTCCATAAGCGACTCTAACTTGGATTCCTCCACACCTCTCTGCCTGATAAAACTCTCAACGATGGGTGCTACAGCATTCGGCAGTAACACTGTGAAGGATGCCGCTGCTTGCAATGTTCTCCACACAGCCGCCCCGAGTGACTCCCTTCGTGCGGCAATTCTCCACTCATCCTGCTCTTGCATTTCGCCTTCAGACAACGCGGTTTGCCCAGCACAGTGTGGGGAAGCAAAGACGTGGTCAGCGATTGAGGTCATACCGATTAAGGCGGCTTGTGCCAAACCAAGGTGTCCGCTTTGAATGACCCCAAGCGTAGCACCCGCAAGCAAGTCTACAGCCATCTTGTCCCGTCCAGCATCCATCTCCACTCGCTCCGATGCCAGAACCACAAGCTCCACACCAAGCTGCGCCAAGAACCAACCACAACGAAGCTGGTCCGCGGCCGCAAAATCGTCAGCATCGGCCACTGCGATGCTATCCCAAGCCATGTCAGCCGCCGAACTCGCAGCTGGTTGCTCTTGCCCTACGGTCGTTGACACCGGATCCGTTGGCCTCGGTGACTCGCCTGAGTGGATCATCTGTTCAAACGCATCATTCATGTAGTCTGCAAGCTCGGAGATTCCCTTTTTTGTGGGTTCCTTCCGCTCGTCCTCAGGTGTTTCGAACGCTGCTTCTTCCCAGTTCCTACCAGCCCATGGGTCCGACTCTTCGGCCTGTGCCCTTTGGGCCAGCTCCTCTGTCTCCTCACTTTGACTGCTCGGAACATGACCGTCTACGCTATGAATTGCACCAATCCAAATCGTTCTACTCTTCTCGACCGTCGACACCAGTGTTTCAAGGTCACTGGCTGCTGTGGACTTAAGCAATTGTAGATAGGAGGAAAGTTCTGTATACGGGCGGCTAGTCGCGAGTGAATTCTCAGATGGGTGTCTTGTCAGTGGAATAGAGCCATTTCGAATCATATGCGCGAAGTCCATAGGCGTTAGCTCTCCAAGTCCCCGGATGGTTCCCACGGACGGTTCGCATTCAAGTTGCGTCACTCTGGCTAGAAGATTTCGATCGATAGCTCCAGTAACAGCAGCGCATTCGATTGCAAATGCAGCGTAGGCACATGCATCTGTGTGAGGATCGAGTAGGTTAGCCAAGCCCTCGAGAGCCCTTCGGGCCTTGAAGATAGTGAATGACACCGCTGAGAGGTTCGAGACGACAGATGCAAGTAGTTGCAGATCGGCTTGCATGGAGAATGGCATGGTCTGCTTCGAATGCTGCATATCGATCAGACTCAGGAACGGGACGACGCATGCGGCAGTTCTTAGCATTATCAGATGAAGCGTCTGCGTGATGTTTTTGGCCTGCCGAAGGCTACGTGATGATGGTGTTTTTGAGAGGGGGCCATCAAGGTACGGCGATGGCATGATGGGTGCAATCTGATAGACCAAATTGCACTCGCGACATTCACTCTGTTCTTGAGCGGCCATTTCGTTCCCCATGACTATTGCCAAAGCGTTTGAAAGTACGGTGACGGCAGCGCTGAGTGATGTAGCCAGAGGGAGGAGAAGAGGCCGCACTCGTGCAGAAGGAGAACAATTGCCCTCTACGATGTGATCTGCTGCGATTACATGATCATCAGAGTATTGATCCAGTAGGATACCCGACTGAACAAACGGCTGATTTGGCGTGGGAGTGACATGAGACAGATATAACAGGGCCCTGTTGAGCATGGTTGACAGAGGCAGCATCATCTCCCTTGGGTCGGCGGACGGAATGATGATGGTATGCTGCAAACGAGAGAGGGAGCGGACCACCCTTTCAGTGATGGGGAAAGCGTGCACATGGGGCACCACAGATTGACGGGGCCAGATTCTGCAGAACATGCTTTGTAGGACTACGTCGACTGTGTTCAGCCCCTGTGCACTCCAAGCAAGCATTCCCCAGATGACTTGTCTTCGCTTCAAGTCGGTATCACCACGAAGACTTGTTGACTGAAGCAAGTGTAGTAGACGGTCGACAGCAGCCATGAGCTCTTCCTGCCGCTGTGTGCCTTCACAGGCGTCGCTAGACGCTGCCTGGTCTCCTTTGTTCGCGTTTCCAGTCAGTAGCTCGAACTCTGCATCTAGGGCTTCGACCAGATGATAAAGTGAGGTCTTCAGAACAGTTTGTGCATTATGCAGCACGGCAAAATCGTCCGTCTGGGTGTCTGTTTCATGTCCAAGCATTCCAAGCGCATCATCACCACCTAACTCGTACGACAGCTGGAGTTGCTCCTCCCTCTCATGTACCTCATAAATCTGGTCAAACACTGTCGCTAGCTGCTCGCAGGCCTCGTCAATGTCCCTGGGGAGCTTTGCATACATGGACGCCATCTTCGCACTGTAGCCAACCTGGCTTCGCTGTACGAGAGATCAAGCACGCAACTTGGCCACACGACTGCACTGCTCACTATCACAACAGTCAGAACTTGCGGTCAGTGAATCTCAGTTTGTGGATCTTACGTAGTGAGGGTCTGCGGCGGGGTATCACTGATTATAGCGAGTAGATTCGAGTTATTCTAGAGGCGCTCAGCCTGACTCCTATCTCAGATTCCTGCTGCACGCGGGGTGATGCCTCGACGCGACTGTGCAGTCGGGGAAGCATAACATGGAAATTTTAACCGTATCCGGCTAAATCATGACCTGCCAATCACGACGGCCTTGACGTCTTTCCGACCGACGAAGTCCGGGGTGCCGGAATACCCGAGGGGAAGGGAAAAGAAGCACCTCTGAAAGGGTGATTCTTTGCATATTTCGTGGGGTTGCTCGCTATGGCCCAGTGTTAAAGCCACGTCAGCGGATGGGACACGCTTAGAGGTACTGTTATAATTGACTTGCAGCCTGGATGCCCCCGGAAGAGAGGCGCAAAACCGCCCGTTTCCGGCCGGAAAAAAGGCCGAAAGAGGATGTCTTCCAGCTAGGTTCTGAGTCGGAATGTGCGCGGGGCTAAGCGGTATACTATGCGTGGCTGATGCCAACGTGAATTTGGCTAGTGTCTCCACACATATCATGTAATTTCGGGTCTTGAAGCCTTTGAGATCGTGCCGAAAACACAGCTTTTTAGCGTCCCACTTGTGAGCTGAAACCTCGATGTGGAGTATGTGTAGTCTTGACGGGAACACAACCCTGCTGAACCCTGCTGATGCGCGCCAATGATGGCTCCATATGTGCTTACCCAAAAAATCTAGGAGTAGATCTACATCCCATGTCTACAAGTGCCGCTACCGTCGCTGCACGTGCGCTCCGAAGCACCCTCGCGCGAGGTGCGCTCTCGCGCGTTCAGGCTGCAGCATCCGCTGTCACTGCTCGCTCGGCACGCGTCTCCAGTGCAACTGGCGCTCGCACCCTCTTTACGTCTGCTTCCAACACCGCTATGGGCCACCGCCAGAGCAAGAAGAACACCACTTCCATCCTCGCTGCGCCCAAGAATCAGTTCTCGCAGCAGGTTCGCACCAACGTCGTGAGCATCGTCGTGCCCAACCTCGGTGACTCTGTCCAGGAGGGTGATATCCAGGCGTGGTCCAAGAACGTCGGTGAGTACGTCAACGAGGACGAGACCCTCGTTGTTCTCGAGACTGCTAAGGTCGTCGTTGACATCCCCGCTCCTTGCTCGGGTGTCCTCGTCTCTCAGCTTCGCGCTGTGGGTGAGACCGTCAAGCCTGACGACAAGCTTGGTGAGATCGACACCTCTGCTCCCAAGCCTGCTGGTTCTGACGCTCCTAAGCCAGCGGCATCCGCTGCTCCTGCCGCAGCTCCTGCTGCTGCTCCTGCAGCTGCTCCTGCCGCAGCTCCCGCCGCAGCTCCCGCTGCTCCCAAGCCTGCTGCTCCTGCGGCCGCTCCTGTCACCACTGCCGTCTCTGCAGGCCCTAAGGGCTCCAAGGTGCGTGAAGATCGCCGCCAGAAGATGAGCACCATGCGCCGTACCATTGCTAAGCGCCTCAAGGACTCGCAGAACACCATGGCTATGCTTACCACCTTCAACGAGATTGATATGACCGCTGCTCAGGAGCTTCGTGCTGAGTTCAAGGAAGCCTTCGAGAAGAAGCACGGCGTCAGGCTCGGTTTCATGTCCATCTTCTGCAAGGCTGCTGCTTCTGCGCTTCAGGCTTTCCCTGATGTCAACGCTTACATCGATGGTGACACCAACGAGGTTGTCTACCGCAACTACGTCGATATCTCCGTTGCTGTTGCTACTCCCACTGGCCTCGTTGTTCCCGTTGTCCGCGGCGTTGAGGAGATGGGCTTCGCTGACGTTGAGCGCGCTATCGCTGACTACTCCATGAAGGCTCGTAATGGTGCCATCAGCATGGAGGATCTCACCGGCGGTACCTTCACGATCTCCAACGGTGGTGTCTACGGTTCCCTCTTCGGTACCCCCATCATCAACCCTCCTCAGTCCGCTATCCTGGGTATGCACAGCATCGTCAAGCGCCCTGTCGCTGTCGGTGACAAGGTTGAGATTCGCCCTATGATGTATGTTGCTCTCACCTACGATCACCGCTTGCTCGATGGTGCTACCGCTGTCCAGTTCTTGAAGCACATCAAGCAGTGCGTCGAGGACCCTCGCCGCTTGATTGTTGATGTGTAAATGTCTAGAACCAATAGATCAGTTCGCGTTATCGTATCTTGCTTTTTCTTCTAATCGTAGCAGAGGCAGTCAGGTATTTGGAGCAGTGGTGTGTGTTCTTCTGGAGCACCACTGCACCTTTTGTGTATGCTTTAGCACGCGATGCCATCGCCTTCGCAGTTTATCCCAGTCCTGCATAGGTAGAATACATCACAGTGGAATTCCCAGTCGTATTAACAGGAAAGTCCGCGAGTTATGCTAGCTATCGCACTACCAGGCAGTTTCCATTCATTATTTATGATGCAATATGCGCAATGCGGCGCGTGGCGTGCTGGCGCGCAGCGAGCCCGATCAGTCCAAATTTGAATTTTTTGCCGGGAAAACCAACCAGAGGGACCAGAAGGCGGGAAATTTGGTCTAGGAACACACTTACCAAGTGTCGAGAAAGCATGCCACGAGCAGTACGTTTTCTAAAGAAATTGCATAGATCACTGATAAATGATTGCCTTAACCCTATGAACCGGGCAAAATTGCAGCTTCACTCCCCGATCTCCACTAACCATCTGCACCTGTGTATTCCCCTGTACGACAGAAGAAGCAAAAGGATATTGAGGAGATCGCCGCCGAGCCTGAGCCTGAGCTCGACCAGGCAGACGACGACGACGTCTCCGACGCTGCAGATGAGTCAGACTTTGGTACGTTGCATTGTAGTGCAGCGATGATGGTCTCAATCGCTTTCCTCGGACTCGCTCTGAAGTTGGGAAGACCCGATTGTTGCCCATGCTCTCTGAGACGAATTGCATCACCGAGCCTTCCTGCTTATACAAGCTTCCTGACCTTGTGATACCATCATATATAGATGCTACCTCCGAGTCTGAGTCGGATTCGGAAACCGAACTCGAGAGTGACGATGAAGACGATGCGCCCAAGCGTAAGGGCAAAGGCAAAGCTGCACCGGCAAAGAAGGCTGCAGCGCCAAAGGCGACCAAGGCAGCCGCAACGAAAGCCACTAAGGCTACGAAGGGTGCTGCATCAAAAGAACCCAAAGCTACAACTGCACGTGGAGCTGCCGGGAAAAAAGCTGCAGCAGCTGCATCCTCCACGTCAGCAGTTGATGACCTCGGCCTTGGCGCGAAGCGAAAATCACCTGCAGGCATGACTAGCTCCTCCATGACAACATCCTCCGCAGCTGCTGCCGGCGCAGGAGGGAAGAAAGTAAAGCGCGAGCTCACAGGCCAAGAGGCTGAAGATGAGATTCTCCGATACATGACAGAACAGAACCGACCATACGCTGCATTGCAAGTCTATGACAACCTGCATGAAGCTATCAAGAAACCTCTGGTTATCAAGATCATGGACAAGCTAACCGACGAAGGTAAGCTAGTTGCTAAGCTGTATGGTAAAGCCAAAATCTACCACGTTAATCAGGACAATCTCCCTTCCGCCGATCCCGCTGCCATCGCTGCTCTCGATGAAGCGCTTGAGGCCGCAGCTCAGAGACTGAGCAAGGCAAAGGAGCAATATCAGATCCTAACAAACGAGGTTAGTCTGCTTGAATCAGGTCCAACAACAGCGGAGGCTTTGGAGCAAGTCGCCAGACTTAAAAAACAAATCGAGGAGAAAACAGCTCGCCTTGCCAAGATCGAGAAGTCGGCGGGTGAACTTAACGCGAAAGACATCGATCGAGTTAAGCAGCGATTCGCTGACGTCTTGAAGGAGTGGCGCAAGCGACAACGCGCTTGCATGGAGATGGTCAACTTGGCTCTCGAAAACAGCAGTGCTAACAAAACACCTAAGGCTTGGATGCGCGAGCATGGCTTAGAAATGGACGAGGATTACAAAGTAGACATCAAGGCTTACTTACAACTCGCGGAGGAGATGAATGTAAGTCTCAAAAAGTAAGCCTAACGATGCTCCCCGCAGTTTCTGTTCGTTTTGATCAGTCTTTGTGAGCGATATTGTTCTGCCCATCCAACCCGATTAGAGGAAATCGGGTTCGCCTATATTTACTCCGCATGTATATATCTCTATCCTATCTATGTACAGTTGAATCATAAATTGCGTGGCTCATGCAATCACTCCTCGGACATGTTTACCTAGTGATCCTGGTAACGGTAATGAGACAACTCGTTGCCTTTATGTAGTTATGATCCTTCAAGAACCTTCCAGTGAGAGAATGGTGGGGAGGGGGCTGCTGAACTGAAGCAATATACAGCGTCGCCCTGCTACGATTGCCATTAATAACGCACGTCGTGGTCTTAGCGCACGAAAAATGAATCGTATGAACGACGAGTCTAAGTAATACCAAGGACATGAAATACCCGAGGATACAATAAGATGTGTCTGCGACTTGTTGTAAGTCAATGAGGTTTGAATCACAGAGGATGATAGACAGTTAACTCGGTTACTTGACTAGAATCATAACACAGTCAAACTATGGAGACAAAGCAGGATGCAGGTGCTAAGGTAAGGTAGGGTAAGGTAAGGTTGGGAAATAAGAAGTCTAGGCTTAGGGCTTAAGATACTGTGGTGTAATCCTAGGTTTGGATCTGGGTGAAATGATCAGGTTCAGATCATACTGTTGACCCACAACTGAATGCTGTAATGCACGTTTAGCGGACGTTGATCATCTCAAGATGACCATCTGCCGTGTAAAATTGCCTTTGCTTGCCGTAGTAGCGACGCTTGGCGAACTTCCACACGTCCGCCAACACTAAGTAGAGGGCGCATGAAATGATGATGATGCCCCACTCCCAGGTAATCATCTTGTGCTTGAAGAGGGTGTGTGCAATGTCTGGCACATACACAGGAATAAGCGCAAGGATTGAACAAAGGAAGAAAGAAGCCAACAGCCAGGGGTTCTGACGGATGGGGATTTCGAACGTGGATTTGCGCAAGTCACGGCAGACATAACCATGCAAGAGGAAGGCCTCGTTAAGAAGCAGGAAGACAGTCGAACGTGCACGCCAGACATTGCTGCAAGTATCGGCACCAGTATGCTTATTGTTGCATCCGTAACCGAGTTTGCCATTGCCGAAGCCGAAGATAACCAGGACGTAGGCAACGAACGTAATCGCACCGATGATCAAACCATAAATAAGCATGTCAAGGATGCTCTCAATTGTGAACATTGGGCGACGATCAGGTGGTCGCTGCATTGATTCAGGATCAATAGGTTCCAAAGTGAGACCAATGGCGGGCGGCGTGGAAGTGAATAAGTTCACGAAGAGAATCTCGAGAGCAGTCATTGGGAAGACCGGCTTACCCTCATCATCCGTGAACACGAGACCAATCATGAGGATAATGACTTCGGCGACGTTGGTCGTGAGCAGGTGAATAATGAACTTCCTGATGGACGCGGCAACGTGACGACCCTCCTCAATCGCATTGACGAGGGTTGCGATGTTGTCATCAGTGAGAACCATATCAGCTGCACGCTTTGTAACATCAGTACCTGCGATACCCATGGCAGCACCAACATCAGCCTTCTTAATGGCAGGCGCATCATTGACACCATCACCGGTCATGGCTGCGACACCTCCACGGCGGTGGATCGCGTTAATCATCTTGACCTTGCTGTCAGGCGAGCAACGAGCGATAACGAGGGGAAGCTCAGGCATTGCATCAAGGGCCTCGTCGCTCAATGCATCGAGGTAGGGACCAGTGACGACGCGATCAGAGCCGTGATGATCCTCGAGGATACCGAGGCGTCGAGCAATAGATTCAGCAGTAGCGTGGTGGTCACCAGTGACCATGCGGAAGGCAATACCAGCAGTCTTGCACGATCCGACAGCGACGAAGGACTCGGGGCGGGGGGGATCGTAGACGACGACCAAGCCGACAAAACGGAGATCCTTCTCAACCTCAGAGCGCTCGAAGTCATGCAGGCGCTGACCATTGGTGTCGTCCAGACGAAGGTGAGTACCAATAGCGCAGGCAAGAACACGGAAGCCCTGGCGGGCGAGGTGCTCAACCTTGTCCATAACAGCAGGAATATCCACATCTCGGCACTTAGGCAAGACTGCCTCGGGAGCACCCTTGGTGAGAATCAGGGACTCGTGGCGAGTCTCGCGTGCACCGCTCTCGTCGACAGAAGCGACATCACGCGCAATACCTGTTGACATGCACTTAACGGTCGAGTCGAATGCCCACTGTCCGCACTTAACATAACCCATATCAGTCCAATAGTAAGGCGAGGCACCAACCTGGAACGAGAAGGCCTGCAGAGCAACCTCGGTAGGGTTTCCGGTACCGACAAGCTTGTTCTCCTCGAGGTCGACCTGAAGCGTAGTGTTATTGCACATAGAGCACACGAGTGCAAGCTCGCGTGCCGCCTCCTTCGCTTGATTGTAATCAACGTTACCGACGGAAGAGGTAATGACCTGGCGATCATTGCGGGTGATCGTCGGTGCACGTACACGCGCCGCATTGGAAACAGACGAAAGTCGGCCAATACGACCATCCATCTGGTCATTCTTGGACTCAAGATCCAACGACTCCTCCTTACCAAATGCAGCTGCCATTGTCAAAGGAGCACCGGTGACAGTGTAAACATCCTTGCTACCAGCGGGCCAGAAACGGACGACGACCATCTTACCTTCGGTCAAGGTACCAGTCTTGTCCGAGCATACATCGGTGACGTTGCCGAGAATCTCGACAGCATGCATCCTACGAATGGCAGCACGCTTCTCATACATGCGACGCATGGCGAACGACAGGGTGACAGTGATAACCGCAATAAGAGCTTCTGGAAGCAAAGCAATACCAGTGGCTGAAGCATAAATTGCAGTGTCCTTGTCGAACTCCCAGCCTGTAATGCCGAAAATGACAAACGCCAAGACAATGGCAATAGCGAACAGGACATACATGAAGACGTTTAGCTTCTTTTGCAGGGGAGTGGGCTCATCAGGCACTTGGAGGTTCTTGGAGAGCATACCAACTTTGGTGTTCTTACCGGTTGCGACGACAATACCAGTACCTGTACCCGAGCAAACAATAGTCTGGCGGAAAGCCATGTTGTTACGATCACCCAGAGCGACCGTGAGTTGAAGGCCAGTCTTGTCGACAGGAGGCTCAGGAATGGGGTCAGGGTTCTTAAAGACGGGGACAGACTCGCCGGTCAGCAGCGCCTCATCGATTTCGAGGTTCTCAGCCGAGACGACACGCATATCTGCTGGAACAATGTCGCCTCGCTTGAGAGCAACGAGGTCACCCACTACGACTTCATTGATATGGATTTCCTGAGATACACCGTCACGGACGACAAATGCAGTACCAGCCGAGAGCTGCTGAAGTTCAGCCATCGACTGCTCGGCGTTGTACTCCTGGTAGAATCCCAGAATGGCGTTACCCCAAATGAGGAACATCACAACACCAGCATCAATAAATTCTGAATTGATGCAACAGATGATGAAGACGGCATAAAGAATGAATGTAATGGAGTTGAACAGGTGTTCAAGGAACATTCGCCAAGCGGGCTTCTTCACCGCTGCTGGGATGATGTTATCACCATACTCCAGTCGGTGTGCTTGAACATCTGAGGAATTTAGACCGCGCTTGATGTTAGTGCCCAAGCCAGCCTGCAGCTCGACAACGTTCAAGTGATACGCAGGCTTGTCCCCAATCAGGAGCGAACCAGTACGGGCCGCTCGTGAAGTGGTCGGGCGAGTCGGAACATTCTAGAAAGGCGAGGGAAGACACAAATTACAGAATACGAGGTATAAGTTCGCTGTTTGGATTACCCTCAATCAACTCGCTGGTGAGTGGAAGGACAAAAAATGGGTGAGCGACTCCGACGGGGGCAAGAATGAGCAACAAGGGATGAAGCAATCTCCGGAAGCGAAACGCTTTGCGACGACCGTATCTGCGAGATCCCTCGCAGATTCGCGAGTTCACCCACGCGCCGAGCTAGTCCTACCGCTGTAAGTCCGCCCTGCAGCGGCGTTTCTCGTCTACCGGCCTGCGTCGAGATCATTATCCCATCTGACCTCTTGGTGCCACCTCCCCACACTACTCCTTCCGCGTCCCATCCTACTACGAGCTGTCAATTCCGAGCTTCAAACTGAACTTGCTGTCTGTTTGAGGTCATAAGTTGTGCGTACACTATAACCATCATCACGGACGCGATGTTCCTTTTCAAGAAGACCCTGCGAGAGCTCGCTGAGCCGAGATCGACCCTTGAAACAAACAACGTAAAATGCGTATTGTCAAGATAGAAATGGTTGCAGCGACAGATGTCAGTCATGTGTTCATATGTCGTAGCATAAACTAATGAAACACGCGTCAGCACGCACACACGCCCACAATGGGACTAACTGGCTGTAAGTGTTCCTGCGCATGCCTGCGCGCGCGAACTAGGTTCGAAGCCTTTAACCTACTCGCCCTCTGTGATCGTCCTTCCTCTTTTGCCTTCTTCCTTCCCTCTTTTCATTGGTCTGCTATTTGTGCACAGGCTTGCCATTCGCAGCTCTCAGCTCTTGATCACTGGTGGGGGGTTCCACGAACCCTGTGACGCAGAGCCGGTGTGACGCGGAGTCGGACTGACGAATATGGCACCAGCAAACGCAAGGGCACGGGCAGCGAATCGACTTGCCCATCTCCCTAAGTATCTCCCTAAGGGAGGGCGCTAGCGCATCCCATACGGGTTCCAATTGCTGGGGTATGCGCGCAACAGCGGTGCAGAAAGCTTTCCGGGTGTGTACAGATCCGGAGCAATCACGTACACATACTGAAGCATGCGCATGATCGATGGACGACGGCCATACCAACGCGTAAAGAGGAGACCGCGCAGCGCTCGTCAGTTGCGAGGAAGTCGTTTTTCGGGGCGGATTTGGCATGCCAAACAGCATCGGAGCGGGAGACTGACAGACCCTGGACGTGGCGCAGGTCATGGGCAAGGGGGATAACCAGGGGTAGGGTGGGGCTGAAGCCTAGATCACGCGTGGCGCATGCGCGAAGAGAGACGGAAAAAGCAAGAGCAAGTAGAACAAATTCAACTTACCTGGATCTTTGACTCTGCCATTTCGCCTTCAAGATCTGGACCGGTGAGGACAGAGGTGAATTTAATGGATATGAGAACAGTTCTAATTTCAGCATAAATACGTCACGCGCGGATATCCCCACCACAATATCCCCATTTTCCTATTTTTCTCATTTTTTCCCACTCCAGATATTTCCCTTCTTTTCCTTCGCTTTTCAAGTCTACCTTTTGTATTCCGGCACCCCCGAGCTGGAATTCACCCGAGCTCTCAGCTCCAGTCCGCTGGTCCAGCTACACCCGCGTGCGAGACGGGCGACGCGTCTGGTCCACTGTACGGCTCGAACGAGCTCAGCACCCCGTATGTACCTCTCCTATCCAGGCAACTCGATCACCTACTGCGTGGCTCGGCTGCCAAGACTCCTGACCAGCGGCTCAGAAGGACTGCCGACAAGGAGGCTGCCTGCGGTCTCTGTCCGTGAGACGCTGCATCAGTGCTTTCCAGGTCTTGCTCATTGCACATCCTTGTTCTCATCTTTGAGCGCCCATGCCACATCGCGATATGTCTCGGAATAAGTCCTGGGAAACCCCATCCACCCGCTTCTGGGGCTCCATTTTCGACCGTTTCAGCACAAGATACGAGTGTTGGAAAGTGGAGTGTTGGGGATTTGTTTTCCTGTGTAGCGTGGTGCAAGGTGTCCGCGACTCCACAACGACCTGAATATGCAGCGATATTGCCCCGTAATGCCCTCTCAAGCACCCATCTATGCCGTGTAACTTGTCAAGTGGGGAATTTGAATTTTCAAGTGTACACAGCGCGGGTTGGGCGTGATCCGCTCAGCGCTGCGCCAATCTGACCCTGGGATCATGAACAACAAACCGCATCAACTCATCACGCGTCTGTTATTGCCAATCAACCTAACACAGCAGCCCCGTAAACGATGAGTCAACCTAGAGGCGTTCAGGCTCATCTCAGCAAGGCGCAACTGCAGGCTGCAGAGCGGTCGGGCCAGCTCGACCTGCATGGACAGAACCTTCCAGCAATTCCCGAGGGTGTGTATACACTGGCCACTCTAATGAAACTTGACCTTTCAGGCAACGACATTACTTTCATCCCCAAAGACATTGCTCGCCTGCAGAGCCTGCAACTGTTGAATCTCGACGACAACCGCCGACTCGCCGACCTGCCCAAGGAACTTGCGTTGATTCCCAGTCTTCGCTATATATGCTTACAGGGCTGCAACGCTCTTCCTTCGGACATTGCTGAAGCCTACAAGAAGGCTCGAAGCGCCCCGTTGCGTTTTGGAGCCAGTGCGCGCGACATTTCTCCGATTTTGACTATTCTTCGACAGTACCCCGACGAGCCTGCAAATCAGCCCGCTGCTTCCTCCGCTTCCCAGCAAGCCGCTTCAGCCCAATCACAGGCTGGCTACGATGCCGGAAGTGCTGGGCACGATGCATACTCACGCAAAAATCCCCAATCGGGTTACTCAGGTTATGGTGCAGGTTACGATGATTATGAGCGAGGCTCATACGGCAACTACGGTGGTGCCACGCCTTCGCGACAAGCCGACAATCGTTACAACCAAATCCAATTCAATGACGACGACGCGGACTATGAGGCATTCCGACAGATGAAGATCCGTGAAATGCTCGCCAAGCAGGAGTTGCAACGACAAGCGATGTACAATCACCCCCACTACGATTATCGAGCTGATGCCGCCGCTGCTCCTACGCCATCATCCCAGCAATATCAGAACCAACACCACGTTAGCAAGGCGGAGGCACCCTCGGCAACTGCATCTGCATCCGTCCCGTCTCAGGCTAGTCAGCAGTATGCAAACGACTATGATGATGAGCTTGCACGTCTTGAGGCACAGTATGCAGCACTGCGTTTGGAGAATAACATGCGTCAGCGCCCCCCAGCCCAGCCAGATGGCTATGAATACGACGGGTACTACGGAGGCTATCCGGATGGGGCTTACGATAACGTTCGTGACGTCTCGACCGTCGGCAACCCTGAGTACGGCCGCCGAGCCGCTGGCACCCCTGTTGGACACGATCTCTATTCAAAGGCATACGGTTCATACGCATCTGGCGATCCTTACTCGAATCCAAGCTCTTATGCCCCAGCTGCAGCCAACCCTGTTGCACAGGCTAACGCCGCTATCGCACCCACTCCGCTTACCACAGACAGCGTGCGCAAGCCTGATCAACCCTTCGCTGCAGGGGTTCGAACAGGTGTAACGCCTGGATCGTCTTCCATTGCGAGCGTACTCAAACCCCCTTCAGTTCCCACTGGCCAAGGCTTCAGCGGTCGAAAGCCCTCTGAACCACCTGTTGTCAAGTCAGTCGTCGAGATGGGTGCCGATCTTCCTCCCGTTCCACGACCGCGCAATTCGAACAATCTCTATAGCAACGTGTCATTCCAGGCTGCGGACATCTTGAAGGAACCTGTCCATCCTAGTGCAGCTGGCCAGGATCTGGTTGGGCGTCGCGGCCGTGGCACTCCTTTGGATCCTGCCAAGCTTCCTGCTGCCGGCGTGCCGTCCCCCGTGTTTGTGCAGCAGACCCAGGGTCCTGTTGAGCCTCGACCCCTCCCAATGCCTGCGCGACCGCCAACTCCGACCATCATGAAAGAAGTGCTCGATCATGAAAGTCGTTTCCGTCAGGGTTCGGGTGGCCGACAAACTCCTAGCGATCCTGCTCGCGAAGCTCTGCTACGCCAGAAGAACACCTCGCTCATTTTTGCACCCCCCGATGCAAGTGTTACTTCCATTGCTCCAACCGGACGCCGTGTTACAAGCGCCTCAGCACAAGCAGCAGCTCAGCGATCGAGTAGTACTAACATGAGTGGTGTTCTTGGAGGAGAAACTTATGATCAACCCACCCCTACACGCAGCCGCGGTATCGCTGCAAATCCTCGTCGCAACGAAAGTCAGGTGCCCCTGGGTGCAGCAGCAGATCCTGCCATGCTTGGTCGGCCAGAAAGCCGAGGTGGTGCCAACCCAGTGATCATCTCGCCCACAGGTGTTCCTCTCGGAAACCGACCAGGTCGCGCTGGGATGCGTTCTGTTCAAACGGACGTGCTGAACATCCATCCTGCTCCACAGCCATCTGCCCCACAACCGTCTGCAGAAGCGTTGGCCTATGCTGCGCGATTTGGAAAGGACAGCGTATCTGCAGTTTTAACGGGAGCCGACGCCGCCGCAGCAGAAGCAGGAACTGCTGCAGGCAGCCAGCAGCCATCCTCAGGCTCAGGCGCCGACACTCCTCGCACTGGTAAGCGATTGTGGATGCAACATCACCTCCCTCAAGGTTCCCCCATCGTTCCTGATTATGACGATCCACAAAAAGTCAAGGAAAACTTCGTTACAAGCACAGCAGCGACCTACCGCGAACCTGCTCGCGATGCATATGAGCTTGCACGAGAGCAGGACTACCGAAAGTTTATTCAAGAGTACCAGACGGACCCACGTCTGACTGCAGTTCCCAGAGATCAGCCACCCCACCAATCTCAATCTTCAGGTTATGTGCCATCCTTCCACCAGCCTCAGGATCGGGCTCCTTCAGCAGCAGCTACCACTGCAGCGGGCCGTCCGACGCCGACAAGTTATATAGCAGCTAACGCGCCTTTCGATTGCTACGATACCCCAACTTCCGTCTCCGCATATGAGAAGCCTGTGCCGCGTGGGCAGACACCACCACAGCACGCACCTGAGCTTACTCCTCAGCAGCAGGCAGAAATCTACAACGCGAATCGACGCCAAAGTCGTAACTTCGCAATGCGTCAACAGCAAAGCCATGGGATTTATTAAGATTGAACCCGTGATTCCCCCGCCATCTTGCTTGTATCTAAAGCAAAGCTTGCTCAGCATCCAGACTGAGGCTAAGATTTACTGTTATCCTCCATAAATTGTAGTTCATACCCAAGTTTTCGTTCCTCCGATTGTTATCGCTGAGCCATCTTTTTGCCCAGGGGCTGATCTTTGGAGTTTCCTCTCTTCTCGCCAATCTGCACCGCACCGGCGGTTGTCTTAGAAGCGTCACGACCTTCGTACGTAGAGTTGCTCGTTTCGCGTACTTCATTTTGTTGAACTCGCTTAAACACTGCGACAAAGAAGCCACCAGTGCTGTCTTCGTCAGGGTGCACTCGTGCGCACAATGGTGCGAAATCCGAGAAATCGACTTGCGTGCTGTCAGTTGTGCTGACTCTCAATGGCGCTTGAGGAATAGGCAGGGAGGCATCGGTAAACTTAGATGCTGGCTCACTTGCCAAATGCGCACGAGGAAATGTGGAGAAACCGCGTCTCTTCCATGCAGGCAAGGCAGACTCAAGCACAAACTGACCCTCATGATGCGCATTGATATGCATTAACAGCCTTGCCACCACACCCTCGTTTTCACGAGTAAAGACTGAGCAAGTGGAGTACACGACCTTCTGAACATTGGGGAATTTGAAGGCGTGCGACACCAGCTGGAATTGGAGATCAGAAAGAGATCGTACATGCAGGGATTCTGGGTCGTGGAGCTTACCACCCGTCGCAAGTAGTAAGTCTAGAGAGGGGTTCCCACTACCACTACATGAGGGATCTAGCATAATATATCGCACATTCGCAAATCTCTCATCCATTGGGTCCAATTCCAAAAACGACGTGAGCAGCACTTGAGTGTTGGTTGCACCGCAGGCCTCTACTCGATTCTTCAACAACTGCGCGCGGCGCGCGTTGCGTTCTACTGCAAACAACGTTCCCGTGTTCTGCATTAGCCCTGCAAGAAGTGTAGTCTTGTTTCCAGGTGCAGCACACGTATCGATTACGTCACCATCATTTGGCACCGGCTGCACTGCGTGAGGTGTGAAGCATGAGGCCTTGTCCTGAACGATTAGCTCACACAGCTCGATCATTGGAGACTGAAGGATATTCAGATCGGTAGGCGTAAAGCATAACAGATTCGGAATGAAGCTATCTTGCCAATATACTAACGCTTGCTTGTGAGTCTTGTGATTGGAGGACTTAACACTCTGTGAGTTGTCGAGTGCGTTCACTGGAAGGAAACCCGTGGCCTTGGTTGGGATGTCGTTGCCTTTCAGTTCGACATACCCCTCCTCGCGCAGCCTAGCTTTAACCTTGTCTAGTGTTGTCTTGAGCGTGTTCACTCGAACATACCGTGGTGTTTTGCGAGTTCCGAGCCCACGGAGCGGTGCTGGGAGAAGCACCTCAAAATCGAAGGGTTGGTCTTCTTTCTGGTTAGTGGCCTTCGGCCGAAGCGCTTGTTGCAAGATCAACACACACATTTTGAGTCGCTGTTTCAGGGGTGCATTGGGTACGTTCACATATCGGTCTAGCACACGCTCTTTGGGAGGATGGGGCAACGCGCCCTTCTTGCTCTTCGCCTTCTCGTATTGCACCTTGGCATACGCTAGGGGAGCCAGGTCATCGCGATATGGGATTGCAGGCGTTCTGGCAAGAAATCTGACAGCGTCTACAATTCCCTCCCGATCGTGTGATGCCTTCACGCCTGCACTAACATCGTGAAAACGTGGAAGTCCGGAACCGATAAGTAGGTCGTATGTTGCGACCAACATTGCTTCGCGAGAGTATTTGTAGTCAGGCTGCTTTTTCGAGGGTGGCTCGCTCGATCCGCTATCGTGATTGCCCTTGTTGCGTTCAGGTTGCCTGGGCTTGCCTTTCTTCCCAGGCCGCTCGTACTCGTCCAGATCAATAGAAATAGTGCATGAGTACCAGGTAGGAGCAATGACACGCCCATCGTTCTCATCTTCATCATCTGCAACATCCTGTGCCAATGTCTTGCGCTCTGTCCTGGGTCCATCGCTATCTGTCATCAACTCTCGTACCTCCTTTGTTTCCACTCGCAGCGCATTTTGCAACTCTGCGTCATATCGAGCGATCTCATCCACGCGGAAGCCCGGAACCTGAGCATACTTGAGAAGCTCACAGAGTAATGGTCGATATTTGAGTGTCTGGTGCACCAGGGCGATCGTTGCCTTGCGGTGCACTATATGGTCCGCATAGAGCAAGTTTTTGAGTGAAGCCTTGCCCAATAGGAAGTCCCGCACGACTTCGGTCGCCTGAACATAAAGCGTTAAGTTATTGGACATGTTGTAGACTGCTTGCACAAGTTTGTTGTCAAGTGCACAGCCGTCGCAGGTCACTTTTGCAAATGCGGAAATCTTGTCCCTATCGATTTCGGACTCTCGTACGATTGGCAAGAGAAGACCACTGGACGGGAGTTAGCGACTACTGCGCGGCCACGGCGTCTCTTGAGCCTGATTAATTCTGTCGCATATCGAACGATGGTAATATAAATTGTTTTATTCGTTTAGACGAGTAAATTTACACTGCTTTCCGACTGACTAAATGTTCCAAAACATGCTACTATCGACGGCATGTGTACAAGCCAGTCTAAACGAAACTATAGAAAATAAAGTAAGACAGCGGGAGAACAAAAAAAACACGTGTGGTGGCTAACAGTATGTGAAATGGTGAATACTCTCACCTTTGGCGGTGATGATGTCAGCTCAACAGACCCGAGTACTTGAAGTACACGTCCCTGTTGGTGTGCATCCTAGCCAACTAGAGACAATACAAAGATCAGGCACAGACCGAAAATGAAGGGAGAAGCGCGGCCAAAACGAACTCAGGACCATCATCAGTCATGGCTTGATACGTGTAGCGGGCTGTGACTGGCGATAGAAAGGAAACTACGGAAGACCGATGCTTTTCAGCGAAGAGGTAATCCTTTGCTTCTTTGACACTGGGTCGTTTGGGCGCCGAAGTTTTGTGCTGCGATGCAAAGTACGAAGTGTGGTGGTAACTGATAAGCTAGAGACACGCGGCACACAAAAAGAACAAACATATGAGGTTCCTGGGATGCTAGGAGAAGGCACATCTGAAAGTTCCCGTCCTCATAGCCCTGACCCGTGTAGCAAGGACAGGCACGTAATAGGGAGTGAGCAAGCATCGGGGGAGCAAAATAAACGAAACGAAACGAAACGGCACGGGAGCACACGGAACGAGACATCCCGTTGATCAGAAGCGAGATGAAAGTTGAAACAGATCTGAGCGACAAAACAAAAAGGCAGTGAGGTGAATGATTAGATCAACCGAACGTAAAATGGAAACAAAAACTGAATACCTTGAGGATCGAACCAACGTGATAATGGTGTAGTTGAAGAATACAGTCAAAAGAACGTGGATATGTGCCAGGTTAGCCAAAGCCCCTACTTCTACTACTGTGCTATTCTCGATTCCCGCAGCCTGGTCAACTAAAATCAAGAGCACGAAACGCCTGAAGAGAGAGTCGGTATGTGCGTGATATTTGGTTGGACTCAGTGGGAGAGATGCGATGAGGGTATGGCTTGATGGACTTCAGGTACAACTTTAAATGGATGTTGTTGCAGATTATCTAGTTGATTACGAGAGAGCTTACGAGTCACATAAGGAACGCTGTACGACATGGAGATTAGAGTACATGATTGCAAACCGTAGTAAAGATGAATGCTGGATATTCGATTCGCAATGTACGTGGACGGGTGAGACTTTGAAATGGTGTTGGGAACAAGCAGGGAAAGCCTTCTTGACTGAAAGACGAAGAGTACTTTTTCGCTTCATGTGCTTATGAAGTCTTAGCTACTCTCTATAACTTGTTGCTAACGTTCTCATTGCCATTGTTGTGTAGCACAGATCGATTGGCGGAGTGTTGCCCCGTCTGACGTGGTTAAAGAAGAAGCAAACCGGATCACTGACGATTAAGGGACCAACACAAGAGGTACAGGTCGGAGAGAGAGAGAGAGAGAGAGAGAGAGAGAGAGAGAGAGAGAGAGAGAGA